>Ga0209060_10000049_pt1 | contig 347911 bp, 291 predicted proteins | sample Coa_R1_8_FD_187155 | JGI IMG/M metagenome (GOLD analysis project Ga0209060, IMG submission 187155) | Surface soil microbial communities from Centralia Pennsylvania, which are recovering from an underground coalmine fire - Coalmine... | ecosystem: Environmental > Terrestrial > Soil >... | reverse complement strand
AGGAGCTGGATAATCTCAAATTCTTTGCGCGTCAAGGCAAGCGCCTCGCCAGCATAGCGCACTTCATAGGCGCTCAGATCGACGACCAATGCCCCATAACACAACTGCGTGGCCTGGCGTGGTTGCCGGCCGCGCCCCCAGCCACGACGCTCGCGGCGCAAATGGGCCTCGACGCGGGCGAGGAGTTCCTTGATACTGAACGGCTTCACCACATAGTCGTCTGCGCCCACACGAAACCCCCACACCTTATCGGCATCGCTCTGCTTCGCGCTGAGGAAGAGAATGGGGATATCCAGATCCTTACGCAGTTCCTTGCACACCGCGAAGCCATCACCACCGGGCAGCATAATATCGAGAATGACCAGATCAGGATGGCGTTGCCGCGCCTCTTTCATCGCTTGCCCGCCATCGAATGCGGTCCACACCGTATACCCCTCGTCTTCCAGGGCATCTTGCACAAACTGAACGATGGCATCCTCATCATCCACCACTAAAATCGTCTCTGGCGAACCGTTACGAGAAGATGACACGTGTTGCCTTTCTGCTCTCTCTGCCTTTTGCTCTTCTTTACAGGTAAGCATCCACCTGCTGCACCTGTATGGTACACCTCAAAGCTAAACTTTTCCAAAACTATTCGTCAGCCGCCCTCAAAAACATCGCCCTGTTTAGGGTTCGTTGAGAACTCTGGTTTAGCATATCGACATGGCAATTGAGCAATCCGATTTGGGGAATGGATGAATACCATGAACAATAATCTGCAAAATACGCTGAACAAAATGATTCAATCAGGCGCGTGGTCCAATCCTGCCATGGCCACCCTCGTCAACGATTACATCCTGTATCATGTGGTGCTGGTTGTCGTTGGCGGGTTGCTGGCACTCGCTTTTCTGCTGCTGAGCATCTTCTTCTGGGTTCGGTTTAAGAGAACACCTAAATCTGCTCGGCGCACCTGGCCATTCGAAAAGAAGACCTACTTCGCTTTCGGGGTGTTAAGCGCCGGAGTTGGTCTGGTGATCGCCTTGATTGTTGTGGTGGATCTTACCAATGTTCTGGACCCACACCCAGGGTTTGCGCTGCTCGTCGATTCGATGGGGACGCCCCAGGCTGGCACGCCAATGGATCACCTGTACCAGGCGTTCAATACCTGGATACAGTCGGGCAGTACCACTATTCCGTCTCTTGTCCAAGAAAAGATACAGGAACGCATGGCCTTCCATACGACCAAAGCTATTGTGAGCGGCGTGTTGCTCGTGGTATTCGTAGTGCTCGGCACACTTATTTGGCGCACATTACTCAAGAAGTCCCGGATACGCGAGGCAACGTGGAGACTCACAGAAAGCGCTCTCCTGGTCTGCGGAGCCGTTGCGATCACCTTTTCCTTACTGCTGCTGGTGATCGTGGTAGCAAACCTCCAAGGAGCATTTGCGCCGATCACCTTAACGCTGCTTGATGGGTGAATGGGTGTTCTCCGCGAGGGGAATGCCTTTGCCGAGCGAAGTAGAGGGGGAGAGGTAAGGTAGGGTTCGTACCTACTGTATATGCACAAGCTGGCCCCAATTTCTGGGGTCGGCTCATGTTCGCGGCACCGATGAGAACGCTCTCATAAGAGCAAGAAAGGACTCGAGAGGTCATATGTCACGTCTCCCCTCAACGTGGATCGTCCGAGGTCTCCTGATTGGCAGTCTGCTGCTGGTCCTCCTCGCCGGAGCGTTGGTCGCTGGTCTCCTCCTCACTGCCAGGCCGCAGGCTGCAGCCAGGGTGATACCACCCCAGGACCCGCATATCACGTATATCGGGCGTTGGGACACCAGCAATCGTGCCGTCTCTATCAGCTACTGGCCGGGCGCGTACCTGGAGACCGCTTTTACTGGCACAACAGTCAAGGTCAAACTGGCCGGGTCTTCTGCGATCTATGTGAGCCTCGATCACCATCCCGATGTGCGCCTGGCGGCTCCAGGATCGAGCGGCATCGTGAACCTGACGCCCACGCCGCTCGCGGCTGGCACCCATACGCTACGCCTGGCGGTAGCCGACGACACCGATACCCTCCAGTTCAAGGGGCTGATCCTCGACCCAGGGGCAACAACGGCGGCTCCGGCCCTCCCGTCCAAACTGATCGAGTTCATTGGCGGTTCGGTGACGGTGGGGAAAACGGATACGAACGGTGCCCTGTCCGATTATGCCTGGCTCACGGCGGAACGTCTGGGCGTGGAGCATACGCAGATCGCGCAGGCCAACATCTGCCTGGTGGATCAGGTGCAGTGTGGCGCGCCCACGCCCAGCGGCATGAGTCAGCAATACTTCAAGCTGAAACCCTCCTATTTCCCAGATTCGCCTGACTGGGACTTTGCACGCTACCAGGCCACGGCGGTGGTAATCAATCTGGGGATTAATGATGCGGCCTATCATGTGAGTGACACCCGCTTCGAGTCCACCTATGTCAGCTTTGTGCAGGCGATTCAACGCACCTATCCCCACGCGCTCCTCTTTGCGATGGAACCCTTCAATGGGGCGGAGGCGGCCTTGATTCAGGCAGCGGTCCAGGCGGTGATTGCGGCAGGAGATCACCAGGTCAGCTACATCGATACCACCGGCTGGTTACAACTCGGCAGCGCGGATTATTCGATGAATCCGCAACGTCCCAGCGAGGATAACATCCATCCCAGCGACTTAGGGCAGGTGAAAATCGCCAATCATCTGGAGCCGATCCTGGCGTCGGCTCTGGACATCGCGTGAGGGCTGCCCCTGGGCAGCTGGGGTGGTGTGCTGCGTGCTCGTTTTGATGCATCGGTTCGCCAGTGGCCCAACATCCTGAACAGGTGGTACACTCAGGACAAACTGAGGAGGTGAGAAATGCCAGCCAAGCTCTCTCTCAGCGAAACGGAGCGTACCGAAGTCCAAAAGTTTGTCCGTCAAGCAAGGCGAATGCGCGCACCCTCACCCGAGCCTGGGCCTTGCTGAAACTCGCGGATGGATGGGACGAAGCCAAGATTGCCGAGACGTTTGCCATTGCTCCCGCGACGGTGAAGAACGTCGCCCACCGCTTTGCCGAAGGCGGGCTCGATCTAGTGCTCCATGATAAAGTACAGCCGCGACGGCGGCAAGCCCTGACCGGCCAACAAGCGGCCCATTTGATCGCCGTGGCCTGTAGCCCGGCACCCGATGGGCATGACCACTGGACTATGCGCCTGCTCGCTGGTAAGGCCGTAGAATTGGGCTTCGTGAAGAGCATTTCACCCAATACCATTCACGAACTGCTCAAAAAACGAGCTGAAGCCCTGGCGGCACGAACACTGGTGTCTCCCCTCAGTGGGTGGGGAGTTTGTCGCGGCGATGGAAGACGTGTTGGACTTGTACGAAGAGGAGTACGATCCGCAGTATCCAACGGTCTGCCTGGATGAGAAACCGGTCGTGCTGCATGCCGATGTCCAGCCGCCCGTTCCGGTGGCGCCTGGTCGGCCTGAGCGCGTGGATTACGAATATGAACGGAAAGGGACGCGCAACCTGTTCGTCGTCGTGGAGCCCCTTGCTGGCTGGCGGCATGTGGAAGTGACGAGCCAGCGCACCATGCAGGAGTATGCCAAGGTCGTGCGCTGGCTGGTGGACGAGGTCTATCCGCATGCCGAATACGTTCGGCTGGTGCAAGATAATCTCAATACCCATACGGCTGCGGCCTTGTATGAGACCTCCCCCCCTGCCGAAGCGCGCCGGATTCTGCAACGTCTGGAGTTCCACTACACGCCCAAGCACGGCAGTTGGTTGAATATGGCCGAGATCGAGATTGCCATTCTCGAGCGGGTTGCGCTATCGCGACGACTAGCGGATGAGGCAGCGCTGCGCCGTCAGGTGCTCGCCGTAGAAACGGACCGCAACGCGCAGCGACGCAGCATTGGTTGGCAGTTCACCTCGCGCGATGCGCGCCACAAACTCGAACGGCTCTACCCCGTGAAAGAAGCCCCAGCAACAACCTGAACGAAAGCGAGGAGGCGATGGCAGAATTCACCAATCGCGAGGCCATCAAAGGGTGGGCAAGCGCTTCCCCAGAGATGGTGGCGAACTTTGGAGAAGAAGGCGATGTGACCAGAAGATATCTCTTGAATCCGGTCATTTTCGAGTTGGCTGGCAACGTGGCAGGCAAGACGGCCTTGGATGCCGGCTGTGGGCAAGGCTATCTCGCTCGACTCCTGGCTAAAAAAGGAGCGGTAGTCACGGGTATCGAGCCCGCAGCACCGTGGTACACCTATGCCGTGCACCAAGAGCAAGCCGAACCGCTTGGGATCCGCTATGTGCAGGCAGATCTCTCGACATGGGCCGCTCCGTCACATGCCTTTGATTGCGTGATTGCCAATATGGTCTTGATGGATATCCCAGACTATCTGCCTGCCCTTCGCACCTGCATTGCCGCTCTCAAACGGCAGGGAAGTTTGATCGTCTCCCTCTTGCATCCCTGTTTTGAGGAGCCAGGATCGGCATGGAAGGAAAAAGGCTGTGTGGAGGTGCGTGATTACTTTCAGGAGCGGATCGTCCAACAAACCTATGCCCACTTCATCCACCGGCCACTCAGCACCTATCTCAACAGTATTATTCAAGAGGGCTGTGCCCTCCAAAAAGTGGTTGAACCGCAACTGGATGAAGCTCTGGCCAAGCAGTACCAAGCCCAAAGATATTGGCATGTTCCAGGGTACGTGATCATTCATGCCGTCAAGTCTTCCTAACCAGGGCCAGCGTTCCGAGAGCAGCAGAACGCTTGCTTCTGAAAAAGCAAAGCGGACTGACCACTACGGCGTGTTTGCAATCGTAGGATAGACTGAACGCATGAGCAGACATGAACTTACTGATCACCAATGGAATCAGTTGGCACCATTGCTTCCACCCCAGAAACCGCCAACAGGTCGCCCTGCCCACGATCATCGCCTCATCATGAACGGCGTCCTCTGGCTCAATCGCACCGGCGCCCCGTGGCGCGATCTGCCCGAGCGTTACGGCCCCTGGCAAACAGTTGCCAGTCGCTTCTACCGCTGGCAGAAGGCTGGCGTCTGGAGACGAATTCTAGCGGCCTTGCAACAACAAGCGGATGCGCGAGGAGCAGTAGACTGGTCCCAGCATTATGTGGATGGCAGCGTTATTCGCGCCCATCAGCACGCGGCTGGTGCCCAGCGGGTAAAAGGGGGGCGGAGCAGCAAGCGTTGGGGCGGAGTCAGGGCGGCTTCAGCACCAAGGTGCATCTGCGTGCCGAAGGCAGTGGCAAGCCAATGATCTTCCTGCTTACGGCAGGCCAGCGGCATGAGCAAAGCGTGTTCCAATCGCTCATGGAGCAAGGGGCAATCAAGCGGGTGGGGCGGGGACGGCCTCGGCTGCGACCCGAGCGCGTAGTGGGGGACAAAGGATATAGCAGTCGCAAAGTACGCCAGTATCTGCGGCGGCGAGGCATCTGCCCAGTAATCGCCCGTCGCTCCAATGAGCCACACCAACGACACTTTGATCGCGAGCGCTATCGGGCGCGCAACTTGGTCGAGCGCCTGATCAATCGGCTCAAGCAGTTTCGCCGCGTGGCGACGCGTTATGAAAACTGGCCGTGAATTATCTGGCGATGGTGACCATCACTGCCATCTTGATTTGGCTTTAGCTTGGTGATAAATGACCTGAAGGGTGGATCTGGCACCGATTTGGTGATGCCCGCTCCCCCTTTGAGGGGTCCTTGCAACCGGAAAGGAAGATGGGAAAAGTTTTTTTCTGATGGGACAAGCTCTGATGCCAGAGCAAACGAAGTTGTTTGATACAGGGAGGAGAAAGTCATGCTGTCGCATGTCCATTCAAAAGACGGCACCACCATTGCCTGGGAAACGATCGGCCAAGGGCCAGTCGTCATCATGGTCAATGGCGCCTTTGGCTATCGCGCGTTTAAGGGCGAATGGGATCTGGCGACGCTGCTCTCATCAGACTTTACGGTCTGCCTGTACGACCGACGCGGGCGAGGACAAAGTACCGATACACTCCCTTATGCCGTGGAACGGGAGATTGAGGATCTTGAAGCCCTTCTTGATCAGGTGGGTGGATCAGCCTCTGTGTATGGACTCTCTTCTGGGGCTGCGTTAGCGCTGCTGGCAGCGGCTGCGCTAGGCAGCCTCAAGATCACCAAAGTAGCCCTCTACGAACCGCCGTATGTCGGTGGTGATGACCAAGCCAAAGACGAGTTTGCCCAGGAAAAGCAGCGCATCACGGAGTTGCTCAGGCAAGGCAAGCGCGGTGATGCCACGGCTTTCTATATCAGGAGCATGGGGATTCCGCCAGAAAGGATGGAAGACCTCCGTACGTCAGCGGAGTGGAACATGATGGAGGGCGTTGAGCACACCTTAGCCTATGATTATGCGGTTGTAGGGGACGCAACGGTGCCGCTCGCTCTTGCCAGAAAGGCGATGATGCCAGCCCTGGTCATGGACGGCGAAAAGAGCCTGCCCTTCATGCATCAGGCAGCCGAAACCCTGGGAAAGGCCATGCCCCAAGCTGTGCGGAAAACACTCAAAGACCAAACGCACAGCGTCTCGGCTGCGGTTCTGGCACCCGTGCTCAAAGAGTTCTTCGAACGTGAGCAATAAGAGATGGCTCATCTGAGCAGATGAACAGCAAGAGGTGGTCTGAAATGGCTGGGTGAGTGGTTTTTCCACCTCTGCTGGACCCTCCTCACATATCGTTCTTCAGTTTCTTGCAGAGCTGAGAAGAGGTCGTAAGAACGTGCTTCTCTCGCGGATAAAGAGGTTCAGCGCTCTCTGCTGATGAGTTTGGCTCACCACAGGTCCCCCTTCAGGTCGTTTACCGCTTGGTTAGTTGGCTGCAGTTCGTTTCCGCTAGGGCAGAAGCCGAGCTTCGCCAGGAGGAGGAAGTGCGGGAACGATTACAAAAGGAACGCCCTTGGTAGTTCCCGCTCAGTGGCTCACTAGATGCTTCCTTGATCTCTCAGGGCCTTTGAAAACAGGCGCTAGTCTCACTGGCTGAATTACGGCAGAAACAGCGCCTGACTCCAACAGCGGGCGCACTGGGCCTTCAGAAAATACAGGAGACCATCACCCGTCTGAAAAACTGGGCCAGAAGGCACACTCAAACTGACGACTCGTGGCTGGATCACGTCTTGAAAGATTACGCTGCCGCCTCTACACCAGAACCAACGTTTAGCCCTATACAGAAGGGGAAACATCTCACCCTTTGGATGACCCTCGACCCGGCGCTTGGAAAATCGACTCGACAACCGAGAAGTGATGGATTGATCGCGCTGAAATCCAATCTGACCATGGGTTCTCCGCGTTATGGGGTGTTCCTGTCTGTGATTGGAGCTGCGCGCTTTCTCCGCGCGCAGCCTGTTGCTGGCCAATTGATCAACTACTATCTTCCTCTGCCAACGACCCTGACAGTTACTCCGCAGACAACGCTGCCAACGCTACCAGCCCTCACGCATCCCTATCCTCAGGCGTTGGTCGCTCACTGGTTGGCCTACGTGCGCCCACAGCCACCATTGGATGCATCCTGGCAGGCGATGGCTTATCAGACGCTCTCGGCTGGAGGGACCAGGCAGGCCCTCTCTCTTACACGAGGAGCGCTGTCATTTGAATGGATTGACCAGATAGTTGAATACACCAGCCAGGATTTGATCCGATCGTGGCTTACCCTCGTAAAGGCAAGGCAAGACGAGGCGCCCTGTGAAGTGGCAAGACTCTGCGATGCACTGATGCATCGTGAGCGGGCAGCCTGGCTGATGCACTTGCGCGATTACGCTTCTGCTGTTATGCGGTTCCCAGATAGACTCCGCACGTATAGCGCTGCGGAGGTTCAGGAGGTCACACAAGCGATGACTGGTTCCTCAACACCACTGAGTGCTGTCTTAGAGCGGAAGGAGGGGACGCTACGGTTTGGACATGCATTACGCCTGCTGGGACGGGTCAATCATGCCAAACAATTAGATCTCTTCGACCTCCTCGAACGCGCCCAGACGCTGGGCCAACTGCACTCGGCACTTACACAAGCTGCACAGGCATGTGACCTGGCGAAAGCCAAATCATCGTTTATCATTGTGCCCGATGACAATGACTACAAGTATCTGCTTGAGGATGTGGAACGGCATGGAGTACGCTTGATAGCCAGCCTCTTGCAAATCCTGGCGGTATTGCGCTATCCCTCTTCGGAAACCGATCCGAAAGCTGGAAATCCCGGGCAAGGAGATGAGATACCTCCTACGCCGCTGGAGCCAGCGGCAGGACAACCGGAGGAGACAAGAGAAGGAGAACTCGTAGATGGACAGTGAGATAGTTCATCTGATCTATGACCTGGCCATTGTGGCGCGGGTGACCTGGCAGGCCCACAGCCTCAGTAATGCGGGCAACAATGGCTCCAATCGAATCCTTCCTCGCCGGCAACTCCTGGCCAATGGCGTACTTACCGATGCCTGTCATGGAAATATCACCAAGCATGAGCATGCCGGCCTTTTGGCGGAATACTTTCAGGCCTGGGATGTACCATTGTGCCCTGCATGTGCTCAACGGGATGGGCGACGTGTGGCGGCACTGATCGACACGCCCGAATATAGGGGCGTGACTATTGAACGGATTCTGCGGGAGTGTGGATTGTGCGACAGTCACGGGTTTCTTGTTCCTGCCAAAAACCCAAATAGCGATGGCAGTTCAGCAGGCCGTCAAAAGATCAACAAGGATACCATTCTCAATTTTTCGTTCGCCTTAGCGTTGCCAGACCACTATGCAGAGTCGGAGCATCTGATCACGCGCATGGGCAACTCGAAAGAAGAGGGGCAGATGTTAATGAAAGTGCCCGCTCGCTCTGGAGTGTACGCTGCCTGTGTGCAATATATGGGGGTGAGGGTAGGCGTCGATACCAAGCATTGGCAGGTAGTCGTGGAGGATGATGAACGACGCAGAAGACATCAAGCGATTCTCTCCTGTCTGCGCGATGCTTTGCTCAGTCCGCAAGGGGCAATGACCGGAACGATGCTTCCACATCTGACTGGGCTCAGTGGGGCCGTGGTCATTCGCCCCACAGTAGGACGGGCGCCTCTCTACTCGGTCATGGCAGAGGATTTCGAGGAACAGCTCCAGGGTCTGGCAAAAGGAACAAGTCAGATTATTCCTTTTGCCACGGTGAGTCAGTTTCAGGAGGTGATGGATCACCTGATTAAAACCACCGAACCAGCGAAGCCAGGGAAAGATAACACTCAAAAGCTTGCAGGCGTTAGATCAGTGACAGGGTCAGGCATGATGCCTGAGGAGCTAGAGGAATGAGGGAGAAGCAAACGGTCTGGCTGGTGGCCCACTATCACTTTCCGGCGACCTATTCCTGCAGGATTCCTTTGAGCAGTATCAGTAGTGCCCAGGCATCACCGGGTCCAGGGCCAGCAACGGTCAGGCTGGCATTGATCAAGGCAGGTTGTGAATTGTCTGGTAGCCAGTACATGCAACACGTGCTGTTTCCGGTCCTGCGGGCCGCTCCAGTGTGTATTCGGCCACCAGAGCGCGTGGCGTTTTCGCAGCAAATACAGCGGCTGTATAAGGGACGGAGTAGCGGGCAAACAATCCAGATAGTGGAATCAGTGGGTTTTCGGGAAGTGGCACAGGCGCAGGGACTGCTGACTGTGTATGTGCAAGTTCCCGTTGAAACAACCGATGACTTTCGAGAGTCATTGAAGATGATTGGGTATTGGGGCCAAACCGATTCATTCGCCACCTGTATTGCTATCGAGGAAGCAGCTCCGGTTGAGGAAGAATGTGTCCTCCCTTTGCGGGCCCTGCCCTGGCGAGCGTCACTTGGAGCGTTTTTTAGCTGTATCTTGACCGAGTTTCGCCACATAAACCTCTCCTGGGAAGATGTGATACCTGGGGAGCAGGTTGCGGGGGAAGATCCATTTTGGAGAGAACTCTATGTATGGCCTATGCTTCTAGCAGAACGACGTGCAGAAAATAAACTACTTGTTCGCAAGCCCTTCAATGAGGGAACGTCATCAGATAAACAGCCCCAGAAGGAAGTAGACGGTGAAACAGTTGAGACGACCAACTCCAAAAGACCACAGACTCTAAGGTGGACAGAGGGGTAAGCGTGGCAGCGGAAAGTTATGGACACCAGAGGTTCTGCGTGGACTACGTGTTGAGCTTTCCAGGGCTGACTATAGAGGCAGAGAGGTTGAAAATAAGACAGACGAACTTTATAAAACGCGAATGAAAACCGCTCGGTTGGAGAAATGCATATTTGGCTGCAGTTGCAATGGCTCCTATTCCACTGATGGATTTGAAACGGTCAGACCGCGCGGGCGCTGGCCGAAGCGCACCAACGTTGCAATGACCCCTATTCCACAGATGGATTTGAAACCGCTTTATGCAGCGGCTAAGCCTGGAGGCGCTGGGAGTTGCAATGGCCTCTATTCCACAGATGGATTTGAAAGTTCCGGAATGACGGTCCAGAGGCTGGCAGGTTAAAGTTGCAATGGCCCCTATTCCACAGATGGGTTTGAAGGGCCCCGACCAGTGCGACGACCATTCCCGACTTTAAGAGGTGCAATAGACTATTATTCCACAGATGGATTTAGAGGCTTTACTGACTTCTACCATATCGCAAGGTTGATAAGGCAGAGCGCGCTTGTTGAATTTCAAGCAATTCTCTCCGGAGAACGCAAGCAAGGATGCAACTCTTCTGAATGCTTCTTCCGTTTTCTGATTGCGTGACCTGAAATGGTATGATGCTGTCCGGGCAGTTCATTCCGAACTTCTAAGCGAGTGAGAGGTTTTGTGTTGCTATTTTGCAGTGGGATTCAAAGGAAGCGGTATTCTCATGACTACAGGAGAAATCGGCGCTGTACGTTGCTTAATGTGCTTCCTGCACTGCAAAACTGCCGATACTGCACTGCAAAAACTCACTTCCTGCACTGCAAAGTCACACTCACTGCAGTGCAAAATCACAGGTTACAGTAACAATCGCGTAAAGCGAGGAGAGATATGCTCAGCGAACTGCTCTCGTTAGAATCAGAGATGGTCGTCGCGCTGGTGGGGGCTGGCGGCAAAACCACCACCATGTTTCGGCTGGCAGCAGAGCAGGTGGCTCGCGGCGCGCGGGTCATCACCACCACCACCACGCACATCTACCCACCAGAGCCAGAGCAGACGGGGGCGCTTGTGCTGTCGCCAGAACGCGAGACATTGCTGGAGCACGCCGCCGCTGCCCTGGCGCGGCATCCGCATATCACCGTCGCCTCAGCCCCAGCCCATGAAGGCAAGCTGCGCGGCATCCCTCCAAAATGGGTTGCCGATCTGCACACCCTCCCAGGAGTGGACTTCGTGCTGGTGGAGGCCGACGGCGCAAAAGGACGCATCATCAAAGCGCCCGCCGCATACGAGCCGGTGATTCCCTCAAGCGCCAATCTCGTGTTATTGCTGGCAAGCGCCGAAGCGTTGAAGCAGCCGCTCAGCGATGCGATAGCGCATCGGCTGGAGCGCGTAGAAGCCGTCAGCGGCCTGAAGGCAGGCGAGCCGGTAACTCCTCAGGCGCTCGCCCGCCTGGCAACACAGCAGGAGGGATTATTGAAAGGCGTGCCCCCAGGCGTGCCCGCTGTGCTGGTGCTGACACATGTGGACGCGGCGCGCCTGGAGCGCGCCGAAATGACAGCACAGCACGCGCTGGCCTCTGGTCGCCTGGCGGGCGTCGTGCTGTGCTCCCTGGATTGGGCACAATTCAGAAAAGCGTAGTGTTGCCGGTTAGATGCTGATTTGCTCCAAAGCGATAGCAATCATATTGCTCATATTGAGCATGGTGTGTAATTCATTCGTATTGAAGGGAGGGAAACGTCCCAGTAAAACGACCCCGCGAAGCTGCTCTTTTGAAAGCAGCGGCACCCCCAGCAGCGCCAGATCGTCCTCGCCCAGCAAGACCCCGGTGATGCGCCCAACAAACATACGCCCTCCTGGCGCTTGTATGATCGGGCGACGGTTTTGAGCCACCCAGGCAGCCACCGACTGTTTATCGCGCAGGGAAATACGCAAATCCTCGAGATCAAACCCGCGCGCTCCCAGCCGTGCCACTGCTCGCAGTTCCTGTGCTTGCTCGGCAAAGCCAAAAATCACCGCTTCATCACACGGAACAAGCCGCCGAATGCCGGTCACCAGGGCGCTCATAATCTGCCGAGTCTCCAGGGTGCTGGTCATGGCCTTCGCCATATCCAGAACAATAGCCAGTTCGTGGGCTTGCTGATGGGCTGCCTCTATCTGACGCGCCTTCGAAATCGCCAGAATCGTCTGATCGGCCAGGAGTTGGAGAATCATGAGCGCTTGCTGATTAAAGCTGCCAGGGAAAGGATTTGAAACGGTTATCGTCCCAAGTATCTGCTGCCCCGAAAGCAAAGGCACGCACAACATGGAACCCCCCAGGAACGGCCCGGAAGTCTGGCAGCGGGGGTCATGTAAGATGTCATTGATCAACGCAGGAACCCGATTGGTCGTCACCCAACTGGCAATGCGCTGCTGCATTGCCAGGCGCAGATGGCTCTCTTCAGCCGTATCTTGCGAGAGGGCCGCGATGGTAATCAGCTTCTGGCTGGCAAGGTCCAGGCCGGTTATCCAACAATTGCGCACGCCCAGCAGCGCCGTTGCGCTCGCCATAATGCGTTTCAGCGTCTCGCTTAGTTCATTCACACCCTGATTACCAGGCGCTACGGCATAAACAGGTCTGGTGAGCTTGGAACTTTTCGCCCCGTGCTCAGCAGGAACACCGGTCCTGTTATACTTCCCAACTGCCTGTGCAGAAGCATTCATGGTATCTCCTCTTTCAAAGCTTACCGGTCATGAGCGTCCTTGCTTCCCACAGCCCACCTGTCAGGCCGCAAAAAACATGCCAAATTGCTTCAAAAGGGCACAGGAAGAGAAATGCCAGCAAGCAGTTGAGGAGGTTTTTAAGAGGCAGACCAGCGGCTAGCAGGGATAGCCAGGATTCCTACAGAAGATCATCGTCCGAAACTGATTCGTCAGCATCCAGCCGCGCCAGCCGCGCCATATAACGTTCGCGCAGCCGGTCAGAAAGCGGCCCGCCGCTGCCCCCGCGCCGCAGCAGCACAATTTCCGCCATAATACACAGGGCAATTTCTGCCGGACTGTTGCCGCCCAGGTCAAGGCCAATCGGCGCGCGCACCCGCGTCAGCTTCTCAGCCGCCACGCCTTCCTCATGCAGCAGCTTATAAACCGCCCATATGCGCCGCTGGCTGCCGATCATCCCGATATACGCCGCCTCAGAATCAATCACCGCCCGCAGCGCCTCCACATCGTGGCTGTGGGCGCGGGTCACCAGCACCAGATGGCTGCGCGGCGTAATGCGCAGGCTGCACAGGGCCGCTTCTGCCCCGCTGACAAGAACCTGACGTGCCTGGGGAAAACGCTCTTTGTTGGCAAACGAGGCGCGGTCATCGATCACCGTTACCTCGAAGTCAAGCGAGGCGGCAAGCTGCGCCAGCGGCACAGCAATATGCCCCGCGCCCACAATGATCAGATCGGGACGCGGCAAGAAGGGGTCGAAGAAGACCTCAGCTATACTCCCATTCGGGCCAGCATATTCCTGCACGCTCGGCTCGCCCGCGCGCATCGCCGCCAGCGCAGCAGCGCAGATAGTCGGCTCAAGCTCGGCTTCCAGTCCCAACGCGCCAATCGTCGAGGCATCCTCACAGATCAACATCTGCGCGCCCACCTGCTGATGCCACGCGCCCGTCGCGTGAATCATCGTTGCCAGCGCGGCGGCCTGGTTCGCCGCCAGCGCCGCCTCAGCTTTGCGGGCATACTGGCCCATTGGCAGATCAACGGCAGCAGGGCGTAAAGCGTTCGACCACGGCTGCACAAAGACCTCATACGTGCCGCCGCAGACGCCCTGACTGCTCAATGCAATCTCTTCGGTCAGGTCGACATAGACCGACTGCGGACGCCCGCTTTCAATGGCCGCCAGCGCGCTGCGCCAGATTTCCGCCTCGCCGCAGCCGCCGCCAACCGTGCCCGTAATCGCGCCGCCAGGATGCACAATCATCTTCGCGCCAACTTCGCGGGGCACAGAGCCGCGCCGCCTGACGATGGTCGCCAGCGCCACGGTTTCGCCCTGCTCCAGCGATTCAGCTAACTCTTGAAAGAAGGCGCGCATGATGGTCTCCCGGTTGGCTGATTATCCTATTCCTTTTCACATTCCCCACACCCGTAGGGAGTGTAGGGAGTGTAGGGAGTGTAGGGAGTTGTAGAATCTCTACAGACTATACATGATGATACTAACATTAATGAAGAGTAGTAATACCCTAAAGAAGAAGTATAAAAGATTTCTCTACAAGCACCATCATCTCTTAAAAACGAGCATCCCCATCAACTCCCTACACTCCCTACACTCCCTACGGGTGTGACAGCTATTTTCCCTCTTCCGGTTTCTGCCCTTCAAGATAGAGCATCGGCACCGTCATTCGTAGCTCACCAGCGCGGGCCGCCCACTCATTGAGCCTGACCTCCAGCCGGGCAAAGACAGCCTCTTGATCTTCTGGATTGACCACTTCTCGCCAGCCATCCAAAAAGCCCGTCTTGGTGAGCCGGTGATTGAAGAACGCCGTGCCATCCAGATAGCGCAGTTGAAAGCGATCTTCAATAACCTGGGCGACCGTAAACCCTGCCTGCTCCAGCAGGGCACAGAGCGACTTTCGCGTTCCTCTATGCTTTTGCTGGTTCGCTAAACGTTTCTGATATTCAAGATTATTCCCCATCTCCATCAGCGTGGTCCCAAAGTACGTATAGAACTGGCGCATGTGCCCCTGTATATTGGTCGTGAAGACGGCGCGTCCATCTGGCTTTGCCACTCGAAAGCATTCTGCCAGCACTGCCGCCGGGTCGGCAAAATTGTTCAAGCCGAGGTTACAGGTAATCAGGTCAAACTGGGCATCATCGAAAGGCATCGCCGCCGCGTCCGCCTCGATGATCGTCACGTTGGACAACCCCTGTATGCGCAGCTTCTCTCTGGCACGGTCCAACGCTTCTGCCCACACATCGATGCCCGTTACCTGGCACGATGGGCCGTGCGCGTTCGCCAACTCAAAGAGCGGGAAGCCGGTCCCGCAGCCAACATCCAGGATGCTGATGCCCCGCCGCAGTTCTAGATGCCGAAACAGCAGCGCGCCAAAGCGGGCACACCAGAACGAGGTTTCGTCGAAGGACGAGGCAGCTTCGGGCGTGTGAAAATCATTATGATGCTGCAAGTAATTGGTCATAGCTTCCTGCCTTGCTGGTCAAGCGCAGCCAGAATCTTTTCCGGCGTGATCGGCAGATCGCGGACGCGCACGCCAATCGCGTCAAAGATCGCGTTGGCAATGGCTGGCGCTGGCCCATTGATGGGCACCTCGCCCGCAGACTTCGCGCCAAAGGGGCCGCCTGGCTCCGGGTCTTCCACCAGAATGGTCGTCATCTGCGGCATATCCAGCGTCGTAAACAGCTTGTAATCCACAAAGCCAGGATTGCGCACCTTGCCCTGCTCATCCAGCTTGATCTCCTCGCTCAGCGCGTAGCCCAGCCCCATCGTCACCGCGCCTTCCACCTGGCCGCTCGCCAGCGTTGGATTGATGGCCCGACCCAGGTCCAGCGCATTCACCAGGCGCGTCACGCGCACCTGCCCCGTTTCGATGTCTACTTCCACTTCGGCAAACTGCGCATAAAACGGCGCAGGCGAGTCGTGCGTAGAGAAATCGCCTTTACCCAGAACCTGCTGGCGATGATTGCCATACAACGTTTCAATGGCAATGTCGGCAATGGTTAGCTTCGTCGGCGCGTCATTCGCCCAGATTGCCCCGTCGTGAATCGTCAGCCGCTCTGCGGGGATGGTCAGCAGATCAGCGGCTACCTCCAAAATCTGGCGGCGCGTGTCTCTGGCCGCCAGTTCGACGCCCTTGCCGCTGATATACGTTGTCGAAGAGGCATACGCGCCGTAATCGAAGACGCTGATGTCGGTATCCGCGCTGTGCAGAATGATCTTGTCCAGGCCCACGCCCAACGCCTCGGCGGCAATCTGCGACAGCACCGTATCGCTGCCCTGGCCGATGTCGGTTGCGCCCGTCATCACATTGAACGAGCCGTCCTCGTTCAGCTTGATCGACGCGCCGCCAATCTCGAAGCCTGCCACACCGCTGCCCTGCATGCACGTCGCCAGGCCGCGCCCCCGACGAATCGACCCGTTGGCGCGCTCGAAAGGCTGGCCCCAACCAATCGCCGCCGCTCCGCGCTCCAGGCATTCCGGCAGACCGCACGAATTGAAGCGGCGATGCGAGATCACGATGCCGTCGATCTCTTCTGTATCGATGGGGTCATCATCGCCCTTCTGCACGTGATTCTTGCGGCGAAAGGCCAGCGGGTCCATACCCACGGCCTGGGCGCACTCGTCGATATGGCTTTCCAAGGCGAAGAAGCCCTGCGGCGCGCCATAGCCGCGCATCGCGCCCGCAATCGGCGTGTTGGTATAGACTACATCGGCCTCGAAGCGATAGGCGCGGGCACGGTAGAGGCACAGCGTCTTGTGCCCTGTGCTGCGCGTCACCGTAAAGCCATGCGTGCCATACGCGCCCGTATTGCCGATGGAGTGCATGCTCATCGCCAGAATGGTCCCGTCGCGCTTCAGCCCAGTGCGCAGCCGCATCATGATCGGATGGCGAGTACGCCCCGCGCTGAACTCTTCGGCGCGCGAATAGTCCACGCGCACCGGCTGGCGCGTCGCCAGCGCCAGCGCGCCCGCCACTGGCTCCAGCAGCATCTCTTGCTTGCCGCCGAAGCCCCCACCCACGCGCGGCTTGATAATGCGCACGTTTGCAATAGGCAGCGCCAGCGTCTGGGCAAGCTGTCTGCGGGTATGATAGGGCACCTGGGTGCTGCTCACCACTGTCAGCCGCTCATACGGGTCCAGATAGGCGATGCTGATGTGCGGCTCCAGCGCGCAGTGCGCGATGCGCTGCACGCGATATTCGCCCTCGATCACCAGATCGGCCTCGGCCATCGCCACGTCGAAATCGCCGCGTACCAGCAGTTCATGGGCAGAGCGGTTATGGCTGGCATCATAGATGCCGCCCAGCTTTTGCCCGTAATTGGGGTGGGTCGTATCCGGCTCGTGAAGCTGCGGCGCGCCATCTTGCATCGCCTCCAGCGGATCAAAAACGGCGGGCAGCGGCTCATAGGTCACATCGATCAGCCCCAGCGCCTCTTCAGCCAGCGCGGGCGTCTCGGCAGCAACGAATGCCACCCAATCGCCCACATAGCGCACCCGGTTATCCAGCAGATACATATCATATGGCGAAAGCTCAGGATAGGACTGCCCAGCCGTCGTATGCGGCACACGCGGCACATCGCGCCACGTCAGCACCGCCCGCACGCCCGACAGCGACAGCGCCCGGCTGGCGTCGATATGCAGGATGTTGGCGTGCGCGTGGGGCGAATGCAGAATCCGCCCATAGAGCATGCCGGGCATCTCGAATTCGGCGGCATAGACGGGCGCACCTGTCACCAGCGGGCGCGCGTCCACGCGGCGCTCGGCGCGACCAACTACCTTGAGGCCAGGGGAGATAACTGCTGGCGACGCTTTCTCAGATGTGCTGGTACTCATGTGCTCTGTACTCTCTACGATGTGCTGGTTTGAGCCTTATAGGTCTGCAAGGTGCTTTCAATCTGGCGCAGGTGAACCGTATCATGCTCCACCCAGTTGCTCAACCATCCTTCAGCCGTAAACGCTCCATATTCAGACTGGTAGCCTGGGCGCGCCCAATCCGACTCACGCAGCATCTTGAGGATGCCCAGGCTTGCGGCGCGCTGAAGGCCAAAGTCGGCCAGCAGTTCGTCTAACTGGTCGCGCGTGGTATTGCGGTTGGTATACCACGCCTGCTCATCATGCGGCGTCAGGTGGGGATTATCTTCCTTGATGATGCGCTCCATGCGCAGCCGCATCACATACATTTCGTCATCCACCAGATGCGCCAGGATTTCACGAATGCTCCATTCAGCGGGGCCAACATGAAAATCGAGTGCTTCATCTGCAAGGCCCGCCGTTAAGCGCGTCAGGTGCGGGACTGTCTGTTCGAGCGTAGTAATCAGTTCAGCGCGAGTAGTTGCCATCGTTCCTGCCTTCGTCACAACAAAATCAATCGCTTATCAAGATAGAGCGCTTTTTAACTCCTGGTGTGTCGTTGAAAGAAATCCCAGATCACCAGGCTGGCGTCAAACTGCCGACTCGTCTTGCCAATGATGCGCTCCGGCAGATAGGCCATTCCACCGGGCCAGGTATGGCCGCCGCCCTCAATCACATATAAGATCACCTCTGCACCATCCGGCCCGCCGCTGTAGACCTCACAGCGCACGCGCGTGCCATCATGCGCAGAATCCGGCAAATAGTGAACCTCTGGCCCATCCACACAGCCAGCCAGCCGCGCCCAATGCTGCGCGGTGGTAGGCGCGGAAAGCAACAGTTGCCTTCGGCGGCCACCGCCCGCAAACGGGATAAGCGGATCGTCCGTTCCATGTATCATCAGCACAGAAACAGGTCTTGATGGGCGGCAAATATGAGACATAAACGCAGCGATTGTCGCGGCGACAATCACGACCGCAGCAAACAAATCAGCGCGGCGGCATATCAGCAAATCGACCAACCCACCGCCATTTGACATGCCCAGCGCGTAGACTCGCGCCTGATCGATAGCCAGATCACTGGACAGTGCCGCAATGAGCGCGGCGATAAAGCCCACATCATCGATGCCGCCCAGCATCGGCAGCGGGCCAAACGACCAGCGCTTGCGGATGCCATCAGGATAGGCCACGATAAAACCGCCTTCGTCGGCAATCGCGTTGAAATGCGTCAGCAATGCCATGCCTCGCCCATCGCTACCCATCCCATGCAGCGCCAGCACCAACGGCACCGCGCGGCTGCCATCGTAGCCAGGCGGCAGATGTACATAACAGGTGCGTATCAGCCCACCAAACTGGAGGGATTTCGTATAATCGCGCGGCATAGACGCCAGATTGTTCATAGTGCTTTCACCAGCCGCAGGAGCGAATGTCGGCTTAGACTCCTTGCCTTCGCTTTAGCATAGCTGCTGCCCGCAGCGCCGCCTCAACCGGCTTGACATAGCCCGTGCAGCGGCAAATGCTGCCCGCAAAGGCCGCGCGCACATCCTCTTCGGTTGGGTCGGCGTTTTCCTGCAACAGCGCGTACGTGCGCATAATAAAGCCAGGCGTGCAAAAGCCGCACTGCGCCGCGCCCGCTTCGGCAAACGCCTCCTGAATCGGGTGAAGCTGCGCGCCATCCGTCAGCCCTTCCACCGTCAGCACCTCAGCGCTATCGGCCTGCCCGGCCAGCATACAACACGAGTTAATCGCCGCCCCGTTGAAGATGACACCGCAGGCCGAGCAATCACCCGTTCCACACACCAGCTTTGGTCCCTTGATATGGTGGCGCTGAAGCGCTTCCAGCAGCGTCTCGCCGGGCCGAATATGCCAGTGCTGCCTGCGTTTGTTGACCGTCAGCGTCACCTCGAGCGCTGTAACCTCTTCAGGCATGATGCCACTCCTCCGGCTGAGGCACGAGTCCTGCCGCCTGGCGCAGCGCTCGCAGCGTGGCAACGCCGCTCATCCTGCGCCGGTAATCGGCAGAGGCGCGCTGGTCGCTGATGGGCCGCGCCGCTTCCACCGCCAGGTCTGCTGCTTGCTGAAAAACCGCCTCGGTGAGCGGCTGGCCCTCCAAGGCTGCTTCAGCCGCGCGAACCCGCAAAGGCGTCGGGGCCACGGCTCCCAGAATCACCCGCGCCTGGGCAATCAGCCCATCGCGCACGACCAGCGTCACTGCGGCGTTGACCATAGCAATATCATCAGACAGCCGTCCGATCTTATAAAAGCCACCGCGCATGTTGGCAGGCAGCTGAGGAATACGAAACTCTGTAATGATCTCTCCTGGCTGGCGAATGCTGCGGGCTGGTCCGGTAAAATATTCGCCAAGCGGCACCGTGCGCCTGCCATGTGGTCCCGCCAGCACCAGCAGCGCATCCAGCGCCATCAGTGTCGGCGGCGTATCAGCCGAAGGCAGCGCCGAAGCCGTATTGCCGCCCAGCGTTGCCATATTGCGAATATTAGGCGAGGCACACACCGCTGCGCTGCGTGCCAGAATGCCAGAGGCCAACCCCTGAATCAGCGGGGAAAGCGCTACCTGACGCATCGTCGTCGTCGCGCCGATCACAATCATGCCCTCACCAGCGTCGTCATCCTTTGGCCCAGAAATGAAGGTTAGGCCCAGATCGCGCAGGTCCACCACCTCGCGCACCCCAACCATATAGCGCGGATTCACCAGCAAATCGGTCCCACCAGCAATCACCGTGCGGCCCACATCGGGTTCGCTCAGCAGGTTGATCGCCTCGTCGATCTGTTTAGGGCGATGATACGCCCGGATTTTCAGCATGGGCCATCCTCACCAGAGAAGATACCAGACATATCTCCCAGCAAGTATAAAAGCGCTTCCAGCACGCCTCCGGCAATCGCCCGCGACTTATCCGAGATGCTGAAGCAGTGTTCGCGCCTGGCGCGCGGGTCGATGTCGCCAACCTTCATATTCTGACGCACCACCAACCCATCATGTACCAGGCCACGCAACACACCGCTAATTTGGGCAACCATCGGCGTCTCGCCAACCGTTGCAATGATCTCACCTGCCTGCACCAGATCGGCAATCGCATGCTGCGCCATCAGCGGGCCATCGGTGGGGGCGCGTAGCAAACGCTCCGAGGTAAAGCCAGCAATATCACCAGGTACGCCGGTATCTGCCTCAGCACAGCCACTCAAATAGACACGCCCCAGGTTATGGCCGCGATTCGTCTCGATGACAGCATGCGCGTCCACACCAGCCTCAAATCCTGGTCCCAGCGCCAGCACTACGCGCGCATCGCTCAGCCGTACTCCGGTAGGGTGCTTGGCAAGCGTGGCGTCAATAATCGCCGTTGGTCCGAGCGCCCGCAGCAAATCGCCCTCCGGGTCAACCAACACTGGCACCTGACGCTTTGCCAGCGCGGCGCGAGTCTCATCTAACGTCTTCACACACACGCCGGTCAACTCTTCGATCTCAATCGTGTCGCTGTAAATCGCTTCGGCAAACGCCACCGTGCGCCGCAGCGCCAATGGCTGGGGCAGTTCGGTTGCCACCACCGTAAAGCCTGCGCGGTGCAAGCGGTGAATCGTGCCGCTGGCAAGATCACCAGCGCCTTTGACGCCAACGAGTACCTGCCCAAACACAGTTACACCCAACCGCTCAGGCGCATAGCCTGTGTGATGCGCTGTCCAGCCGCGCACACCGCCCGAACAAACTCTCTCTGACGTGGATGACAGCGTTCGCTTGGGCCACCTACGGAAACAGCAGCCGCAATAGCGCCGGTTTGGTCGAAAATGGGGGCAGCCACCGCCTCAACGCCCACCTCTAATTCTCCGCATGAGATGGCATAACCCCGTGCGCGCACCTGGTGCAGTTCTTCCATCAGCCGACGCGGGTCGGTAATCGTCTGATCGGTATAATGCTTCAGCGGCATCTGTGTAAGCAGATCGCGTAGGCGGCTTTCCCATTGATAGGCAAGCAGGGTTTTCCCGGTAGAAACCGCGTGGGCGGGCAAATGCTGGCCGGGCACATTCACCTCGCGCACAAAGTAATAAGAATCAGCCGTATCGATGATGACCGCATCCATGTGCTCCAGCACTGCCAGATGGACCGACTCATGCGTCTGATCGCGCAAATCCAGCAGAATGGGGCGGGCGGCCCGGCGCACCGAGTTGGCACTCAGCAGGCCCGCGCCAAGTTCGGCCACGCGCAGGCTTAATTGATATTTGTGGCTGTCCTCGTCCTGAATAACCAGGCCCTCGGCAACCAGGGCATTGACAATGCGATGCGCTGTTGATTTGGGCAGGCCGGTTAGCTCTGCCAGTTCCGTGATACGCAGCAAGCCCCGACTCTGGAAAGCTGAAAATACCGAGGCCACCCGGCGTACCGTCTGAACCGTGCCGTTGCTTTCACCGTGGCGCATGGTCTGCCTCGCATTTCTGTTCCGTCTAGTGGAATTTTGTTCCATTCTCGGTGTGAACAGAGTATACTTGCGCCCAAAACCACTGTCAAGAGTCTGGAGGAGGTATGCTCTCATGAGCAGCGCGCGCCGGATTCGTGTAGCGCGGGGTGAAGAAGCGGCTGATCTCATCCTTCGGAATGGTCGGCTTGTCAACGTATGCTCTGGAGAAATCTATCCAGCCGATATGGTCATTGTTGAAGGCACCATCGCTGCCATTGGCGAGCCGGGGCAATATCAAGCTGCCGAAGTCCATGATCTCGGCGGGCGCTTTCTGGTGCCTGGCTTGCTCGATGGGCACATGCACATCGAAAGCACCATGATGACCCTGGCGCAGTTCGCGCAGATCGTTGTCCCGCATGGCACCACCACCGTCATCATCGACCCCCACGAATACGCCAATGTGATGGGCGTCGAGGGCATTCGCTACGCCCTGGCATCCGGGCGCAACCTCCCACTCACCGTCTACGCAGTGCTCTCTTCCTGTGTGCCCGCCTCGCCGCTGGAAAGCCCGCGCCAGATTCTTTCGGCTGCCGACCTGCTGCCCCTGCTGGATGACGACCGCGTGCTGGGACTGGCCGAAATGATGGATGTGCCAGGCGTCTTGCAGGGTAATCCACAGGTGCTGGCAAAGATCGAGGCCACCAGGGCACGCGGGCGTGTGGTGGATGGGCACGCGCCGGGCGTGCGCGGGCGCGACCTTAACGCCTACGCTGCGGCGGGCATCATGTCGGACCACGAAAGCACCGCCATTGATGAAGCGCGGGAAAAGCTGCGCCTCGGGATGTGGCTGATGGTCCGCGAAGGCTCGGCAGCACGCAACCTCGAAGCCTTGCTCCCGCTAATCAAAGAACTGGACCCACCGCGCGCCTGCTTCGTGACCGACGACCGCGACCCGGTGGACCTGGTGCAGCGCGGCCACATCGACTCGATGGTGCGCATGGCAATCGCTGGCGGCTTGAGTCACATGCAAGCCATTCGCATGGGCACACTCAACACCGCGCACTATTTCCACCTGGATGACCGCGGCGCGCTCGTGCCCGGCTACGTGGCCGATATCCTGGTCGTTGGTGACCTGGAGCAATTCGACATTCAAGAGGTCTATAAAGATGGTGTGCTGGTCGCGCAGGCAGGCGAGCCACTCTTCGCGCCACCTACCAGCGAGGCATCCGCTGCGCACGGCATTGTCAACACCGGCACAATTCGACCAGAGCAGTTACGCATCCCAGGCCAGGCGGGCGATGTCGCCATCATTGGCATTGAACCGGGCCAGATTACCACGCTGCACCTCACCGAAACCGCGCCGCTGGTGGATGGACAACTGGTGCCTGATATTTTCCGCGACCTGCTCAAGCTCGTTGTGGTCGAGCGCCACCACGCCAGCGGACGAGTCGGCCTGGCGCTGGTCAAAGGCTTTGGGCTGAAGAAGGGCGCTATTGCTTCCACCGTTGCCCACGACGCCCATAACCTGGTGATTGCTGGCACGAACGATGCAGACATCCTGCGAGCTATCGAAGCGATCAACGAAATTGGGGGCGGCTTTGTGCTGGTCGTCGATGGACAGGTACGCGCCAGCGTTGCCTTGCCGCTTGGCGGCTTAGTCTCGACGCTACCGGTCGATCAGCTTGTCAGCCAACTGCAAACGCTCGACACGGCTGCCGCAGCGCTGGGCTGCACGCTGGAACACCCCTTTATGACGCTCAGTTTCTTGAGCCTGTCCGTTATCCCTTCGCTCAAGCTTACAGATCAGGGCCTGGTTGATGTCGCCGCCGCGCAGATCGTGCCGCTGCAACAATAAGTCTTGATATGGCCGCTCGTTTCAGGAACATTCTCCTCAAATCAGGAAAAACACCTATGCAAGAGCGATTAAGTAAACAAGAGTTAATTTCACTTGTACAAAAAATTGTGAAAGCAGAGGGTTCAGAGCAAGAAATAGATGCCTGGCTCAGTCGCATTGATCGCAGTGTTCCATGTCCCGATGGGTACGTCTGCGACCTCATCTTCTACCCTCATCTGCATGAATTAGGCGATGGGTCCAGCGCAGAAGAAATCGTTGAGAAAGCGCTCCGCTACAAACCAATTCAGCTTTAAGCATGAAGTGAGAAAGAATATGCTCCTCAACGTCACCGAATACGAGCGACCAGAAACCATTGCCGAGGCGCTGCGGCTGCTGGCGCGTCCAGGCGTCAAGACCGCTCCGCTCGCGGGTGGCACGCTGCTGGTTGGGCAAGGCGATCATACGCTTCAGGCGCTGGTTGATTTGCACGCGCTTGGTCTGCATACCATCAGCGAGCAAGGCAATCAGATACTACTGGGCGCGATGCTCACCTTGCAGGCGTTGGTCGATGCCCCCTTCGCGCGCGAGATGGTCGGTGGCATCCTGGCGCAAGCTGCCAAATCTTCAGCGGCTCGTTTGATTCGCAACGCCGCTACTCTTGGGGGTACGCTTGCCGCAGGTCCAGCCGCCAACGCCGATCTCTCCGTCGCGCTGGCTGTTCTGAACGCCCAGGCTCGGCTGGTAGGCCAGGCTGAGCGCCTTGTGCCTGCTGAGGTGATTTTCGCGGAGCTTCAACCCGGCGAGTTGGTCACTGAAGTGCTCATCGAGCGGCCCTCCTCCAACACGGAAGGCGCGTTCCTGCGCGTAGCACGCACACCTGTTGATGTCGCTCTGGTACACGCAGCAGCCACACTGTTGATTCAGGGCAACGTCTGCCAGCAGGCGCGGGTTGCCATTGGCGGCGTTGGCATGATGCCAGTTCGTCTGAGTGCAACCGAGAGCTTCCTGGTAGGGAAGAGCGCCGAGCAGGAGCAGATTGCCGCAGCGGTGGCGGCGGGCATCGCTGCCTTCGCGCCGACGCCCGATTTTCGCGCCAGCCCTGCCTATCGCCGCGATGTTGCTGCCATTCTCGCACGCCGCGTGCTGGAGCAGTGCGCCGACGCCGCGCGCTGGAAACAATTGATGGGCACCGGCCAGGGATAAGCAAGGAATTGTCAACGATGTTGCCTGAAGAGAACAAAGCCATCATTCGCTGGGTTATTGAGGAGATTGTGAATCAAGGGAATCTGAGCGTCATCGATGAACTATTCGCTCCGACATTCGTTGACCGCTCGACCCCCGAGCAGCCGCCTGGCCCTGAAGGTGTCAAAGGGTTCGTTTCAGAGGTCCGAGCAAGCTTCGCTGATCTGCATGTAGACATCAATGATCTGATTGCTGAAGGCGACAAAGTGGTCGTTCGCACCACCTGGCATGGCATAGGTCATGGCGAGGTTCAGGTAAACCGAACCATGATACAAATATTTCGGCTGGCTGGTGGGAGAATTGTCGAGGAGTGGAACGAAGGGGAAGCGTTGCTCTGAAAAAGCCTCTCATAAGGGAGTGGAGATATGCGTATTGGACTCACCATCAATGGGATACGACGCTCGCTGGATGTCGCACCGGGCGTGCGCTTGCTGGAAGTGCTGCGCAGCGAAGGGTTGTTCAGCGTGAAATATGGCTGCGATACCGGCGAATGCGGCGTCTGTGCCGTGCAGGTCGATGGCGTTCCCAGAAACACCTGCGTCATGCTGGCAGCCCAGGCCGATGGCACAACCATCACCAGCGTTGAAGGACTGGGCACGCCACGTCAGATGCACCCATTGCAACAGGCGTTGGCCGATAACGGCTCCGTGCAGTGTGGGTATTGCATTCCAGCCATGGTCGTAGCTGCCCAGGCGTTGTTGAAAGACACCCCTAATCCCACTGAAGAGCAAATCCGCGACGCCATCTCCGGCAATCTTTGCCGCTGCACCGGCTACGTCAAACCGGTGCAAGCCATCCAGAGCGCCGCCGCTATCCTGCGCGGCGAAGCTCCCTCACCTGAGTTCGGCGACAGCGAAGTCTGGACGCCTGGCCGCTCATCCGAACACGGCGGCCACCAGGAAACCGAACATGGCAGCGGCGAAAGCAGCGCTGCACACGACCCGCGCCGCGGCGCTGCCGATGATCTGGAGACCGAAGCGGAGAGTAATGTCTCGACCCTGACACAGCCCAAAACCTCTCTGCGCACCGTTGGCAAAGCCGAGCGCAAAGTGGACGCTATCAAGCTCGCCACTGGCAAACCCTGCTTTGTGGATGACATTGAACTGCGTGGGCTGCTGCACGCGGCCATGTTGACCAGCCCCCACGCGCACGCGCGCATTCGCAACATCGACGCCTCGAACGCCAGAGCGCTGCCCGGCGTTCATGCCGTCTTGACGCACAAAGACCTGCCGCGCATTCCTTACACCACAGCAGGCCAATCCTGGCCGGAGCCTGGGCCGCACGATCAATATAGCCTGGATAACGTTGTGCGTTTCGTCGGTGACCGCGTGGCGATCGTTGCCGCCGAAACGCCAGAGATCGCCCAGCAGGCGCTTGATCTCATCGAAGTGGACTACGAAATCCTACCTGCCGTGCTAGACCTACGCCACGCCATGGACCCGGACGCGCCACGTCTGCATCTGGAACCCGACTCCTACCGCATCTACGACCCAGCGCGCAATCTGGCGGCGCACATCGAAGCCAACGTCGGCAACGTGGAGCAAGGCTTTGCCGAGGCCGATCTGATCGTCGAGGGCGAATACATCGTGCCCCAGGTGCAGCAAACGCCGCTGGAGCCGCATATCGTCATCACCTATTGGGACGAAGATGATCGCCTGATCGTGCGCACCAGCACGCAGGTACCTTTCCACGTGCGGCGCATCATCGCTCCCGTGATCGGGCTGCCACCCCGACGCATCCGCGTCATCAAGCCGCGCATTGGCGGCGGCTTCGGCGTCAAGCAGGAGGTGTTGATCGAAGACCTGGCTGCCCATCTCACTATTGCCACCGGCAGACCGGTGCGCTTCGAGTACACCCGCGCGCAGGAGTTCCGCAGCAGCCGCTCGCGCCATCCGCAGATTCTGAAAATGCGCACCGGCGTCAAGCGCGACGGCACCATGACGGCCAACGAAATGATTGTGCTGGCAAACACGGGCGCGTATGGCACGCACTCCCTGACCGTCCAGAGCAACACTGGCTCCAAGTCGTTGCCGCTTTATCGCGCGCCGAACATTCGCTTTATCGCTGATGTCGTTTATACAAACCTGCCGCCGCCTGGCGCGTTCCGGGGCTATGGCGTGCCGCAGGGTATCTTTGCCCTGGAAAGCCACATGGATGAGGTCGCCAAAGCGCTGGGCATGGACCCGATTGCCTTCCGGCAGATCAACTGGATACGCGAAGGCGACGAGAATCCGCTTTCCGTCGCGCTGGGCGAAGGCAAAGAGGGGCTGGTGCAGGTGATTCAAAGCTGCGGTCTGCCGGGCTGCATCGAGCAGGGCAAAGCAGCCATCGGCTGGGATGAAAAGCGCGGCCATCCAGGCGAGGGCCGCATCAAGCGCGGCGTTGGCGTCGCCCTTGCCATGCACGGCACCGCCATCGCCGGGCTGGATATGGGCGGAGCCAGCATCAAGCTCAACGACGACGGCTCATTCAATGTGCTGGTCGGCGCTACCGATCTTGGCACCGGCTCAGATACCGTGCTGGCGCAGATTGGCGCAGAAGTTCTGGGCGTGCCCATCTCCGACATCATCATTCACTCGTCCGACACCGACTTCACGCCCTTTGACACCGGCGCGTATGCCTCCAGCACAACGTACATCTCTGGCGGCGCAGTCAAAAAGGCCGCAGAGCAGGTCAAAGATCAAATCTGCGAAGTGGCCGGACGCATGCTCAACGCGCCGCCCGCCCTGCTCCAATTGGAAAACCGCCGCGTCATCGCCCCCGATGGCCGCAGCGTCAGCATCTCCGATGTGGCGCTGCATTCGCTGCACGTCGAAAATCAGCACCAGATTATGTCAACGGCTTCCATCATGAGCTATGATTCTCCGCCACCCTTCGCCGCGCAGTTCGCCGAAGTCGAGGTCGACAGCGAAACCGGCGCGGTGCGCGTCGTCAAGATGGTTTCTGCCGTTGACTGCGGCAAGGCCATCAATCCCGCAACCGCTGAAGGGCAGATTGAGGGCGGCGCAACGCAGGCGCTTGGCTATGGCACATGTGAAGAGATGCGCTACGACGACCAGGGCGCGCTGCTGACCATCGACTTTACGACCTATCATATCTATCGCGCCGACGAGATGCCCGCGCACGAAACCTATCTGGTGGAGACCAGCGACCCCTATGGCCCCTATGGCGCGAAGGCCGTCGCAGAAATCCCTATCGATGGCATGGCTCCCGCCATTGCCAACGCCGTCGCTGACGCGCTGGGCGTGCGCGTGCGCGAAACGCCACTCACACCGGAACGAGTATGGCAGGCGATGAAGAGCAGCAACAATGCAGCAAACAAAGAGCATCTTTAAGAATGGCAGAACTAGAAAGGTCTTTTTCTCGTGGCCGATCAGTGGGATAATGCCGACTTTGCAAGACGGTGGGATGCAACCGCTCTGGTAAACAACCCGACCAGAGCCGAGCAGCTTGACATTCTGGTATCGCTCATCGAAGAGACGTACCAACAAGGGGCTGCTATCCTCGATCTGGGCATCGGCTCAGGGTTGGTAGAAGCTGTGCTCTTTGCCCGAAGACCAGATGCGTATATCGTGGGCGTAGAATCTTCAGCGGCCATGATCGATCTGGCAAAGCGCCGCCTGGCTTCATTTGAATCTCACTACACCATCATTCAGCATGACTTTTCTGATATCGATGGGCTTGCTTTGCCTGCCAAAGAATATCAGATGGTCATGAGCGTGCAAGCGCTGCATCATATCACTCATGTCCAGCAACAAAAGGTCTTTCAGTTTGTTGCCAATCTCCTTCCCGCTGGCGGCCTGTTCCTGCTCATGGAACGTATCGCTCTTGACCCGGCCCACTTCGCAGACATCTACCGCTCGGTATGGAACCGCCTGGAGCGAGTGGGCGAAGTCCAAAGCGGTTGGACTGGAGATTACTTTCTCCAGCGACTAGAGCACAAGGAAGATTATCCCGCTTCGCTTGAAGAGTTGCTCGCCTGGATGCGGGAAGCAGGCTTGCGCGCAACCTGCCTGCATTTGCATCTGGATCGCGCATTCGTGGTGGGAGTGAAGAAATAGCGCCTATGTTTATACGCACACTGACAGAAGAAGACCTGGACGCGCTTTGGAGCATCCGCTTGCGAGCGCTCCAGGATAACCCAGAGGCGTTCGGCTCAACCTATGAGGAAACGCTGCAACGCGGCAGGGAGAGCTTTCGCCAGCGCCTGCGGCAGCCACACGCCGAAACCTTTTTCATCGGCGCATTTGACGATGAGCGCCTGGTGGGCATCGTCGGCTTCTTTCGGGAAGCCGGAACAAAGGGCCAACATAAAGGCTATATCATCAGCATGTACGTGGCCCCGGAACAGCGCGGGCGCGGCACCGGCAAAGCGCTGGTCACAGAAGCTATCGCTCAGGCACGCATCATACCAGAACTGGAACAACTGCTGCTGGCTGTCGTCACCAGCAACACCGCCGCGCGTCAGTTGTATCGCTCGCTCGGCTTTGAAGTGTACGGCCTGGAGCCACGTGCCCTGAAGCACAGCGACCAGTATTGGGATGAAGAACTGATGATCTTGCGCCTGCAATAACTTCGTTTGCACTAAGATACCTAAAGCACAGGAGAGCAAGCCATGCCAGATACGCTCATCGGCAACGCCACTATTGCTACACTTGGACAACGTAGCGAACTCATCGATGATGGCGCGCTGCTGGTGCGCGATGGATTGATCGCGGCCATCGACAAAACGGCTGATCTGCGCTCCCAGCATCCTGACGCTGAATATGTCGATGCGCGCGGCGCGCTGGTATTGCCTGGCTTTCTCTGCGCCCACACCCATTTTTACGGCGCGTTTGCGCGTGGCATGGCAATCCCTGGGGAGCCACCCAAAAACTTCCCCGAGATTCTGGAGCGGCTCTGGTGGCGGCTGGATAAGCTGCTCACCCTCGAAGACACGCGCGCCAGCGCTGATATCTTCATGGCCGACGCCATCCGGCACGGCACCACCTGTGTCATCGATCACCACGCCAGCCCCAACGCCGTCGATGGCAGCCTGGATGTCATTGCCGAGTCGGTGGAGCAGGCGGGCATTCGTGCCTGCCTGGCTTACGAAGTCTCTGACCGCGACGGCCCGGCCATCACCGAGGCAGGCATCCGCGAAAACGAGCGCTTCATCCGCTCACTGCACGAGCGCCCATTCGCCAAACAAGGTCTGCTCGCGGGCAGCTTTGGCTTGCATGCCTCTTTCACGCTCAGCCCCAAATCACTGGAGCAATGCGCCGCGCTGGGTGTCGCGCTAGGCGTCGGCTTTCATATCCACGTCGCCGAAGATGCCTGCGACGAAGACGACAGCCAGGCAAAATATGGTGTGCGCGCGGTGGAACGCCTGGAACGCAGCGACATTCTAGGGCCGCTCAGCATCGCCGCGCACTGCGTCCACGTCAACAGCGGCGAAATCGGGAGGCTGGCGCATACAAGCACACATACTGTACATAACGCTCGCTCGAACATGAACAACGCCGTGGGCGTGGCTCCCGTTCAACAGATGCGCGAGGCTGGCGTCAACGTCGGCCTGGGCAATGACGGCTTCAGCATGAACATGCTGCAAGAGATGAAGGCTGCCTATCTCATGCCCAAACTGGCCGGGCGCGACCCGCGCCTGATGGGCGGAGACACGGTCATGGACATGGCCTTTGCCCGCAACGCGCGCATTGCCGAAGCCGTCTTTCGTCCCTTTGCAGGCACGCCAGAGCATTTCTTCGGCGAACTGCGGCCTGGCGCGGCGGCTGATCTGGCGATTCTGGACTATGACGCGCCAACGCCGCTGACGGCGGGCAACCTGCCCTGGCACCTGATCTTTGGCGCGGATGGCACGCATGTCCGCGACACTATGGTTGCCGGGCGCTGGCTGATGCGTGACCGCCAACTGCTCACGCTTGATGAAGCACGCATCATGGCGCGCGCCCGCGAACTTTCGGCAAAATTGTGGGGCAGGATGTAATTCTGCTTCGCCAGATATAAGAAAGGTGGAACACCCGATGCCAGAACTCAGACCTGCTCCCCTCACCGACTTGCTGCGCCGCGCTTATTACGAGCCAAAAACACAGGGGACCATCTTTGATCTGCCGCTGCGAGAGTTCTACCGCCCTGACCTCAGCCTGGATACCTCTGTGAAGTTTCACGGTCTGCCAGCAGCCACGCCGCTGGGTCCGGCGGCTGGCCCGCACGACCAACTGGCGCAGAACGTCGCGCTTGCCTGGCTGAGTGGCTCGCGCATCATCGAGCTAAAAACCGTCCAGATTCTGGATAGACTGGTCATCAACCGCCCCTGCATCGACGTGACCAACGTCGGCTTTAACATCGAATGGTCGCAGGAACTGAAGCTAGAACAATCGCTGCGCGAATACGCCAAAGCTTCTATGCTGGTTGACATCCTGCGCGAAGAGAACGTGCTGGGCTTGCCACCAGAGGCAATTGCCTCGCGCGGAGCTATCATCTATGATATGAGCGTTGGCTATGACCTGAAAGGCATCCAGAGTCCACAGGTACGCGCCTTTATCGAAGGCGTCAAAGATGCCAGCGCCATCATCAATGACCTGCGGTCAGAAATCCCCGACGAATACGCGCGCTATCACGATTTTCCCTTCCGCACCGATCTCGTCAAGACAGCCACGCTTTCGACCTTTCACGGCTGCCCTAAAGACGAGATCGAGCGCATTTGCCGCTTCCTGCTGGGCGAGGTAGGCGTGCATACCATCATCAAGCTCAATCCGGTGCAGATTGGCCGCGAGGAGCTAGAAGGCATCCTGTATGATCTGCTCGGCTATACCCATCTGCAAGTCAACCCGAAAGCCTATGAAACCGGCCTGAGCCTGAATGAAGCGATAGAGATCGTCCAGCGCCTGGAGCCGCTGGCCCGCGAGCGTGGCCTCAACGTCGGCGTCAAATTCAGCAACACACTGGAAGTGCGCAACACGCTGGGCCGTCTGCCCGATGAAGTCATGTACCTCTCAGGCCAGCCGCTACATGTCATTGCTGTCTCGCTGGTGGAAGCCTGGCGGCAAAGGATGGGAACGAGGTACCCCGTCTCGTTTGCCGCTGGCATTGATCGCCGCAACGTTCCCAATGCCGTCGCGCTTGGCCTGGTGCCCATCACGGCTTCCACTGATTTGCTGCGGCCCAAGGGCTATGGTCGCCTGGAAGGCTATCTGAAAGAGCTTGAAGCGTCCATGCGCAAAGTCGGGGCGATCACCATCCCTGACTACATCATCAAAGCGCGCGGTCAAGCCCAGGAAGCCATCGAGGCAATCTTCTCGGAGGCCAGCCAGGAAGGCATCAACGCAGCCGCATGGGAAACGCTGAAGGGCAACCTGCTGGCCGATCTGAATGCACCACAGAGCAATCTGGGCGCTGTGTTCGAGCGGGCAGCATCAGCCATGAACTTACCAGGAGTCGCGCTCGAAACGCTCTATGACCTGCTTGTCAAACAAGCAGTGCTGCTGAACACGCCCATTATCGCTGGAGAAACACGCAGCGACCCCCGCTACACCTGGGCGCAAAACAGCAAAGAGCCGCGCAAGATCGAAAGCCACCTCTTCTTTTTCGACTGCCTTTCCTGCGACAAGTGCCTGCCCGTCTGCCCCAACGACGCCAACTTTGTCTTCGAGGTTGAACCGGTTTCTTTCACCTATCGAGATTATCGGCTGACGCGCGGGAGCCTGCTGCCCGACGAGGCGCACCAGTTCTACATCGAGAAGCGTACCCAGATTGGCAACTTCGCCGACTTCTGCAACGAGTGCGGCAACTGCGACACCTTCTGCCCCGAATACGGCGGCCCGTTTGTCGAAAAGCCCAGCTTCTTCGGCTCAAAAGCTGCCTGGGAACAGCAGCGCCAGCACGACGGCTTCTGGGCCGAACGGCAAGATGGCGCTGATCGCATCTTCGGACGCATCCAGGGGCGCGAGTATTCGCTGGAAGTACAAAACAATTCGGAACAGGCTGTCTTCGCCGATGGCAAGGTTGCGTTGACGCTAAGGCTCCCCAGCCATCAGCTTACCTCATGGCAAGCGCTCGATGAATCGTTGGCGCGTTCTGACGCCTCGCGCGAACCATTTGCGCCAGCCGGGCTGGCTCCCGATCATGTCGTGGAGATGAAGCAATACTTCCGGCTCGAGGCGCTGCTGCGCGGCGTGCTGCGCAGCAACAGGGTCAATTGTGTGAATGTGAAATGCCTGCCCACTTTCGCAGCATCAACAGCCAGCGCAAGCAGCCAGCACACAACCACATCCAATGAAGCATAACCTACCAAGCATATATCTGAAGGAGAATAAAGCCGTGTCTCAGACAAGCGACGTGGACAAGATCAGACATGAACTGGCGAAGCATCACGACGAGATGATTGCTTTTCTGCGTGAGATTATTCGCATCCCCAGCTACGATAGCAAAATTGGCCTAGTGGGCGATGCCATTGCCGCCCGCATGCGCGAACTCAGCTTCGATGAAGTACGCCGCGACGCTATGGGCAATATCCTGGGCCGCGTCGGCTCTGGCCCGCGCGTGATGGTCTACGACAGCCATATCGATACTGTGAGCATTGCTGACCGCAGCCAGTGGCAGTGGGACCCCTTTGAGGGTAAAGTCGAGGATGGCATTATCTATGGCCTGGGCGCAGGCGACGAAAAATGCTCGACGCCGCCGATGATCTACGCCCTAGCTGTCCTCAAGCGCCTGGGGCTGGCAAAAGAGTGGTCGCTCTACTATTTCGGCAACATGGAAGAATGGTGCGACGGCATAGCCCCCAACGCGCTGGTGGAACATGAAGGCATCCGGCCAGAGTTCGCGGTCATCGGTGAATCCACAAGCATGCAGATTTATCGCGGGCATCGCGGGCGCATCGAGGTCAGCGTCACCTTCAAAGGCCGCACCTGCCATGCCAGCGCCCCGGAGCGCGGCGTCAACGCCATGTACCGCGCCATACCCTTCATCGAAGGCGTGCAGCAGCTTCACGAAGAACTGAAAACGCGCGGCGACCCATTCCTTGGCCCAGGCTCCATCGCCGTTACCAATGTCACCACCAAAACGCCTTCGCTCAATGCTGTTCCCGATGAGTGCAACATCTATCTGGACCGCCGCATCACCGTTGGCGACACCAAAGAAAGCGTGCTGGCCGAACTGCGCGCGCTGCCTGGGGGCGATGAAGCTACCATCGAAATCCCCATGTACGATGAGCCAAGCTATACCGGCTTCGCGTTCCCAGTGGAAAAGGTCTATCCCGCCTGGTCGCTTCCTGAAGAGCATGCATTGATTCAAGCCGCCAAAGAAACGACCCAGGCGGTCTATGGCAAGGCGGCGCCTATCAGCAAATGGGTCTTTTCGACCAATGCCACCTACTGGATGGGCAAAGCAGGTATTCCCTCGGTTGGCTTTGGCCCAGGCATTGAAACCTTCGCCCACACTGTGCTCGATCAAGTGCCTGCCGAGGAAGTGGCACAGTGCGCTGATTTCTACGCGGCTTTGCCACTCATATTGAGCGAGATGAGCCAGAAATAAAGATACTGAAAGTGAAAACCATTGCATGAAACGAGAGCCGATATTTAGCAACAACGCGCCCAGGCCGATTGGCCCCTATAGCCCCGCCATCGTGACCGAGCACCTGGTCTTCTGCGCCGGGCAAACACCTGTTGACCCCGCCAGCGGACAACTTATCAGCGGCGGCGTTCCAGAACAAACCGCGCGTGCCCTGGAAAACCTGAGCGCTGTGCTGCAAGCCGCCGGAAGCTCGCTGGATAATGTCGTCAAAACGACCGTCTTCCTCGTCAGCATGAGCGATTTTGCTGCGATGAACGAAGTCTATGCCCGCTATTTCCCTGATGTGCCTCCCGCCCGTACCACGGTTGCTGTGGCCGAACTGCCGCGAGGCGCGAGCGTTGAGATCGAATGTATCGCCCTGGCAAGTTGAACGAATAGGAAGAGGCAGGCAAGGGAGTGCGCGAGGTACTTGTATGACTCATCTCGCAGTTGTAGCTATCGGAGGCAATTCGCTCATCAAGGACAGCGCTCATCAGAGTGTGCCGGACCAGTGGAACGCTGTCTGCGAAACGGCCACCCACATTGCAGCCATGATCGGGCAGGGCTGGAACGTCGTGGTTACCCATGGCAACGGCCCACAGGTGGGCTTTATTCTGCTGCGTTCGGAGTTATCACGCTCCAAGCTGCATTCAGTGCCGTTGGACTCCTGCGGGGCTGACACTCAGGGTGCGATTGGCTACATGATACAACTGGCGCTGCATAACGAGTTTCGGCGGCGCGGCATCAACCGCCAGGCGGTTACGCTGGTGACCCAGGTGCTAGTAGACGCCAACGACCCGGCTATGCAGCGCCCAGCCAAGCCCATCGGACCGTTTTACAGCGAGGAGCAGGCCAGAGAACTCCAGGAGAGCGATGGTTGGGCTATGGGCGAAGACGCCGGGCGCGGCTGGCGGCGCGTCGTTGCCTCGCCGCGTCCCAAAACCATCATTGAGCAAGCGGCTATCCAGGCCATGATCGACCATCAGTTCATTGTGGTAGCCGTTGGCGGCGGCGGCATCCCTGTGATTCGTGATGAAGAGGGCAACCTGCGCGGCGTCGAAGCGGTGATCGACAAAGACCTGGCGTCTAGCCTGCTGGCTTCATCCATCAACGCTGATCTGCTCTTGATCTCCACAGCGGTTGAAAAGGTCGCGTTGAACTATCGCAAAGCGGACCAGCGCGACCTGGATACGCTTTCAGCTACAGAAGCGAAGCGCTATCTCGATGAGGGGCAATTCGCCAAGGGCAGCATGGGACCAAAAGTGCAGGCCGCGCTGGAATATCTGGAGCGCGGCGGCCAGGCAGCGCTGATTACCATGCCAGAAAGCATCGAACGCGCGCTGGTTGGCAAAACCGGCACCTGGATTCTTCCAGATGGAGCGGGGCTGCCAGACTATGTGAAGAAAGCCTCTCAGAGCATTTTATAGAGACGTGAGTAGAAGGATAACCTACCATGAAAACAAATCTGCGCGGCAAAGATTTTATCAGCACCCAGGAATGGACCAGAGAAGAACTGGAAACGGTGCTACACCTGGCTGATGACCTGAAGATGAAGTGGGCGCTCGACGAGCCAACGCCCTATCTGCGTGACAAGACGCTCTTCATGCTCTTCTTCTTCTCCTCCACCCGCACCCGCAACTCGTTCGAGGCCGGAATGACCCGTCTGGGTGGGCATGCCATCTTTTTGGAGCCAGACAAAATGCAAATCTCGCACGGCGACACACCCAAAGAGATTGGCAAGATTCTCGGCTCATACGGGCATGGCATCGCCATTCGCCACTGCGACTGGGGCGATGGCAATGGCTATCTGCGGGAAGTCGCCGAGCATGCTCACATTCCAGTCATCAACATGCAGTGCGATGTATACCATCCCTGCCAGGCTATGGCAGACCTGATGACGGTGCGCGAAAAGAAAGGCCATGATCTGCGCGGCAAAAAGGTTGTGATGTCCTGGGCCTACGCCAAAAGCTATACCAAGCCGCTTTCGCTGCCGGTTTCGGTGGTGCAGCTTTTCACACAGTTTGGCGCAGATGTCACCCTGGCGCATCCTCCGGGCTTTGAACTGATGCCCGAAATCATCAAAGACGCCGAGGAAAACGCGCGCCAGACCGGCGGCAGCTTCAAGATTGTCAACGACATGGATGAAGCCTTCGTCGGCGCAGATGTCGTCTATCCCAAAAGTTGGGGGCCGCTCTATTCGATTCCCGACCCGCAGGAATCGGCGGAAGCCATCAAGCGTTACAGCGGTTGGATTTGCGATGAGCGCCGCATGGGTCTGGCAAAAGATGATGCCATCTATATGCACTGCCTTCCGGCTGATCGTGGCGTCGAAGTGACCGATGCCGTAATCGATGGCCCGCAGTCTGTTGTCTACGACCAGGCCGAAAACCGCATGCACGTGCAGAACGCCATCATGGCGCTGACCATGGGTGGGCGCTAGTATCTGCCCGGAGGCGTTCTAATGCAGCAGTGGCAATACTGCACGGTAGAGTGGCTATGGGATGTCAAGTCCATTCGTGTGAATCTGCCTGATGATATCGAGAATCTGCATTCGGGCAGTTATGCCGAAGTGGTGGCAATCTTGACCCGGCTTGGCAGCGTCGGGTGGGAAGTGGCAACCTGTGTTGCGGCGGGCAACTGGCTCTTTTGGACACTAAAACGCCAGGCAGAGCCTCCTGAAGAACAAAGGGAAACAGAGCAATCGTGAAAAACAGTGGAAGGAAGCGGTCATGCCAAAAACACTGATTCGCGGCGGCCATTTGGTAACGGCTTCCGATGATTATATGGCCGATGTCTTGATCGACGGCGAGCGCATTGCCGCCATCGGGCAAGACCTGAGCACGCTGGCCGAAGGCGCTCGCGTTCTGGATGCCTCAGGCAAATACCTCTTCCCTGGCGCTGTCGATGTGCATACGCATCTCGACCTGCCACTGCCGCTGACCAATTCATCCGATGACTTCGAAACCGGAACGATTGCGGCAGCCTGCGGCGGCACAACAACCATCATCGATTTCGCCAACCAGTATCGCGGGCAAACGCTGGCCTACGCGCTGGAGACCTGGCACAGCAAGGCGCAGGGCAAGGCTGCCATCGATTACGGCTTTCATATCACCATCACTGATCTGACCAGCGCGCCGGAAAAAGCGCTGGCTGACATGGTGCGCGAAGGCATCACCAGTTTTAAACTACTGATGGCCTATCCCAACACCTTCATGGTCGACGACGAAACTATCTATAAAGTGCTGCGCCGTTCGGCGGATTTGGGCGCGCTGGTCTGCGTGCATGCCGAAAATGGCTGCGTCATTGATCTGCTGGTGCGCGAGGCTGTGGCCGCGGGGCAAACCGGACCGGCTCATCACGCCCACACGCGCCCGGCGCTGCTGGAGGGCGAGGCCACCGAGCGCGCCATAGCCCTGGCGAAGCTGGCGGGCGCGCCTGTCTATATTGTCCATGTAAGCTGCGAGGCAGCGCTCGACAAAATCATCGAGGCGCGCGGACGCGGCGAGCCGGTCTGGGCCGAAACGTGCCCGCAGTACCTCTTCCTCTCCGAAGAAAAATACGATCTGCCTGATTTTGAGGCGGCAAAATACGTCTGCACGCCGCCACTGCGCAAGCAAACAGATGCCGCGGCGCTCTGGGCAGCGCTGGAACGTGGCGACCTGGACGCCGTCTCCACCGATCACTGCCCCTTCTTTTTTCAGGGTCAGAAAGACCTGGGGCGCGACGACTTCACCAAGATTCCCAATGGCCTGCCGGGGATTGAGACGCGCGTCGGCCTGATCTACAGCGGCGGCGTTGGCAGCAAACGCTTCGATCTACAACACTTCGTCGATCTGGTCGCCACCAGACCGGCCAGGCTCTTTGGCCTCTATCCGCGCAAGGGAACGATCGCTGTCGGCAGCGACGCTGATCTGGTGCTTTTCGATCCCCAGCGCGAGGAGGTCTTGAGCGCGGCTTCGCATCATATGCACGTCGATTACAACCCCTATGAGGGCACACGTATCAAAGGTTCGGTACGAACCGTCCTGCTGCGCGGGCAAATCATCGTCGAGGAAGGCGCTTTTATCGGGCATGCCGGACAAGGCAGGTTTCTGAAGAGAGCAACGCTCTAGTAAAGAGGCTATACCATGATTGAAACAAAAACCAATGTGACCGGGCTGCGCTGCGTCAAGTGCAGCCAGCGCTACGACGAACGGCCTGACCTGTATACCTGTCCGGCCTGCGGCATCGAGGGCATTCTGGATGTTGAATACGATTATGATCTGGTACGCCAGGAACTAAATAAAGAAACATTGGCACACAACCGCCAGCAAAGCATCTGGCGCTATCTGCCGGTGCTGCCAGTGGGGCGGGGCGCAAGGCTGCCCACGCTGCAACTCGGCATGACGCCACTCTACGATGCACCACTGCTTGCCAGCGAGCTTGGGCTGGGCGGCCTGCTTATCAAAGACGATACGCGCAATCCAACCTGCTCGTTTAAAGACCGCGCCTCGGCTATTGGCGTCACCAAAGCGGCTGAACTGGGGCGCGACACCATCAGCGTGGCCTCCACCGGCAACGCCGCCTCATCGCTGGCAGGCTTCGCCGCCAATATGGGCCTGCGCGCCTTCATCTTTGTACCCGAAACCGCGCCGGAAGCCAAAATCACCCAACTGCTGGTCTATGGCGCAACGGTCTTCGCTGTCCAGGGCAGTTACGACCAGGCATATTATCTGGCGATGGATGCCGCCGCCGAATTTGGCTGGTATAACCGCAACTGCGCCATCAACGCCTATCTGGTAGAAGGCAAGAAGACCTGCGGCCTAGAGTTGGGCGAGCAGCTTCAAGATGGCATGGCCGATTGGCTGGTGGTGTCCGTAGGCGATGGCTGCACCATTGCGGGCATCTGGAAGGGCCTGGTTGAAATGCAGAAGCTGGGCGTGCTCAGCCGCCTGCCCCGGCTGCTAGGTGTCCAGGCTGCAGGCGCCGCGCCAATCTACGAATCCTTTCGGACCGGAGACCCCTTACAGCCTATTCCAGCCAACACGTTGGCAGATAGCATCGCTGTGGGCCAGCCACGCAACACCACCAAGGCCCTGCGCGCTGTCCAGGCATCCGGTGGCGCATATGTGAAAGTGAGCGACGAAGCGATTCTGGCCGCCATTCCGCGCCTGGCGCGCGCCACGGGCGTTTTTGCCGAGCCAGCCGGAGCGGCTTCGCTGGCAGGCGTCATGGCCGCCCGCGAATCTGGTGTGATTGGGCCACACGAGCGCGTGATTGTCGTTGCCACTGGCAACGGTCTCAAAGACATCAAAAACGCCAGGCGCACCGTCGGCCAGCCATTCTCTGTCGCCCCTTCGCTCGATGAGGTACGAGCGGCCTTACAACAGCAATAACCTGATGCGCTTTACCAGACGCTCTGCTTCCCGCTGGTGCTCATAAGCCTTGTCCAAGGGGCTTATTTCGGTGAGCACCAGCGAGCGTATGGTTTGGAATCCTATGCTATGCTATGAAAGATGTCATGACGATTTTCTGCAAGAAACCCGGTGAATTACAACTTTGTAAATAAGAGAAAGGGGACGGGCAGTCTTTCATCGCTAATACCCAGCACAAGCCTGCCCAACGTTTGATGAGTCTGCGGAACATTCCACCCACTAGGCGACGCTTTTTCTATGCGCCCTGGCATGTCATAGTCCTGCTCACTGCGTTGCTTGCGCTCTCTTCGTGCGCGCTCAACACTCCGACGGTAAACAACGCGCAAACACCCACAACAAGCTCCTCTTCCACCTCGCAGTCAGATAGCCCATACAAACCCAGTGCTCAGGCAGCCCAGGCAATCGACGAATGTACCAGTTCAGCATCAGCAGGTGGCTGCTATAGCCCGGAACAGATACAAACATTCTATGATCTCAATCCGCTGTATAAAAAGGGCTTCACTGGAAAAGGAGAGACGATTGTCATTCTCGATTCCTTTGGCAGCCCCACCATCAAGCAAGATTTGCACACCTTTGACCAAACGTTTGGCTTGCCCGATCCTCCATCATTCACCGTGGATTATCCTCTGGGGCAGGTACAGATTGACCCCAGCAACAGCGATCAGGCCGGCTGGGAAGGGGAGACAACGCTTGATGTCGAGTGGGCACATGCCATTGCTCCGGGCGCAAACATCGTGCTGCTCGTCAGCCCCGTTTCGGAGACGGAAGGCGTACAGGGCTTCCCGCAATTTGCCCAACTCTCCACCTATGCCATAGACCACAAGCTGGGTCAGGTATTCTCGATGAGCTTCGGCGCGACGGAGCCAACGCTGGTGGGGGATGCATGCAATCAACATCTGGGAACCGGCGAAGATTTGCGCAAAACCTACGATCAAACCGTTTTTCAGCGCGCAGAAAACGAGCACATTACGCTGTTCGCTTCATCTGGCGATGATGGCGCAACGGATGTAACCTGCAATTACCAGCAGCAAGATACCTATCATTTCGCGACGGTGGGCTGGCCTGCCTCTGACCCGCTGGTCACAGCGGTTGGCGGCACAAAGATCACCTTGAAAGACAGCGCGGGCCAATATGGAAGCGAACGCGCCTGGAATGATGATATTGGTTCCAGCGGCGGCGGGGTTAGCCAGTTTTATGCTACCCCAGATTGGCAGAAAAACTTGCCCAACCAGGGCATGCTCAATGGCAAGCGGGGTCTCCCTGATGTCGCCTGGGGAGCAGCAGTCAACTTCGCATTCTATCACTCATATCCTGGCAGTGGCAGCGGCTGGGACGCCATTGGCGGCACCAGCGCCAGTTCGCCTCAATGGGCTGGATTGATCGCCATTGCCGATCAGATGGCTGGCAAGCCCTTGGGACTCTTGAACCCGGCCATTTATCATCTGGCTGGCAAAGGGTTCCACGACATCACCAGCGGAGATAACAGCTTTGATGGCGTCACAGGCTATCAGGCTGGTCCAGGCTGGGACCTGGCAACCGGTTGGGGCACGCCCGATGCCGCCGTGCTGGTTCCGCTTTTGATTACCGCCGTTCAGCAAACGGCTGGATGAGCGCAGATAATTCGCCGGCCCACGAGAACCCTGGTGGGTTCTCGTGGGCCGGCGAAACCAATCTCCGTTATTGCTCGAAATGAAGACCGAAGAGGCTGAAGCTGTGGCGATGCTCTTCGAGGCGATGGCGACGATGCTCCTCTGGCGGAGCCGAAGCAGCCGGTGCCGGCGTTGAGGGGTGCGAGCGATGTTTCGACCCCATCTTTTCCAGCACATGGTCGACATCCTGCGTCACTGAAATGCCTTCCTTGGCTGCCCCTTGCGCCAGCCAGATGGGCATGGGCGTAAAGTGAATGCCTGACATCGTGGCCTTGCCCGGCTTGCCAATGTGGCAAGTTTCGTGCAGCATCACCAGATTAGCAATGTCATCAGGCATGGTAACCGGCTGACCAGAATATGGATTCGCCTTGAGCAAGGCTACCATCTTGGACACGCGCTCCGGGGCTTCCGCATCGTCCCACTCGCTCCACTCCACCATGTGATGAGCCTCCAGCGGACCTTCGCCCTGCGGATGCTTGCGGAACTGGCACAGCCAGCAGAATCCCGCCTCTTTCAGCAGCTTCTCACGATTGACCCGGAATTTTTCCGTCTCTTTCCGCTGCGGGTGTGCCGGGTCATCGATCAACACCGTGAACTGCTCCACAACCTCTTTCCCCACCTGCTGCTCCGCTTCCAGCGGCTCGTTCTTTTTAGCAGTTGCCCCCATGCGATCAAGCAGGTGGTCAACATCGCCTGCAATCTCAACTCCATCTTTGGCCGCGCTCTGCGAAAACCAGATCGGCCATGGCGTCGTATGTATCCCCGAAACCGGCCCCTGCCCAGGAAGACCACGATGGCAAGATTCATGAAGCACCATCAGGTTGGCAAAATCATCAGGGTCGTTCACTGCCTGACCCGAATACTTGTGGAGGTTAAAGAGGCCCAGCAGCTTTGTTGCCTTCTCGGGGTCAACATCGCCCCATTCGGCCCACTCGATCATATGGTGCACTTCCAGCGGGCCAGAGCCAAGCGGCTTTTTCTGGGCCTGGCAGAGCCAGCAGCCCAGCTTCAAATCCTCAAGTAGATGCTGCGCATTCTTATGAAATTTGGGCGTCTCGTCCTTGGGCATATTAATGGGCAGTTCATTGATCGTGATCGACAGATGTTCTACGGTCTCGTGAGCAACAACAATCGGCTCTTTCGCCATACCAATCTCCTTCGTCTTCTACCAGGCCACTGTGCCGGGCGCGCATCTATACGCCACAGCGTGAGGCGGCATACAATCGGTGAATTGAGGTATAACCGTCCGTCGTCGATAGTAACACCGAATGAATGTCCTTGCAAGAGGGAAGTGATAGCGGAAAGAGGGTCAGAACAGATGGCGTGGCAGCCGCTCACTACTCTGAGCAGGCGCGCGCTTACGCTTCCTTTCCTGGGACTTTTGAGGCAGTCAGAAGTACAAGGCATAGAAGTTGCGCTGCTGTTCAGAAGAATCCTGTGCAAAAAAGCGGATGAGAAGAAGAAGAAGAAGAAGAAAGGAGCGCTATGGCTGCTTTAGATCATTTCAGGGTGGCAATCCTTGCTACCGACGGAGTTGAAGAAGTCGAATTAACCGAGCCAGCCAAGGCATTGGGCCAGGCCAGCGCAAAAACGGATGTGATTTCGCTCCAGCCGGGGCGCATTCAGGCGTTTCGCCACACCGACAAAAACAACCAGATTCCGGTTGATCTCGTCATCGATCAGGCTGATCCGGCAAACTACGACGCGCTGCTGCTGCCAGGCGGCACGGTCAACGCCGACCGAATGAGGATGCAGCCCAGGGTTCAGCAGTTTATTCGCGCCATGGCGAACGCCAATAAACCCATGGCCGTGATTTGCCACGCACCCTGGGAACTGATTTCGGCGGGCCTGGCACGCGGGCGCACCCTGACGAGTTGGCCGACCCTTCAAGATGACCTCCGCAACGCCGGGGCAAATTGGGTCGATCAAGAAGTAGTCATCGATGGCAACCTGATCACCAGTCGCGGACCCCAGGATATTCCTTCCTTCAACCGCGAGATGATACGCCTCTTCACCCGCAGCACTCAGGCAGCTATGCCGTGAGGCTTGATAGCAGGTATCAGAGCAAGCGCCTGGGCAACCACTTTGGAGTGGTTGCCCAGGCGCTTCTTTTTATGGGAGATAGTCGTTGTTGTAGGCTTTGGTCACGTCAGGTGCACTGCTGAGCAATCCATACGACTGCATAAAACTTCCCATCGCTTGCCAGGTTGCCGGATCATTATACCCGGCTTTGGTGGCGTTACTTTCCCATACTGGAATGGTCGCTTGCAGCACCGCCAGCGCGGTGGCTGCATTCTGAGCATCGCTCAGGCCAGGCACATACTTTTCGCTGATCGTCAGAGCCTGCTGAGGATGCGCAATCGTATACTGCACCCCGCGCAGCGTGGCTGCCACCACCGCTTTGATATCGCTGGCATGCGCGTCAAGCTCGCTTTGCAACGCGCCCAGCCCATTGGAGACAAGCGGCAATTGTGGCACCACATCTGACAGCGCCAGCGTTCGCACCGGAAAGCTCGCCTGCTGGAACTGGATAGCCTCGTTGTTGACGTAGCCCATAACCGCATCCACCTTGTGACCCATCAGCGCCGCCACCTGGGTGAAGCCAATGTTCTGAATCTTCACATCCGACGTGCTCAACCCAGCGCTTTGCAGCAACGCCAACAGGCCAAAATACGTTTCGCCATAGGCTCCAGGGGTGCCAATCGTGTGACCTCTCAAATCCGCCGCCGTATGAATCGGCGAATTCGCAGGCACCATTAGCGCCACCGGATATTTGGTATACACATTCGCCACGTAGACCAGCGGAATATTGTGGTCGCGCGCCTGGAGCATTTCATCTCCGCCGCCGAACACCACATCTTCTCTGCCAGCCGCCACGGCCCCAAACTCATCTTCCGTAAAGGAGTGATGTCGCAGCGTCACATCCAACCCGGCATCCTTGTAATAGCCGAGCGAATCCGCCACATAAAAGGGCGCAAATTGGATATTGGGAACGTAAGTCAGGCCAACCGTAAGGTGATGCAGTGAGCCACTTGCCCCTGCGCCACCGCAGCCCGCCAGCATGGTCAGCGCCAGCGCAAGCAGCACGGGCAGGCCAACAGCCCGCAGCCGAAACAAACTAAAGATAGGCATACAGCGGTATTACGCCTCCATATATGAGAGCCAGCGCTCCAGCAGCCGCACCAGGCCATAGAGCAGGGTCGCCAGCAGCGCCAGCATCAGCAAGGTCGCAAAGACCCCGGCAGAATCGGCAAAATTGTAATCAATGAGCAGCAGTTCCCCAAGCCCGTGGCCGGCAACCACAAACTCACCGACCACCGCTCCGGTGATCGAAAGGGTCAAGCTGGTGCGCAGCCCGGCCAGAATGCTGGGCAATGCCAGGGGAACTTCGATGCGCCAGAGCAGCGCCCACCAGCCAGCACCTTCGGTGCGCGCAGCATCAATCACATCGCGGTCCAGCGTGCGCAGCCCCAGCACGGTACTCACCACCATCGGGAAAAACACGATCAGCGCGCACAGCACAATCACCGGCAAGAGATCATAGCCAAACCACAACCCGATCAGCGGCGCGATAGCAATCGCGGGTATCGCCTGGCTGGCGGCAAGATAGGGCTGAAGCGCATGTGCTGCCAGGCGGCTGCGCACAATCGCGTAGGCCAGCGGCTGCGCCACCAAAGCGCCAAGCGCGCACCCCGCCAGACTTTCGATCAGCGTCGTCTGCGCATAGCTGAGCAAAGCATCGTGGGTCAGCGAGTTCCAGAAAGCGCGCAGCACATCGAGCGGATAGGGAAGCTCGAAGGCTGACACAAAGCCCATCTGGACGATAGCTTGCCAGAGCGCCAACAACACCAGACCCAGCAGCAGCGGCGACAGAACGCGCAGGCCACGGCTGGCAGAGAAGCGACGCGGGCGCGTCGTGATGCCCCTTTCATCGGGCGCTGCTGCCAAAGACGCCTGCGCCTGGTGAAGTTCGCCAGACGACGGGGGGTCAAGCGCGGAAGCAGACGGTTTGGGGGGTGAGATCGACCGGATACCCATGACAAAGCCTCCTCGGAATATGCGGCTGAGGAGGCGCTTCAAGCGACCCACCCCAGCCGACATTACCGACCTGGGGCGGCGCAGAGGAGAACACAGCAACGCACGGCCTTCAGCGGACGTGCGCCAGCGATGCGACCTTCTCCCATCCGGACTGTAACCGTCGGCCCCGGCATCTCACCGGGTCTGCCACGCCAAAAGGTGCGGCTCGCGGGCTTGGCGTCACGCATCTGCAAAGACGCCCTACCGCCGGTCAGGGATTTCACCTTGCCCCGAAGGTCAAACGTTGACTGGCAGAAAACCTCACACATCTGGCATCGTATCTCGGCTCTGAGGTTCCCTGCTCATCTTAAACCATACCGCTTCATCCCGCATTTTGTCAAGGGTAGCCCCGGCAGGCACGCCTCCGCATAAAGCGCTCGATGCAAAATCCCCTTTTTTTGATGCCTTCCTGGCGCACGGTCTCCAGACAGAACGCTGAAGTTCAGCCTTCAGGCAATCGAGACCCGAAGGGCTTCGGCGGAGCAAAAAAGAAGGAGATCGGTCTTCATGGCTACCACTTCCAAGGGTCTGCATCGTCTGGTCAACAGCGCCATCGTCCTGTCGGTCCTGTTCGCTGGCCTGCTTGGCCTGGGGCTGCGCGCCAACGCGGCCAGCCACACGACCATCACCGCTAGTCATCATGCGGTCGCTGACGTTTATGATCCACCGCCGGGACACTAAACCAGTTGATAAGGCAGGGCGGCCATCACTGGAGGTTTGTGGAGATGGATGGGAACGGACAGAGGGCGAGAGGTGCCAGCAATGGCATCTCTCGCCTTTACTTAACATGCTAAGACAGAAAGAAGCTATTTTCGGTCCAACAGTTTACGAGCAATACCCATCTGTTCGTAGGCTTCCGCAAAGCGACCCTGGGCAGCCAAAAACTGTCCATAGCGATCATGGGCCCGGCCCAGATATTCACCCCCCTCTATATGCTCAAGGATCGTAATGGCTTCTTTGTATGCTTGCTCCGCCGCCGATATATCTTGTTTAGCGGCATACGCCCGGGCCAGGGTCTCGTACAACTGACCCTCCGTTCGGTAATTCTCCATCCCTCGTAACGGCCTCAACCCCTCCTGGGCAGCTTTGATCGCTTCATCAGGATTGCCTCGCGCCAGATGCAGCGAGGCAATATTTCCCAGCGCAACTCCGCGCGCATGTATGTTACCGCTCTGCTCGGCAGCTTTTAGCGCCTTTGCTAAGTGTTCCTCAGCCCTTTGATAATCTTCCATTTTGGTCAACAGTTGGCCCAGCATCGCGTGTAATCGCGGCACCAGTTGCGTATCATTCAACTGCTTAAAGAGTTCCAGAGCACGACCGATGGCTACCTCAGCATGAAACAGATCACCGCTCTCCTCATAAGCCAGGCCCAATCCCCAATAAGCCAGCCCCCATTGACGGGGGTCATTCATATCTTCGGCCAGCTTGCAAGCTTCTTTGTAGTAGAGGATGGCCTCAGTATGGTGGCCCAACGCCATATGGTCATTGGCTAGCGATTTATAGATCAGCAGCTTCAATTCTGGGTCGGTCACAATCCCACTGGTCATGGCTGCCAGACACTGAAGATGATATTCCCGCGCCTTGGCTGGCTGAGCCTGCTCGTAATAGCACACGCCCAGGAGATTACGTATCCGCTCGGCCATCTCAAGAAGCTGCGCCTTTTTCGTAGGTGGTGTATGAACACGCGCCTCCTCGACCACTTCCAAGCCTCGCTCCAGCCAGCCTTTCGCCTCGGAAAACTGCCTTGCCCACACGCCAGCCCAGCCAGCCAGCCAGTACCAGCGCGGTCGGTCGTAAGGAGCAAGGCCATCTGGTGGCTCGCCAATAGCCACATGCAGCGCTTCAAGTGCCTTTTCTGCTTGATTCTTTCCAAGGAATGTCTCGGCCTCTTTCAGCATCTCTCTGGCCTCCGCTTCATGCTGCTGGCGTTCCTCTTCCGATACGCTAGACGCGGCAGCGCTCTCGCTCATCAGCGTTGCCAGGCTCACTTCGCCTTCGCCCAAAAAGAAGGAGATCGGGCGGCCCAGACGCTCTGCCAGAGTATGCAGCGCTTGAAACGAAGGCGTCATCTTGCCGCGCTCCACTGCCGAGATGTAGCTTTTGGAATACGTCGCGCCTGCAAGCTCTTGCTGGGTCATATTGGCGGCAATGCGGGCCTGGCGCACGCGCTCGCCAATGATGGCGCGGCTGATCGCCTCTTTCGAACTTTTGCCAGCGCCGCTGGATACCTCTGGCACCACATCTGATAATGAGAGATACCTGTACTCGCTCATGGTTTCGTGCGTTCGCCCTGTCCGCCCAGAAGAGGCGAGGACGGCTCCTTTCATGCGATAGTGGCGCGCTATCAAGCGCCTATCCTCCAACGACTATACCCAACATCTGCTCTAAAGCGAAGGAGAGCTAAAGAAGAAGGTCATCGCCCTCTGCCAGATTGACCACCGAACTCAGAGCAGGGACGCATCCATAATCACGTACAGATTACCATAACCGGGCAACCCCAGAAACGCCAGACCGATACACCGCCGCCACATCATCGACGGTTGTTTCATAACACTTCCTTGCATCTCGCCAAACACCAGCAGATGCGTTACACTAGCGTATGACACAACCACACACAAGCGGAGATGAGGAAGTCCATGAGTAACCGAGCGCCCTTTACTCGGCTGGTTGCCGCACTGCCCGCAACTGTGCCATTCGTTGCCCCTGAAGCCCTGGAACGACGCAACGGGCGGCACATGAAGCTCAGGCTGGGGGCCAACGAAAGCGCCTTTGGCCCCTCGCCGCGTGCGAAGGAAGCCATGCGCGCAGCCATCGAGCAGGTGGCCTGGTATGGTGACCCGGAAAGCTATATGCTGCGCGAAGCGCTCGCCCGATATTATCATATCAAAATGGAACAGATTGTGGTAGGCAGCGGCATCGATGATTTGCTGGGCCTGGTAGTGCGGGCCTATCTGGAACCTGGGGATCGAGCGGTCACCTCGCTAGGAGCGTATCCTACCTTCAATTATCACGTCATCGGCTACGGTGCCAGCCTGGAGCGGGTGCCCTATCGCAACGACCAGAACGACCTGCCCGCGCTGGCAGAAGCCGCCGCGCGCGTCGGCGCGCGGCTGGTATATCTTGCGAACCCAGACAACCCTTCGGGCACCTGGCACACCGCAGATGACATCCAAGCCTTTCTTGAACGCCTGCCAGCCGATTGCCTGCTGCTGCTGGATGAAGCCTACAGCGATTTTGCTCCAGCCCAGGCTATTCCTGCCATCGATGTAAATGACCCACGTGTGCTGCGGCTGCGCACGTTCTCAAAAGCATTTGGCATGGCAGGGGCCAGAATTGGCTATGCCATGGGGGATGTCCAGACGATCAGCGCTTTTGACAAGATTCGCCTGCATTTCGGCGTCAACCTGATCGCGCAGGTGGGCGCGCTGGCCGCACTGGAAGACAGCGACTATCTGCAACAGGTGGTGGCAGAAGTAACAAAGGGTCGGCAAGAATACGCAGAACTGGCGCACAGTCTGGGGATGCCCAGCATCCCATCGGCGGCCAATTTTGTCTCTATCGACGTGGGCGGACCCGAACGCGCCCGCGCGTTGGTGGAGGCGCTTGCTGAGCGCGATGTCTTTGTGCGCATGCCCGGCGCGCCACCGCTGGACCGCTGCATCCGTGTGACGGTTGGCACGACAGAAGAACGCGCCGCGTTCGCAATCGTGCTGCGCGAAGTCTGGCCGTCCGTCGCGGCAGCTAGTCTTTCGCATCAATAGCTGCTTCTTGCCAGAGTGACGCCCTTCTGTTAAGCTGCTGCCAGGAACCCATTGTTCTCCGAAAGGCTTCCAGAACTTATGGCACAGCATTCTCATGGCTCGGTCGTCATCATCGGCGGAGGGTCCACCGCTGCCCTCTGCGCCGTGCGACTGGCCGAACAAGGCTTTCAGGTCACCGTGCTGGAAAAAGCCCGGCGCGGCAATGGCTCGTCGTCGCGCTCGGCGGCGGGCATCCGCGCGCAGTTCGGCGTTGAAGAAACGGTCATTGGCATGCGCTATTCCGAATGGTGGTACGCGCATTTTCACGACCATTTACAGACGCCCACCGAGCGACGGCTGCATCCGGTGATGCGCCAGAACGGCTATCTCTTCCTCTATGAAGACCCGAAGCAAGCCATGCCCGATACCCCTTTCACGCGCCAGGCGGCAACAAACGCCTGGCAGCAAGCGCAAGAACACGCCGCGATGCAGCGGCGGCTGGGCCACCCCGTTGAACTCTTGACGCCTGCCGAGATACAGCAGTGCTGGCCGCATCTGGAGGTAGACCGCTTGATCGGCGCGACCTGGTGCGCCGAAGACGGCTTTCTCATTCCCGATATGATTTACGGTGAAGGCTTTCGCCGGGCACAGGAGTTGGGCGTCGAAGTGCGCGAACACACAGAAGTACTCGGCGCAACCATCCAGGGCGAGCGCATCGTCACCCTCCAGACTAACGCTGGCCCCATCGCTGCTGATTGGGTCGTCAACGCCACCAACGCCTGGGCGCCGCGTGTCAGCCAGCGCCTTCAGGGCATGCCGCTGGCAATCTCGCCACAGAAACGCTACCTCTACTTCTGGAAGCCGACCGCGCTCATCATGGAGCCAGAGCGCTGGCAGCACTTGCCCATGACGATCTATGGCATGGGCGTGGGCCGCGGCGCGCACACGCGCCCGGAGGGCGAACTGTTGCTGCTGGCCTGGGCACGCGAAACCCCGCCGGAGCCAGATTTCACCGATGCCGACCAGGATGCCATTCGCCCTGGCTTTTCGCATCGCGAAGGGGTGGAAAACTTCGGCTACGCGGTGCTGGAACAGGTGGCAACATTTGCTCCGCGCCTGGTCGATGAAGGCGGGCTGGTCGCCACAACCTCCGGCTTTTATGGCATGACGCCTGATGCCAACCCGCTCATCGGCTTCGACACACGCCTACGCAATCTGTTGCACGCGGCAGGCTTTTCGGGGCACGGCTTGATGCACGCGCCCGTCACCGCCGTGCTGGTGGAGGCGTTGATTGCTGGCAGCATCAAAGATGGGCACGCGCAGCTACCGCCGCCCTTCGAGAAGTACACCATCAACCTGGCGACCTTCGACCCAGGCCGCGATTTCAGCCGCTCGCAAAAAGAAGGGCATGTCCTGTGATGCCATCAATACTGTCAATTGTGTGGGAAGGGTGCAAAGATGCCACGCATCATTCTTGATACTGACCCGGGCATTGATGATGCCCTGGCGCTCTTTCTGGCGCTGGCCTCGCCGGAAGTCCAGTTGGAAGCCATCACCACGGTGCATGGCAATGTTCCGGTAGAGATGACGACGCACAACGCGCTGGGCCTGCTCGAACTCGCCGGGCGCAGCGATATTCCCGTGGCGCGTGGCAGCGCCCAGCCATTGGTGCGTTCGCCAATCGATGCCAAATATGTACATGGCCCCACCGGCCTGGGAACGCTGACCCTCCCTGAAGCGCAGACCAGCGTCGTCAACCAATCTGCCGCCGACTTCATTATCGAGCGCGTCCAGGCTGCCCCAGGCGAAATAACGCTGGTGCCGATTGGCCCGCTGACCAATCTGGCCCTGGCCCTGCGGCGCGAGCCTGCCATTGCTGCCCAGGTGCGCGAAGTGGTCATCATGGGCGGCGCGCTGCATGTGCCCGGCAACGTCACCCCTGCTGCCGAGTTCAACATCTACGCCGACCCGCACGCGGCGCAGGTCGTTCTCAAGGCGGGCTGGCCGATTCGGCTGGTGGCGCTCGATGTGACCAATGTGACCACCATGAGCCGCGAGCAGACCCGCCAGCTTGCCCAGCAGCAAAGTCCAATCACGCGCTGCATCGAGCAGATGGTCGAGTTCTATTTCGAGGTATTTGCTCCCGCTTTTGGCAGTAACGTGCTACGCCTGCACGACCCGCTGGCGCTGGCCGCCGCCTTTCGGCCAGACTTCATCGAGTGGGTACCGGCCTATGTGGATGTGGAGCTAAACGGCACACTCACTTTCGGCGAAACGGTGGCCTTCTTCCGACGCTCCGAAGGCGGCGCGCCATTGCCCAACGTGCAGGCAGCGGTTGGCGTCGATGCCGAGCGCTTTGTCGCCTGGTTTCTGGAGCGGCTGGCATCGCTCGTTGAATAGCGCTCTGACTCAGGTTCGTTTTGACGCGGCGATGCTCTGACCCTATGAGCGCGGCAACCCAAGCACATGCTGACTGATGAAGCTCAGGATGAGGTTATTGGACACCGGAGCGACGCGATAGAGCCGCGTTTCGCGGAACTTGCGCTCCACGTCATACTCAACAGCAAAGCCATAGCCGCCGTGCGTATCCAGACAAACGTTGGCCGCCTGCCAGGATGCCTCAGCCGCCAGCAGCTTTGCCAGGTTGGCTTCAGCGCCGCATTTCTCGCCCTGGTCAAAGAGCCAGGCCGCCTTATAGCGCATCAGATCGGCGGCCTCAATCGCGCCGTATGCCTGGGCAATCGGAAACTGCACGCCCTGGTTCTGGCCGATAGGCCGCCCGAACACCTCGCGGCTCCGGGCGTACTGGCTGGCCCGCTCGATAAACCAGCGGCCATCGCCAATGCACTCGGCGGCAATCAAGATACGCTCGGCATTCATGCCGTCTAGGATATAGCGAAAGCCCTGGCCCTCCTGGCCGATAAGCTGATCGGCTGGAATCTCCAGATTGGTGAAAAAGACCTCGTTGGTCTCGTGATTCATCATCGTTGCCAACGGGCGCACTTCGATGCCCGCGCCAGCCGTGCGCAAATCCACCAGGAACAGGCTCAGCCCCTGGGTGCGGTCCGTCACCGCCTCAATGGGCGTCGTGCGCGCCAGCAGCAGCATCAAGTCGGAATGCTGCACGCGCGACGTGAAGATTTTCTGGCCGTTTACTACATAATGGTCGCCCTGGCGCACCGCCATTGTCTGAATGCGTGTGGTATCAGAGCCAGCATTCGGTTCGGTGACGCCAAACGCCTGGAGCCGCAGGCTGCCATCGGCAATGCCCGGCAGAAAGCGCTGCTTTTGCGCCTCGTTCCCATGCCGCAGCAGCGCACCCATGATATACATCTGCGCGTGGCAGGCCGCCGCATTGCCCCCGGAGCGGTTGACCTCCTCCAGAATAATGCTCGCCTCCAGCACGCCCAGGCCGGAGCCGCCATATTCCTGCGGAATCAAGGCTGCCAGCCAGCCGCCTTTCGTCAACTCCGCGACGAATGCTTCAGGATAGGCGCGGCGTTGGTCCAGGTCGCGCCAGTAGGCATCGGGATAACGCTTGCACAGATCGCGCACTGCCACGCGGATCGCCTGTTGTTCATCGCTCAGCCGAAAGTCCACATTTGCCCCCTTTCTGCTGAATTGCGGCCCAATCATACAAGTTGAAAATAGGGCAGCGTTACGTCTTCATCAGCCTCCACAAAAACCACCCGCACCGCCGCGCCAATCCTCACAGCGCCCGCGTTTGGCTCGCTGCCGGTAATCCTGGTCATCATGCGCACGCCTTCCGCCAGTTCGACAATAGCTACCATATACGGCGCCTGCCCGGCAAACGGACCAAACGCCCGATGTACCACCGTATACGAGTAAATCGTTCCTGTTCCCTGCGCTTCCACCCAGGAGAGCGTATCAGCGAAGCAGTGCGGGCAAATCGAGCGCGGATAAAAGATGAACCGCTGGCAGGCATCGCAGCGCTGAATCAGCAGCTTCCCTTGCTTCACGCCTTCCCAGAAGACCTTGGAATCGCCATCGGGCATTGGGACCGGAATATGCTCGGCCATGCTACGCATCCCTCCCCAGAATGATCGTTGCCGCCGACGACAGCACGCCGCCTGTGCCATGCGCCAGCGCGATCTTCGCATCGGGCACCTGGCGCTCCTTGCATTCGCCGCGCAACTGGCGTGTGGCCTCGATCAGCAAGAAGATGCCATACATGCCCGGATGGCAATAGGACAAGCCGCCGCCGTTCGTATTCATCGGGAATGGTCCGCCCGGCGCGGTGCGCTGGCCGCTCACAAACGCGCCGCCTTCGCCCGGCTGGCAAAAGCCCAGCGCCTCCAACGTCAGCAAGACCGTGATGGTAAAGGAATCGTAGATTTCCACCACGTCAATCTCATCGTGTGTGACTCCGGCCATTGCCATCGCATCACGCCCCGTTTGAACGGCTCCCGTCACCGTCAGATCAGGCATGTTAGTGATGCCATAGTGCGTATGCGTTTCACCATGCCCCAGCACCCAGACCGGCGTTTTGCGCGTGTCCCTAGCGCGTTTCGCAGAAGCAACGACCACCGCGCCGCCGCCATCGGTGACCAGACAGCAGTCGAGCAGATGCAGCGGTTCGGCAATCCAGCGTGAATTGAGCACGTCATCGATGATGATCGGCGTTCTCATCATCGCCTTCTCGTTCAGCATCGCCCACTTGCGCGTCGCTACCGCAATCTCTGCCAATTGCTCGCTGGTCGTGCCATATTGATACATATGGCGCATTGCCGCCAGCGCGTATGCGCCCACTGGAGCAGGCAGCCCATAGGGACGCTCAAATTGCTCAGCCAGCGTCGCGTGCTCGATGGGCCGGTTGCGCGACTGATCGGAGCGTTGGGTGCTGCCATAGGTAATCAGCGCGACCTCAAAGCGGCCAGTTTCGATGCCCGCCAGCGCGTGGCCCAGATGGGCCTCGAACGATGAGCCGCCAATATTCGTTCCATCGGTGTAGCGCGGCTGAATGCCCAGATATTCAGCCAGCATCAGGTTTGGCGACCAGGACCAGTTGCCCGCAACAAACAGCGCGTCAACGTCGCGCTTTTCCAGCCCGGCATCGGCCAGAGCAGCTTTGGCCGCCTGCGCCTGCAATTGCAGGACGGTTTTGCCCGGCGTCAGACCCAGGTCGGATTCTGCCACGCCCACAATGGCGGCGATACGATCTGATCTCATGCAAACAAGCTCGCTCTCTTTGCGCAATAGCGAAAGCGTCGCGCTTCGCGTTCCCAGTGTAGCACGGCTGGGCGGCTCTCACCAGTGGGGCGTCTTGCGCATCCTCCCGGTGTTTCAGCTTTGTTTTCCCACCCCCTATGGCTAGTGTGGCTAGTGTGGCTACTTCGTTCATCAAAGGAAAACAGCAAATGAATAAACGTAACTACTCAGGTAGGGTTGCTGGAGCTGCTACAATAGGGCCATGAGGCAAGAGGACCGCATCGCCCACCTGGAACAAGAAAATGCCGCGCTCGAGCGGAGTTGGCAGCCGTCTACGCACGGCTCAAGCGGCTCGAACACCGGCTGGCGAAAGATAGCCACAATAGCAGTCAGCCGCCCTCGCATGATGGCGTGGCGCGCCAGCGGCGGAGGTAGCACAAAGCGAGCGAGAAGAAATCAGGCGGGCAAGTTGGTCACCCTGGACACACTCTGCTCCCAGCGGCCACGCCAGACGAGGTGGTGAGCCATCGTCCAGCAACATGCCAGCACTGTCAGCAGTCGCTCGCGGGGGTTCCAGGGGAAATCAAGGAACAGCGGCAGGTGCATGACTTGCCGACCATACACCTTGTCGTGCGAGCGCATCGAGCAGAGCAGGTGTGTTGTCCGGCTTGTCAGCAGATCAGCACGGGCACGTTTCCGGCAGGGGTAGAAGCCCCCGTGCAATATGGGCCGCAGGTGCGCGCGCTCGGGGTGTATGTGCATCAGTATCAGTTGGTGCCCCTGGCGCGAACGTGTGAACTCCTGGCGGATCTGTATGGGTGTCAGATCTCCGAAGGGACCCTCGCCAGGTGGGTGCAACGAGCCTCCCGCGCCTTGGGACCAACGGTGGCTCGCATCGCCGATCTGCTGAGCGCCAGTTCGCTCCAGCACGGAGATGAGACCGGCGTGCGAATAGAAGGTCAGGGGCACTGGGTGCATGTCAACAGCACGCGGTGGCTCACGCACCTGGCCTGGCATCCCAAGCGCGGACGCCAGGCGTTGGAAGCGATTGGCATCTGGCCGCAGTTTCGGGGGCGGGCGATGCACGATCGCTGGGCTAGCTATGATCGCTATGCGTGCGCCCATAGCGTGTGCGGGGCACATCTGGTGCGGGATTTGACCTACGTCGAGGAAGAGGAAGACCAGGTGTGGGCCGGAGAGATGAAAGATCTGCTGCTGAGTATGCAGGCGGCGGCAGCGGAGTGGCGGCAGCGCGGAGCAAGGTGTGTACCAGCAGAGGAGCGGGTGCAGTGGCAAGCCCGCTATTTTGAACTGCTCGCTGCGGGCTTTGCCGCCCAAGCACCCCCAGCCACCTCAGATCTCCCGAAGCAACGAGGACGACGCAAGCAAAGCGCCGCCAAGAACTTGCTGGATGACTTGCTGCGGCGAGCCGACCAAGTGCTAGCGTTTGTAGAAGATCTGCGGGTGCCCTTCACCAACAATCAGGCGGAGCGAGATTTGCGCATGCTCAAGGTCCAACAAAAGATTGCGGGCACCTTTCGTAGTCGGGATGGTGCGACCGCCTTTTGTCGCATCCGTAGTTACCTCTCGACCATGCGCAAGCAGGGGCATGCCATGCTTGCCGCTTTGGCGGCTATCTTTGTTGGCAAACCACTCCCCGTCGCTTGGGGCACCTGAGTAGTTACGAATAAACATAATCTTTTTGATAAGAAATAACGTCGCTTATCAGGTAAAATGCCCAAGAATCCACACTAGCCACACCCTCCGCTAAGATATGCTTCCTACGGCCCTTGACGCCCCGCTGCTGATATGCTAGGATGCGACTACAGAGGATGGTTGAGGTTTGGCTGGGCAAGGAATGAGCCTGAAGGGGCAAGAGGAGAAACACATGCCGCTTGCTGGTTCGGCCTTACGTCTCACCGAAAGGCAATTAGCGCGACTTCGGGCCATTGTCAAGTCAGAATACGCGGCGTTTGGCTGGCAATTGCCGCCCGCGCAGATAGATATACTCGCTTTCAGCGTTGCCCGCACCTGCGCGGGTCTGAATGGGTCATACAGCGAGGCAGGCGCTCGCAGAGTCGCTCGCACCTGGGCCTGGCTGCGCGCCGATGTCTTCCCTGGCGACCCGCTAATCGCCTATGCCCAGGCGGTCATCGAGCGCGAGCGACGCAACTGGAAGCTCACCACGCTGACCAGCACTGATTCTCGGCTGATGGCGCTGGATTCCCTTTATTTCACCTACATTCATCGCGGCGGCTATCCCCTCAGCGATGTCTGGGAAAACGCCCGCTCCTTTGCCCGTGGTGTGAATCCCGCCCAATAGCGCCCACTTGCAGCGCTGCCTCTCGCATGGCTCAAACGATATGCCATGCGAGAGGCAGCGCTCTTTGGGGGACCAAACGCGAGCGTTACTTGCTGCCGTTTGTATGGCCGTTCTGGAGGGCCGTGAACACGCGCTCCGGTGTCATGGGAATGCGCGTCACATGCACGCCAACGGCGTCAGCAATCGCGTTGGCGATCACCGCCGCGCCTGGAATAACCGGCGGCTCGCCAACGCCCTTCGCTCCAAAGGGTCCATTGGCCGAGGCCACCTCGACCAGCAGCGTATCGATCTTCGGCGCAACCCGCGCGCCCGGAATGGCGTAGTCCATGAAGCTGCTGTTCAGCAGTTGGCCCTGCTCATCATACTGCATCTGCTCATAGAGCGCCCAGCCCAAGCCCTGCACGATGCCGCCCATCATCTGCCCTTCCACTTCAGCCGGGTTGATGGCAAAGCCAATATCCTGCGCGGCGGCATACTCCAGCACAGACGTCTGCCCCGTCTCAGGGTCAACGGCCACGCGGGCCACATGTGCCGTAAACATCGGGGCGCCGCCCGTAATAGCGACTGAGCCACGTCCAAGGACTGGCGCATAGCGCGCGCCAAAGCTCATGCTGCGCGTGGCAATCTCGCTGAGATTGATGCCGCGCGAGGCCGCGCCCTGCACCTGCACCCGCCCAGGAATCAGTTCCAGGTCGCCCACAGCGGCCTCCAGACGATCAGCCGCAATGTCCAGAATCTGGCGGCGCGCATCTTCTGCTGCCTGTTTGACGGCAGCGCCAAGCGTATAGGTCACTTTGCTGCCGCCCGTTGCCCCCATCCATGGGGCAGAGTCAGTATCCCCATGTACCAGCCGAATTGAGTCAGGCGATTGATTCAAGATTTCAGCGGCGATCAGCCTCATCACGGTATCCGAGCCGGTCAGGTCCACTGACCCAACCATCAGGGTCAGCGTGCCGTCGCCATCCATCCGGCAAGCCGCCGAGGCAGGTTCCAGACCGCCCGGCCAGCCGCCAACCGCCAGGCCCACGCCAATCTTGCGGCCCTGGGCGTCGGTTTCGTTGGGGCGGCGATTCTTCCAGAGCGGATGCTCAGCAATCTTCTCCAGGCATTGGCGCAGCCCAACTGCCGGGAAAGCAGGGCCATCGGGCCGTTTATCGCCTTCAACAACGGCGTTGCGCAGCCGGAACTCCAGCGGGTCCAGCCCCAGGGCGCGCGCCAGCGCGTCCATATGCGATTCAATGGCGAAGGTTGCCTGCGGCGCGCCGGGCGCGCGATAGGCCCCTGAGCCTGGCTTGTGCGTCAGCACCTCATAGCCGCGCAGGTCCAGATTCGGGCAGCGATAATAGCCGCCGATCATAATCGCCGCGATGCCTGCAGGCGCGCCAGGAAACGCCCCGGCGTCAAAGACCAGCCGCGCCTGAAGCGCGGTGAGTGTGCCATCCTTCCTGGCCCCAGCCTTGACAGTCAGGATACTTTGCGGCGCAGGGTTGCCTGCCAGAAAATCATCGCTGCGCGTAAAGCTCAGCAGCACCGGCTTGCGCACGGCCACCGCCAGCGCGGCCACCAACGGCTCCAGCAGAATAAACTTGCCGCCAAAGCCGCCGCCTACCGGCATCGCCACCACTTTGATTTGATGCTCCGGCATCTTCAGCGCGGCGGCCACCTCAGAGCGCGCGAAAAACATCGCCTGCGTGGCGGCCCAGACGGTGACATTGCCCAGCGGGTCCACTGCCGCCGCCACGGTCTGCGGCTCGATATAGCTCTGGTGGACCATGCTGGTGTAATACGTGTCTTCCAACACCACATCAGCTTCGCGGAAACCCTCTTCCACATTGCCGCGCTTGAAATGCGGATGAGAGGCGACGTTCACCGAAAGGTCTTCTTTCTCGCTCTCCTCTTCCTCTGACTGCGCGACGGCAGCGTGCATCCCCGCTTCGGCGTCGGCTGTTTCGTGTGAAAGATTCGGGTGAACTGGTGGCGCGCCAGGCAACATCGCCGCCAGCGGGTCGGTCACCGCCTCCAATGGCTCGTAATCGATCATCACCAGATCAGCAGCATCCTGGGCAATCGCCGGGTCAGAAGCCAGCACCACGCCGACAGGCTGGCCCCGAAAGAGCACATACTCGCTCGCCAGCGGCGAACGATGCCGTGAGGATGCGTCTTCTCTATTTCGGGTAATCGGCAAATCTTCAGCCGTCAAGACAGCAGCGACGCCCGGCTGAGCCAGCGCGGCGCTTTTATCAACAGCGCCAATGCGCGCGTGCGCATATGGGCTGAGAATGAGGCGGGCATACAGTAACCCATCGATGGGGAGATCAGCCGTATAGCGGGTCTGGCCCAGCAACTTTTCTGGCCCATCGACACGACGCACGGAATGACCCACGTACATATATTCTGACATGGTGCGCTGTTCCTCACTTTACCAACATGGTTTATCTGCTCACACGCTATTCAAAATTGTGGCTCCAGGTGATCGTCAGCATTTTATTGTACCGCGCAGGGCCAACCAACGGCTAGCGATTCCATATGTCCATATGGACACATCTCTTCATAAGAATGGACATAAAGCAATCGGACAATTCATAGCTCAACTATTCGCCGGTTGGTCCCATAAGCGACCGGCCCGCCCAGCCATTTTCTCTGTACTTCAACTCTATTTAATGTCTTGTCTTTAAATGGACACAATCCAGCCGCCGAATTACCCTATTGTGCTCGCTCTGGGCCTCTGCTAAGATTGAGGCCGAAGAAGCCATGCAAGCCTCTGATGGACCTGGGGCAGCGCGCGACCTGGGCGTGGAAAAAGGTCGAGCGCAACCTGGAGCGTGGCTCGCTTCATGTACACTGAAAACATACTGTTGCCTGCAACGCAGGAAAGGAAGCGGCAATGGCCAGCGAGAATCCAGAGATGGATGCACAGGAAAACACAGCGGATACCCAGGTAGAGGTAGCCGTGCTGGCGGAAAACAGCGGGGCGGAGGGGCAGGCCGAAGTGGCGGTGGAAGCGGTTGAGGAGCATGCGGAGCAACTAGAAATAGATGGACCTGAGGCGGAAGCAGCAGGGGAATCGAGCGCAGAGAGCGGAGAGCAGGAAGCACCCGAGGAAGCTGAAGCCAACGTCCTCGTTGTCGACGCCGAGCCAGCGAATGAGGAAGCGCAGGCGGAAGCAGGAGCGGAACTGGCTGGTGAGTCGACATCCGAAACACCTTCAGACGAAGAAACCCACGCCGAGGCTGAAGGAAGCACCGTCGAAGTAGCGGCCCTGGCGGAGGAGACACCTTCTGTAGCCGAGACGCAGGCCACCGAAGCTGAAGAGACTGAGACGGTGACTGAGGAAGTAGCCGAAGCCGAGGCCATGGAAGCTGCCGAGGAAACCACTGAAGAAACTACCGAAACTGAGGCCGAGGAAACCGTTGAGGAAGCTGCCGAAGCAGAAGCGTTTGCTGAGGAAGTGGCTGAAGCGATAGCGGAGGAAGAGGCTGAGGCTGCAGCCGAGGGAGCTTCTGAAGCTGAGGAGTCTGGCGAGGAAGTGGTGGTTGAGGTGGTCGAGGTCGAAGCTGAGGCCCCCGTGGCGGCAGTGGAAATCGAGACAGCAGCGGCTGAGGAAGCCGAAGCTGCTGCAGAAGCTTCCGCCGAAGAAGCCGAAGAGGCCGAATCTCCCGCAGAAGAGGCTTCGCTTGCTGAAGCACAAGCCGAGGCAGTAGCCGAGGCAGAAACCGTGTTGGCAGCAGCGGCTGAAGTCTTTGAAGAGGTGGTTGCTGAGATCAGCGAGGCAGCCGAGGTGGCTGAAGAGGCGCGCGCTGAGGCAGAAACCGAAGGTACTCCAGAAGCGGCAGCGGAGGTCGAAGAAGCAGCGGCGGCGGAGATCGAAGCGGCTGCCGAGGCACTTGCAGAGGTTGAGGAGATCATCGAGGCAGCGGCTGAAGTGATTGCCGAAGCTGCCGCCGAGGAAGCTGCCGCCGAGGTGGACGAGGCTTCCGCTGAAGAAGCAGAAGCTACAGATGAGGTGGACGAGGCGGCCACTGAGGAAACTGCCGCCGCTGAGGAAGCCGAAGCAGCCGCTGAAGAACCAGCCGCAGAGGCTGAGACAGTTGCTCTTGCTGAGGCTGCTCTTGAGGCACGGGAAGAAGCGGAAGTGCAGGCTGAGGAAGCGGCAGAAGCTGAGGCAGAAGCTGAGCCGCCCACAGCGGAAGAGGTGGCTGAAGTGGAAGCTGAGGAAGCGGCAGAAGCTGAAGCTGCAACGCCGGAGGCCGAGGAGGCCACCCAGGCTGAAGCCACAACCTCAGAAGCTGAGGAAGCCACAGCTGAAGCAGAAACCGAGGCGGCAGAGGAAGCCGAGCCAGCACCGGCGGCGACGAATGGCGACACAACGCACGAACCCGTCACCATCGTTGCCCATCAAGTGGTCGCCGTGGGGCCAAACCGCGAACCGCGCATCCTGATCTATCGCTACCACGGACGAAGCGGCCATTCCCTGGGCGGTCCCATGCTCTGGGAAGCCTCGCGGGCGGCGCGCTTCTTCCATCACAAAGCGGTCAGCGGTCAGGCAGGTGGGCGCGAAACGCTCGTGCGCATTCCAGAGGAGCAGACCATCATCATCATGGCTGGCGATGGTGACATCATCAGCGTCCATGAGGATGTTGCCAGCGTTCTCTTCCCAGCCATCGCGCAGAGTCGCACGTCCTGGGCAGAAGAACAACTGGATATCACCTTTGAACATCACGAAGCTTCCCCGGCCCTGTCATTCGACGACTGGGCGTAAGGGAAAAGACCAGAATATACCTATCGTCCAGAGCAGCGCATCTACGTAGTGCGAACTATTACCCACCTCTTGCGACAAGTCAGGCACAATGGCGTGCAAGGCAAGGCGCAAGAGGCGCGCAGATCGGAATGGAGCAGCAAAGCGCCCGGTGGCTGAACACACCACCAGACGCCGATAGATGATAGCTTCCATACAACAGATCAGGAAGCGCATTCGTACCATGCAGGCTTACGTCGCGCTGGACTGCGGCGCAAAGATGCCGCGCCAGGCAAGCATGGGGCAGCAGCGCCTCTATGCTGGAGAGCGAACCGCTTCTGGTATTCAGTTGTAAGAAGCGCGCATCTATCCAGAACCAACCGAAATGAACAAACACATAAAGTCGGCAGCAGTGTTTCCACGCCCGCACTGTCGCCGACTTTTTGCATGTCATTTGAAGCGGCCCCGGGCAATCGTCTACAATACGAGCCAGGATGTTGTTGGGCGGCCATGAACGAGGTGAGCAATGAATCCTGACGATTTTGAAAAACGCTTGCGGGCGCTGGAATATTTTCACACACTGCGGCTGATCCCTGGCGCGTGGACCGTCGTGCGAGTGGATGGGCGAGGCTTCTCCCGCTTTACCGAGGCTCATTTTGAAAAGCCCTTTGACCCCACCTTTCATACGTTGATGATCCAGACCGCCAAAGCGCTCCTCGAAGAACTTCAGGGCATCTACGCCTATACCGAAAGCGACGAAATCTCTGTCTTGTTTCGGCCTGACTGGAAGCTCTTTGATCGGGAGGTAGAAAAGATCGTCTCGATCTCTGCGGGCATTGCCAGCGCGGCATTCACACAAGGCTGCCAGACCCCGGCTCACTTCGATAGCCGCATCTGGCTCGGCGTTGACCCCGCACAGGTCGTGGATTATTTCCGCTGGCGGCAAGACGACGCCACGCGCTGCGCGCTGAATGGCTGGTGTTATTGGATGCTGCGCAAAATGGGCAAAAGCGTTGCCGAAGCCACTTCAACACTGAAAAGCCAATCCACCGCCTTCAAAAATGAACTGCTCTTTCAGCAAGGGATCAACTTCAATGATCTGTCTGCCTGGCAGCGCCGGGGTGTTGGCCTGTCCTGGGAAATATACGAGAAGGCTGGCTATGACCCCATCCAAAGCAAAGCCGTGACGGCCCGACGGCGGCGCGTGAAGATCGACGAAGCATTGCCTGTCAAAGAAGAATATGGCCTCTATATCCAGCGCTTGCTCGATGCAAACCAACCCACAAAAGATCAGTGAGCCAGAAGCAGGCAAAAGATGCTTTTCCTTGACCTCTGGTTCGCTGGTGTGATAGAGTTTTAGCAGAGAAAAAGCAATGGCTGTGATGGGGACAGGTTCGGAGACAAAGCAGCGTTCAGAGAGCGATGTCCAGGCTGAAAACATCGTGGCTGCCCCTCTTGAACGACACCCCTGAGCCAACCGGTGAACCGACTGGATGCGCCACGCCGCAGTAACTGGTTTCGGGAGCGCCCGTTAACGCGCGATGGTTTGTCGCTGCGCCAGAGATGCCAGCGCCAACCTGTAAGGCCCCATTTGGGGTAAATGGTGGTGGTACCACGATTCGGCTTTGTGCCCTCGTCCTCCTGATGGACGGGGGCTTTTTGTTGCGCGCCCACGCGCCGGAGCACCCAAATGCACGACAACGATCTGCGGGAAGGCGTCTAGTGTTTCTTCCTGGCCTGCCCAGGACGCACTTCCCCAACCACAAAGGGCAGGCAAAACATCAGCTTACTACCAGGGAGAACACAGCATGCAACGTATTCACTCCACAGAGGTTTCCGCGCACCAGGGAAAGCGCGTCACCGTCGCGGGCTGGCTCCATTCCCTGCGGCGGCTGGGCGGGCTGAACTTTCTTGTTATTCGTGACGGCTGGGGCAGCATTCAGGCCGTCGCAGAGACCGAAGCCGAATTAGAACCGCTCCTGTCCGAGCAGGCAGGAGTCGAGAGCGTCTTGACCGTCGAAGGGCTGGTCGTGGACAATGCTCAGGCGCCGGGCGGCTATGAACTGCACGAATTGTCCATCAAGGTCATCTCGCCGGTCACGGAAGCGCCGCCCGTCGCGCTCAACAAGCGCACCATCAAGGCCGGGCTAAGCACCTTGCTCGATCATGCGGTCGTGACGAATCGGCATCCAGAGCGGCGTGCCATCCTGCAACTGGGCGCGGGCGTCATGGCCGCTTTCCGCGCAGCGCTCCTGGCGCGCGGCTACACCGAAGTGCAGACGCCCAAGATCGTGGCGGCGGCCACCGAAAGCGGCGCGAACGTCTTTCGCCTGGACTACTTTGGGCGACCGGCCTATCTGGCGCAAAGCCCGCAATTTTATAAGCAGATTATGGTAGGCGTCTTCGAGCGCGTCTTCGAGGTTGGTCCGGTCTTCCGCGCCGAGCCATCTGAAACGACCAGGCATATCAGTGAGTACGTCAGCCTGGACGTGGAGTTCGGCTTTATCGAAAGCCATCTTACCGTGATGGCGCTCCTGCGCGATCTGCTGGCGCACATCTTTGAAACGCTGGGGCAGCATTACAGCGCCCAGCTTGCGCTGCTGGAAACGCAGCTTCCAGACGTTCCGGCTGAGATTCCCAGCATTCATTTCAGCGACGCCCAGGAACTCATCTTCCAGCGACATGGCGTCGACGTGCGCGGCGAACCAGACCTGTCGCCCCAGGACGAGCGCTGGCTGGGCGAGTGGGCGCGTGAAGAACAGGGCAGCGATTTTCTGTTTGTGGTTGGCTATCCCATGCGCAAGCGCCCGTTTTACACGCACCCTGACCCGGCGCGGCCAGCCTATTCCAACTCCTTCGACCTGATCTTCCGGGGCACCGAACTGGTCACAGGCGGGCAACGCCTGCACCTCTACGCCGACTATCTTGCCGCGCTGGAGGCTGCGCATTTGCCCATCGAGCCGTTCGAGACCTACCTTGAGGCGTTTCGCTATGGCATGCCGCCGCACGGCGGGTTTGCCATCGGCCTGGAGCGCCTGTTGATGCAGCTTACCGGCGTTCCCAACGTGCGCCTGGCAACGACCTTTCCGCGCGACCTGACGCGGCTCACCCCGTAGCGCGGCCAGGAGGATGCCAGACGTTGCCCACGCCTGGTATCCTCTCTTGTAGAAGTAAGAAATATCTCTGCAAGAAAGGTGTTATCTGGAGCTTATGAGACCATCAAGGCCAAGAATAGCCAACAGCCCCAAAAGCGGGCTGCTCTGGCTGTGGACCGTGGGCGCTGGACTCGTGGGCATGGGCGTGGGCTTGATCGTGCTGATCTTCGAGCACGCGCCGCTGAATGATACCCCCGGTTCCCCACAGGATATCTTTATCTTTATGCAAGCGGCCCTCCTGTTGGGGGTAGCCGCAGGAGTGATCTCGCCTGCCGCCTGGGTGGGGAAACGCGGCTCAGCCGCCCTGGCGGGATTGCTTGGCAGTGTGATTCTCTTTATCATCGTCTCTGTGCAGATCGTCAACGCGGGCAATGGCTCCGCCCTCTTCTTCGGCTGCTTCACATTGCCCTTCCTGCTGGTCAGCATACTGGGCGCCATCTTTGGCTCCTGGATTGGCGCGCTGCTGGCCGATGTGCGCAAAGGTGAGGGCTAACGGCCCTGAAACAAGCGTGGGCAGCAGCCCCTTGACCTCTTGTATATCCATATGATAGGCTCTTTTCTGAAATCAAGCAAAAATGCTTGCTTCCCACATTCAGAAAAGAAGGCACACGCTGATGTCCAACGGACTCGATCAAGATGATCTAGCCTCCTGGAATCCTGCCCAACTTGCCCAACGTTGTGCCGGTGAGCAAATGCTCTATCGCCAGCATGCGCCTTCTGATGATCGCTATTGTCTTGAACTTTTTCGGCGCGCCATCCGCCAGCGCGATGAACGCGCCTGGGATTTGGTCTATCAGCAATTCAGCGGCACCGTACTGGGCTGGCTGCGGCAGCACCCTTGCTCCAATCGGCTGCCAGACCATGCCGAGCCAGATGTCTATGTAACCGATGCCTTCCGTAAGTTCTGGCTGGCAACCGCTTCCCCAGGGGCTGCCACCCCGAACTTTGCGACGCTCGCCAGCGTTCTGGCTTATCTGCGTAGTTGTCTGAACAGTGTGGTGCTGGATGAAATGCGCCAGATTCAGGCGCGCCAGCGCGAAGAACCTCTGGAGGGCATCAGCTATCTTACAGCCGAGGAACCAGACCATTACTCAGCCGAGGGACTCTGGGCGCTTATTGAGCGAGCACTGCCAGACCGACGCGAGCGGCGCCTGGTCTATCTGCTGTTTGTGCTTGATCTTAAGCCGCGCGAAGTGACACGCGCCGCACCACACGATTTTCCCTCCGCGCAGGAAGTGTATCGCCTGACGCGCAATATCCTTGATCGCCTGCGAAGACATCCCGCTTTGCGAGCCTGGCTAGAGAGTGATAAACAATGATACCCGGAAACCAGATGCAAAAAGCGGCGGGGTATCGCGTTCTTCTCAATACCGAGAGGGCACGATGCCAGCATGTGTTCATCCGCCACATCGAAGGCATGTCCTCTCCCAGGAAGGATACGCGCCGCCTCAGTCAGCCCGGCAGCCAAAGACAGCGCTTGTATGAGGGGTTGCATCTTCCTCCATATTGAGACAAAGGAGTACCCGACGATGGATGGTCCCACCCCCCATATTCTCGATGAGGATGATCTGGTCGCCGCGATCATAGACCCGGAGATATTGAGCGCTGAAACCCGGCAGCATCTGGCGCAGTGCCCCACCTGTGCCGAGCGCGCCGCGCCCTATCGCCAGTTTATCTCCGCGCTGACCCCCAGGCTCTATCGCTGGGATTGCCCCCAGACCCAGGAGATTAGCGATTATGCCGCTGGCTGGCTGCGTGGCAAGCGCAGACGCGCGCTCACCCTCCACTTGAGGCGCTGCCCGCGCTGCACAGAAGAGCTTGAAATCAGCCGACAATTCTTGACCACTTCACCCAGCCCGCTTCCCGCGCGTCCACGTCTGGTCGCACAGCTTTTGCCACGTCGAACCGTCGGTCCGGCTCTGGCAGGCATTCGCGGAGGCAGCAGCGAAGATCATGAAGGATGGCCGAGGCAGTACCAGATCGATGGCATTTCCCTCTCGCTGCATCGGGCCGCACCCGCTTCCGGTGGAAATGGCGCGATGCTCCTCGGCCTGATCTCTCGCGCTGAATCACCCCCCGATGCTTTCACCGACATAGAAGTGCGCTTGACCGCAGCAGAAAACCCTGATGAGCCACCGGTTGCAACCGAACAGATCGATGATCTGGGGAACTTCGTCCTTAGCCCCATTCCCACTGGTCACTTCGACCTGCTTATTTTGCTGCCAGAAGGAGACCTGGTCATCGAAGGGCTTGAATTAAGTCAAGAACCCCTTGCCTGAAGGCTGGGGCTTGCCCACGTCTTACGACTGAGCTTCAGGGCTGCTTGACATCAGCCCACTACCCCGAAAGGCAGTAAAGCGGTTGCGGATGTTGACGGCGGCATTGACATCCGCGTGGAGGGTCACTCCGCAGGAAGGACAGGTGAAGACATGGCGCTTGCGCTTCCCACGCAGCCCGCAGCGCGAGCAATTCTGGCTGGTGTAGGCCGGATTCACTTCGGCTATCGCCAGTCCGGCCAGTTGTGCCTTGCCTTCGACTGCGCGGCGGATGGCACCACGTTGCCATTCCGAGAGCCGACGGCGGACGGACTTTCCTTTGATCGTACCTTTCGCTGGTTGGGGGATATGCAAGTCTTCAAAGACCAGCGCCGCGTTGGCTGGAGCCCACTTCACCAGCGTTTTTGCCACCTGCTTAGCAAACGTCGTGGTGCGGTTGGATTGCTGGCGGCCCAGCCGTTTGAGCGTGCGTCGTACCGAGCGGGTACTGCGATGCTCTGCCTTCTTGGCAGCCAGTTTGCGCTTGAGGCGATTGCGCGTTTTGAAGGTGCGGCGATTCTTGACCTTGATGGCCTTACCGCTGGGAAAGAGGGTGTGTCCGTCCGGGTCTACCGCGACCAAGGCGTTGGTTTCGTTCAGATCAATGCCCACCGGATGCACAGCGGTTGGTGTTGGCACCTCCAGGGTCACGGTCAGGCGACCAACCAGCTTGCCCTTTCGCTCAATCACAGTCAGGCTATCCAGTTCGGTGGCGGAGACGAGCATCGGGTGGAAGTAGTCAGGGATGGTATAGGAAACACGCTTGCGGCCTGCCACCGTCCAGAGGGAGAGTGTCCCATCTGCCCGGAAATCAGCGTCCCGGCCTCGCTTACCAATCAGGAAGAGGGCGCGAGCATGCCGGAAGGCAAAGGGTCGTTTGGCTGGTTTCTTGTTGCTGAGAGCGCTGGCATAGGCTCCCGCCGTCAGACGGATAGCCGAAATGGTCATCTGCGCATTGAGCATGCCCTTGACCTGATGATAGCAGGCGCGTTGCAGCGCGAGCGGTCCCAATGGCTGCCCCGCGTTAAAGCAGGGTGCAGACAGTTCTTGCTGCACCTGCTGAAAGGCAAGGACGGTCCGGCGAATGTCTTCATCATTAGGCAACAGAACCGTCAGTGCTCGTTGTGTTTCCATGTACTCATGGCACCACTACAGAGGATGCTATGTCAATAGATGATGTGGAAAGACGGCGCTTCCTCCACACACCTGAAGGCAGTAGCCCCCGCGCCGAAAATCAAGTGGATAGGCCAACGATGGATGCCCATACCTTTGTTTCCGACCTCTTGCCTTTGCGGGACGAGGCCGTCACCCAATTTATTGCGAAGCATGCCCCTGAAGTGGATGACCTGGACACAGTGGCCCAGCAGATCAAAGACGAAGCCCAGGCCCAGGAAACCCGCGACCTGAACATATCGCTCATCATTGCCGATCAGTTGCTGGCGTTTTCTGATTGGACAGGCAACTCACGCCACCGCGCGCTGGGCTTTCTGGCGCGCGGCAATGTCTTCATGCGCCAGGGCCATCAGCGCGAGGCCATCCAATGCTTCGATGTCGCTGGAACCGATTTTCTCAAAGCGGATGACGACATTGGTTGGGCACGCACTCGCATCAGTTATCTGTGGAGCGCTTCCAAGATCGGCCTTGCAGCAGACGCGCTTGAACAGGCTGAGCGCGCCAGAGAAATTTTTGCGCGTCATGAAGAACACAAGCGCGCTGGTGACCTGGAGGTGAATCTGGCGCTGGCCCTGGGAGGTGTCGGGCGCTATCAGGAAGCGCTGGCTGCTTATGATCGCGCGTTGGAATCATACAGCAAGACGCCGGAGTCAACTAACTACACAGGTTGGGTTCTGACGAACAAAGCAGCCGTTCTGGACATGTTAGGTGATTTGCACGGAGCGATTACTTCTTTCCAGGAGGCTAGAGCCATTTTCTCCCAAAATGGGCAGCCGTTGGCAGTCGCTACAACCGAACTGAACCTGGCTTCGGTACGAGCGGCATTGGGCCAATACAGCGCGGCCCTCCATTTCTATCATCAAGCGCGCTACTATTACGAGAAGCACATGCTCTCGAACATGGTTGCTTTTACCAACGCTAATATGGCCGATTGCCTTCTCCGCCTGAATCGGCCAGCAGAAGCCCTGCGATTGGCTGAAGAGGCTGTTACCATGTACCGCACGCTGGATGAAAAACCAAATCTGGGATGGACGCTCGTCTACCTGGCAAGAGCGCAGATGGCATGCAATCAACCAGCAGAAGCCCTGAATACCCTGGCAGGAGCACGTGAGCAATTTGAAAAAGCCGGAGCTGCCGCAATTACCGGACTCGTTTTGTTGGCACGAGCAGAACTATTTCTTTCACAGCGTCAGACGGCACAAGCCCAAAGTAGCACTCTGGAAGCCTTAACGATCTTCAGCACGCACCAGATGGAAGCCTGGGCCGCTGAAGCCCACCTCCTCCAAGGGCGCATCCACACAGCCGAAGGCAATCTGGCTCAGGCAGCAGCCCTGGCAAAAGAAGCGCTTGAGGAATCCCGTCAGGCACGCCTGCCCTGGCTGGAGTTTGGATGTCAACAACTGCTCGGCCAGTTGGCACAGCGGAATGGAGACCTGGAAAGAGCCGAAGACCATTATCAGGCGGCACTTGCATTACTGGAAGGTCTGATGACCTGGCTTGTGCGCGACCAGCGCAGTACCTTTCTGGCCGACAAAGAAGAAGTCTACAGCGCTCTGATCAATCTTTCGCTGCCTCGCCATGATGCGAACAAGGCACTGGAATATTTGGAGCGCATGAAATCGCAGGTGCTGCGCGAATATCTTACTCGCTCGGCTGATATTCGCCTCAAAGCCACTGACCCGGAGGAGGCGCGCTTGCTGGAGGAATTGCAGCGGCTGCGCCAGGAACTCCAGTGGTATAGCTCCCAGGTCGCCATGCTCGAAAGCACATTTCAAGGGTCTGCCCTTTCAGGCCCGGCAGTACCGGGAATCAGAGGAGGGCCAATCGGGGCAAATACTGATTCAGCACAGCAAGCTTTCCTGAACCAACAAAAAACCGAACAGCACCGACGCGAACAAGCCATTACCGAACTACTTGAACGCGCCTTCCTTCAACATGAACGCCTCCGTTTTGAATCACTTACTCCCGTTCGCAAAGAGGATGGCGGGCAGGCTCCCCATAGCCCCATCTCAACTGAGCACCTGGCTGAACTCTTGCCGGAGTCCAGCACCATGCTAGAGTATTTCATGCAAGGTGATGACATGCTCATCTTCACTCTCCATGCCCGCCATCGACGCGCTGAAGTCACGACAGTTCCCGGCGCAGTCAACCGGCTGGGCCGCTTGCTCCCCCTCTTTCGTACAAACATTGATTTGGTTGCGCAGCAGATGAGCACAGAGCCTGCCGGGCTTGCCAACGACTCAACACTCATCGCAAATGCGATGGGCTTGACTCGGAAACTCTACGATCTCTTACTGCGTCCTGTTGAACAACACATTTCCTCTGACGGGCGGCTGATTATTGTCCCCTATGGCCCGCTCCATAGCCTGCCCTTCCACGCCCTCCAAAATGAAAAAGGCTACTTGATTGAGCGCTGCGAAGTTGCTTATCTCCCCGCAGCCGCTATGCTCTCTCTTCAAGAGACGAGGCACCCAGTTATACAGCGCTCAGGGAACAGGCCGGAACGCATTATCGTGCTTGGTCATTCGCACGGCGGAAAACTTCCCTACACCTTGCGTGAGGCGCAGACCGTTGCCAATCTCTTCGACGCGGAAGCTTACCTGGAAGAGCAAGCGACAGTTGAACGGCTCAGCAGCACCACCAACCACTACAAGATCATTCATATTGCCGCGCATGGTCAGAATCGGATGGACGCGCCCGATTTCTCCTTCTTGCAACTGGCGGATAGGCAATTAAGCATGATTGATGTCTTCAATCTGGACCTGCCAACCGACCTCATCACCCTCAGCGGCTGTGAAACCGGGCTGGCCGTGATCGGTGGCGGCGACGAACTGCTGGGCCTGGGGCGAGGCTTTCTGTATGCTGGGGCGCAGTCTTTGTTGATGAGCCTCTGGCGCGTAGAAGATGCCAGCACTGCCAAATTAATGGAGCAATTTTATCAGCGGCTACTCGCAGGGCAATCACGGGCAGCAGCGCTGCGTGGCGCTCAACAGAGCTTACTCGTAAGTGCCCGGACGGGAAGCAGTCCGCAAGCATGGCAGCATCCCTTTTTTTGGTCACCCTTCCACCTGGTAGGCGCTGCCGATCCCATCGCGCTCTAACGTGGCCGATCATCCACGAAAACTCAACAGCATTCCGTTCTTCTCCAAGAGGCATTTATACATTCTTTTTTTCTTTCCTGCGGAGGATGCTCAATGACGCAAAAGCCAAAAGCCATGGAATACCAGGCGCTGCGAGCGCCCATCCCTGCTTCTGATGGCACTGTTACCGAGGCAATCTATTGGATTCCAAACGAGTTGGCAGTTACGGTGCGCGCGCCAACACCGCCAACGCTGGAGCAACTGAAAACGCTCAGCGCCCGCCTCAAACGCCTGCTCGGCGATGTGGGCATCAGCGTTGTCCCTTTTTACGCAGGTGGACAACGACTTTCACGCGCCACTACACGACGTTCCTCAACTCATCAAGAATCCCAGGCTGCTGAGCCAGAATACATCCAGGTAGACTTAGAGGTGGGGAGCACACCTACCAAAGCCTGGGTGGAAATCGCGCAGGAGGAGCGCTGGCAAGACGAATGCAAGCGCCGCCCGAATCGCCTGCCTGGCGTACATGTCTTCGGAAGCGGGCCGTCAGGTGTTGCTGTGATCTTTTACACATTGCTCACGCATCACCGCCAGCAAGATCAGAGACGCGATGTTGTGCAGCTTGCCGTCGACTACATCAACGAGCACCTTGATCTGCGAAATCCAGGTCAGGGCCAGTTGCGTGTGCTGGCAGCGATGCCGAATTGGCTAAGCTATGGCTTCGCTACAGAGGGCCTGCCAACCAGCGGTCCTGGTGCTCCACCTATGTGGTCACCGGATGCCGCTGCACCTAGCGGCTCCTGGATATTCAAGCAACCGGAGTTCGCAGCACTGATTCAGAAGAATAAAACACAGCCTGTGGGAAGTGTTCGCGTCATTCTCTTCGATACTGCATCTGGAAGCGGCCAGGATGTCATTGCCGCTGCGCAGAATCTGCCCGATTACGCAGCTAATAGTTTGCTGGGTCAGGTGGTCAACGACCTGCAATCAGGCAAGATGCTCATCACCGACCCCTATGCCGCCATCCTGGCGAACGACCCCTTTTTTGCCGGACAAGATGACCTTGGGCGTCCGTTCAGTTATAACATGAACGACCATGGCATCTTCATTGCCGGAATCATCCGCAGCATCGTGCCGCAGGCAGAAATAAAACTGGTTCGCACCCAAAACCCCTTCGGCGCGGGCGACATGCACGTGTTCCTCGACGCGCTGGAGGAAGTGGGGCAGCGCCATGATACGCAGCAGATTGTGTTGAACCTCAGCCTGGGCTTGCTGCCTCCCCTGGAAAACTTGCATCAAATTTGGTTTGGTTCCGGCTGCTGCTGTGAAGCGCCCGCCTTTGCCGACGCCCTGCGGACCATCGAAAAATTGCATCTGGGCCTGCGGCTGCCCATCCGTTCCCTCATAGAAAAGGGCGTGGTGATTGTTGCCGCCGCAGGCAACGATTCACTGGGCCACAACCCGCCCCTGGGGCCACGCTTCCCTGCCCGCTACGACGACGTGCTGGGGGTTGGGGCGGTGAATCGTCTGGGCGAGGCCGCCGCCTACTCCAATCAAGCCAATCTGGACCATTGGGGCAGCGGGATTGCCACCTATGGCGGCGAAGAACCGAACGATGATAGCGACACGCTGGCCTGGTATCTGGGCACATCGTCAAAGCAACCAGGACCCCCCGACGCCATCCACAGCTTGTATTTGAACCCGAGCTACCCGCCGCTCAACGCAGACGATCAGCGCCCCGAACCACCAAACAGCTCCGGCTGGGCCTGGTGGTCTGGAACCTCGTTTGCTACGGGCGTAGTCAGTGGGCTGGCCGCGCATCATATCCTGGCGGGCTTGCATGGGCAGCAAGTTGTGCAGGCCATCTTGAACGGCCTGGCCTCCGCGCCCTACTCAGCACGCCTGCAAGCACCGATCTTAGAAGTCGTAGAAGAATAAGCGTCAAACACAGCAGCGGGGAGCAGCTATGCTTGTTCCTCGCTGCTGTGCCAGAGGTCGCCCCATCGTTCCAGCAGGGAGCCAAGTTGTGCTCGCTGGCGAGCTTGCTTCTGCTTTTTCTTCGCCCGCTTTGGCGGCGTTTCCTTGCCGACAGGGGGCGCAGGCGGTGGGGTCGAAGGCTCGGCTTCTTCCTGTCCAAACCATTCGACCAGCAGCGTGCAAGTCTGGCAGAGAACCTTCACATCGCCCTGCGCATCCTCCTCCGCAATGGCAAACGGATGCTTGCAGATGCGGCAAACCACCTGCTGCCAGGATTCCTCTGGAAAAGCGGCTAACTGCTCCATCGTATTGCCTCGCAGAACACTGCCAACACAAGCCCTCATACAAAGCCTGCTGCGCCTCTGAGTGAAGGTATGCAGAGTCTAGCACCAGGGCTGCTCGCTGTCCAGAGGTAAGACGCTGTTTGAGGCAAAATGTGCTCCCCAGATGCTTCTCCGGTCAAAAGTGTGACCCGCTCTTGCCGCAACTCGTTCTTATCTGAGGGTATGACCAGGCACCACCAATGCTGTTTTGTAGCGCAGTTGTACAGTTCCGCATTGGCGCGCCCGGTTCATCAGAGGAGACACGTTCCAGAGGAGATGGGCGCGTGGCACTGTTTCGGCAAGCAGGCTTGATTCCACAGCGAATCTGGCCCTTACAACTAGGCGCGTGGTCTTTTGGCGGACATCGGTCTGGCGCTGTTGTTCCTGCTGTGGAACAAACAGACGTTTCGGCTGATAACACCTCCTCCATCCATCTTCCGGTGCGTTTGCTGCTGCTGGGCCTGGCAATTGGGCTGCAAGCCTACCAAGAGATTCCCGGGTGGTGGGTGCAAGGCTTCATTGGCCTCGCTGGAGCAGAAGCGCTCTCTTTTCTGATGATGAGCCTGAGCCTGGTTGCGCTTTGCCTGGCGATCAGCCCACGGCTTCCTGCCTGGCTCGGTGGCAAGACTGGTCGCGCGCTGGGTTGGGTGGCGTTGGTAAGCTGTTTGATTCTGGCGGTGCTTGGCTTGCGTCAGGTTGGCTTGATGGTCGTGGAAAGCTTCCAGCCGCCATTTTATAACAACGACGGCACGCTGCTGGACCATAACGCGGCGTATCTGCTGCTGCACGGAGAAAATCCCTATACCAATTCAGATATTGTCGCGGCAATTCGTGATTATCACCAACTCGCGCAGTTTACTACGCCGCTCCAGCAGGGCGCGCTGGCAAACCAGCAGAGTTATCCCAGCATCGCGCAGATTCAGGCGCTGATGGCCCAGGAACCGATTGGGCACCCCAATCAGGTGTTGGAGTTCGAGTCGCATGTCAGCTATCCGGCGCTGTCCTTTCTGGCGCTCGTTCCCTTTGTCTGGGCTGGCCTGCCAACCATGCTGCCCTTCTATTTGCTGTGCTATGTGGCGCTGGCAATAATCGGACTGCGCTTTGCGCGGCCTGACCTGCGCTGGTGGGTGGCGCTGCTCTTCCTGGCGGATTTGCCGGTGCTGGATTCGGTACTGGCGGGCGACCTGGATATGTTCTTTATCTTGCTGGTCTTTCTGGCCTGGCTCTTCTGGGAACGCTGGTGGGTTTCGGCGATGCTGTTCGGCCTGGCGATGGCAACGAAGCAAAATGCCTGGTTCTTTCTGCCGTTCTACCTGATTTTCGTCGCTCAACAGCGTAGCGTTCGCGACGCGCTAGTGCGCGGCGGGCTGGCCCTGGCGTTGTTCCTGGCGATCAATCTGCCGTTCATTGTTTGGGATGGCAGCGCCTGGGTCGCCGGAGTGCTGGCCCCCGTGCGTGACCCGATGTTCCCCGAGGGCGCGGGCATCATAGCGCTCTCTATCGGGCATCTGCTGCCGTTCCTGCCGCACAGCGCCTATACCGTGCTGGAGGTCGCCGGAATAGCCGGGATGCTGCTCTGGTATGTCCGCTGGGGGTATAAGCGCCCAGAGGCCGCGCTGGTGCTGGCGGTGCTGCCACTCTTCCTGGCCTGGCGCAGCCTGCCGACCTATTTCTACTTCTGCGCGCTGCCTGCGGCCTTGCTGCTGGCAAGCGCTCGACCTTTGACCGCTCATGCGACTGGTGCAACCAGGACAGCCACGCCTGGGAGTGAGATAGAACCGGTCCAGCTTGTACTTTCAGGGGAGGTATCTTAGGGAATGGCAGTTTTGGCTCCTCGCTCTGTAGAAGCGCCTTTGATGCGGTTGCGCTCGCTTGATGGGCGCGCTGGCTGGATACTCCTGGCAGTGCTCTGGCTGGGTACACGGCTGATCTATCTGCTCAACGTCATGCTTGGGCATCATTATCCTGATCCAGCCTTCTTTCTCTATGGCCTGAAAGTCTCGTACGGTGAGCTGCCCTATCGCGACTTTTTGGTGGAATATCCGCCGCTGGGCATATTGTTCATTGTGCTGCCCGGACTGGCGCACGCCGGGCCGCTTACTGAATGGGGCTATGGCTCCAGCTTTGCTCTGGAGATGCTGGCGCTCGATTTGCTGACGCTGTTCCTGGTAATTCGCCTGGCAAAAGGATTGATACCTGGTGATCGCACTGGCCTGTATTCCGGCCTGCTCTATACAGCCTTTGTCGCGGCCAGCGGAGCGATTGCCCAGAAATTTGACCTGATGGCAGGCACCTTCTGTGTCGTCGCGGTGGTGGCTCTGATGCGTCGCCGCGATGGGCTTGCCTGGGTGATGCTGGTGCTGGCGACCTTGACGAAGGGCTACCCGCTGGCGCTCGCGCCGTTGTTCGTGCTCTACCGGCTGATGGAGGGCCGTGCTGGCTGGCGTGGACTGTACGAAGGCTTGCGCGCTGCCGTAGTATCCAGCGCAGTGCTGACGGTTCCGTTGATGCTGGTAGCGGGGATACAGCCGCTGATCGACGCGGTGGTCTATCATGTGGACCGCGGTACCGAGATCGAGAGCGTGTATTCAGGGCTGATGTTGCTAGGTGGCCGCCTCTTTGGCATCGTCACCTCCAGCTATGCAAACTATGGCGATCAGTCGCAGGATATCCTTTCACCGCTCAATTCGCTGGTGGATATGATTGCTGTTCCGCTGGGTGTGCTGCTGATCGGCTTCTTGTATTGGCAGTTCTATCGCTCCCTCAAGGCGCGGCCAGAGGAGCGCGACACCGCCTTGCTCAGATCAACACTGCTAGTGCTGCTGGCCTTTATGATTACATTCCGCGCGCTGCCAGGCCATTACCTGCTGGCGATTCTGCCGCTAGCGGCGCTGGTGCGCTTCCAGGACCACAGACAGCGCGTCTTTGTCCTGACGCTGCTGGGCGCGCTACTGCTGGGGCAGTTGGAAACGGTGGTCTGGCCGCAGTTGCTGGCGGTGCAGTGGGTTGGCATCGTGGCGCTCAATCTGCGCAACGCTGCCATTCTGGCGAGCTTTGTCCTCTTGCTCGGTGGACAGATGCGCTCATTCGTGCCTGGGGCAAAGGCTATCGGCCAGCGCGTGACGAAAGTGCTGCCTAAAGCTTCGCTGGGCTGGGCAGTCGAGTCGGGCATTCGTTCCTGGCAAGAAGTACCCACACCCTTCGACTCTTACCGTGAAAAAGCTACAACCCGGCCCAGGACCGCAACGCTTGCACAACAGGCCCATCTGATGCAGCGGCGTAACAGCGTTATCTAGTGTTTTGCTCGTCCTGGCCCGTATATCGTGATGGATGCGCTACAACAAGGCTGTTCTGCTCCATCAGAAATTGTAATGCCTCCGCTCTGGTCCGAACCAGGCCATCAAGCTGGGCGCTGCGCACCTTTGCCAGCAGGGTTCCGATCAACGGTCCGTTTGCAAGGCCCAGGCGGGCGATAAGCACCTCTCCATCAAGCAGGATGGGCGGAACGAGCACATTGTGCTCTTCATAATATCCTGTAAGCACGTTGAGCACCGTTTGCGCCTGCGCTCGCCAGGCGTCATCTGGGGCGTCTGCCTGGTGGGCTGCCATCTGGCGCGCCAGACAGAACACCGCCAGGTCTAGCCCATGCTCGCCAAAGCGCTCGAAATAGTAGCGGGCGGCCCGCCAGGCCAAGCCGCTGCGGGGATGCGGGCGCGGTTCGATGCTCCAGGGCGCCACGCTCTGCTGAAGCAGAAACGTGATAGACCTGGTGACCTGGCGGCCCAGAGCGAGCCGCATCAGGGCAGCCACGAGCATCTTTTCCTCTGCTTCCGGCGCGAGGTCAGCGAGCAAGGCTGCCAACATGAGCGCGTCTGATCGAGTGCAGGCGCGCACTTGCGCTTTTTTCCAGCGTTTCTTGAAAGCTGGTCGGTGGCTCAGCCGAACAAGCGGGGCCAGAAGCTGCTGCTCGGCCTGCGTCAGAGTGACCGTTTCGCCTTGCGCTGCCGAAAGGAGCGCTGCCGCCGCGTGAAGAGTAGGCCAGGCCACACCACCAAACTGCACTGAGTCAGACACGGAGGGCGTGGTCGGATTGTCCGAAACAATCAAGGCTGGGAATATCAAAGGGAGCAGCTTAAAGGCATCCAACGCTTGGATGGCCGCGCTGGCATGGCGCGGCACGAGCATCTGGAGCAGTTCGTCGCGGATGCGTTCGGGCGCAACCTGGCGCAGCAGCGGCGCATCGCGGCTGAGCAGGCTGGCAGTTGCCGGGTCCATGGCAAACTGGCGGTTGGCACTGAGGCGAATGGCCCGCAGCATGCGCAGCGGGTCATGCTGGAAGACACCTTCTTGCACCACACGCAAGATTTTCGCTTGCAGATCATCCCACCCATTGAACGGGTCGATGAGCGCGGCGGGAGGCTGCTCTGCCCGCGTGGATAACGCTGGCAGCGTGGCAACGGCTTCGATGGGCAGCGCCAGGGCATTGATGGTGAAATCTCGTTGAGCCAGGTCATCGGTGATGCTATCGCCATGCAGCGGAGCCAGATCGATGATAATCCTTCCATACGGTTTCCTGGGCAGGATGACACGCTTGACGCCTTTTTCCTGGTTGAGCGCAACGTAGGTCGCTCTTAGCGCGATAGCCAGTATGCGGGCAAGCGGCTCCGGGTCGCTGCTCACCACAAGATCGAGGTCCTGGGGGCGCTGGCCCAGCAGCAGATCACGCAGAGAACCGCCCACCAGATAAGCTTCGATGAGACGGTTCCCCAAAAACTGCTGGAGCCATTGAAGCAGCAGGTCTATCACTCTTTCCCCTGGCGCAGTTCAGTCTTGAGCACTTTCCCGGTGGCGTTCTTGGGCAGCCCCGCTGGCAACGGATAAAACTCCACCAGGTTCGGGACTTTGAAGGGAGCAACCCGCTCGCGCATGAAGTCGATGATTTCGTCGCGCGTCAAGTTCTGTCCATCGCGCGGGGTAATGCAGGCTTTGATGGATTCGCCCTTCATGGCATCGCCGACACCCACCACTGCCACCTCGGCCACTTTGGGATGCGCCATCAAGACTTCCTCTAGCTCGCGGGGGTAGACATTCAGGCCACCTTTGATGATGACATCCTTGGCGCGGTCTACGATGAAGAAGTAGCCCTCCTCATCTTGATAGCCCAGGTCGCCGGTATAGAGCCAACCATTGCGAATAGTCTGTGCGGTGGCCTCTGGCAGGTTGTAATAGCCCTTCATGATGTTTGGCCCGCGAATGGCAAGCTCACCAATTTGCCCGGCAGGCAGCGGTTGATCTTTGATGTCGTGGACCTGCACCTCGACGCCAGGGATGGGTAGTCCGATGGAACCGGCCTTCTGGACGCCATTGGGCGGATTGAAGACAGCGGCGGGTGAGGACTCGGTCAAGCCGTAACCCTCGATGAGCGGAATGCCGAATTTCTCCTTGAACGTGCGCAGGGTTTCGCCGGGCAAGGCCGCGCCGCCGGAGACACAAAGCCGCAGCGACGAAATATCCTGGCTGGTCAGCGGCGTGCGCAGCAGCAGCGCATACATGGAAGGCACTCCCGCCAGGATGGTGACATGCTGCTGTTGGACGGTGGGGATGAGTCGTCGCGGGTCGAACCTGGGCACCAGGACGATCGGCGCGCCAGCCAGCAGCGGAGCCACCATGCAGACAGTCGAGCCAAATACATGAAAGAGCGGCAGCACGCTCATTAGCACATCCTGTGGGCCAAGATCGGCCAGTTGGATGATGGCCTGCGCGTTGGAGAGCAGATTGCGATGGGTCAGCATCGCTCCCTTCGCTTTGCCGGTAGTACCAGAGGTGTAGAGAATGACAGCCACGTTGTCGGGGTTCGGCTCCGCAAGAGGCGCAGGCGCTTTTCCTGCGGCGATGGCCGCGGCGGCTTCGCCCAGCAACTGCTCGAAGCTGATTGTTTCACGGTTGACCGCTGCGGCTGGCGCAGTGGTTCCCTCACTGGCAGGAAGCGAGACAGTAATGAGCAAGCGCGGCGAAGTGTCATCCCCGATGGCCTGCTCGACCAGCGGCAAGGCATCCGACCAGACCACCGCAGCCACAACCTGCGCATCCGTAAAGATGTGCCGGATTTCGGGCGGGCGATACGTCGGGTTCATGGTGATAGCGATGGCCCCGGCACGTATCGCGCCGAAATAGGCAGGCAGAAAATGTGGCAAGTTGGGCAGGATGATAGCGACCCGATCTCCAGGCAGGATGCCGCGCAGGCGCAGGGCCATTGCAAACGCCTCGGTCTGACGCGCCAAGTCGCCATAGGGAATGGGGTGCCCCTCGAAGAACACGGCAACCTCCTGGGCGCGGCGCGCTGCCACGCCCAGGAACATCGTCCCCAGAGAGAGCGCTGTATCAGGCGACGGTGACTGCATGCTGCTTCTCTCCCTTCAACGCCAGGAAATAGCCCTGGTCTGTTAGCCCTCCCGGCTCTTATGCCGACAGGGTGACTCCGGCGAACTGCGTGCGCAGCACTTTCTTATCGAACTTGCCCACGCTGGTCTTTGGCACAGCGGCGATGAAGAGCACTTCATCCGGCAGCCACCACTTGGCGACCCGCGTGCTCAGGTAGTCGATGATCTCTTCTTTGGTAATCTGGTCTTTGAATTCTGGTTTGGGCACGACGCATGCCACCGGGCGCTCTTGCCAGACGGGATGCGGCACGGCAATCACCGCAGCCTCCAGCACCTTGGGATGGCCCATAATCAAGCCTTCGAGTTCAATGGAAGAAATCCATTCACCACCCGACTTGACCAGGTCTTTGGTGCGGTCCATCACCTGAATGTAGCCTTCCGCATCGATGTTGCACACGTCGCCGGTACGGAACCAGCCATCCACGAACTTGGCTGCGCTGTCCGCGTCGTGATAGTAGGCGTTCGCAATCCAGGGGCCACGCACTTGCAGTTCGCCAAATGCCTGCCCATCCCAGGGGAGTTCCTTGCCGGTTGCCAGATCGACAATGCGGATGTCGACGCCAACGACGGGGAAGCCTTGCCGGGCGCGAATGCGGTTTTGCTCCCCAGTGGAAAGGCCCAGAAACTCCTGTTTGAGGTGGCCCAGCGTGCCCAGCGGCGACATTTCGGTCATGCCCCAGGCATGGACGATGTTCAGGTTATATTTTTGCAACCCTTCGATCAAGGCCAGCGGAACGGCGGAGCCGCCGCACAGGATACGTGTCACGCTGGAAAGGTCGATATCTTCTTTGGCGAGGACTTGCAACAGGCCAATCCAGATAGTTGGGACGCCTGCCGCCAGAGTGACGCGCTCATCACTGATGAGGTGCGCCACTTTGGCCGGGTCCAGGAAGCGACCAGGGAAGACCTGCTTCGCGCCGATCATCGGGGCTGCATGAGCCAGCCCCCAGGCATTGGCGTGGAACATCGGCACTACCGGCAGCAAGGTGTCGCGCTCGGAGAAGGCCAGAGCATCGGCCTGGGTAGTTGCCAGGGAATGGAGATAGGTGGAGCGATGGCTGTAGACGACGCCCTTGGGGTTGCCAGTGGTGCCGGAGGTATAGCACATGGCGCAGGCCATCTGCTCGTCGAGCTTGGGCCAGGCGTAGTCTTCTGAGCCGCTGGCGAGGAACTCTTCGTAGTCGATGGCAGGCGAAAGCTTGCCTGTCGCTTTGGGGGACGGCTCACCCATGGTGACGTATTGGCGCACGGTCGGCAGCTGATCGGCCAGCGGTTCCAGCAGGGGAATCAGATCGCCATCGATGAAAATGATCGAATCTTCAGCATCGTTGGCAATGTAGGCAAGCTGATCGGCAAAGAGCCGAATATTGAGGGTGTGCAAGACAGCGCCCATACATGGCACGGCAAAATACAGTTCCAGATGGCGATAGGTATTCCAGGCGAACGTCGCAACGCGATCTCCTGGCTTGACGCCCCATTTTGCCAGCGCGGAGGCAAGTTGCGTGGCACGTCGGCCAAAATCGGCATAGGTGTAGCGATGGAGTCCGTTCTCGGTGAGGGTGGCTACTTCGCGTTTGGGGAAGAGGGTTATGGCGCGGTTAAAGGAGTGTTGCAAGGTAAGCGGATAATCCATCATGAGGCCGTTCATGCTCTACCTCCTGGTCTGGGGCTTCGCCTTCGGAAGCCTCAGTTCTGTGCGTGTTCGCTGAATGGTAGACAATGGCAAGGGGACTGCTGATGCTTCCTGGCACGCTCTGCAACAGCGGTTCGCGCGCCTGTGCCTGCGCTGGGGCGTTCCGGTTGCTTGCGGTGCTGCTCATCACTGTAGCGTGTTGTTGGGGAAATGTCAAGAATCCTCTGCTGGTTCTGCGATCCAGCTTATCTCTCTTCAGTCAGTGCGCCAGACGGTCGGGAGGAAGGGTCAAGCCAGTCATCCCCGGCGGCCTCTGCCTGGGCGAGCAGAGCTTGCATGCGGCTTTCGCGCTCGGCTGCACCAATCTGCACGGCACGCTGCACGGCGGCCACCACGTCATAGATATCGACAAGCTTGACCAGGTAATCGTCAGCGCCCAGGGCCAACCCGGCTAACTGGTTTTGCTCCTGGGCCAGAGCCGACAAGATGATGAGCGGTGTGGAAGCTGATTCCGGATCACCGCGCAGGGCACGCACTAGTTGATAACCATCCAGCCCCGGCATTTTGACATCGATGATCATGCAATCGGGTCGTATTTCAAAGAAGCGCTCCAGACCTTCGATGCCATCGGTAGCGCTGACGACGTTGAAGTCGCCCAATAGTTCCAATCCATCGGCCAGCAAGTGCAAAAGGTCCGGGTCATCATCGACCACCAGAACGGTATAGCGATTGTTGCCAGCTTCGGCCATGTACGCCCTCGCGTTCATCTCGCCATACGAGCGATATGCCCGGCCCGCCGAAGTAAGAGCATGCGCCCGTAAAAGTTCATGGCTTGTGTCAACGGCTTCACCAGATAGTCATCCACGCCCGCCTGGAAAGCCAGAATCTTGTCTTTGATTGCTGATCGCTTTGTGACACAGGCGATCAAGACACGACTGTAATCGGGATGGCTCTGCATCTGACGAATCAACATGATGCCATCGCCATCTGGCTGGTCGGGGTCAAGGACCAGCAGAATGGGCCGCTCACGCTGAAGAACCAGCACAGCTTCGCGCAAGCTGTTCGCTACCACGCAGCGAAAGCTTGGCTCCAGCAGCTTGACAAGCTGCTGTTGAGAGAGGGGGTCGGGGTCGGCCACCAGGGCCGTTGGCAGGGATGCGCCCATACGCTTCATTCCCTTCGCTGGAGCCTCTTTGGTAGCTTCGCTCCAGGGATAACTCCACATGCCCAACTTGAACAACCAGTGGGGAAATAGCTACTCACCAGCTTCCTGGTGAGTAGGAGATACGCTTACTATAGCATACGCTGAGTATAGGCTGTCAAGGGCGCACGGCTGGCGAAATGCGCTTTTAGCCGAGGAAGAGGGAAACCAACCGAGGAACAGCTAGGCGCTTCGCCTGTTTTGCTATATAATAGTGAGCATTACCCGAGGCGCAGCCCGGCAGCATAGTTTCCTCGTCTGCCAGGAAGCTGATCGTCGATGTGGAGGTCTTGCGTATGCGCTCATCAGCATCATCTGGCTCCTCTTCCGATGTATCGATGTCACCCACGCTTGCTTCTCGCATTACCTGGCTGGCTCGCTTGCGTGCTATCCAATTCTGGCAGTTGATCTGCTTGATGTTTGGACTGGCGATCGTGATCGGCCTGGCGCTAACCTTGCTCCCATCGTCTACTGCTGAGATGCTGGGCAAGCTGGGGCGGGTGCTGAGTATGCTCTTTGCGGCTGTTTGCTGCCTATGGATGACGCGCCGCGCCGCGCCTGGCGGCGAGCGGCTGGCCTGGGCATGTATCTCGCTGGGTGTGCTGGGGTATGTGCTGGCCGAGACGTTTATCTTCACGCTGTCGCTGGCAGCACAAGCTCCGCTGGCAGCAGGCGTGGTGGCGGCGCTGTCTGCGCCGTTCTATGTGCTGGGCGCGTCGGGCGTGCTGCTCTTGCCAGCGGTGGAAACGACCGGCATGCGCCTGGTCTATATGCTGCTGGATGTGGGCGTCATCATTGGGGCGCTGCTGGGTCTTGGCTTTGTGCTGCTGTTGGCTCCCCGCCTTGCCGCTGATATGCCGGTGGACTACGGGGTGCTGGTCGTTCCAGCCGTAGATGTGACTGCCGGTCTGGCCTTTCTGGTGCTGCTGGTGCGTGGCGTGCAGCCAACCTATCGCTCGGCCCTGGTTTTGCTGACGATCACTGCGATCTGTTTTACGTACGGCGATATTGGTCTGAGCTATCTGGAGTTGCCAACGGGGAACGCGCCCGCGCACGCGCTGCCATTCTTCGATGGCGTCTGGATTCTGGGAGCGTTCGCCGTGGGCCTGGCTCCGCTTTCGTTGATGATTCCATGCAGCATTTCTGATTTGATCTGGGGCAAGGTGGAAGAGCTTTCCAGCCATTTCAGCATGCCCACAAGCTGGCGTTGGCTGGGCCAGTTGCTCACCGTGGCAACTCCCGCCGGATTGTTGTTTGGCCTGCTGATCTATGTGGAGACAACGCCGCTGGAAAATGCGACGCTGCCGCTGGCGATTCTGGCGGCAGTGGTAGTGGCGCTTGTCCTAACGCGCCAGGTGCTCACCATGCGCGATCTGGTGGACGCGCACATTGCCACAGCGCGCGCAGAGCAGTTGGACGCGCTGAAAGACCAGTTCATTACCAGCGTCAACCACGAACTACGTACGCCGTTGATGACGATGAAAGGCTATCTGACCCTGCTAACGGATACGCGGGTGCAAGCCCCGCAGGAAAAGCGGCTGGAAATGTTGACGCGCGCAAATCGGTCCTGCGAGAGCCTGGTCTATCTGGTGCAGAGCATTCTGGATACGCGGCGCATCGACCAGGAGGCAGGTAACTTTACGCCAGAAGCAGTCAGCGTACAGGCAGCAATGCAAGCAGCACTGAGCCTGGTCGACCCACGCGAAGCTGATCCCTCTGAGCGCGAGATCACTATCAATATTCCCGATGACCTGATGATCTGGGGCGAGGCGGTACGCTTGCAGCAAATCCTGACAAATCTGGTGAGCAACGCCATCAAGTATTCGCCAGCAGGCGCGCCGGTCGCCATCCGCGCGCATATGCTGCCCGAGCGGACAGGTCGCTTGCTTGGCAGCCGGTCCGGCCTGCATCTGATGGCGGAAATTACAGTGCAGGATGCCGGGCTGGGTATTCCGCCGGAGCAAAAGGCGCTGCTCTTCCGGCGTTTTGTGCGGCTGCCGCGTGATATCGCCAGCACGGTGCGCGGGACGGGCCTGGGCTTGTATCTCTGCCGGGTCTATGCGGAGGCCATGGGCGGCTCGATTTCGGTGGATAGCAGCGGGGTGCCGGGTGAGGGCACGATATTCCATGTGCGTCTGCTGACACCACCGCGCAGCACGCTCACGTTGCCAGCGCTGGCAGCAGTAAGCGCTCCAGAACAGGCAAGTGGGGCAGACAATTCGATGCGCTACTGAGAACAATATCCGACGCACAGGAATTTATGCCCCTCCACGGCCTGTGATCATAACCGGAACCGTCAGGGCAATGAGCTTAATATCCTCCCAGAGAGATTGCCGCTGGAGGTAGGCAATATCAAGCTCGACCATTTCTTGAAAGGTGACCTGGCTGCGTCCATAGACCTGCCAGTAACCGGTAAGCCCTGGTTTGCCGACATGCCGCAGCCAATCCTGTGGTCGATACAATTCGACCTCGTAGGGGAGTGGTGGACGCGGGCCGACCAGCGTCATCTCACCGCGTAAGACATTAAAGAACTGGGGCAGTTCATCAATGCTGGCCCTGCGAATAAAGCGACCAATCGGCGTGATGCGCGGGTCGTTATCCAACTTATAGGATAAGCCGCCCTCCACATTACTGCTAAGCTGCTTCCCTTGTATATACCGCTTGATCGCGGCGCGGTGGAGGGCATCATCCTGATTCACATACATTGAACGGAACTTGAGCATGTTAAATTCGGTCCCTCCTACCCCGATTCGTTTCTGGCTAAAAAAGGGCGGGCCTTCTGAATCGAAACAGATCAGCAGGCCAACAATCACAACGATCAGGCATAAGGGAATCAGAATAAGCAAGGTGAAGAGAATATCAAGCGCTCGTTTTGCGCGAAGATAGCCAGAATTGAGAGAGATCGTTTCAGGCGGTGTAATCTGAGCAGCCATCGAAGGCTCCTCCTCGTACAAAGGTTGGATAGTCAATTGAGCAGAACGCTCCTGAATCATAAATACTGCCATTACCCAAGATGCTTGTAGAGATGCCCCCCCAGCGGTCCCGCGACTTGCAGGGGCATCTGACGCCAGCAATTCGTTAGCAGACGAAACTTCCAACTCTGCTCGGGCGTGCTTGCCAACCCATCCATCCGAGGGTAGTAGTAATAGGCAAGCGGCTCTTTGATCGCTCCCCAGCGGCGCTTGAAGCTCATGAGTCCTTCGTTGTCGCACGCGGTACGCCCCATATCCAACGTCCTGTACCCGTGCGCGCATCCCCAGGTGATTGCCTGCCACATCAGGAGATTATTAGGTGCCAACGAGAGCGTCGACGCATCGGAGGCACTGTAAGCGTCCCTGATCGTTGAACCAGAGGCCAGCAAAATCATTCCGGCAATCACTCTTCCCTCATGTTCGGCCAGCAAAAGCTGAAGCGCGCCGCTGGCCGCAAAGGCATCCCAGAGGCCAAAGAAGAAGCGCTGGGGCTGACTCGGCATGCCATGCTTTTTGGTGCGCGTTTGCAGGTGCAGGCGGTAATAGTGCGCCATCTCTTCGCGTCGCTCTGCCAGGCGAACTGTGACGCCCATCTTCTGCGATTTCCTAATCATCTGTTTGACCGATTTGCTCAGCCCAGCCCAGACACCATCAGGGTCAGCCTGCAACCACAGGAGCCAGCGCACATACAGAGCGCTTTCGGCCAGGTCGCTACGCGCTGCAAGCGCCGGATGATTGCCGGTGCGCAGTTCGAGGTAACGCGCATTCTGCTCGCCCGCCAGACGCAGCGCCTGCTCTACCAGTTCCTCGGCGCTGGTCCCATCTGCGACAAGGAGTGGGCAATGATCGGAAAACGGCAGCGCTACCAGACGCTTTCCGGTGACTGGGCTGCGCAAGGTGCAAACCGGCAGGAAACCGCTGATTTCTCCGTTTGTATTGGTGGTTGTGAGCGTGTTGATTGAACACCCATACACCTGTGAAATCAGGTTCAACCAGGCGGGCTGATAGTACACAACATCCTGTGCCTGCTGCTCCAGAGCGGCGCAGAGCGGCACAGATGCGATCAGAGGTTGGATGGCCTTCAATGCTGCATCTCTCTTCCAAGGCTATATGCAATATCTGTCCTCACGCATGCGAAGAAACTTCCAGGATTCGTAAAAAGAAGTCCTGAATCGTGATAGAATCAATATCCCCGGTCACACTTAAGGCAGCTTGATTTCCATCAGGCCAGTAACCAAATCGCAGGAGCGGCGCGTCGCTCTGCTCGATCTGGTCTATCAGCGCGCTGCACTGCCGGATGCGTTGCTCGCGTGTGGCCCCCAAACCTTCCGGCAGATCAAGGGAGAGCGCGTAATCAAACGCATCTTCAGGGGCACACTGGACAGCAGGGTAGCCCGCTTCTTGCAGAAAATGAAACATCTCTTGAGGCGTCCGAGGCGAGACGGCCAGGCACGGGCAACGCGACGTGTTCACCGTAAAACATTGGGATGAAACCGTCATCTCACCCGCTGCCCCTGGTGTCGTCGGTTGATCGACTACCTCCAGATGGTGAGCAATCAGGGTAGCTCGCGAGCTACACGTTGCCTCCACAAGCCAGCGGCCAGGCTCTTGCGGCATTATCTGCATCTTGAACTGGCTGCGCTCCTTCCACCACTCGGCAACGTCCCCCAGACGCGCAATCCAGACAGGTCGTGGCTGGCTGCGCGCGGCGGCTAAAAGCAGATCGAGAGCCGGTTTACAGAGAACACCGCGTTCGGGGTGGAGATTCAATGTGTAGATGCCGCCGCGATCATAGACCCGCTGCATTACGCTGCTCCAGATGCGCCCGACTTCTGCCGGATCAGTGAGGCGCAGGCGGTCAAAGAGCATCTCGTCGTCCGGCAGGCTCGTTGGGATCAGCACCAGCTTTCCTTCGAGATGAGGTCGGAGCGTATAGGTGGTACAGGGGATGGCTTGAAAGAGCGCCAGGGATTTTTCAAAGCCGCTGCGCAGAAGCGGCGAGAATCGGTCAAGATCAAGCACAGGATGGAGGACCGCATCATTACTTTCATAGGTCAGGCCAAGCGCGGCAAAGACCCGCCGAGATGCTTCGGTCCAGCCCAGGTATGGGTTGCGAAAACCTTCATGGGGCATCTGCGCCCGCTGAAAGGCCGCAATAGCTTCTTCCGTTTGCTGATATTGCTGCTTCTCAGTCAACGAGCGGTAATCGTTGTGGACGTAGCCATGGATGCCAATCTCCGCGCCTTGCCTGGCAATCTCCCTGATGAGCCTGGGATGCCGATTCAGGACCACCGCCGGAATAAAGAAAGTCGGCCCGGCGTTGAACGCTTGCAGGCTCTTAGTAAGGGTGTAGAGCGCCCGACGTGATCGCTTTTCGGAAAAGCCAAAGCGTGTAAAGACGGTCCTGACGCGCCGGAGAAAGTTGTGAAGCCCCTTGGTTCTGACAGAGAATGTGATAAGATTCATTGAGGCTTACGCTCTCCAGGCGCTTGCTTGCGCTTTGTTCAGGCATAACTTCAACCGTTGCGCCATCTCGTAAAGGTGTTCATGTCGGCATGACCACTGCGTGCCTGGAATAAACTGAATTTCTACCTCCTCCGCTTTCACCACGCTCCCCCGCTTCCCTACCCTCCGATTGCTCGGCTCATCCGTGGTCCACAGATAGATCATCTTGCCCGGATAGTAGCGAGGGTGATAATGCGAAAAGACCCAGACAAAGATGCCAATCCAATCGCGGCGCAGCGTTTCAATCGCTGGCATCAATGAGAGATGCAGCGAGGGGTCTTGAGAAGGGTGCAGAACTTTGTAGTGGAACCATCTGTAGAAATGCCGCAGACAGAGAAATGCAGCGAGACGCTTCTCCTGGCCGAGCCGGAACACAAAGCCAAAGCTATTGACACAGAGACCAGTCAATCGAGCGCCAATCATTCTGAAAAAGTCTGGGCCGGCCCTGGGTTCGATTAAAACAAGCAGGCCCACTTCCTGCCCTTGCGCGCGAAGTTGCTGGGCTATCTCGAAAGCCAACAAACCACCACCACAAAAACCGCCTAAAAAGTAGGGGCCTTCCGGTTGAACACTGCGCAACGCCTGGATGTAATCCGCCGCCATCGCCTCAGGCGTGGGAGGAACCCGCAAACCATCGAAGCTGTAGGGGTCAAGCACGTAAAACGGCTGATCTGCCCCTATGATATTCGCCAGAGTGAAGCAATAAAATGCGCCGCCTTCCACATGCACATGTAAGAAGAAAAAAGGGGGCTTAGAGCCAGCACGCTGAAGCGCCACAACTGATGATCGGGTCTCTGGTGAAGGCAGCGGTGCTGGTTTTTCCGGCTCTTCCTGGGAGGGATTGCTTGCCTCCTGTGTCTGCTGTGGAACAGCGCCTTGTACATATTTTTCAAGCAAGGCGCGTTTAGATGCTGATAACTCTGGAATACCTGTCATCAGAATGACTCCGTTCTTGGGAGGCTGAACAGACCTGCATCGAGAAGCTATGCTAAGGATAGCTATTGCGGGTTACTATCACGTCTCAGGGGAGATATACGCCATTACAATTCGGTAATGAGGAGGGTAATGGAATGAGGAAGATGCTGGATATGCTCCTTTCAGCGCGAGCATGTTTATCTGAGAATCGGGGAAGCGCCAGGAGATGTCGATACTGCGGCGGCAAGCGTCATCCAGAAGACACTCGCTGCCGCAGTGTAGGTAAAATACGCCTCGCTCACGTTCATCCCTAAGAGGATGAGCACCATAGCCAGGCCGCTCGCCGCCAAAGCTGCTGTCACCGCGCCCGGCCTCGTGAGTGTCGAAGCCCCTACTCTGGGTCTCTTCAGTATGTGACATGCCCCGCGCACGCAGGACCAGGTGAAATAGACGTAACAGAGCAAATAGACAACGCCACCAGAGAAGAGCAGGTCCAGATAGCCGCTGTCGGTTGTGGGCCAGGGAATGCTTGCGGGAATGACCAGCCCCACTCCCAGAATTGGCTGCCGCGCGATGGCTGGCAGAAAATAGGTCTGCCAGAGATAGAAGCGATAGACGAGAGACTGCGCAATAATCCCTTGATTCCCACCACCGAACTGATCTTGCAGCCGCCAGGCTATCAGTGGGGCAAAGAGCAGGGCTGCGCCTAATAATGAAACGCCAATCAACGCAAGCAGGCGCAGCATCTGCGAGCCTTTGCGAAAGAGCAGCCCGAGGATACATATACCAACGACAAAGCCAAGAGTGCAGGTGAACGAGCCGGTAATCAGCAGCGCCATCATATCCAGCGCGACCACTCCATTGAACAGCAGCCTGGGCAAGATGGAAACGCGCGCCGCCACTGCCGCGATGCTGAGCAAAAGCACAAAGCACAGATAGGCGGCAAAATCATTCCACCCGCCTATCACCGATGTGATGCGGATTGTTGCCCGGGCGTTGTCCAATACTTGCACCGTGGGATAATAGGTTGTTAAGAAATGGACAATAAAACTCACCCGCAGCGCCTGTGCTATGCCAATCAGGGAGACGATGCCGCTGGTGAGAAGCATAAGAGCACCAGTACGGCGTATATGGTCAACATGAGTCAGCGCCAGACGTATTGCCAAAAAGACCAGGTAATTCTTGACTGGTCCCAGCGCAACGATCAGGATGTCGGATTCCAGCGATTGCCCTCGTCCATAGAGCGTCGCTATCGGCATCAGCGTGCCCCCGAGAATAAGCGCGAGGGCCGCCGCATCAAACTGGGTGAAACGAGGCAATGGCACCCGTAATGCCACAAGCCTGAGCAGCAACAGGACGACCATCAGTAACAAGAGGAGTTCGTTCGGGCGCAGGTTGGCAAGTTGCGGGAGGCGCACCATGCCTGCCGTGAGGGGAAACGTCACCGCAAGGAGATATGCGGCCCATTGTGGCCGCGCCCATACCAGCAGCGTTACCCAGCCAAGCACTAAGAGAGCGCACATGGGGAGCGCGCCGAAGATGGCCCCGAACACTGCAACGGTTGCCACCCCACACGCCAGCAGCGCCCCCAAAACGAAGCGCGAAAAGAAGCGCTCAGGCATGGCTTTTGTCGGCAACATAGAAGCTGAGTACATATCGCTTAGTTGAACTCCCGCATTTCTTCTGCTATTACAGCTTTGCTTGCCTCTCTGATCAGAGGCGTATTTCCCCTCTGCTTCTTTATGAAGTGCACCCCTTCACAAGTCGAACCTAACGCCATACCCAGCACACGAGCATGCACGCGATGCAGGGTGGCAAGCGCCTCGCGAACGTCGGCGCGTCGAGTACGCTGCATGCCAGCCATCAGGATGACACTATCGGCTGCTCGCGTGAGCGCTGCTGTTGGATCGGCAAGGATGGGCGCTCCCGTTACCAACACTAAATCTATCTGTTGGCGCAGCGGAGCAATCAACTTGGTTAATCGGGAAGGCGACAGAAGCATATCGCTTCCACCTGTCGATGCTTGCCCCGCAGGCACCACAGCAAGACCAGGCGTTGCCAGCGGCAAGATATATGACTTGAGTGAATGGCAGGATACCAAAGCATCCCCCAGGCCGCGTGCTTCCGAGAGACCATACATGCCTTGCAGCCACGGATAGTGGCTATCGGTATTGATCACAACTACCCGCAAGCCAGAGCATACTGCTGCGTTCGCCAGGCGCATCACATGCTGGGGGTTGCGGTCACGCGCAGAGGCCCAGGCGCAGAAGATAGTTGCAGGCCAGGTTACCGAGGCGCGCACCGCTTCCAGAAGCAGCAGCGCAGTCGTATCAACTTCACTTTGGCTGGTGCTGTTCTTCTGGAGGCTTTGCTTTGTTTGAGGCAGCGGAGCGCTCAGCACCGGAACATCCGCCGCTGCTGCGGCCTCCTCAGGGGTGAAAATCACATCATCCAGGTAATAGAGCAGGGCTACAACGTTCAGCGCCACCAGTAAACCAAGTGGCATCGCCACGCCCGCCGTGCCGAATGTAATCCCTTTCAGCTTCACAGGATTCACGCGGGCTGTCCCCCACGACACCACATCCTTGCCAAGTGGGGAGACCCGCTGCGCTGCCTCGCGAAAGACGTTCACCACAGCATCAGCCAGGTGGGTAGCCATATCGCTGCTCGAGGCATCTGCCGTAAGCGTGATGATATTGGAGCCAGACTGATAGGCAGCATGTATTTTCGATGATAGCTGCTCTGTCGTTTCTTGCAATCCAACTCGCGCCGCCGCAGTCTGGAGCACTTCGGGACTCTCCAGCATAATGGTATATGTGCTGCCGAGTTGTGCTGCCACCTCTGGCGAGACATAGCTCGGGTTCGTTGGATTCCCCAACCCGAAGACAAGATTGACCGTCGCCTCATAGACAGGAGGCTGCATCTGAGCCAAAACGAGCGTTACCCCGCCCGCCAGAACCGGGCAAAGCAGGAGGAGCCAGGCCCACCGTTTCACATAATAGAGCGCCCGCTGCATGGAAGCCTCCAAACAAGTATTATGAGCATATGGAGATTGTGCGCTTGCTCAGCAATCCATAGAACACACCAATGATGAGCGTTCCAGCGGCAATGCCTAACGAAAACCCAACTGCCACGCCCCGTAATCCCCAGGAAGGAAGCAAGATAAGTTCGGCAACACTGCTCATCACCATCGTGATCGTCATGGCAAGCGCGTGCAACCAGGGATAACCTCTGGCGATCATCCAGGTTTCAAAGACCAGATACACCGTATAGAGCGCCATGCCAGCCGCCAGGATGGTGAGCGGCGGGGCAGCAGAGACGTAGTTCTGGCCGAAGAGCAGTTGAACAAGCTGCCCGCTCCAACCCCAGATGCCCGTAACCAGCACCGTAGATGCGACCAGCGATGCCCCCAACGAGAGCAGCAATGAACGCTCAGCATCCTTTTTCGACCCGCGCGCGAAATAGCGAAGCCCTACCGTTGTGACGGCATAGGGAACAAAGAGAAAAATCAACACCACCGTCTTTGCCGCTGCATAGACACCTGTATCCTGCGCGCTCAGCCGCTGCTGCACAAGCAGCAGGTCGAGCGTCAACCAAATGGTGTAGCTTGCGTGAGCAATCACCAGCGGAACAGAGAAGTGGGAGAGCCGCCACATCGTCGCGAAGGTAATGAGACGCGGACGCAGATGTACTGCTGAACGTGTCCAGTACTCAAAGAACAGAATGGGTACCAGAAAAGATAACCCATAAATGGCGAGCGCCAAACCCACCGAACGCATACCCAGGCCCCACACACAGACAACAATCGCAACCAACTGGATAAGGTTCGCCACGACGTAATAGCTGGACATGCGCCAGATAGCGTCCAGCCCACGAGTTAGTTCGGTATAGGTGTTGAAGGCAGCCAGCCCGATGACAACGAACAGCGTGCCAAGGACGATGCCAGATGGCTCTCCGCCTACATACCAGCCAGTACCAATCAGGGTAAAGAGCAGAACGATGATGATAAGCGCAAGGCCATTGGTAAAGTAGCGATCAACCTCCCTGGAATCATTGCGATGGGTGGCAAGATAGCGCGAGAGCATCGTTGGCAGCGGCCCAACCACAATACTGGTTATTCCCGCAACCCCAATGGCGTAGCGGACCACCCCAAAATCCGCCGGACCCAGGGCGCGCGCCACCACCACCGAGAACAGCACACCAAGCACACGCGCCAATACTTGTCCGGCACCAGAAATGGCCGATAGGCTCAGATACGAGCGGGCATGTTGGCGGCGTGAGACCGGCGTATCAGCGCTCAGCATTCATAGCTCCTCTCGCGCTGCTGGCCCATCTCGCTTGTTTCCAGAAAGGAGCTTTGGCGAGATACGCTTTCGTCTTCAGGGATGAGGGCGCGCAGTTCAGCAAGAGCAAGCGCCCATCCCTGGCGTTTGTCTGTCGCCAGGGCGCGCATGGCTGCCCGCAAGCGGTCTTCTTGAGCAAGAGCCAGATTGATGGCCGCCGCGATTTCCTGGGCAGTCGCCCCTGTGAAAACCGCTCCTTGCGGGAAGGCCAGGCGCAGCACCGGCCAATCTGATGTGACTAAAGGCTGGCCTGCGTAGAGCGCTTCCCAGGCCCCACAGAGGAGCGTATGGTTACGGGTCGTGAGGGCAATCACCACATTGGCGCTGCACACCAGTTTGCCATAGTCAGCGTCGCTCAGCCAGCCTGTCAAACGAACATTCTTTGGGCATCTGGCGCGCACTGCTGCCGAGAGTCGGCGCGCATCGCCGGTAATGGAGAAGGAAACATCGGGCAGTTGACACGCGGCGGCGAACACCTCCTCAATCGGCTCATCCGAAGTGTAGGTGGCAATCACCACCGCATGACGCGCCTCTGGCACAGGGATGGGCGGCAGAGTTGAGTGGCCCCACTCAACGGGTGGGTCGCCTAACATGAGCACACGAAAACGCTGCCCGCCGCTTCTGCCCAGGAGGCGGTCACGCAGTTCGGCATTGGTAACAATCGTCGCAAGCGCCTGACGCGAGAGCCAGCGGTGCAAAGGCACGGACCACGCCCATTTGTAGCCCATTAACCCGCCCGTATGGGTGTCGATGAGGTAATCAGTGCCAGCCAAGCGGGCATAAAGCGCCACCACCAGAACCAGAAAGATGGGAGGATTCTGGACCAGCACCACGCGCGGACGCCTGCGCCAGAGTAAGAACCAACTGACAACCGCCAGAGCAGGATACTTCAGAGGCGCGATCAGCGGGCGCTGAAATCCCAGAATATGAACTTTGTGCATTTCCGCCCCCAGCGCAGCCGCCAGCCGCTGGCTGCGCGGCGCAGTGGGTGCCCAGGCAATTCCCAATACGTGGGGGTGAGCAGATGTATGATGAGCATTTGCAAATGGTAATCGGCTCATAGCTTTTCTATCCAATGGCACAAGGTCTCAGATGAGCCTCGCGGCACGGTCTTATCACACTACAGCTTCTCTGAAACAAGCGCCTCGTAGGCTCGTAGAAGTTCCGTTTTGGTATGATCCCAACTGAACTCCTCGTCAATGCGTTTGCGCCCCACCGCGCCCATCTGCTCGCGAAGCGCTTCATCATTCAACAGTATTTCAATTTTGTCGGCGAAGTCTTCAGCCGAATTTGGCCTGGCATAGAGCGCGGCATCACCCGCCACACGCCGCGTTTCTGGCAGATCGAACGCGACAGATGGCTTGCTTACCGCCATATATTCCAGCGTTTTCCCCAGAGTGCAATACTCGTTCAGCCCATTCTGAGGCTCAGGAACGAGGCCCACATCTGCCGCACTGAGAAAGCGCGCGACATCTTTCGCTTGCGTCCAGCCCTTGAAATGCACATATTCATCAAGGCGTAGTTCGCTGGCAAGCTTGCGTAAGACTGGGGCATGGTCGCCATCTCCCATCAAGACCAATGACACATCCCGCCTGCCACGCTCATGCACGAGCGTATGCAACGCCAGGAGCAGATATTCAACGCCATCCTGCACTTCCATCGCTCCCACAAATGCCAGCAGAAAGCGTCGCCCGTGCTTGAGGGCAGGTTCAGGGGTAACACGGTTAATCCGGTTGAGGTCGACGCCGTTATAGACGGCAAAAACCTTGTTGGCGCAAACGTGGCCGCGTTTGATAGCAAATTCCTTCATGGTGGTATTCGATGTAATGACCACAGCAGCAATGCGGTAAGAACACCTTTCCACAAAGAGGAGGGGCCTGTGAAGGAATGGCATCCGATCTGAGAACTTGGTCTGGAACAACTCTGGCGATAAATCGTGCTGATCGAAGATGAACTTTTTACCCAGAAGGCGGTAAAACAATCCAATTACAAAGTAGGTATCCGGAGGGTTGGCAACGTGAATGACATCAAAGCCGTGACGAAGCAAAACCTTCAAGCTGAGCAAGAACGTCCTGACCATCGCCACGCCATATTCGAACACATAAGCCGTAGCATTGCTGCTATTGGGCGGTGACCAATAGCGATATATATGGACCCCATCAAGATAGACATAAGATTCTTGATCCAGATTGGTCCCTTTAGGGCCGATAATGCTGACCTGAAAGCCACGCTCTCGGAGAGTGAGGGCTTCAGCCCACACGCGGCTATCCATCGGGACCGAGCAATTTTCGATCAGTAGTAAGACCTTCTGGACCTGGCGCATCATGGGCCTCGCCCTCTCCTTATAAGTCATGCTTTCAACGACAAAACTGTATTCTTGTGAGCTTCATCTCTCAAGCAGACGGCATGCCTCATCCTCGCTCATCGCCTCCAGCTTAGCTACCAGTCGCCCCTCAACCTCGGCAGCCAGTTGACGCACCGTTGGCGCATCAAAGAGCGTGCGCAGCGGCAGCGACAGGCCAAAGGTTGCCTGAATCCAGGCGATGAGTTGTGCCCCAAGCATAGAATGGCCCCCCAGCAAAAAGAAATTCTCGGTCACCCCCACCCGTTCGATCTGCAATAACGCCGCAACGGTGGTGGCAAGCTTGTCTTCGATGGGCGTCTGGGGAGCGGCGAATGTCTCCGCACCCAGCATATTGGCCGGGGTTGGGGCAGGCAAGGCATCGCGATCAACTTTCCCGTTGGGCGTGAGCGGCAGCGCATCTATCTGGACAAACAGCGCGGGCACCATGTAATCAGGCAGAGTTGCCTGAAGCGTCTGCACCAGATCGGCCAGTTCAACCGTAAGATCAGGCTGAACGACAAGGTAAGCCACCAATTGCTTTTGCCCTGGGGCATCTTCCCGCGCCAGCACATAGCTGGCCTGAACGGCGGGATATCGATTCAGCGCGACGATAATTTCATCTGGCTCGATGCGATAGCCACGCAGTTTGATCTGGTGATCGATGCGCCCCAAAAAGGCAAGCTGTCCGTCCGGTAAGAAGCGGGCCAGGTCGCCAGTCTTGTACAAGCGCGCATCAGGGTCGGGGCTGAAGGGATGCGGGATAAATTTTTCCCGGGTCAGTTCTGGCCGATTGAGATAGCCACGCGCCAGACCAATGCCGCCGATATGCAGCTCCCCAGGTTCGTCCATGGCAACCTGCTGAAGATGCTCATCCAGCAGATACACTTCGGTATTGGCAATCGGACATCCAATCGAGGGCGGCATCTCCGCCTCGGCCTGCAGCCAGATGCGCCCGGAAGTTGCCACAACGGTTGCTTCGGTTGGCCCATAATTATTAATGAGAGCAAAGGGCAGCGTTGCCGCTGGATAGCGATGCAGTACATCAGCGCCGGTCAGCAGGACGCGCAGCGCCGTTTCGGGCGGCCAGTCCAGGTCAAGCATCTGCTCGGCCAGTGGCGTCGGCAGGAAAGAGATCGTAATCTGGTGGCGAACCAGCCAGTCGCGCAAAGCCGGAGGCAATGTGCGAATCTGCTCATCAACCAGATAGACGCTGGCGCCGCAGCAGAGGGAGGGCCACACTTCCCAGCCAGTGGCATCGAAGGCTGGGCTGGCAATCTGCGTGGTGCGATCACGCGCAGTCAGCGCAAACGCTTGCTGATGCCAGCCGACCAGATTGAGCAAGCTCTTATGCGTGATCTGGACGCCTTTGGGCGTTCCGGTGGACCCCGAGGTATAGATGATATAGGCCAGATGGTCAGGGGTCGCCAGCGGACAGGGATTAGCAGTACTCTGCATCGAAAGCCTCGGCTCCTCGTCCAACGCAATGACATGCGTTGAGACAGCGGGCAGGCGGTCGCGCAGGTGGGACTGAGTTAGCAGAACTGGTACCAGGGCATCGGCAAGCAGGAAGCTCAGGCGGTCTGCCGGATACTGTGGGTCCAGCGGGACATAAGCGCCCCCGGCCTTGAGGATGCCCAACATGCCCACCACAAGCTCCAGGGAGCGGTCTACACACAGCCCCACCGGCACTTCGGGCTGAATGCCCAGCCCTCGCAACAGATGCGCGAGTTGGTTGGCCCGCTGATTCAGAGCCGCGTAGCTCAGGGATTGCGAACCGGCCACGACTGCCAGCGCCTCTGGGGTCCGCTCCGCCTGCTCCTCCACCAGGTACTGAACGCATGTATCCAATGGATGACTTTGCATAGCAGGCGAGCCATCAACAATGCCAGCGCGGAATTGGTCTTTATTCCTGCCGCTCATATACACGTTTCTTACCTCCTAAGCCTTTCCGAGGATATGTATCAGAAATCCTTCATCATAGCCTTCATCATGGGCTATATCAGATATGCCAAGTATAGGTGGGCCAGGTTTCCACGGCGTTACAAGGAGTTATGCACCGCGTTACGATTACGTTACTCCGGTTGGTTTCGCCCTCAGCAGGCTTGATAGTCACCAGGAGCGTCTCGTTTATCGCCAACCGCTATATCTGTCAAATGTTGGGTATTGCTGCCCTGATTGCCGTTGAGATGAGGCTTTTTTTCAGCAGGCAAGGCAGGATGCGTTCGGTTATCAAGGGCATCCAGGAGTTGTATCAAGACCAGCGCTATTACCAGCCCGCACGCACCTCCAACAAGCGTATTGAGCACTGGCTTTGGGTGGTCGGGCGTGGTTGGGGGAACCGCCGGTTGAAATATGACAACAGGATAACTCGCAGCGATTGGCTGGCCGCTCATTTTCGCGATAAATGCCCCGGCAACCGCATTCGAGAGCGCAGCAGCGCGGTTGGGGTCTGCATCATCCACGCTGACCTCAATGAGCGAGGTGTTACCCTCCACAGCGGTTTGCACAGACCTGGCAAGATCGGTGGAAGAAATGCCGCCAACCTGGCTGGCTGCCGCTGCCAACACTGCTGGCTGGTTAATCAATTGCTGATACGTCGTCACCAATTGGGTATCCACCAGCGGGACATTGGCGCTTTGTTGCCCGACAAAAAGGACGGTAGTCGCGCGATACACAGGCGTCTGCATTGCCGTCATCACGAACGTTCCTGCCGCAGCCACAACGACGCAAAGGATAGCCAGCCAGAACCAACGCGCGAAAGCGGCAAGATACCGATGGATGGAACGGCTTGTACGAACCTCGTCTGGCATACAATCTTCCTTCCTCAGCTATTTTATAGGCACAGGGCGCATACACGATCAGTTTGACTGCGAAGCATTTGCATGCAGCAAATAACCAAGCAAGTTAGAGGTAAACTGCTCAAAATCACGGCTACTATAGGAACCGGAAGGAACGCTCGCATCAGCATGCATATTCTGAAGCCCCAAGGCCCACCAGTAGGTGGCCGCGTCGAACACCCTGGCTCCGCCCGGCGCGGTATACAAGGTCGCTGTGGCGGTGGGTATCACCTGCCCATTGGGATTCGGGTTATCGTTGCCGTTAGACTGCGCCTTCACCGGAGAAGAAGCCAGAATGGTCAGCGCGGGTGCAATGCCAAGGTTGGGAAAAACGCTGTCGAACGCGCCCATATCGCCGCCTGCGGCATTTGTCCCGAAATCCGCGCCCTCCAGCCCCGCAAGCGCGCTGCCCGCGTGCAGCGCAGTGCCATGCAAGAAAGGAGCAGCGCCGGAACTGAGTATCAGCGGGGCTGGCCCTGTTATTACACCGGAAAACATGGCCCCAAGCAGCGCTTGTGCGGGCTGGTTCAACGGAGCATTTTGCCAGAGGGTAGTTGCTGAAGCCGGATTATGGCCGGACAATGGGTCAATCCCGGCATCTTTATAGCAGACAACAACGCGATCAGCGCCAAGCGGGCTTGGTTGCAAGCGAACATGCCAGTAGGCATCGTTGGCCCCAAAGAAAGCCAGCGATACCCCGGCGGCGCGGGCCTGCGCGATGCTGGTTCGCATGCCTGATGACCAATACTCATCATGCCCGGAGTCAAGGAACAGGCGGTGCTGGAGGAGCGTTTGCCCATGCTGGTCGGTGTCAACATCGGTGGTATAGGTCACATTGTAGCCCTGCCGCTCAAGCCAACTCAGCAAATTGTATTCATAGGTCGTGAAATCGGAGAGGCCAGCGTTCGCAACCTCGGGGCGATCAAACGAGACCGCAAACGAACGATCCCCCATGGTATTTGGCGCTCCGTTGCCATCGAGGCTGCGCCCTCCCCAGGAATTACCCGCTTGATACGTCAGGACGCTGCTCTGGAAGAGAATTGGCGCTGGACTCGCGTCATTGCGCACGACAAACTCGGCATAGCGCATGAATCCAGCCGAGGAGACCAGCTTCACCACATACACCCCACTGACCCAGGAGGTGGGAATCGCCAGCGTAACCGCATTCTGCCAATTGCTGGCGCTGACCATGCGAGTTGCCTGGTCGACCAGTGGGGCAGGCTGATTGATGCCCTGTATCGCTTTGGAAGAGTAGACTAACCGCCCGCCAAAACCTTGATACCAGCCCATCCGATAGACGCGAAACGAATACGACGGAGCCGTCGTCGAAACATACATCTTGATAGATTGCCCGATACCCACACTAACCGGAGCCGTGAACGCTTCAATCGCGTTCTGCGGGCCGAGCGGGAGATTTGCGCGCCAGTCACTCGTGCCAGGGCACGTGTTTTCCGCCACAATTGGGTTTGCCGCGTAGGCCGCGCTTGAGCACGATGAACCCGTCCCGGCAGCAGCGTTAGCGGCCACAGGAGAGGAAAGCTTGCCAACCACCCCATAGGCGACGAGCGCCAGGATTTCAAGACCAAACGCCGCAGCGATCAAGCCTTTTTGCAACGAGCTGAGCTTGTGAGATCGTGAGATCATCTGCTGGTTCCTCCACCGGAGCCTCAACAATTGGCCTGAATCCCTTCGCACACACGCTCAATCTCTGCTTCGGTCAGTTCAGGAAACATAGGAATCGAGAGGATGCGACCTGCCAGATGTTCAGTCACAGGCAAAGACCCTGCTGGGCAGGCAAAAGCGGCGCAGGCGTGCTGAACATGCAGCGGCAGGGGATAGTGAATACCTGTTTGGACACCTTGAGCGGCGAGTTCAGCGCGCAATCTATCCCGATTCTTCGCTTGGATGACGTAGGTATAATAGACATGCTCCGACTCAGGACGCTCGATTGGACAGGTTACCAGCCCGGCAAGCCGTTCTGTATAGGCCGCAGCGTGCGCCCGCCGTTGTGCATTCCACACATCCAGCCACCGCAGCTTGATGCGCAACACCGCCGCCTGAATCTCGTCCAGGCGACTATTCATGCCCAGCGCCTCATGATAATAGCGCGTCCGAGAGCCATGATCGCGGAGCATACGCACCTGCTCAGCAAGCATCAGGTCATTCGTCGTGACGATACCCGCTTCACCATATGCCCCAAGATTTTTGCTGAAATAGAGGCTAAAAGCCCCGATATCGCCGAGTGTGCCTACCCTGCGCCCATCATAGCGCGCCCCTTGCGCCTGCGAAGCATCCTCGATCAGCCGCAAATCATACTGGCGAGCAAGAGCGCACAGGGGGGTCATGTCTGCCGCCTGGCCGTAAAGGTGGACGGGCAGCAATGCTCTAGTGCGCGGCGTGATGGCCGCAGTCACCCGCTCAGGGTCCATCGTCCCGGTGGCCGGGTCGACATCCACAAACACAGGCCGTGCGCCAGCCATGGTAATGGCCTCGACAGTGGCAATAAACGTATTGGCAACCGTAATCACTTCGTCGTCCGCGCCGATCCCACAGGCGCGCAGCCCAAGGTAGAGGGCATCTGTCCCTGAGCCGACCCCTATCGCTTCGGCAGCTCCACAGTAATCAGCGAACTCGCGCTCGAACGCGCGAACTTGTGGGCCAAGAAAGAGTTCCATGCCACACAAGCTGCCGTCAACAGCCTTCAGCACCTCACTGCGAATGGTTTGATATTGGCGTTGCAAATCGACCAGTTTGATTTCCTGTTTCACTGATTTCTCCCAAAGAGTTGTCAAGATTTTTTTCGAGATGCGCATAAGGACGTTCAAGAAAACCTTTGCTACAGACCAGTTGATCAATCGTTCCCACCACGCGCGCCGGGTTGCCATAGGCCACAGCGCGCGCGGGGATATGCTGCGTGACGACCGAGCCAGCGCCAATCACCGCGTGTTCGCCAATGACGACATAGGGCAGAACCGTCACGTTGACGCCAAGCTGCGCACCCTTTTTGATCGTCGGGCCACGCATACAAGGGGTAGACATTGGGCAGCCGGGGTGCAGATCATTCGCACAGCTAACACCCGGCGCAAGAAAGACCTCATCCTCTAACGTGCTAAATTGCGCAACATAGACATTCGTATGAATCTTCACCCGACAGCCAATCTGACAGCCGTAGTCAACGACAGAATTGCTCCAAACGCTCACATCGTCGCCGAGCGTGTTTTGCTCGCGAATAACTACATGGTGGCCGGTCTGGAATCGCGCACCAATGCTGCTGCCAAGATAGAGAATGGTTCCCGATCCCAACCTGGCTTCCGCGCCAAGCCTCAACGTCCAGCTTCCCACGGAGCGACGCGGGCGCTGCCCGATCAGCACGTAGGGGTCTAGCTCAGCCGGTTCATCCATCTGCACAAAATTGGCGGCATGGGGCGCCAGCGCGGCAGCGATCTGTGCTGGAAGAGATGAGGATATCATCACAGGGCCACCTCTTTGCCTTCCAGGTCTAACGATTGCTGGATTGCTGCCAGTGTTTTCGTGATCGAAAGGCTCCAGAGGCCGTTGCTCAACGGCGGTTGCTCCGAGCGGATGCAATGGGCAAAATGCGCGCAGGCAACCTGAAGCGGCTCTATCCATGGAACGGCAGGAATGATGATTTCCCCGGTGCGATAAGAGAGGTGGAACTCATCAAAGGCCGTACAATGATTCGGGCGCTCGACCCCTCGGTTATAGATGCGTATCTTGTCTTGCGGCTCAACGTCATCGTAGACAGCCATACGTTGGTCGCCAACGAGCGTAAACCGCCTGACCTTTGAAGGATGAAGCCAGCTAAGCTGTATATGCACGCGCAGACCATCGGCATAACGCAGATGAATATAGACAACATCGTGTATACCCTGCTGAATGTGGGCTGCGCCGGTAGCGCGTACTGTAACCGGGTCTGCATCAAGCAAATAACGGAGTATAGAGAGGTCGTGCGGCGCGAGGTCCCAAAGGACGTTGACATCCTTGTGAAATAAACCAAGATTTAAGCGCTGGGCATCAATATAATGGAGTTTGCCAAGCTGGCCCTCAGTGACGATATGGCGCAGTTCCTGAACAGCTTTGTGATAGAGAAACGTGTACCCAACCATCAAGATACGGTTCCGCTCTTGCGCCAGCGCCACCAAATCTTCCACCTCACTCACCTTGACCGCCAGAGGCTTCTCGACGAATACATGCTTATTCGCCAAAAGCGCTGCTCGGGCGAGCGCATAATGCGTATGCACTGGTGTGGCTATCAGGACAGCATCAATATCGCTCTCAAATACATCGAGCGCATCATGCGTGAACCGGGTATAGTGATACTGCGCTTGCGCGTGGGCCAGCCGGTCAACATCCATATCAGCGATAAAAGCCAGCGAGCTATCCGGTAGAGCGCTGATGTTACGCACCAGATGAGGCCCCCAGTATCCATACCCGATTACGCCAAACCGCAAGAGCCGCACTTGAGGCAGCACCTGGGGTAATCTGGTCGGCATCTCCCTTACCGTAGGAACTTCTGCAAGAGAATCCATCTTTCCTGTTTCTCCCGTTTACGCATAAGCATCTCTACAAATATCTGCACACAGCGCTCTTTGCGGCGTTGCAAGGCTATGCTTAGCATAGAGATTCCAGGTTACTATCATGTCTCAAGGGGGATTCACGCCATTACAATTCGGTAATCATGAAAAAGAATGGATGTGCGCTCATCTAGCACATCTCCAGCGATCTTAGAAAAATTCCAGGCTTCAGCGAGCGCATCTGGCGCTCGCTGAAGCCTGGTATCCATCACCGACTCGCTTCTCTCATTTCACGCTCAACTTGCGGTGGCGCTTTCTCTCCTTTCAGGTTGGGCAGAAAAACAATACCCCAGGCCGGTTTTCGTCATGATATAGGTAGGGCGCGCGGCATCACGCTCAATTTTGTGGCGCAAACGAAAGATATGCACTTTCAGCAAATTGGTCTCGCCCACATACTCTGCCCCCCAAACCTTTTCCAACAAGAGATTGTTCGTGACAATTCGCCCGGCATTTTGCGCTAAATACGAAAGGATACGATATTCCGTGGGAGTGAGGGCAATGGGTCGGCCATCTATTGTGACCTGATGTTGGAGAAAATCTATCGTTAAAGTGCCAAAAGTAAGCGTAGGGCGTACATTGCGCAAGTGCTCATTGTTGTTCCATTGGGTGCGCCGAAGGACGGCCCGAACCTGGGCAAGTAACTCGACAACACTCACCGGCTTGGGTAAGTAATCATCCGCCCCCGAATCCAAAGCGCGCGCTTTGGTATGATCCTGCTTCTGCGCGGACATAGCAATAATGGGAACGAGAGAGAAATTGCGCACATACCGGCAGAGTTCAAAATCATGAGATTCAGATGATATCGTGTCGAGGAGAATAAGATCCGGCTCTTTGGTCTCCAGCGCCTCGAACAACTGTTGCTCATCCTTTACCGGGCTAACCTCATAGCCCTCAGTATGCAGCGTGCGCACGAGAAGCCTCAAAGCCTGGGGGTCTTTTTCTGCTACAAGTATGACTGTTTTATGAGCAGGCACGGTTCCTTCCCTTCTCTCTTATATTGCCCTTAAGCATACATACAATACTCAAGGTAAGTAGACGAAGGTTATTCTAATTCGACATAGTCAAGGTATAGGGTATTCATTACTTTCTATTTTTTAACCTTTCCGGCAGGGAACGTTCCGTAGGAAAACATACATAGCGAAAACACTTGGTCGCCAGGGTAGCTGGTAAACGCCCATCAGCTACCCTGGCGACCAAGCACCGGGACAGTTCTACCAAGTGGCTTGAACTGAACGAAGGCAGCAATCAGAAGTTGCCGCCGGGGGTTAGCCACACCTTTCTATTCAAGAAATCCTGCGTATACCCAATATATTGCTGTGCTCCGCTGTCATGCCATTGACCGCTATACCACCTTCCGATGCATCCCCAAATGTCCCCAGCGTGGTAATTGCTTCCCAAGTACGTCGCCCAGCCTTCATAGCAGTAACGCAGAATCCCTTCCTGATAATCAATGGCAAAGGCCGTATCATCCCGGGTGAGAGGCCATGCTGACTTGTTATACATGTATTTTATCTGGATAATGCTGTAACTTTGCGCGCAGCTTGAACCATCCCATGCCCCAGGATACCCTGAACCGGGAGGGCACGCGCTTTTATCACCGCTGTAGTCTCCAAGCTGGCTTTGATGCCAATGCGACTCGGTGACAGCTTCTGCCCGCACATAGTCTTCATCCATGCCCCATTTGCACGCGGCCCACTGAAGGATTTCATCGGTTGTTCCGGTGAAATCTCCGGTAACCCGTTTACGGAAGCTATCTGCACGCGGGTCTAGCTGAATGCCCAGTGACGCAGTGGTCCAGGGCGCTAAAGCTTTGAGCTGCGCGGCAGTCGGAGTGCGATGATTGGCCGCGTCATTTTCAGGGCGAGGTTCCCAGGAGGATTTTTTTACCCTGGCGGCACACTCCTGATCGCTGGGAAGCGCTGACCCCGGTGGAAGCAGAGTAAATTGTTTTCCGCTGGGGGGGCTGGTGGAAACCGGTGCGTTGGTAGCAATCGGTGTAGGAGTAACCCCGCCCGCCAGCGCTTTTGCACCTGAGGGTTTGTGTTGAAGGGCAATCCATAAAACAGGCACCGAAAGCACCAGGAAGAGCAGGACGCCTATCGCAGCTTTTTTTCCTACAAGCTTCTTTGGTAAGGTTGTTTGGGGGGCTTCTTTCTTCTCCATGAACTGGACAATACTATAAGTGTAGAGTTTTGTAAAGCAGAGATACAGAAATGCTGACTATCCCAAGTCAGCAAGGAGTCAAATAATAAACGAGCTATCAGCTATGGCAGCGCGCAAAAAAGCGCGAGCACGGCAAAACCGCTCGGCTCCGCTGCCTTAGGAAAGGCAGCGGAGATATGTGGCAGGAGCCCACATCGCTGCGCGCTGAGACATGAAGGGCGCTCAACCGATTCTAAAGGTCGATTGGCGCACAACAAGATGCGGGCTGACGAGTATTTTGGTGGGCGCTTCGGAACTATCTGTCCCCTGGATATGCTTCAGCAGCAATTCGGTGGCGGCACGGGCCACCTCTCGTTTGGGGATGCTGATGGTGGTAAGTGGTGGATGGGCGTGCGCTGCCTGGCTGATATCATCGACTCCGACCACGGCCAGATCGCGTGGCACTGATAACCCCTGGCTGGCAATCGCTTCGATGGCACCCAGGGCCATCCAGTCGTTCCCCGCAAAGATCGCTGTGGGCGGCTGGGGCAGGGCTAACAAGGCTAATGCGCTCTGATAACCGCTCTCGAAGGACGAATCCCCCTGGCAAATATATTCCTGAGGGGCCGTAAGCCCTGCTTCTGCCAGGGCGCTCTCAAACCCTTGCCGCCGGGTCCATTGAACAGGTTCTTCCACAATTGTCGCAATGCGACGATGGCCGCATTCCAGCAGATGCCGCGTTGCCAGTTCGCCCGCCAGCCGAAAATCGATATCGACAAGAGGTAAGCTCTGCGCGCGGGCGTCCTGATTCCATACACACAACACCACCTCCTTGTTGATATCTTTGAGCGCCAGCACATCGGTAATGTCGGCAGCCATGCCCATGACAATGAAGCCATCTACCCAACCGCTTGCCATGCGTTCCAGATGGCGTTTGCCCTCTTCAGGAGATTGATGTGTCATACTCAAGAGCAGCTGATAATCATGCTGGTCAGCGACGCGCTCGACTTCCTCCACAACCTCGGCAAAGAAGGGATTCGAGAGCGTTGGCACCACCAGCGCCAATGTGGATGTCTTGCCCTGTGCCAGCCCACGCGCCACCAGATTCGGTCGATAACCCAATTCTTCGATTGCCTTAAGCACGCGCGCGCGCGTTTTATCACTGACCGCCACTCGCTGGGTAATCACGTTGGATACCGTTGCCGTCGTTACTCTTGCCCGGCGCGCCACATCGGAAATTGTCGCCATCCCGCATGCACCTTCTCTGCTGGAAATGCAGACACTTTTAAACCATATGATACTTTCTCTGCTCCCTCAAATTCCACCTCATGTTTGGAGATACCCGCCCAACCTCTTGACAAGGTCCCTGCTCATCATTATACTGGTATTTAAGCGGTTAAATTTAACCGCTTAAATACCAGGCTGCCCGCGATTATCGCGACTATCCTCAACCTGCGTCATCGAGAGTTCTCTGGATATTTTCAGTATAGTAAATATCCTGGCGCAGATAACGACCTTCTTGCCGATCACTCCTCTTCTCAGGAGCGCAGCGGTTCTTTTCAAGGGGGGCGAAATATGTTTACCATCGGGGTAGATTTCGGTACGGAATCCGGACGGGCCTTGCTTGTCGATGTAAACGATGGGCGCGAGCTTGCCAGCGCGGTTCATTTCTACGCGCATGGGGTCATTGATAAAAGCTTGCCCGAAAGCCAGGTATTCTTGCCGCCGGATTGGGCGTTGCAAGACCCCCGTGATTATCTTGCCGTCTTTCAGCATGCTGTGCCTGCCGTCGTGCGCCAGAGCGGTGTAGACCCTGTGGAGGTCGTGGGAATTGGCATCGACTTTACCGCCTGCACCATGCTGCCAACGCTGCGCGACGGAACGCCGCTCTGTTTCCTCGACCAATGGCGCGCGCGTCCCCATGCCTGGGTGAAGCTCTGGAAGCATCACGCTGCCCAACCACAAGCTGACCAGATCAACGCCGTTGGGCAGGCACGCGGGGAAGAATGGGTGCGGCGTTATGGTGGCAAATATTCCAGCGAATGGTTCTTCAGCAAGGCTTTGCAGATTCTTCAGGAAGACCCCGAAATCTACGCTGCCAGTGAGCGCTTCATCGAAGCCGCCGATTGGGTGGTGTGGCAATTGACCGGTGTGGAAACGCGCAACATTTGCACGGCTGGCTATAAAGCGATGGTTGTTGATGGGCGCTTTCCATCACGCGATTTCTTCGCTGCCCTGGACCCACGTTTCGCCGATATTGCCGAGACCAGGATGAGCAGCCAATTCTGGCCGCTGGGCGCGTGCGCGGGGCGGCTGACCGCCGAGGCTGCCGCCTGGACGGGCTTGCCGCCCGGCATAGCTGTGGCCGTTGCCAATGTGGATGCCCATGTGACGGCTCCGGCGGTGCGCGTCACCGAACCAGGCCGTATGGTGATGATTATGGGTACGTCCACCTGCGACATTCTGGTGGGGGACTCGCTGCAAGATGTCGAGGGCATGTGTGGGGTCGTCCAAGGCGGCGTCTTACCAGACGCCTATGGTTATGAAGCCGGGCAGAGTGGTGTTGGCGACATTTTTGCCTGGTGCGTTGACCATATCGTTCCACCCACCCATCATGCCGACGCGCAGGCCAGCGGCATCGATTTACACACGCTGCTGGAACGCGAGGCCGCCCAACTGCACCCGGGCGCATCGGGCCTGTTGGCCCTGGATTGGTGGAATGGAAACCGTTCCACCCTGGTAGATGTCGATCTTTCGGGGCTGATGCTGGGTATGACCCTCACCACCAGCGCGCCGGAAATCTATCGCGCACTCATCGAAGCGACGGCCTATGGCACGCGCAAAATTATCGAAGCCTTCGAGCACAGCGGCATCCCCATCCACGATCTGGTGGCCGCCGGAGGGCTGCCAGAAAAAAATGCGCTGTTGGTGCAGATTTATGCCGATGTCACTGGCAAACCCATCGCGCTGTCCGGTTCTCCGCAAGCCCCGGCGCTGGGCGCGGCCATGCACGCGGCAGTGGCGGCGGGAAGCTACCCAAACATCCGCGCAGCCGCCGAGGTGATGGGCAAGCTAAAGCCCGAGGTGGTCAAACCGATTCCCGCGCATCAGCGCGTCTATGAGCGCCTCTATGCCGACTACGCGACCCTCTACGATTACTTTGGCCGGGGGGCCAATGATGTGATGAAACGTCTGAAACGGCTGCGCTTTGAAGCGCTCGGCAATCAAGATTTAGTCAATGGTGCTCTGCCGCAGGAAGCGTGATGCCAACGAAGGGACCTGTCCTATGCTTCTGACCAGCTTGCGCGAGCAGGTGTGCGCGCTCCATCGCTTGCTGCCCGACAATCACCTGGTTGCCTGGACCAGCGGCAATATCAGCGCGCGCGACCCCGAAACGCAGTCCATTGTCATCAAGCCGAGCGGCATCAAATATGACTTGCTGACGCCAGAAAACATGGTGGTCGTAGATTGCAACGGAACCATCGTTGAAGGGCCATACGCGCCTTCGTCTGATACTGCCTCGCATTGCTATATCTATCGCCACCTGCCACACATCCATGGGATTGTCCATACCCATTCGCGTTATGCCACCGCCTTTGCGGCAGTAGGGATGAGCATCCCCTGCGTGTTAACAGCTATTGCTGACGAATTCGGCGGCGCGATTCCCTGTGGGGGCTTTGCCCCCATCGGAGGAGAAGAAATCGGGCGGCAGGTTATCGCGACCCTGGAAACCAGCAAAAGCCCGGCAGTGCTGCTGCAAAATCATGGCGTTTTCACTGTGGGCGCGTCCCCTGAAGCTGCCGTGAAAGCAGCGATCATGGTCGAAGACAACGCTGCCACGGTCTGGCACGCGCTGCAACTCGGCCAGCCTTTGCCTATTTCCGATGAGATGATTGCCCAACTGCATCATCGCTATACCACCGTATATGGTCAGCCTGAGGAGGTTTCCCGATGACCACCGCTGTCACCGCATCCAGCCCGCGCACCTCGACCTCACTCTTGAAGCGCCCGCTCACGCTGGGCGTGATCGTGGGCAATCGCGGGTTCTTTCCCGATCATCTTGCAGGAAGCGGACGCGAAACCATCTTGCAGGTGCTGGCGCAGCATCATATCCAGGCCATCATCGTGGAAGCCGACCAGACCAATGTGGGCGCCATTGAAACCTTGCAAGAGGCGCGGCTGTGCGCCGATCTCTTCAGAGCGCACCGTGACGAAATCGATGGCGTGCTGGTGACGCTGCCCAACTTCGGCGACGAGCGCGCCATCGCCAACGTGCTGCGCTGGAGCGAACTCGATGTGCCGGTGCTGATTCATGCGTTCCCTGATAATCCGCAAACGATGAGCATTGCTGATCGGCGCGACAGCTTTTGCGGCAAGATGAGCGCCTGCAACAACCTGCGGCAATATAGCATTCCCTATACACTGACCAGCCAGCACACGATGGACCCCACGCAGCCCGCTTTTGCTGACGATCTGCGCGCGTTTGCTGGAGTTTGCCGCGTCGTGCGTGGCCTGCGCCATGCCCGCGTGGGCGCGTTGGGCGCGCGCCCCACCAACTTCAACACGGTACGCTTTAGCGAAAAGCTCTTGGAGCAGTCAGGTATAAGCGTGGAGACACTTGATCTTTCGGAAGCGCTCGGACGCATTGCCCAGCTTGCCGACGACGCAACGAACGTGGCGGAAAAATTGGGGGCCATCCGCCGATATGCCAACGCGGCAGACATCCCCGATACCGCGCTGCTGAAGATGGCGAAGTTCGGTGTGGTGTTGGATGACTGGATCAGTGCAACCCAACTGGATGCCACGGCCATCCAGTGCTGGACGGCGATGGAGGAATATTTCGGCGTAGTGCCCTGCACGCTGATGAGCATGGCAAGCAATGGCCTGATTCCCTCTGCTTGCGAAACCGATGTGGCGGGCGTGGTAGCGATGCTCGCGCTGCAACTGGCATCAGGGCGGCCCAGCGCCATTGTCGATTGGAACAACAACTATGGCGACGACCCCAACAAAGGCGTGGTCTTCCACTGCTCCAACCTGCCCAAAGATATTTTCGTTGATCTGATACCGCGCATGGACTATCAGGCCATCATCGCGGGAACCGTCGGACGCGAGAACACCTATGGCACGATTGTTGGGCGCGTCCGCGAGAACCCATTTACCTATTTACGCATTTCCACCGATGACTTCACCGGCCAGATGCGCGCCTACGTGGGTGAGGGCAAGTTCACCACCGACCCGCTGGAGACCTTTGGCGGCTATGGGGTGGTGCAGGTGCCACACTTCCAGGATTTACTGGCCTATATCTGCGAGAACGGCTTCGAGCATCATGTGTCCATTAACCAGACGCTGGTCGCGCGCTCCCTCGATGAAGCCCTGCGCAAATACCTGGGCTGGTCGGTCTACTACCATAAATAGGCGATTCTGAGAAGGATTACGGATAATGGTACCCCAGATTGATCGTACAGTTGAGGTGGCAACGAAACTCCAGCGGCTGCGCGCGCAGATGGCTGCCCGCGAGGTCGAGGCTGTCGTGTTGAATCAGCTTCCGAATATCGCGTGGCTGACTGCTGGCGCGTCTACCTATATCAACCTGGCGAGCGATACTGGCCCATCCTCGCTGCTCATCACCCACGACAGCGCCTCTGTCATGACAGACCGCATCGAAGCCGCGCGGCTGGAGCAGGAAGAATCTTTGCCCACTTTGGGTTTTACGCTGGCCGTCGAACCCTGGGACCAACGAGGCACGCAATCACCAGGGCGCACCACTGGAAAACGTCTTGGGCAAGACGGCCCGGGGCAGGGCATTGATCTGAGCAGCGACCTTCAAACGTTGCGCACCCATTTGCAGCCAGAGGAAGTCGAGCGCTTGCAGCAGGTGGGCGCGCTGGCAAGCGCCGCTCTTGCAGAAGTCATGTACGCTATCCAGCCAGGGATGACAGAGTATGCCATCGCCGGGATGTTGGCCCAGGCAAGCCTGGCACGCGGCGGCCACGCTATTGTCAACCTGATAGCCAGCGATGAACGCATCGCGCGCTATCGTCATCCACTGCCGACCAGTAAAAGCGTGGAGCGCTATGTCATGGTCGTGTTGTGCTTGCGCCATCAAGGACTCGTCGCAGCGGCCACCCGTCTCATATATTTTGGCTCCATCCCTGACGATCTTGCTGCCAAGGCGCTGACGGTAGCACGCATTGATGCCAGGATGATGCTGGGCACACGCGCGGGCAAGACAATGGCGGATATGTACGCGCTGGCAGGTGAGGCATACCGCGAAGAAGGCTATCCTTCTGCCATCGAAGAACATCATCAAGGTGGCAGCATTGCCTATCTGCCGCGTGAAATCCTGGCGCAGCCCAACGATACAACCGTTATTGCCGAGCGCCAGGCGTTTGCCTGGAATCCATCCATTCGCGGAGCGAAATCGGAGGACACCATCATGCTTGGCCCGGCTGGTCCCAGCGTGATTACGCAAACGCCGGACTGGCCGATGGTCACTGTGACTTTCAACGGCCAGACTGTTCAGCGTCCCGCTATTCTTGAACGATAGGCACAGGCTCTGCCTCCTTGATAGACGGATTTGACCGGTCTATCACAAGGAGTCTTCCAATAGAAGCCCTCAGATGAGGCAGACTCCAGGCATACGCGAGATATGGCGAGGCACCCGTCGGGCGGGTGAGAAAGGAGTGCATCCGGTATAGAACTCAGACGGGCTTGGTATTTTCCCTGGTTCCCTCAACTCATCGTAGAGCAAGAAATAGGAGGGTCATTGTGAGTACCACGAAAGTTGCATCTCTGTTGTCCGAAGCGCAAATTGGCCGCCGCAAATTGCTTGGTGGCGCGGCGCTGAGCGCCGCAGGTGCGGTTGCCTTGCCCTCGATCCTGGCGGCATGTGGATCGAGCACCACCAGTACCGGCTCCGAAGGCAACTTCCCTAGCCATCCGCAGTGGAACTTTGTCTTTGTGAACCACGTCACCACCAATGCCTTTTTCACGCCAACCCAGTACGGGATTCAGGATGCCTGTGCCCTGTTGGGATGCAAGTACCAGTGGACTGGTTCTGCGAGCAGCAACGTAGCAGAGATGGTGCAGGCAATGGATGCCGCTATCTCGGCGAAAGCCGATGGCATTGCTGTTGCTATCGTCGACCCCACCGCTTTTGACGAGCCGACCAAGCGAGCGATGGATGCGGGCATTCCAGTGGTTTCGTACAACGCCGACTCGCCTAATCCAGCCCAGAATGGTCGGCTGGCGTACATCGGCCAGGACCTCTTTCAGTCGGGTGTCGCGGTAGGCCAGCGCATCATCTCGTTAGTGCCAGAAGGCGACATCGTAGGCTTCATTGCCACGCCAGGTTCGCTCAACATTCAGCCGCGCATCGACGGTGTCAAGTCAGCAATTCAGCAGTCTGGCAAGCCGATCAACTTTGTCGAATTCGCTACCGGCGCCACGCAGGACGTGGAACTTCCCGCCATCGATGCGTACTGGCGCGGCCACCAGAATTTGAAGGGCATGGTGGCTGTGGACGGCGGCAGCACGGCAAGCCTGGGGCAGGTGATGGCGAAATATAGCCTGCCAGCCAAGGGCATTCACGCCGGAGGCTTTGATCTTGAGCCACTGACCCTCCAGGCTGTCTCGCAAGGCAATCTGGACTACACCGTCGATCAGCAGCCCTATCTGCAAGGCTTCCTTCCGGTCGTGCAGTTGTTCCTGTACAAACTTTCGGGTGGCCTGACTACGCCGGTGGAGACGGACACTGGTCTGCTCATCGTGACCAAAGACAACGTTGGCCCCTATACGAGCGTCCAGACCCGCTTCGAGGGCAGTTCCTCCAAGGAGCAGGTCGTGACGCATAGCTAGGGCCTTGCAGGTGGAGTTGCCCTTCCTTTCTCCACCTGCAAGATATCTGGCGTAGACCGGAGGACTGGAGTCCCTGTTTTGGATTCCAGTCCCTCCTCTTTCCAATCGCCCCAAACTTCTTTATACTGGGGTTAAGAAGTCAGCAATACCAGATTTCACCGAAGAAATCTCATCACTGGTGGCATCATGAGCATACTGCTGGAACATGAAGGAGCCTGAGATGGCCGAAGAAGTTCTTCCAGAGACCGCTGCGCCCCCAATCAATCTAGAACCCGCGCCGGAAAAGCGTGCGGCTCCCTGGACGCGGATCATAGCGATCTTTTTGAAGCAGCGCGAGGCGACGATTGCCATCGTCGTGATCGCGCTGGTCATCTACTTCCAAACGTCGAGTTCAGCCTTCCTCACCATAGATAACATTGGCACCCTTTCACAGGTCGCGGCAGTACCCGCCATCATTGCCGCTGGCGAAGTGATGTTGTTGATCTGCGGCGAGATTGACCTGTCCGTTGGGAATGTGTACGCGCTGGCGCCCTTTATTATGTATTTTGGGGTAACCGATTATGGGCTTTCCTTACCTCTTGCCCTGGTCGTGGCGCTCCTGGTGAGCGCGCTCGTCGGCGTGGTCAACGGCATTATCGTGGTCTATCTCCAGGTGCCTTCGCTGATTGCGACGCTGGGGACACTCCTGGCGATCAATGGCATTACCCTTACCATCTCGAACGACTTTCCGGTGGGAACCCCTGGACCCGGGACCAGATTCGCCGGTGTTTTCGGCCACGATACCTTCTCGGAAATCTGGTGGGCCATTGGCATCATCATCGTCATGCAGATCATCTTGAGTTTCACCCGCTGGGGCTTACATACAACGGCTGTGGGGGGCAACCCGCTAGGCGCCAGCGAGGTTGGCGTCAACATTCGGCTGATCAAGATGAGCAATTTCATCCTCACCAGTCTCCTTGGCGGCTTCGCGGGCATCCTGGAAGCGTTTCTGATCACGTCTTCTACCCCCGATCAAGGCGGTACAAATCTGATGTTTACAGCGGTGGCGGGCGCGGTCATCGGCGGCACAGCCCTCCAGGGCGGTTCGGGGACTATTATTGGCGCGTTCCTGGGCGTGCTGGTGCTCTCCCTGCTCAACAATGGCTTTGACCTGATCGGCGTAAATGCGAACACTTTTAATATCATTATCGGCGCAGCCATCCTGGTGGCAATGATTCTCAACGTGCGCCTACAGGTGCTGCGAAAGGCAGGCCAGCAATGATAGACCAGACGCAAGAAGATGTCCTGCGTATAGAAGGCATTGCCAAGCGCTTTGGCGCAGTGACAGCGTTACGCGATGTCCATCTGCACTTGCAGCGCGGCGAGGTGCTGGGGCTGATCGGCGACAACGGCGCGGGCAAATCGACACTGATTAAGATTCTGACCGGCTTCATCCAACCCGACAATGGCAAGATTTTTGTCAACGGGCGAGAAGTGCGGCTGCGTTCAGTGCCATATGCTCGCTCACTGGGCATTGAAACCGTTTATCAGGATTTGGCGCTGGTGAATGAACTGAGCGTCTATCATAATATGTTCCTCAAGCGGGAACGGCTTTGGGGGGCGCTGCTTTTGAACAATGGGGCCATGCGGCGTGAAGCGCATGAGCATCTGGAGCAATTGGGCATCAAGCTCCCCTCAGTCAACATTGAGGTTGCCAAACTCTCGGGCGGTCAGCGTCAGGCGGTTGCCATTGCCCGCGCGGTGTCGTCAGACGCAAAGATACTCTTACTTGATGAACCGCTGGCAGCCATGGGCGCCAGAGAAGGCGCGCAGATTCTTGATCTGATTCGCGGCTTGAAGGAGAAAGATGTCTCGGTCATTATGATCGGGCACAACTATGTGCAGGTGTTGGAAGTGTGCGACCGTATCAACTTGCTCCAACATGGCGAGATCACATTCGATAAACCTGTTACCCCGAACTTGCTGGAAGAAATCAATGAGATTGTCATGCGCGAGTATCGTACCAGCAAAGTCAGTCATGGACAGACCACATAAAGGGGCAAGCACAGAGAATGAAGAGCCTGGACCTTGAAATGGTTTGATCAACAGCATTTGGAAGGATGGCTACTCTTCTCGGGGTTCTGGGTCAATGGTGGGCAAACACTCTTTTATCGCTCACATGTGCGAAAGTTCAAGCTTCTCCTGAAATCCTGAAGCAGGAATAGATAGAAGGAACCCGTTCGGATCGACGACACGTGGTAGTTGCTGGCTGTAGAGTCAAGCAAGAAAAGGCTACGGAGAGAGGTTGCAGTAGCCTGAACTACAACCCCTGAAGGATATTCCCGGCGAGAATACGACAGGAAAACCTCGTACACTGCAACTCAAAGTCGCAGGTTCTACAACGGAAAGTCTGTGGTTACATCTGAGGCACTGCCTAGCGCTCGGAGAGCCACGACGCCGCGTCTTTGGCGTGATACGTAATGATCAGATCGGCGCCTGCTCTGGCGATGCTAGTCAAAATCTCCATGGTGATGCGCCGCTCGTCAATCCAGCCGTTTCGGGCAGCGGCCTTGACCATCGCATATTCGCCGCTCACGTTATAGGCCGCCAGCGGCAGGTCAAACTCTTCGCGCGCCCGCGTCAGCACATCCAGATAGGCCAGCGCCGGTTTGACCATAATCATATCCGCGCCCTCCTGCACATCCAGGGCAATCTCGCGCAGCGCCTCGCGGGCATTGGGTGGGTCCATTTGATAGGCGCGGCGGTCACCAAACTGCGGCGCCGATTCCGCGGCTTCGCGGAAGGGGCCATAAAAGCCAGAGGCATACTTGGCCGAATAAGCCAGAATGGGCGTCTGGCTGAAACCATGCTCATCCAGGGTGGCGCGAATCGCGCCCACCCGGCCATCCATCATATCCGATGGCGCGACGATGTCTGCGCCAGCCTCGGCATGCGAAAGCGCTTCCTGCGCCAGCAAACGCAGCGTGGCATCATTTTGCACCTCGCCATTCACCACCACACCGCAATGCCCATGACTGGTATATTCACAGAAGCACACATCGGTAATCACCACCAGGTTCGGAGCCAGCGCTTTGATCTTGCGAATGGCCTGCTGCACAATTCCTTCTGGATGATAGGCTTGCGAACCAAGCTCATCTTTCTCCGCTGGAATGCCAAAAAGCAGCACCGCCGGAATGCCCAACGTGACGATCGATTCGATCTCGCGCTCCAACCCATTCACCGACCACTGATACTGGCCCGGCATAGAAGCAATCTCCTGAGGCTGGCTCACCGTCTCCGCAATGAAGAGCGGATAGATGAATTGATCGACAGATAGCCGGGTTTCCCGAACCATCCTGCGCATCGTTTCTGTGCGACGCAGGCGACGCAGGCGACGACCAGGAAACCCTTCTCCGCGCGCAATGGCGAGTGGGGATGACTCAGAGACCGCTCTGGAGACAAGAGGCATAAGATCACCTGGCATAGACACGCAGCTCCTTCTTTATCCTGGCCCAGCAGCCTTACTCGCTACGGCGGGGCAAGCGCAAGACGGCAATAAAGGCTATCAACGCAACCATCAGATACAGCGAGTAGATGATGTAATCTTCAGCCGTTTTGGCATGAAGAATATTGGTAATACCAAAAACAAAAAAGCCCACGCTGATGGCAAAGAGCAGCAGCGTGCTGGTCAATTTCCTTGACATGCATGTTCTCCCAGCTTGAGGGAGATTCCGACCTTCAAGCTCACGTCATGAACAGAGTGTTATCTGCGAAACTCAGTAGCTCGTTCCGCATCAGCAGAATTATAGCATAAGGCCCATCGTTCAAAGCTTTCAATGCATCGTCTCAGGCCGCAAAAAGCCGAGATTGCCCACTACTGCCAGGGAGATTCCTATCTGGAACGGCATATACATTGCACAGCAATCTCGTACAGTATCATACAGAGGAAACCGACATATTGCCAACAGATCGTTGCTCTAAGGAGGAATATCACCGTTATGCAGCTTGCAGGAAAAACCGCCCTGGTCACAGGCGGATCGTTGGGCATTGGCGAAGCCATCGCGCGCGCGTTTGGCCGTGAAGGCGCGAACGTCACAATTGACTATCTGCACCACCAGGAGCCAGCCGAGCGGCTCAGTCAAGAAATCGGGCCTGAGCGGGCAATTGCCGTCCAGGCCGATGTAAGTAAAATCGCCGACCTCAACCGCCTGGTAGACCTGACCGTTGACAAGTTTGGCCGCCTGGATATTCTCGTTAATAATGCCGGCATCGAAACGCCCACGCCCTTCCTTGAAGTCACCGAAGACCAATGGGATAGGCAAATTGGGGTAGATTTGAAAGGCCCCTTCTTTGCCGCCCAGGCTGCTGCGCGCCAGATGGTGAAGCAAAAGAAGGGCAAAATCATCAACATCTCCTCTGTGCACGAAGACCTGCCCATGCCAGGCAACTCTGTCTACTGCGCGGCGAAGGGCGGTTTGCGCATGCTCATTCGCACCCTGGCCGACGAACTGGCCCCCTACCAGATCAACGTTGTGGGCATTGGGCCTGGGGCTATCGCGACCCCTATTAACAAGCAGACCTTGGAAGACCCACAAAAGATGGAGACGCTTCTGGGTACCATTCCCATCGGGCGCATCGGCAAGCCGGAAGATGTGGCCGGATTAGCCGTCTGGCTGGCATCCGATGCGGCTGACTACGTAACAGGCACCACCTACTTCATCGATGGCGGGCTGATGGTCTACGCTGGCAGCCTGTAGAGCGAACGCAGCTAACGCGCGGCCCGGCGGAACCTATATCCCAGGCCGCGCTCAGTTAGGATGTAGTATGGATTAGCCGGATTCGGCTCGATCTTGCTGCGCAGGCGGCGTATATACACTTTCAGATAATCGAGTTCGCCAACATATTCTTCGCCCCACACATGCTTGAGCAACGTCTCATGCGTGAGGACATGTCCCGCATTGCGCACCAACACATAGAGCAGATTATATTCAGTTGGCGTAAGATCAATGAGGTTGCCATGAATGCCCACTTCGCGGCAATCGTAATTCATACGAAAATCAGCGCAGTGAAACGAGGGTGCGCGCTCAGTCGGCGCAATCATCTCGGCGCGTCTGAGGACCGCGCGCACCCGCGCCAGCAATTCCAGATGACTGAACGGCTTGGTCACATAATCATCTGCCCCCAGTTCCAGCCCGCGCACTTTATCTAATTCGTCACCTTTCACCGTCAGCAAGATCACCGGAATATTGCTCACCTGGCGCACCTGCCGCAGCACATCAAGCCCACTCAGGCGCGGCATTGCCACATCCAGAATCATCAAATCCGGCTCATCGTCAAAGAAGCGTCTCAGCGCCTCTTCCCCATCTGAGGCGCGCAAGAGATCGCTTTGTTCCCAGTGCAGCCGAAAAATCGTCGAGGTGATTTCCAGCAAATCGCGCTCGTCATCAACCAGCAAGATACGCATCGTTCCTCAATCCGAATCAGCAGCAGGCAGCGTGAAATAGAAGGTACAGCCGCTGCCAGGCATGCTTTCCACCCAGATGCGCCCGCGCTGCAAGGCGACCAGCGTTTTTACCAGCGCCAGCCCAATGCCAGAGCCACGCAGGGCAGCCGGGCTATTCGTTCCGCGATAAAACACATCAAAGAGACGCCGCTGCTCTGCCAGCGGCACACCCTCCCCTTCATCATGCACCACAAATAAAATCTCATGGCCCTGGCTGCTGATCGTCAGCGTAATCGCCGCGCCAGCCGGGCCAAACTTTTGCGCATTGCTCAGCAGGTTCACCAATATCTGCTCCAGCCATTGCCCATTCGCCAGCACAGAGACATCCCGCGGTTCAACCGAGATTTCCAGCCACTGCCGGTCCTTCATCAGCAGCGGATCAAGCATCTGCCCAACGGACTCGGCGATGGGCAAGCAATGCAGGCGTCGAGGCACATATGTCATCTGGCGCTCCGGCTCTCTCCACAGCGCCAGCAAATCATCCACCAGAATATTCATCCGCGCGCTGCTGCGCTCGATGATGCGCAGCAGCGCTGCCTTTTGCTCGGCAGCGGGAATCTCGACAGCAGCCAGCAGCGCGGCGCTGGCGCGGATGGCGCTCAAAGGCGTATACAGTTCATGGGAAAGCTGGGCAAACACCGACTGGCGCAGAGCATCCCACTCGCGGCGCTCAGCTTCCCAGGCAAGCTTCATATGGGCGCTGTACACCTGGAACACGTTCATCCCCACCAGCGCCACCAGCAGCAGTAGCGTCTGCTGCGCGAGCACCACCATCTGAAGCGCGGAAAATGGCTGATGCGGCGCGAACAGAACTCCTAGCACAAAAGCGCTACTGGCTAATCCACTTGCACACACACGTACCAGCAGAGACGTGACATCCAGCAAGGTAGCTGCCCACCCCAGATAGAGCAGAGCAAGAGGACTGCCCCAGCCACCGCTCAGCGCCACCAAACAGGTAATCACCAGCAGATCAAGGAGCAGCGCGGGCGGAACGGAGAAACGCCCGCGAGGCATAGTCAGGGGAAAGCGTAAAACATAGTACAGGACAAACACCCCAGCCCAGGCTACCATAAACTGCGAAGAGGCCCGCAGATGCGCATCAAGCAAAGCCAGCAACAACGTCGCAGCCAAAACAAACCAGAAGACCCCTTCGGAGAATCGCTGAGTTCTTGTTGAGTTTGCCAGAGTCAGGGAATCTTCCTCCAGCATCGGCGCTTCCTATCTGAAGGCAGAACATAGCACAAATGGACACCCTAAAAATGATCGAGGAGCCTCAACTCCTGCTAGCGACTGGCTTAGCCTTGCACAAATGATGCCAGAGTGCTTCAGGCGCTGCCAAAGCACTACTTTTCGCATCAGCGCATACTCGCTTCAGTGGTCAGTAGAATGGGTCAGGTCGCTCGCCAGCCACGAGACGTTTTTGACAGCGCGTGGTACAATTTACGACGGCAGCAGCCGTAAGTGCCTGACTTCCTCCGCTGATCGCGCTGATTGGCGGAGTTGTTATCACCTGGCCGCATTTCTACCCTATCACCACTATAAAGGAGACTACTTTGCGGCGAGCGTAGAGGAACCCAAGCCCACACCGCTCGATTCAGAACTTCCGCTCGCCCATTGGAGGCACACCATGCTCTCTGTAATTGCCACTGTGGCATTCTGGGTTATCGCCGCGCTCCTGGTTGGCTCAGCCCTGGCGGTAGTCCTGCGCCGCAACATCGTCCATGCCGCCCTCTTTCTGGTGCTCGTCTTTGGTGCCACTTCTGGTATCTTTATCTTGCTCAGTGCCGAGTTTATTGCCATTGTGCAGATATTGATCTACGCTGGCGCGGTAACCATTCTCATCCTTTTCGCCATCATGCTCACACGCAACAGCATGTCGCGGCAGAGCAACCCATCGAACAGGCAGCTCTGGCCCGCAGCGCTGGTCTGCGTGCTGCTGGGCGCCAGCATCATCTTTGCTATGTTCACGCCAGATTCCCATCTGCCAACCGGCGCGCAGACAACAGCCATCAATACTGGCGCGAACAACGTCGTCAGCATCGGCCAGCTACTCTTTAGCCCAACCGCCTATAGCTATGTTCTCCCCTTTGAAATAGCCTCGCTGGTGTTGCTCGTTGCTATAGTAGGGGCTATCGCCATCGGCAGGGAGGACTAAACCTATGACAGCATTTGCTTTGAATGATCTTGGTTCGATCTTCTATCCCCTCACGCTGGGGCATTTTCTGGTGTTGGGCGCGGTGTTGTTCTGCATCGGATTGTTTGGCGCGCTTTCTCGCCGCAACGCGGTGGCCGTGTTGATGAGCATCGAAATTATGCTCAATGCCGTCAACGTCACGCTGGTGGCTTTCGCCTACTTCAATCCGGTTACGCAAACAGCGGCGCATCTAACGGGACAAATCTTTGCCATCTTTATCATCACGGTCGCGGCAGCCGAGGCAGCCGTCGCACTGGCGATGGTGATCGCTATCTATCGACGGCGCAATACCATTGATGTCACCGATATCAACATGATGAAATGGTAATGCCCTTTCTCGCCGCAAGAAGCGCCGCGATCAATCTTATGCAAGGCTTTTGAGAGGATAACGTATGGGTGTAATAGATCAAGCCTGGCTTATTCCAGCCCTCCCTTTAGCAAGCTTCATTATCATCGTCGGGTTTACACGGGTGATGGACGTGCGTGTCCGCCGGGCGGCTGCCGTGCCAGCAAATCCAGCCGATACCGAGCATGCCGCCGGAATGACCCACGAAGAGGCTGAGAGCGCGCAGCGTGGACCAACCGAGCAGCCCGGCGCTCCTGCTGGCGGCCATGATGTCGACACGCTGCGCGCCGCGCATGGCGGGCATGGCCCGACTGGCACTGCCCTGCACGAAGATGACACGCATGGCGCGCACGGCACAGGAGAACATGGAGGGGAAACGCCGTTCTGGGCCAAGATGAGCGGCTGGGTGGGCATCACCGCCATTTTTGCCGCCTGGGTCATTTCGCTGATTATTCTGTTTCAGCTTCTCACGAGCAGCAGCAACCTGCAAGCCAGGGGCGAAAGTATTCCGCTGTATACGTGGTTCTCTTTCAGCGGCCTCAACTACCCGATTACCTTCCACGTTGACTCGCTCACGGCTATGATGCTGGTGGTCGTCACCACCGTTTCGATGCTGGTCCAGATTTATTCTCAGGCTATATGCAAGGCGACCCTGGCTACTCGCGTTTCTTTGCCTGGCTCTCGCTCTTCACTGTCTCGATGCTCATTCTGGTCCTGGCCGATAACTTCCTGGTCATCTATATCGGCTGGGAGCTGGTGGGCCTGAGTTCCTATCTGCTCATCGGCTTCTGGTATGACCGCCGCGACCCACCGCCCGCAGCCCTCAAGGCGTTCGTCACCACCCGCTTTGGCGACTTCGGTTTCTTGATCGGCATCCTAATTCTCTTCTTCAACTTCCACACCTTTTCTTTCAGCGCCATCAGCGCCAATGCCGGGCATATCGACATTGCCTTGCTGACCGTCGCCATGATCTTGATCTTCTGCGGCGCAGTGGGCAAATCCGCGCAGTTCCCACTGCACGTCTGGCTGCCCGACGCGATGGAAGGCCCCACGCCGGTCAGCGCGCTGATTCACGCCGCCACGATGGTCGCGGCTGGCGTCTATCTGGTAGCGCGCACCTTCTTCATCTTCCAGCAGGCTGGCCCGCAAGCCTTCGAGGTCGTGGCCTACGTCGGTGGCTTCACCGCCATCTTTGCCGCCAGCATCGGCCTGGTGCAGAACGATATCAAGCGCGTGCTGGCCTACTCGACCGTCAGCCAGCTTGGCTATATGTTTGTGGGCCTGGGCGTGGCCCCAACCGACGCCACCGGCATGTTCCATCTCTTCACGCACGCTTTCTTCAAAGCGCTGCTCTTCCTGGGTTCCGGCTGCGTCATCCACGCCATTGCCAACCAGGATATGCGCAAGATGGGCGGCCTGGCCCCGTATATGAAGTGGACCGCCGCGCCGTTCCTGCTAGCAACGTTGTCCATTGCTGGCATTCCACCGCTAGCAGGCTTCTTCAGTAAGGATGGCATCATCGCCGCCACCTTCACCTATGGGCAGAATAACGGCGGCAACTTCGTTCTCTATGGGCTGACACTTGCTACGGCTGGCCTGACCGCGTTCTATATGTTCCGTCTCTGGTTCCTGACCTTTGGCGGACGCGGCGGCAAGTTCGGCGGCTTCTGGGGCGGGGAGTATCGCGGCGAAGGCACACCGCATAAAGTGCCGTTCGTCATGTGGGGTCCGCTGGTGGCTCTGGCAATTCCTACGGTCATTGCTGGCTTCTGGGGTTGGCCCGGCAACTTCCCGGCGTTCCTGACCGGCAATCCCGCCTCAGACTTTGAAGACCCATTCCTTTCGGGCCTGACCTGGATTGGCGTTGCCGTCGCGCTGGGTGGTATAGGCATTGCCTGGCTAATGTATGGCATCCAGGCGATTCCAGCCGACGCGCTGACCCGCAATCCGGTGGGCGCGTTCATCTACCGTGTGCTGCTCAATAAATACTACATCGATGAACTGTATGGCTGGCTCATTCGCAATCTCGTGCTTGGCCTCTCCTATGCCGAGCAGGCGTTTGATCGCTACGTCATCGATGGCGTAGTCAACGGCTCAGCCGTTGTCATACGCACTGGCGCGAATATCTTCCGGCGCACCGAAACGGGCCGGGTGCAAAATTATGCCGCAGCGATCTTTGGCGGCGCGCTCATCATCGTGCTTGTCGTCTTCATCGTTGTGCAATCGGGGAAATAATGCCGTGCAAACACAATTTCATGTGCTACTCACCTTAATCGTCTTTCTCCCCGCTGTCGGGGCAATTGGACTCTTCCTGGTGCCCGGAAAGCAAGCTACAGTAGCAAAATGGGTTGCTGCCGTCGTGACAGGGCTGGTATTCGTCCTCACGCTGGCCCTCTTCTTTGGGCAGAATTGGGATCATACCAGCATCGCCAGCGAGGGCAGCCTGAACTGGGTTGATTATAGCCCCTGGATTAACATCCAGCTTGGCTCCAGCTTTCAGTTCAAGGTAGATTATTTCCTTGGCGCTGATGGCCTGAGCCTGCCGATGATTATCCTGAACGGCCTGCTCAGCTTCCTGGCTGTGATCGGCTCCTGGCACATAGATAAGCGCGTCAAAGACTATATGGCGCTGATTCTGCTGCTGGAAACTGGCGTGATGGGCGTCTTTTCGGCGCTGGACCTGATTCTCTTCTTCCTTTTCTGGGAAGTCGAACTCATCCCCATGTTCCTGCTGATCGCCGTCTGGGGTGGTCTGCGCCGCGAATATGCCGCCTGGAAATTCCTGCTGTACACCTTGCTGGGCAGTTCCATCATGCTGGCGGGCATTCTGCTGCTCTATTTCGAGCAGGGCGCGCAGACCGGTGTCTACACCGCCAACATGATCGACCTTTCGCAAACCGCCCATCAGTTGACTGGTTCCCTGTACTTCGGGCCGATTCAAATTACCGCGCAGTTGCTGGCCTTCCTGCTCATCTTCTTTGGCTTCGCTGTTAAAATCCCCATGTTCCCGTTCCATACCTGGCTGCCCGACGCGCATACAGAAGCCCCCACCGCCGTAAGCGTGCTGCTGGCAGGCGTGCTGCTAAAGATGGGCGCGTATGGCCTGATTCGCATCTGCCTGGGCTTCTTCCCATTCGCCGCGCACGACTTTGCCGGGATTCTGGGAGGACTGGCCGCGATCAACATTCTCTATGGCGCGGGCTGCTCGATGATTCAAACTGATATGAAGAAGATGATCGCCTACTCCAGCGTCAGCCATATGGGCTACGTCTTGCTGGGCGTGGCGGCAGCCGCAGGCGCGGCGGGAACTGGCCTCATCGCTTTCCAGCAAGCCGCGCTGACCGGCGCTGCCCTGCAAATGTTTACGCACGGCAGCATCACGGGCCTGCTCTTCTTCTGCGTGGGTGTTGTCTATGAGAAAGCCCATACGCGCGACATCGACATCTTTGGTGGCATTGCCAAGCGCATGCCCAGGCTGGTGGTCTTCTTCTCCATCGCCTGCCTGGCCTCGCTCGGTCTGCCTGCCCTCAGCGGCTTCGTCGCCGAGTATCTGGTCTTTACCGGGAGCTTCCCCATCTGGAGCGTCTGGACCATCCTTGGCGCGTTTGGCATCGTCCTGACGGCAGGCTATCTGCTCTGGATGCTCAAGCGCGCATTCTATGGCCCGCTCAATGCCAAGTGGGCAACCCTGACCGATGCCACCAATCTGGAGATGGTGCCTCTGGTCGCGCTGGTCGCGGTTATCCTGCTCGTTGGCATCTTCCCAGGGTTGATCGTCAATATCATTCAGCCAAGCGTCGGCCAGATTCTTCACACCCTGGCGGTTGCGGTTCATTAAGGGGGTTCTGCTGTGCCAATCTCAAGTAATGATGTCTGGCTGCTCTCGCCGGAAATAAGCCTGACACTCCTGGCGCTGGTGGTCATTCTGCTCGACCTGGTGGTCAAAAACCGGCTGGCAATCGTGCTGACCGCGCTGGTGGGGCTGGCGATTCCCACAGGCTTGACCTTTGCGCTGGCAACCAACCTTCCGGCAAACCACCACGGTTTCTTCAATATGCTCATCGTCGATCAGTATGCCATCTTTTTCAAGCTGCTGTTTCTGCTGATCGGCGCGGTAATGCTGCTCGTCTCGTATGACTATGTAAACAAGTACGTCCGCTCGGCAGGCGAGTTCTACGCGCTGCTGCTCTTATCCGTTACCGGCATGATGCTCATGGCAAGCAGCAGCGAACTCATCACCATCTACATCTCGCTGGAACTTACCAGCATTCCACTCTATATCATGGCCGGATTGCTGCGCAACGATGATCGTTCGGCGGAAGCCTCTGTCAAGTATGTACTGCTGGGCGCAATGTCATCAGCCATCCTGCTCTATGGCTTCGCGCTACTGTATGGCCTGACCGGCACCACTGACCTGCACGACATCGCGCAAAAGACGTTGACCAGCGGCTTTGCTGGTGGCAACATCCTGCTGCTCATGGCGGACATCTTCGTGCTGGCTGGCTTTGGCTTCAAGATTTCGGCAGTACCCTTCCACACCTGGGCGCCCGACATCTACGAAGGCGCGCCGACGCCAGCAACCGGCTTCTTCTCTGTTGGGTCAAAGGCCGCTGGCTTTGCGGCCCTGATGCGTGTCTTCATCGATGGCAACCTGGGACCATCTAACAGCTTCACCATTGTCACGCTTATTTCGGTGGTCGCGGTGCTGAGCATGACACTGGGCAACGTGGTTGCCATCGCGCAATCGAACGTCAAACGCATGATGGCCTATTCCAGCATCGGTCAGGCTGGCTACATCCTGGTTGGCTTTGCTGCCAGCGTGGGCACCAACAGTTCAGCAGGGACGGGCAGCGCGCTCTTCTTCCTGTTTGTCTATGTGCTCACCAACCTGGGCGCGTTTGCGGGCATTGTCGCGCTCAGTCACGCGCTGGGCACCGAAAACATCCGCGACTTCAACGGCCTGCGCTTCAGAAACGCCTGGCTCGCGGTGGGCACCTCGATTTGTCTGCTTTCGCTGGCTGGCGTGCCGCCGATGGCCGGGTTCATTGCCAAAGTCTTCCTTTTTGCAGCGGCCTGGCAGCAAGGCTTGACCTGGCTCGTCGTCTTCGGCGTCATCAACAGCCTGATTTCGATGGGCTATTATGGCTATCTCGTCTATGCCATGTTCGTGAGGCCGCCGCTCAAAGAAGGGCACATCAGCAGTTCGTTCTCGCTGAACACCGCGCTTGCCATATCTGCCGTGGGCATTATCGTGGTGACCTTCTTGACCCAAGTTATCCTTTCTCAGTCGCAAATCGGCGCGGCAGCATTAGCCGCATTCCTGGGTGTACACTAGCACGCACAGGCAATTTCAAGAGCAGGAGCGGGAGCGTTGACAACGCTCCCGCTCCTGCTCTTTTTTATGTGAGGATGTTATGAAACATGACGTACTTTTTAAAAGCCTATTATTTAGCTGGTAACACGCTTCCCGTAACCTTCTGACGTATTGAACAGTAATATCTGTGTGCCTCAGGTGCGTTTATGAACCATATTCTTCAGGAGCCTCTGCTGATCCTGGGGTTATAAGGTCCTCTCTCAAGAATCATTTGTTCGCAAACTCCTCTACATTTGACTGGCGCTGAATGCAACGCAAGATATTCTTGTGTAAATGCCGATAGCTTGCTCAAATCATTGTACAGATTGAACAAAATGCTGCTCGTCTCTCTGATGTATGCTGCGCGTTTGTTTGTGTAGTGCAGGCACTTGTAGTGTGTATCTTTTAGGGCAGGGATCGCGTATCGCCAGCAAGAGGCTTGTCGTGGCCGCGTGACCCCTGGGATCAAACTAACGGAGGGTTTCACAAGATGCGGTCTATGACCCAACGCCTCATCACAGGCGTTTCTCCGCGCAGCGTGGCGTGGAGCACTCTTCCCATCTTTTTGATCCTGTTCGTCTTGCTCTTCTCAGCCTGCGGCTCGAGCAGCCCCACGACTACCAAAGGAGGCAAGCTCAACGTTGGCCTGAGCGCAGACCCCAGCACCCTTGACCCGTTGAAATCAAGTTCGTTGTATGACCGCCAGATCATGTTGAACATCTACGATACCCTGGTACGAGTAGACGCTCAGAACACTGTTCAACCAGACCTGGCAACAGCCTGGCAGTATAGCTCGCCAACCGAACTGGTCTTCACGCTACGTACTGATGTCACGTTCCAGGATGGCACGCCCTTTAATGCCGACACAGTGGTCTTTAACATCAATCGCATCCTCACGGACCCAGCCTCACCGCGTCTGAGCGAGGTCTCAAGCGTGAAAGACGTTGTGGCAGTTGATTCCTCCCATGTTCGTTTCGACCTCAAGAAGGCTTTCTCGCCATTATTGTTGACCTTAACTGACCGCGCTGGCATGATGCTTTCGCAGACGGCGGTGCAGAAGTTGGGCGCGAACCTGGCAAACGCTCCAACCGATGCGGGCAGCGGCCCCTTTATGTTCAAGGAATGGGTGAAGGGCGACCACCTCACCCTTGTTCGCAATCCGCACTACTGGCAGAAGGATGCTCAAGGCCAGGCTTTACCCTATCTCAGTTCCGTGACCTATAAACCCATCACCGACAGCACCGTAGAGTTCACTAACCTGCAAACGGGCAACATCGATGTTGCTGATGCCGTCAATCCAAATCTCGTTGCTCAAGCCAAAGCGAACCCTGATCTCGTCTATAAGCAGGAGGCTGGTTTGAGCTTCTTTGGCATCGAACTCAACACCAAGGTTGCGCCGTTCAACAACGTGCATGTGCGCCAGGCTATTGCATGGGGGGTGAATCGCGCCGAAATCCTCAATTCGGTCTTCAAGGGAGTTGGCGTGCTCGCACAGGGGCCACTCTCGCCTGGTAGCTGGGCATACGACAGCTCCTTTGCGCCATTTAGCTACAACACTGACCAGGCGAAAGCTGCGCTCCAGCAGGCAGGGGTATCGAGCGTGACCTTCACTATGCTGATTACCAGCGGCGACCCTTTGGGAACACAGGAAGCGGAGTTTATCCAATCCGAACTGAAACCCGCCGGGATTACCGTCAACCTCAAACCAGAGGTGTTTGCCACCTTGTTGACTGATACCGAGACGTATAACTTCCAGGCGGCAGTGGTCGGCTGGAGTGGTCGCCCGGACCCTGATGGCAACACATACTCCTGGTTCCATACTGGTGGCGGCCTCAACACTATGCAATATTCCAACAAGCAGGTAGATACGCTGTTGGAGGCTGCTCGCGCTTCAACTGACCAGGCGACGCGCGCCCAGGATTACATTCAGGCTCAGCAGTTGATCGTGAACGATGCCCCGTACATCTTCCTCTATCACGGGGTTTCCATTCAGGCAACTTCAACGAAAGTGCAAAACTATCTCCTTCTGCCAACAGGCATGATGGAGTTTGCCAGCGTGTACGTGAGTTCATAACCGTACCACTAATCAAGAGATCGACTCACCTCATGCGCAGGTGTCGGCGAGCCAGGCTCGCCGACACCTGCGTATGGAACTGCAATCAGCCTTCATCTTTCCGATTCCGCCCCCTAACACGTTTGCTGAGAGGAATCAAGGATGCTGCGTTATATTATCCAGCGGGTAATTTTCATGATACCGGTGGCTCTGGTCGTCAGCTTTATGACGTTCATGCTGATCCACCTGATTCCCGGCGATCCGGCGCGTGTCCTGCTGGGAGAAGACGCGACGCCCCAGTCTGTCGCGGCCTTGCAGCAGCAGCTTGGCCTGAATAAGCCGCTTTTCGAACAATTCGCGCTCTGGCTCTGGCAGGCTTTACAAGGCAATCTAGGCGAGTCAATCCAACTTCAGCAGCCGGTAACCCAGGCGCTGTTGCAGCGTTTGCCGGTCACCGTCGAGTTGGGGGTGGCCGCGCTGCTCTTTTCCCTGGTGCTTGCCATTCCGTTGGGAGTGTACAGCGCAACCCATCGCAATAGCTGGGTTGAGTGGCTGGTCAATATCTCCAGTCTTATTGGCACAGCGATTCCCAGCTTTGTCCTGGCGCTGCTGTTAATTTTCCTCTTCGCCGTGGCCTGGCGCATCTTCCCACCCGGCGGTTATGCGCCGCTGATGGATGACCCGCTGAGCAATTTGCGTGATCTGATTCTGCCAATGATTGCCCTCGGCACAGGCGCTGTCGCGGTGAACCTGCGCCAGATTCGCACCAGCATGACCGAGGTGCTGGAACAGGATTACGTGCGCACGGCGCGGGCCAAGGGCCTCGCGGAGCGGCGCATTACGTATGTGCATGCCTTACGCAACGCCGTGGTTCCGCTGATCACCATCGTTGGCCTGCAAATCGGCGCGATTCTAGGGGGCGCATTTGTGATCGAGACGATCTTCCTTTGGCCCGGCATAGGAGCGCTGGCGGTTCAGAGCATTTTCTCGAAAGATTATCCGGTGGTGCAAGGGATTGTCCTGCTCGTGGCTGCTTCGTATATGCTGACGAATCTGCTGGTCGATCTCTCTTACGCCTTCCTTGACCCGCGTATACGTCTCAACAAGTCCTAGCGACGTACGGTTTTTTCCCACGTGCGGAACAGATGTGTTCGCATGAGATCATAACCGGTGCAGAGTTTGCAGGAGTATATATGGCAAGGCCAACTCAAATTGGGAACGAAGCTCAGGTCATAGTCACCCAGGCAAGCGAGGCCAGGGATTCTCGCGTCAGAAGCCTGTTGAGAGGCTTTCGTCGGGACGCGCGCTGGTGGTTCAGCATCGTGCTTCTCCTCTTCGTCCTGGCCGCCATCTTTGCACCTCTGGTCAGCCCCTACGACCCGCTGGCCTACCATCCATCTATTCTTGAACAACCTCCTAGTTGGGCGCACCTGCTTGGGACCGATGATCTTGGGCGCGACCAACTGAGCCGGGTCATTTATGGCACACGCATCTCGCTCTCGATTGGGGTGATCTCAATTTTGATGGGCGGACTCGCAGGAGTGTTGCTCGGCATCCTCGCAGCCTACTTCAAAGGGTGGGTCGACCAGGCAGTGACGATCATTGTTGATGCCCTGCTGGCCTTTCCTTCGCTGATTTTAGCGCTCGCCATTGTCGCTTCGCTCGGCCCCAGCCTCGTCAACGTGGCCGTGGCTCTTGCCATCGTGCGTATCCCTATCTATGCTCGCCTTGCTCGCGGCCAGACGTTACAGGTTGCGACCCAGGACTATGTCGCGGCTGCTCACGGCCTGGGAACGAAAACAACGAGAATCCTGATGCGGCATATTCTCCCCAATATTTTCAGTCCGCTGCTCGTCCAGGCAACCATTTCCATCTCGTTCGCCATTCTCGACGAGTCTGTGCTGAGCTTCTTGGGATTGGGCGCGCAGCCGCCCACGCCAGAGTGGGGTTCGATGATCACCGAAGCGCAGCCCTTTATCTTTAGTGACCCCTGGATGTTGCTCGGCCCAGCGTTGGCAATTGTTCTGGTGCTCTTAAGCCTGAACATTGTCGGCGACGCCCTGCGTGACCGTCTCGATCCACGCGATGCCAGACAACTTGTGATGCCATTCCGCAAATCGTGAGTTTGGCCTCCGTGAAAACCAACCGCCGATCTTTTCTTTAGTGCAGTGGCGCCAGGACATTGGCAAAATCAACATCATCATAGTCGACAACGGCCATAGCCTGGGGAACGTGAATGCCCTGTTTGGCTAGATAGACGCTGGTCGGCGGCGCTGCCAGCGGCAGTCTCAGGTAAGCGAGACCGTTGGCACATCCAACAGAGAGCCTACACGCCGTAGTTGTTCACCAACCGCCCCCACACCCAGAGCACAGTGATGGGTCGGCCCTTCCTCGCTCCAGCGGGTGACGAAGGTCGCCGGGTCCAGCGGGAAGCGGATACGGCTGTTGGTGTTGCCGATGCGGAAGGTTGGGCCGGGCAGGCTTTCTCCTTCCGCCACCAGCAGTTTCAACCGTCCATCGGCACGCTGGGTCAGCCCTAGAATCGTGGTTGGCCCTAGCTTGACCTTGAATTCCACCGAGACCCCAAAGCCGCGCTTGCCATGATAGAGCTTGAGCTTACGCAAGACTGGTCGCTCATCGGAAATGGCGAGATGCCCCGGCCCATCGTGGCCCATCAGCACGAACTGCTCGGCCAGGTCCATCGCGTAGAGTTCGGTATAGCTGCCGCCCGTGCCCAGCCGGTCCATGATCAGCATCGCCAGGGCGTTCTTCAGGTCTCCTTCGCCGCTGCACGGGATGCCCCGCGCTGTCAGCAACGAGTTGCCCACGATCATGCCCGCCGTCACCTGCTCGTTTTCGTTGCCCTCCAGCCCGCGATAGTAATACGCCAGCGCCGAGAGATCGAAATCGGCGGCCAGGGCATCCAGCCCGACGGCCACCCGCGCGCTCCAGGCCAGGTCCTCTGGCTCCAGCGGGGCAGCAATCGGGTCGGTGGAGCTTTCGGCAACATCGAACAGGGCGTGGATTTCGTCGATTTTCTCCTGTACCTGCCGCTCCGAGGCGGCGCGCACCCGCGCCACCAGATCATCCATCTCCAGCACCTCGATGTGGCTGCCTAGCTGGCCGGAGACCGCCGTGAAGTCGGAATACAGATCGAGCATGCCCGGGTAGGTATGCCCCAGGAAGCCGATACGCGCTTCGCGTACGGCGCGCGCGGCTCTGGCGGCCTGGCACCAGGCCGCAATCTCGCCCCAGGCACGCGCATCCTCAAAGAGCGCCCCGGAGACGACCTTGTAGGGAATACTTGAGCGGGTCAAGGCACCGCCAATCTCCGGCACGCAGCAGGCCGAGCAATTCGCCAGCCATTCCTCCGTGGTGATCGCCGCGTAATCCAGAGCTGCCACGGGTTGCAGATTCAGCACGATCACTGGGGCTTTGGCTTGCTGCACGACGGGCAGCACCAGCGAAGAGGTGGCATAGGTCGCCGTATAGACGAACACCAGGTCTACCTGGGCCTGCGCCAGCCGTGCTCCGGCGTGACGGGCCTGCTCTGGCGCATCGACCAGCCCACCGGAGGTGACCTCGCCCCAGGCGGCCAGCCGCTCCTCCACTGAAGCGAGGTAGCCGCGCAGCCGCCCTTCCAGGCTCTCAAACTGCGGCCAGTAGACCGCCAGCCCAATGGCAAAGACCCCCAGATGAGGGGAGCGCATTCTTGGATCGTTATTCATGAGAAAACCTCCAAAGCTGCCGACGAATTACCTCAGGCGAGATGAAAGACTTCTTCCAGAACGAAGGGGAAACCCGTCGTGGGGTCCGCCTCCAGGGAAAGGATGTCGTTCATGTATGTCTGCCAGCGTTCGTTCGCCTCGCTGTGCGCCATCGTCTGGAGAAAGCGCGGAAAATCCTCTACCTCCATATAGGCGAAGAGGTCCAGATCACGGGCGAAGATCGAATAGTTCTGGCAGCCTGCCGCCTTCAAATCCGCCAGCAAGGCAGGCCACACCTGCTGGTGGCGGACGTGGTACTCCTGGCCGCCACCGGGCTTGATGTGCATAGTAAAAGCAATTCGCTGCACAGTCGGCTCCTTTTGAGAGACTCTTCCGCTAAGACTTTTAGGAGTTCACCAGCGCAATCATACGCGCAGCCGTCAAACGTGATGACTCTGGAAGGGTATGAGTGAGCTGCTGACGAACTTCTGGTTCCAGGCGTTCGTACTTGGCTTGGAGCGCTTCAAGGAACTGAGGAATCGACCGTATCTCGTTTTCTAACTGCATAAGCACAGGCAACCACCGATGTCCATAGCGCACATGATTTTGCTCATCGTTCCGGTCAAAGGCGAGCAGGGTTTCCGTTTCAAAGTCGCCCAGGGTCTGCACCCCATCAATGACTGGGGCCTTGATGGCAAAGGTGGCTGATTCCCATATCATCGTCAACAGGGCATAGCGCTCCGCAGGAGAAAGCGCGACCATCACCTGATACTCAAACACACTCATCTCGACGGCTGCCAAATCAATCCCCTGGCGTGGAAGGCCCCGATAGCCAAATTGACTGTGGCGGGCCTCATCCCAGAGGTGCCGTACCAAGTCATGATGGAGTGCGAATGACCCCTGGGGGGTATCGTAGATGATCGTCGCTAGTGACTCCACCGCTGGCAGTTCATTCAAGAGCCAGGCGTAGGTCATGATCCGCGCGACTTGTGGGTCAGTGGCCGGATCGCTGAGCATGGTGATGATCACAGAACAATCCGTGGGATCCTCCCCATGGACCCGGCCAACGGGCATCGTCCCCCGCGCGGGCCAGGCGGGATGCACATATGGCCGCTCGCTGAGCCACTGCACAGATGAATCCTCCATAGGAGCAGGGAGAGTTTGAAAGATGCCACCAAGGCTGGCGAGTGCAGTAGACAGATGCGCATTCCAGTCATCATCACGATACGTGGTGAGATAGGAGACTATCTCTTCATGGTGGCGTTCCTCGTCGCGGATAAATTCCTTCAGTAACTGGCTGGTCGACCAATCTCCCAACGGCTCGGTCTCGGCCAGGCATTGGCGATAGGCTGCCAGGAGAGCGCCTTTGATCACCTCATAAAATCCACTGACCGCTGCTTCCCCACTCGGCGCTCGCAGCGCTTCCTCAAAGACGCGATGCAGCCCGCCATTAACCGTATCCTCACGAGGGAATCCGCGCAACTCTCCGCCCCGTTCATGCAAAAAGCGCGCGTGTTCCGCCGCCTCCCAGGCATGTTGGGCCAGTAGATACTTGAGTTCGATGTCGCCGACGCGCACCACCACGAGGGGCAGGGTACGCAGCAACGACCACTCCGCGCTAAAGAGCGCGTGGAGCTTTCTGGCGCTTGAGAGGACCGGAGCCAGGCGGTCAGAAGAGGCGTGGGAAGCAGGATGGATGCTCATGAAATCCTCCATAGAAAAGGCCACTCTTTGCAACACTTGTCTCGAATGTGCACGCTGGTCTGTACTCCGTTTTGTCGTCTAGAGAAGGCGAGATGCTCCATTGCTGGCGTTTCCTCCCTTTCCAGTCGAAGGCAACAATGCGATATCGTTCAATAGGTGAAATTCAAGGGAACATAACAGTACCCGCTGCTGCCATAAGTCGTCCAGGTGTTGTTGTAGAAATACACGCCAGCGTTGATCGCAGCAACACTTGTGGCCGTCAACGAGGGCAACGAGGTACTGCCATACCACTGATCGCCTCCGTTGACCTCTAGGGAAACGATATAGTAACTGGTGTTCGCGGCTAACGTGATAGGTGAACTGAGCGTGGCATAGAGGTATCCCAGCGAATCAGGTGTGCCGACCCCCATATTGACAGAGACGCTGCCCAACACGCTGCCATCGCTGGCGCGCACAATCTCCAGAGTATGCGTGCCGCTATTCCCGGAGACGAAGTAGCGTCCTAAGGATTGGACCGTGATCGAGGAACTGCCGACCGTGATTTTCATGCCCACATAGTTGCCGAAGTCGTTGCGCAACTGAGAGCCAGTCGATACACCTGTCACAAAAGAGGTGGTGTAGAGCAGGTTCACCGGCCCATAACTGTTGTCAGTGCTGCCGTAAGTGACATAACCGCTGCCCGCGTTATAGACGGCTGAGGGAATGCTGGCCGCGCCGGTCGTCGTCAGCAGCGTTGAGTAGTCGTACCACTGATCGCCTCCCGAAGTTTCCGCCGAGTCAATGTAATAGGACGTGTTCGCTGTCAGCGTCACCGGACTGCTCAGGCTGACGTATTTAAAGCCCAGGCTATCGGCTGCGCCCGCTGCCAGGTTGAGCGAGGCGCTGGCAATCTGCGTTGCGTCGCTGGCGCGCACTATCTCGACGGTGTGCATCTGGCTGTTGCCCGCCACAAAATAGCGCCCGATGGCTTGGACGGTGATCGGGCTGCTCCCGACGGTGATCTGCATGCCAACCTTGCCGGTGAAGTTACTGCGCAGCGGCGCGCCATTCAGATTCACCGCTGTTACCAGCGAAGTCCCTGATGCAGAGGTCGCCGTGTAGCCCACGCTGGGCATCCAGCTTGTCGAGTCGTTGTAATTGTTCCCGCTGCTTCCGGCATTGACCTCGAAACGGATGACATCACCGGCTGAGACCGACACGCTATCCAGGTCCGTATCCACCCCCACCTGATCGTTGTAGGCAATCGACTGCGCGCCCCCGCTGGTGGGCCAGATGACGCTTCCGTTCTTGGTGATGCGGGCGAGGATGCCATCGCCTCCGGTCGTATCGGCTTTCAAGACCCATCCGCGCAGGCTGACGGTGCCTGAACTGGGCGCCGTCCAGGCGCGAGCCACCCAGCACGACGCGCAGGCGCTCGGCAAGAGTTCAAAGCGCGAGACCAGTCCCGAAGAGAGCGTGCCCCACCATTGATTGGTGCTGTCATAAGTGAGGTTTGACCAGCTTGAGCCGTTGTATGCCTGGTACGACCACTGATTCGCTCCCTGGGTGGTGCTGAAGCCATCACCAGCGTTATAGAGATTGGCCGCTGCGCCGATGCTCAGGTTGTTGGTGAAGGTCCAGCTTGTGCTGCCAGCCCCCGTAACAAAGCCAGTGGGTTCATAGTAGAGATTGTTCGCCGCCGTGCCGGTCATGGTCTCGCCAGACTGGTTGATGAACAAGAGGCTGGACCGATAGGTGCTGCTGCCTGCGGTGCCATTGTTGGAAAAGGCGTTATCGCTGACCTCATGACTGGTGCTGTAATCGCCGGAACGCCCGCTTAGCGCCAGAAACTCCATTCCGGCCCCTGCGTTGTTGGCGATGTAGTTGCCCCGATAGGTCATGTGATCGACGTACCCCTCGTTGTCAGAGGCTGGCTCGTCGGTGCTTCCCGTGTCGTTCATGTTTTCCAGCGTGTTGTTGACCCAGGTCACCGTGCTGGCGTGAAAGAGGAACGCGCCAGTCGTTCCCTGCGATTCGGCGACATGCCCGGCAAAATCGAAGCGATTATCCAGGATGGTGGCGGTGCTCCCAGGCTCGATGACCATCGAAGGGTACGGCGAGTTATGCACGTAGCAATCTTTGACAGTCATCTGTTGCATGCTGTTTATGGGAAAGTCGGTATACGGATAATCGGGATTGGAGGGGTCGTCGGGGACAATCCAGAAGTAGAAGCCGTTGGCATTGGCGCTCTCGGTATTGGTGATCTGGATGTCCTTGACCACCCATTGGTTGGCAGATGGGATGGAGGGGATGTTCGAGCCGGTTTCCAAGACCCCGACGGTAATGGCCGCCGAGTTATAGATGCTGGGGAAATCGGACTGCTGCGGCGAAGCATGGGCGATGCCGCTGATGTCGTGAATATACAGGTTGTTGAAGCGCAAGCCCTGGTTGCCCAAGGTCGTGTAATTGGCGATGATGCCCATGCCCGCATTGGACAGTTCCAGATCGTTGATGCTCCAATAGTTGGGATTGGATGGTAGCACAATCGTGCGGTCAGAGGCGTTGCCGTTGCCGCGAATGATCGGCGCGGCGCCCGTGCCATAGGCGTCTACGGCGATGTAGGCACCGGGATTCCAGGACGTGCCGGAACCGCGCAGATAGAGCGCTTGATACCAGGTTGCGCCGCGCGCCAGCAGAATCTGGTCGCCGGGCTGAAAGGTGTGACTGTTTGCAGGCGCAAAGTCGCACCACGGCGCGCCAGATGATGTGCCCGCGTTGCTGTTGCTGCAATTCGAGCCGCTCAAGTTGTCGATGTAATAGGTTGTGCCCGCCGCGTGCGCGGTCTGGGGTATGACAAACAGGGTCAGAACGAATGCCAGAGCAACGAATGTGATGACGAGAGAGAAGATGCGTCCCGATTTGTGCGTCTTTGCTTGCATGGAACACCTCACTACGTCGATGCCTGTTGAACTCGGCTGGCAGTTCTCAATCAGGGATAGAGACATCTGATGGAACCAAGGCGCCAAAGACTGCCCGAACCGCCTCTAGATAGGCCGTCCCGTGAACCGTGTCGGGCAAGAGGTAGCTGCCCTCCGTCCACTCATTCCAGGCGTTGATCGTCACCAGCCCTGGCTGGTGACCTTTTTGGTCGAGAAACGCTTTGGCGCGTTGAAGCGCCTTGCCAAAGGCTGATGGGGTATTACCGGTCAGGACGGCGAGCCAGGGATACGCACCCGGCTTATAGCGGTCACTTTGCGCGGTGCGCGGGCTGGAATCCCAGCCCATCGAGACATTGGGGAAGAAAGGGACGGTATACTGGCGCGCCTGCTCATCCCAGGCTTGTATATTCACTTCGGCAGCATGCTGGTAGTCCAGGGTAGGAAAACCTGCGCCGTTGAAATCATGATGGTGAATCCAGGCGTACGAACCTACGCTGGCGAAGCCAAGTTCCGCAATTACTTGCGCCGGGTCAGCCAGCGGCTTCTCGCCCGGCAGCCCCTGGACGCCCCAGGCAATGGCGTTCAGGTGCAAATCGGGAAAGCCAGCGGCGCGTACCTTGCCGCGGAAACGGCGCAGGACATCAGCCGTGGCCTCGACCCCGCCGAGTCCGGCGATCAAGTTGCCAAGGTCGTAAATTGAGAAATACGGCGCGCCTGCAAGCGTCAAATAGTTTGGCTGGATGAAGTAATGGCTAATCACATAGTCGGTGAGGCGCTCAAAGGCCGCGCGAGAGATGCGGCCTGAAGCAAGCATTTCCGGTTTGTTGGTGAAGCGCACTGGGTAGAGATTCACCCAGTCGTGATTCGCCCACATCAGCGCGAATTTCAGGCGCCCCTTATTCGCCGCCTGAAGGAAACCCCGTTCGAGAGCATCTTGAAGAAATGGCCGTCCCTTATACCAATACCAGTCATAGAGAAAAGCGGTGATCCCGTGATCGGCGGCCAGGTCAATCTCGCGAGCCGCCCACGCCGGGTCTGCTTCATCGAAATATCCCCAGGCGGGCACAATCGGTTGACGATGCCCAGGGAAGCGTGGGCGGGCCACTTTGAGCACCTCCCACTCGGTCCACTCCTGCCCGTGCCAGCGATCATTGAGCGGGTCGGTGTGATACTGCGGGAAGTAATAGGCTGCGACTTCATACGGTGTCATGCTCTCTCCTGAAATTCACGGCTGGACTCTGCCAGGAATGAGATCAATGGGCAGGGCTAGCCCTTGAGGGCACCGCCCGTGAGACCTTTGATAAACGAACGCTGTAAGATCAAGAACAAGGCAATGATAGGCAGGCTGGAGACCACGATGGAAGCAAAAATCAAATTCCAGCTTTGCGAGTATTCGCCCACAAAGCCATAGATGGCGAGCGGAATGGTTTGCAGGTCAGGCTGCTGCAAAAAGAGCAGGGGAATCAAGAAATCGTTCCAGATGACCAGGCTGGTGACGATAATCACTGTCGCCGTCACCGGGCGCAGCAGCGGAAAGACAATCGTCCAGAAGGTGCGAAACTGGCTGGCGCCGTCGATGGCCGCCGCTTCTTCCAGTTCGCGCGGCACCGTTTTGATGAAGCCTGTAAACAGAAAGATCGTCAGCGGTAGCAGTTCGCCAATCTGAATGAGAACCACACCCGCCTGTGAATCAACCAGCCCCAGCCACTGCCAGGCCCGGTACAGTGGAACCAGCCCCAATTGCAGCGGCACAATCAAGCCCAGGATAAAGTACACATAGATGCCCGTGGGCCAGCGACCTACGCGGCGCGCCAGGGGATAGGCCGCAGACGCCCCCAGGGCGATCAGTCCCAGTACCCCACACGTGGTGATGATCACGCTGTTCATCAGAGCCGTTCCCAGGTCGCCCTCTTGCCAGGCAGTGCCGATGTTGCCCCAGGCCACCGGCTGCGGCCAGCCGATGGGATTGACCAGCAGATCATAGCGCGTCTTGAGCGCGATGCCCACGGTGATAATCAGCGGCACCAGCAGCAGCACGGTCCACAGCAAGAGTGGCACCAGGGCTGCGGTATGCCTGACGGCTTTGGCACCTCTGGCACTCATCGGCGTTCCCTCCATTACGGTTCAGACCACAACTTCGCGGCGACGTAAGATCGACAGCAGCGCCACAGACAGTACGAAAATAAACAGGCAGAGGGTGATGCTGATGGCTGCTGCGTAGCCAAAGTGGTTGAGTTGGAAACCTTCACGATAAACGCGCATGACCACCGATTCAGTGGCGTAGCCAGGGCCGCCGTTGGTCATAGCAAAGATCAGGTCAAAGACCTTGAAACCACCGATAAGCGTCAGAATAAGCGAGATCGTGGTGGCCGGGGCAATCATCGGCCAGGTCACATGCCAGAATTGCTGTACCTCACCGGCCCCGTCAAGGCTGGCCGACTCGTAGAGGTCGCGGGGCACGGCCTGGAGTCCCGCCAGGAAGATGATCATGTTATAGCCAACATACTGCCAGAGGTTCGCAGCGATGACGCTGCCCAGCGCCAGATGCGGGTCGCCCAGCCAGTCACGTGTCCAGCTTTCCAGATGCGCGTCGGCCAGCAGCGTGTCGAGCGCGCCAAAGGTAGGGCTGAAAATATATTGCCCCAGATACCCAATAGCCAGTGGGCTGAGCAGCATCGGAATCAAGAACAAGATGCGTAAAGCCGTTGCCAGGCCGCGCAGCCAGCCCATCAGATGGTCGAGCGCGAGCGCCAATCCCAACGCGATGCCGTTCTGGAAGACCGCTGCCACAATGGTGAAGGTCAAGGTGTTGACAAAAGCGATACGGACATTGCGGTCAGCAAACAGATCGGTAAAGTTGCGCAGGCCGATAAAATGGACATCGGGCGAAACGCCGTTCCAATCCGTGAAGCCATAGACGAAACTGCTCAGGACCGGATAGATCACCACCACGGTGAACAAAATCAGGGCAGGCAGCACAAAGGCAACATCGGGCAGCCAGCGCGGCAGGCGGAGCAGACGCGCTGGCGTCGCGGTGATGGGCATGCTGGAAGCGAGTCCGGCGGGAGCAAACCGTTTCATAGTGAAACCTCGCAAAGCGTGGTCGGCGGCAAAGATGCGCGAGTGGGATAGGAACAGGAGGCCCATCCCACTCGCCGAAAGGCTCAGCCTTTGAAGGCTTGATCCATGTCTTGCAGCATCTGAGTTGGCGAAATGGAGCCGGTCAGAACGGCCTGCGCGTCCTTCCACATCGTCGTTTCCACGTTCGAGGTGGTGCCAAAGACCGCTTCGTTCAGTGCCTGGGTTCCCAACAACGGCAGCGCATCGGTCAGCGCCGGATCGACCTTGTACGAACCAACATTATCGAGGGTTGCCAGGCCCCCGCGCTGCGTCAGGAAGGACGCCATCACATCAGGCTGAGCAAAATATTGCAGGAATTGCTTGGCGGCAGGAATGTTGTGGGACTTGGCCGAGACGCCCAGCGTCACGTCGACGAAGGTCGTCAGGTTGGGCTTCGTGGAGCTATCCTGAACGTAGGGCAGCGGGAAAATGCCCAGATGAATATTCGGATTGTTGGTTTCGGTGGGCTGCAATGTGAAGTCCCCGTTGACGCTCATCGCCGCTTTGCCAGTCGCCAGCAGGTCCGTGGTGCCAGCAAAATCGGTCGAAGAGAAGCCGGTGTTGAAATAGGGTTCCAGGGCGACCAGATCATTGATAGCCTGCTTCCAGCCCGCCGAACCGGCATACGTCTCTGTCCCCGCAACCTGCTGCGTGTGGAATGTCGGGTCAGTACGATAGACCGTGTTCACCAGTTCGTTGTACAGGAACTGTTCCAGCGGCCAGCCATCTTTGGCCCCAACGGCCAGCGGCGCTATCCCAGCCGCTTTGATGGCCTGACAGACCTGTATGAATTGCGCCCAGGTGGTTGGAATCTGCAAGTGCAGCCTGGAGAAGATGTCCTTGTTATAAATGACGCCACCCATATCCTGCACCGTCGGCAAGGCGTATATCTTCGCCTGATCAGTATCAGATGCCGCCGTAATCTTGGTACTCGCGGTCAGATGGGCTACCCAGGGCTGATCTGAGAGATCGACCAGATCACCCGCCTGGACGTAGGGGGCTTTATTGTAGGACGTGGGCGAGAAGGCGACAATGTCGGCAGGGTCGCCTGCCGAGAAATGGGTGTTGAGAATCGTCGTGTAGTCGGTGGCTGCGCTGACCTCATACTGGATGGTGACGTTGGGGTGCAGCTTCTCGTAGGCTTTAATCACCGCCTGATAAGCATCACCTGCCGCGCCTCCCTGCCACGAGGAAAAGGTGAGCGTAACCGGCTGCTGACCTGAAGACGTGCCACAGGCAGCAAGAAGAAGACTGACGATACCGAGGAAGATAGGGATGATGAGCCAATGCCGAGTCGTGCGCCATTGCATACAAGTGCCCTCCTCCAGAGCGGTTATGGCTGGCGCATCACTGCGATGCGCCACGAAGAGATGGGGGTTGTGATGACCGCTAATAGGCTCGTTAATATGAGCGATAATAACATGACCTTCTCGTTTTGTCAAGACCTCTTCCACAGATTTATCAGTTATGGTGAAACGTGAACATCCATAGCGCTCTGTCGCTGGCCCTGGTTGACGCTCGGCGTTTCTTATGATATTATCGGTCATATATCGTTGCTGATGCTGAATAGATGGGCAATATCACTTCTTCGCAGTCGATGAAGCGTCGTATCAGAAGGGATGGAGTGCCATGAGGAGACCTCGCATTACCGGTCGTGACGTAGCTGTGGCGGCGGGGGTTTCGCATAATACGGTTTCGCTGGTAATGCGAGATAGCCCGCTCGTCAAACCTGAGACGAAAGAGCATGTGCGCAAAGTCATCGCCGAACTAGGCTACCAACGCAACGCGGTTGCTGCCGCGCTAGCCTCATCCAAGTCCCAGACCATTGGCTATCTCATTCCGCAAGATACCGTCAACGCTGAGATTGATGTCTTCCGCAATCAAATGCTCAAGGCTGTCGAACTCTGCGCTGAGGCGCATGACTATTATGTGCTCATTGATATGTTTGTCGATGCCCAGCGCGCGCGCTCCCTGGTGAGCAGCGGGCGCATCGACGCGCTGCTGGTTGATGCTCGCATCTCACACGAGGTGGTTGAAAAATTGGCCTCCTCTCACATTCCCATCGTTCTGATCGGGCGCGACGCGGGAGACCTGGCGATCAGTTGGGTGAAAGCGGATGAAGAGGGAGGGGCATATCAGGCAACAACGCATCTCATTCAGGGGGGCCATCAGCGCATTGCTTTCATCACCGCTGGTGAGGCAGATCATCAGATTGTGCGCCAGCGCGAACAAGGCTACCGGCGCGCGCTCACCCAGGCAGGGCTACCGATTATTCCCGAGTACATCGTTCGTGGTGATTGGACCTTTGAGTCCAGCTATGAACTGAGTTCCCAGTTGCTGCGCCAGAACCCTCGTCCGACCGCGTTCTTTGTGGTCACCGAGTTAATGGCAGCGGCCTCCTTGCAAGCAGCCGCAGCCATGAAACTGCGCGTGCCGCGCGACATCGCGGTGGTTACTATTGGCGATTCTATGTGGGTGCGCTACGTCCAACCCCAGTTGACGGCTGTCCACGTGCCCATGATGGAGGTAGCCACCCAGGCCACTGAACTGCTCTTTCAGCATATCGAAGAGAGCATCTCAGAGCCGCAGCAGATCACTGTGCCAACGGCGTTAATCGTCCGAGCCTCTAGTAAGACCCGTAAATCACGCGGAGCCGGCATGAGAACGGGCCAGAACGGATAAATATTCTCTGGCACCAACCCTGGAAGATGGCTATGTCTGGCTGCGCCAACAGCTAGCAAGCAAAAGACTAGAGCCTGGTTGAAGCGCGTCGTGTGGTATTCTGAAGGGGCGGTTGATAGCAAATCCCTCCGCAAATCGGACTTATCCGTCTGCTAAGGAGCACCAATGAAATCAGCGCTCATCGTCTGGGGAGGATGGAACGGGCACGAACCCCACAAAGGGGCAGAACTCTTCGCCTCCTTCTTGCATGCCCAGGGATACGAAGTATATGTTTCGGACACGCTGGACGCCTATCTGAACGAAGCACGCATGCAGGCCCTTGACCTGATTGTGCCCATCTGGACCATGGGCAGCATTACTGCTGAACAGGAACAAAGCTTGCTCTCGGCGGTCCGCAATGGCGTAGGGTTGGCTGGATGGCACGGCTGCATGGCCGACTCATTTCGCAACAATCCTGACTATCAATTTATGGTAGGTGGTCAGTGGGTCGCCCATCCAGGCGGCATCATCGACTATACCGTCAACATCGCCCAGCCGAGCGACCCAATTGTTGCGGGCCTTCACGATTTCCGCATGCACTCCGAGCAATATTACATGCATGTTGATCCCATGAACGAAGTGCTGGCAACCACCACCTTCAGCGATGAGTACGCCCCCTGGATTGCCGGATGCGCCATGCCGGTCGTCTGGAAGAAGCGTTGGGGGAATGGCCGAGTCTTCTATTCCTCGCTCGGCCATGTGAGAAGCGACTTTGATGTTCCCGAAGCGCTGGAGATCATGAAACGCGGCATGCTCTGGGCCAGCAGATGAAACGCGTGCATGAAGCGCTCGCAGATCGCATCAGTGATCCTCACCCAGGGCATCCTCCTGGCGCTTCTGCCTGCGCAGGGCCGGAATAGCCAGGGCAATGGAGGCCATCGCCAGGACCATAATCAGGGCGCCAGACCAATAGGGTGTGGCATGCCCGAACTGGGCGTAGAGCAGGCCGCCGAACAATGGGCCGAGAATCATCGCCAGCGACGACATCGACTGGCTGGCTCCGCCGACCAATCCCTGCTGGCGTGGTCCAACCAGGCGAGAGGTGAGGCTGCGCAGCGCATTTTCCACCAGGCCACCTGCTCCGGCGAAGAGAATAACCGCCGTGACCAGCAGAATCGGCGAGGCGATCAGCGTGATCGAGCCAAGCAGAAGATAGCTGAGGGCAACCAGGGCCAGCGCCCACATGCTCAACTTTACATCCCCAAAGATGGGCAGCAGCTTACCTACCAGCACACCCTGCGCCCCAATATCAACAACGCCCACCACTGTTGCCACCAGCCCGGCCTCAGTCGCGTTCCAGCCCAGGCTGTCCTTCATTAAAATGGTCAGATTCGATTGCAAGATCGCAAACGGAAAGGCGTAAAAGAACCCGGCCAGCAACAGCCAGCGCAGAAGAGCCAGTTGAAATACCGCGCTCATCTGCGTGAGCGGGTTCAGATCGCGCAGGCGGATGGCGTCCACGCGATGCGCTTTGCTCAGGCTCTCAGGCAGGAAGAAGAAGCCCCAGAGGAGATCAAGGAGGACAACTGCCGCCGCCACGAGAAAGGGCACCCTGTAGTTGATGCCCGCCAGCAAGCCACCCACAGCAGGGCCAATGATAAAGCCAAGCCCTGAGAAGCCGCCCACTATACCAAAGTATTTGCCGCGCTCCTCCGGCTTCGTAATATCTGCAATACAGGCGAAGAGCACGCTATAGTTGCCACCGGTCAGGCCGTCGATGACACGGCTCAGAAAGAACACCCATAGCGCGCCGCCAAGGCCAAACAGCAGATAGCCAGCGGCTGAACCGAGCAGGCAGATGAAGAGAATCGGGCGGCGGCCAAAGCGGTCGCTCAGCAAGCCCAGGCCCGGCGCAGCGATGAATTGGCAGATGCCATAGATCGAGACCAGCCAGGCGACCACGACGGCGAGGTCGTTGGGGTTGCTCAGATATTTCAACGTCAGAAAGGGGGTTACCGGCCCGATGATGGTTACGCCCATCGTATTTAAGAGGGCAACCACAATCAAAAAGAGGATGGTCTTCATGCTGGGTGTGCCAGGATGCTGCTCATCGGAAGCCAGCCCTTCCCCGATGATGCTCTGTTCTGTCGTATCAGATGTGTGCATACCTAATTTCCCTTACCAGGTGATAGAAAACAAGACGGTGTTGTGTTCTCTGGTGAATATAGAGGAGGTGTGGATGAGTCAGCATCGTCCCTGTGCATGATTGCGTAGATGATTATGGACGCGCGAAGCGATAGCGGGTGGCACGGAACACGAGGATTAGAGCAGGGCAAGCTGTCTGGCGGCAGCGCTGGCCTCGACGCGGTTGGTGACGTTCAATTTGCGATAGATGCTCCGCACCTGGGTGCGCACGGTGTTGACCGAAACGACGAGTTCACGAGCGATCTGGGCATTGGCGTTTCCAGCAGCCAGCAGGCGCAGCACCTTCTGTTCCTGGAGGCTCAAGGGCGCCAAAAGGGAAGCTGCTGCGGGCGTAGTCTGTGGGGCCGGGGCGCTCGTTTGCAGAGCGAATGCGCTCAGGAGATGCCTCGCGTAGCCCAGCACCGCTTTCTCATGCAGAGAGGGAAGCAGCACGCGCAGCAGATCGGCCAGTTCCTCGCCTTCGTCGAGGAAGAGGCGCATATATCCTTCGCTGCACGCTGCCCCCAGCAGCGCACACAGCAGTTCACGCACTTTTGCCTGCAACCCCTGGCGGGCATATGCCAGAACCAGCACCACCTGGCTTTCCATCTGCAAGAACAGATGGCCTGTTGCCCGTGCGGCAGCGCCTAAGCCTTCTAACGTTTCTATCGCGGCGGCGCTTTCTCCCTGAGAAAGTCTCAAGCGCGCGTGCAGCAGATGCTCGCGCTGACGCTGAAGCAAGGGTATCATCTCTTCGCGCCGCTCGATAGTGGCAAACCAGCGCTCGACGGCTGTCAGATCGCCGCTAGCAAGCTGTATACGTGCCAGCGCTGCCTGGACCTCGCGCCGGAACTGATAGCCATAGGGTGATGTGGGAGGCTGGCTCTGCGTCAGCCAGGTTGAGAGCCGCTGCTGTGCCTGCGCGCTTTGGCCGCGCGCGTGCTCAATATACGCCAGGCGTGCCGAGGCGTGCGCCTGCAACTCTTCCTCGTGTATCTGCTCGCCAATCGAAAGCGCCTCTTGCGCGGCCTGCTCTGCTTCCTCCAGGTGGTTCCATTGATAAGCAATTCGCGAAAGCTCCAACTGCGTGCGGGCTACGTCATCATGGTCCTCTTGCACCCTGGCCTCGGCCTGCACCTGGCGAAACTGCTCAGCCGTATGGCGCAGCGCTCCCTGCTCTATGCTTGCCCAACCGAGCATATTGCGGATAGCGCGCACATAGGAAAGATTGCCTAATTGCTCGTTGAGGGCCAGCGCTTCAACGAAGGCCGCGTGGGCTTGCTCAAGCTTCCCGTCAAGAATCTCGCCTATGCCTACTGAGGTCAGAGCAATACCGCGCCAGGTGGGATCCTGCTGGGGAAGCCAGGCCAACGCCTGTCTGGCCCAGGTGACCGACTGGAGGATATGCCCGTCAAGACGGGCCAGCAGCGCCCGGAAGGCGAAGACCTCGGCCAGCTTCTCGGTCTTGTTCGCATCGCGCCAGCGCTGCTCTGCTGCCTGAAGCAACTGATGGATGTGCTCTTTCCCCGATGGGAAATATGGCCGCTCCATCAGGATGAAGAGCAGCGTCATCGCATAGTGGACACACAGGTCCGGGTGATGCTCCAACTCTTCCTGGGGAAGGCGTTCCGCCCAGCGTTTCAGGTTGTATATTTCTGTGAAGGTGGGCGAACTCTGCTGGTTGCGCACAAGAAGGTTCTCGATGAGGCTGGCTGCGCGCTGAAACGCAGCGGCATTGAGCGCCGTCTCAATGGCGTCGGCAAGAAATCCCTGCTGTTCATACCAGATGCTGGCGCGTGCCGCAAGCTGGCGTAAGCGCTCGTCGCCCAGCCGTCGGCGCGCCTCCTGCTGCATGGCCTCCGCAAAGAGAGAATGGTAACGTGACCATTGCCCGATGCCATCCAGGGGGACGAGAAAGAGATCGCCCGCGCGCAGCGCTTCGAGCAGTCGCACGCTGTCCTCACGGCCCGACACTGCATCGCAGAGCGCGGCGGTGAGGCGAGGCAGGATGCTGGTCTGGAGCAGAAAATCCTGCTGCTCTGCTGGCAGCGCGTGCAGCACCTCGCTGAGAAAATACTCTCGAATGTCTATCACGTAACTCCCTGAGAAGGACGCGAATACACGCTCGATTTCCCCCTCGCTGGGATACCAGCGCAGCGCCCGGACGAAGAGGCGCAGGCCAGCAGGCCAGCCTTCCAGCCGCTCATGCATCTGACGCAGCAGGCTTGGCGAGAGGCTGAAGGGAAGTTCTTGCTCGAAAAAAGTGCGCGCCTCATCCAGCGAAAAGCTCAGATGTGGCGGAAAGATATCCAGCAGTTCGTTGCGGGCGCGTAGCCGCGCCACCGAAAAATGCGGGTCGCCGCGCACAAGCAGCACCAGGTGCAGCGAGAAAGGCAAGTGGTCCAGGAAAAAGCTGAGCGTTTCGGCAACAGGTGGCGAGGTGATGACATGAAGGTCATCGAGTATCAAGATGCCGGGACGCTCAAGCTGGCTGAGTTCATTCAGCAGCGCCGTAAGCATCATCTCCAACGGCTTAAAAGGCGGCAAGCGATGCGCGCGCAGCAGTTCCAGCGCCTCAGTCCCGAATCCTGGCTGCCATTGCTGGCAGGCGGCAATGATATAGCGCCAGAAGCGAATCGGGTCGTTATCGCCCTCATCCAGCGTCACGCTGGCAATGCGGGGAAAGGCTGGCCCCGCGCTGCGTGCCGCAATCCATTGGCCGACCAGAGTGGTCTTGCCGTAGCCCGCAGGGCCGGTGATGAGCGTTACTTTGTGCTCTAATCCCCTATCCAGCAGATCTAGCAACTGTTCGCGGGGCAAGAGCGATTTCTGAAGGCGCGGCAATTGAAGCTTGGGCATAAGCAGCGGCTCGAAGGGCACAGCGCCCGCCTGAGGTGAAACGCTGTTGTCTAGCTCACTGACCGAGGGGGCAGGTGAATTGCGCTGATGTTCACTTTCGTGCTCACGCGAAAGCTGGAGCGCAATTTCCTCCAGCCGCTCGATGCTGACGTGCGTGCTGCGACCGACATAACACTTCACCATTTGCCCCGCGTGCCGCCGATAGGCATACCAGTAGCCCGCATCTCCTCGCTTGCGCTTCTCCTTGAGCAGATTGATCTGCCCGGCACGACCTTGAAAGGCAAATGCATGATGCGTCTCAAGCCACCTCAGCCAGTCTCCGCCTTCTTCTAATGAAGGAAGAGAGGCTTGCTGTTCTGGCCCGCTAAAGAGATACGTCGCCTGCTGCGGCGACCAATTCACGCTATACAGGGCACTCTTTGGCATTGATGTGTGCAATATCCTTCATTTTGCTCCCCAACAACCCTACGGATGATTATATTCCCCAATAAAGGAAAAGCAAGTGCTCCCCAACAAGCGGCGCCTTCCTGATGGTTTTGACTCTGACCTTTTGGACAGGCCATTCAGTGGACAGGTACGTTATACTTTTATTAAGAGCATGACGTTCACGTTTACGTATCTTAGCCCTGGATATCTGATCTATTTATTGACACTCCTGATTTGGGTGCTGGGGCAGAATAGAAGGGAAAATGTATGAAAAAACCGGCGTATAAGTGGGTGGCGCTATCTGTCGTGACGGTGGGGTCGCTGATGGTGGCAATCGACTCGACGATTGTCATTCTGGGCCTGCCTAATATGCTGGAAGACCTGCATTCTAATCTCGTGCTGATGACCTGGGTCATCACTGGCTATTTACTCGCCACAACCATTTTAATGCTGACGTTTGGCCGCATGGCAGACATGTTTGGCCGCGTCAAGATGTATAATCTTGGCTTCATTATTTTCACGATTGGCTCTGTGCTGTGCGGCCTGGCCCCCAACGATATAGTGCTGGTGGCGATGCGGCTGCTCCAGGGCGCGGGCGGCGCAATGCTGGCCGCCAACGCCATGGCAATCATCACCGAGGCATTTCCTGCCGAACAGCGCGGCCAGGCAATGGGCCTCAACGTCATCACCTGGGGCGCGGGCAGCGTGCTGGGTCCGGTGCTGGGTGGGTTTATTCTGGCGATTGCTTCCTGGCGGTGGATATTTCTGGTGAATCTGCCGGTGGGCGTGCTAGGCACATTGGCGGCGTATCTGCTGCTGCACGACATCGCACCCAATCCAAAGGGCGAGCGCTTTGACCTGCCTGGCATGCTGCTCTTTCTGGTGGGCATCGTCTGTGTCTTGCTGGGCATCACCCAGGGCATCAGCGATGGCTGGCTCGCGCCGCAGATTCTGACGCTCTTTGCCGTTGGCCTCGTGGCGCTGGCAGCCTTCATCTTCTGGGAGCAGCGCGCCGCCTATCCAATGCTCGATCTGCATCTCTTCAGCAATCGCCGCTACGCCTTTTCTGTTGCGGCGGCCCTGCTGCAATCGCTGGCTGTCTTTGCCGTGCAGTTCTTGATCGTCTTCTACTTGCAGGGCGTGCGTGCTTATTCGCCCTTGACCGCGGCGTTTCTGATCTTACCGATGCCCGTCGTCACTGCTGTGCTTGGACCGTTCAGCGGGCGTCTGGCTGATCGCGTTGGCGGCGCAATTCCCGCCACAGTGGGCTTGCTCCTGCAAGGCGGCGCGTTGGTGGTGCTGTTGACGCTGACCCCGACGACGCCTTATTGGGCGCTGGCTATCGCCTTGACGCTGATGGGCACAGGTGGTGGTTTCTTCTGGCCCGCCAACACCAGCACCACTATGAGCGCCGCCCCATCCAATCGGCTGGGCGTGGCTTCGGCCACGCTGAACACCCTGCGCAATGTGGGTATGATTTTCAGCTTTGCCATCGCGCTGGCAGTCACAGCGGCCTCGATGCCGCCTGCTGTGGAAGCCGCCGTCTTCCTGGGTACGGTGGGACATCTGGACCCGGCGATTTCCGTGGCCTTCACCAATGGCATGCAGCACGCCTTCCTGGCCTCCGCGCTCATCTGCATCCTTGCCATCTTCTGCTCCATCGTGCGCGGCAGGCAGGTCGCCAAACCAGCGCCGGAAGCGCCCAGCCTGGAAAAGCCTGTTGCCGAGCCGTCAATCGCAGAAGCCCATGCAGCGGGCGATTAAACCAGTTTCCTCATCCAGGGATGGGCGGCGGTCTTGTTGCCGCCCATCCCTGGCACTCATTTCCAGCACCTCACGCCTCATCAAGCCCCATATCACCACCTGAAAAGCGCTTCAACATCTCTAAAGAAGCTTCTTGCGCTGCCTGCCGTTTCGTTGTTCCCTGTCCCGTTGCCGTCAGCGATTGGCTCGCGACATCCACCACCGTGCAGGTGCAGGTGAACATCCCCTCATGCTCTTGCCCCGCATGTTCATACGTATAAGAGATGGTCCTGATGCGGCCTTTTTGCTGCATCTCATGCAAACTGCTCCTGGCGGTCGGCTTCTCAGCCGGAGCAACCGGGATCGGCGGCTTTACAGGCAGTTGGGGGATGAGTTGGAGCAACTGCCGGGCCGCGTGCTGCTCCGCCTGGGCCTTCGTCGTCCCTTCCCCTTGCGTGCTATAGTGCCTGCCATCACCGCTGACCATCCCCTCCACGGAAAAGAGCGGCGCGTGGGGTGGGCCAGACCGTCCTCTCTCGACATACGCCGGAAGGTCCCATCGTAGCGCCTGTACCAGTTCTACAAGCTGCCCTTTATAATTGGGCAGCGTCGGATTTTTGCTTACAACCTGCGTAGCGACATCAACAAGCGAACGCAGGTCATTGCTAGCGCTGCTCTCCGGACTTTCCCCTCCTGTGCCAGCGGAAAATACTTCGCTCTCCTTCCCGGCAATACGGGCCAACACCTCGACGCTCGCTAGTTGTTTTGCCTGGCTTTTCTGCGGCGCCTGCTGCCAGGCAGAAACATACATTTGATCCGCAATGCTCACCGAAACACGCGCCAGGAAGCCGGACGGATGCGCTTTCAGACTATCCGAAAACTCAAACGTGGGAACGCTCCAGCCGAGCGTGTGCTGCCCCATCAGCAGTATGCTAACGGCGTGTTCCGGAGTGTTCGCAAGCTTTTGCAGCGCTGCCTTTCTGACTCGTTCCCAGGCTGGGCCGCTCGTGTTGAAGCGAAACAGCAGCGTAAACAGATCATGCGCGTAAAGCTGTCGCGCCTCCAACCTTCTCAGGATTTCTTCCTCGATGGCAGGAAAAAGCACCTGGCCTTCCGCGACGATACGGATGACGCTGTGAAACGTTCTGGCATCCAGGCGTGTCAGAGACCGCCCCGAAGCTATTGAATCTCCGCTCTCACTGGCAACCAGCTTTTCAATGTGCCGATCATGCAGGGCGAGATAATGATTTTGTCTCGCCTCCTTCACAACCTCTTCTTTTCTATTCACAGCCTCGGCGATAGATACAAGCTCAGCTTTTGAATAAGGCGGGCGGGCGTTCTGGAGCGCCGCCAGGAGTATCCGCTGATTCACCAGATCGGCATAACGCCGGATAGGCGAGGTCATATGCACATAGGCTGGCAGATTTAAGCCAAAATGCCCCTCCACCGTTGGGGCATATCTGGCGCGTTCCATCGCCAGTTGAAACGTCGCGCGGATACGTTCGGGCGAGACCAGCGTGGGGTGCTGCACCGCCGCATCCAGCAGTTGCAGCAAGGTAAATCGCTCCGGGGCGACGGCAGTCGCCTTCTGATTGCGATACAAAGCCAGAAGCCCCCTGCTGGCAAAAAAATGGGCAAAAGCCTGGTTGGCAAGAATCATAAACTCGGCGGTAATCAACTGCGTCTTATAGCGTTCTCCCGCGCCCAGTTGGCGTGGCAGCCCATCTTCCGTCGTAATCCATCCTTCTGGCCCCTCATATGCCGCCAGCGCGCCGCGCAGCCTTCTGCTGTGCAGCAGCCCCTGAGCCAGTTCATAGGCCACCTGAAGCATCGGCGCAAATGTCGTCTGCGGCTGCTCCAGCTCGCATTCGGCGACATCATAGCTCCATTGTTTGCTGCTGCGCAGAGCCGTCAGCGCAATGTGCGGCTCGCCGAGCCGAAGCTGCGCATCTAACGAGAGCGTCATGGTGACGGCAGGCCGCAAGCGTCCCTCTAGCAAACTAAGCTGATCTTCCGACAAAAGCTGGGGGAGCATGGGCCGGTAGCGTTCCCGCTCATAACGGGTAAACGCCCTCCTGAAAGCGGCGCTGTCCAGCGCGGGCGTCTGGAGCGGGGTAATCCACGAACCAACGTCGGCAATGCTTACCTCAAGCTGATAGCCACCTTGCGGCAGGCGCTCAATCCAGAACGCATCGTCCAAATCCGTAGAAGTCGGCCCATCAATCGTAATGCCCCGCGCGTCTGGTCGCCTGGCAAGCTGCTCGGCAACGCTCCTGGACACGGCTTCCGCTTCTACGCGGACAGCAGGAGCAGCGCTTCGCTGAGGATTCTCTTGTTCCTGTGCCATAAGCTTGTTATCCTCGCAAAGTTCATCATTACACGTTGCATTATACCGTCTCGCCAAATGACTTAGTGTACTCTTGACACTTTCAATTTCTGCTGGTATACTTTCGTCAGAGAAAGTGTAAAAGTTACACTAACATGCTTCCATAACTCGTCGTTGGGGAACTGTGATGAACGCTGAATTATCATTCGTTGCCCAGTTGCTAGATAACGCACGCCAGCCAGAAGACGTTTTTGGCAAGCTCGAAGGAAACCAGGCAGAGGCGCTGCGCGGAGCCTATCGCAGCCTGACCAAAGTAACGCACCCTGACCACTATCGTGACGCGCAAGATCAAGCGCTGGCCGAACAGGCATTCCGGGCCTTGCAAAAATGGGCCAGAACCGCTGAAGAAAAAATTACTCTCGGAACGTATGGGCGAGAGGAGCCAACAGGCACGTCAACGCTTGTCCAGCACAGAAAGCATGCCTATGTCGTGCAAGCTGCGCCGTTTGCACAGGGCGATATGTGCAATCTCTATCAGTGTACCCATGTGTTCAACGGAACAGAGGGCGCGGCCATTTTCAAGGTGGCGCGCCAGCCCGCCGACAACGATCTGCTGGCATACGAGGCAGCGGCGCTCAAAACGCTTGCATCCAGCCAGGAACACAAACAATTTCACGCCTATGTTCCTCAGCTTGTGGACTCGTTTGACTACCACGACCCATCATCCCCTGCCGCGCGCCGCGTGAATGTGCTGGCCTTTGAGACAGGCCAATACTTCTCGCTTCAGGAGGTACGCGCTCACTACTCCAAGGGCATCGACCCCAAAGATATGGCCTGGATGTGGCGGCGGCTGCTCATTGCCCTTGGTTTCGCGCACGCGAGCGGTGTCATCCACGGCGCGGTGTTACCCACGCATGTGCTGATTCAGCCTGAACAACATGGGCTGGTGCTGATCGATTGGTCATATGCCGTCAGCCATCCGGCCATGGGAGAACATATTCCGGCAATCTCCAGCGACTATCAAGCCTGGTACCCACCGGAAGTGCTGGCAAAGGAGACACCAACGCCCAGCACCGATCTCTATATGGCCGCGCTGTGCATGATCTATCTGCTGGGTGGCGACCCGCTGACAGGCACGCTGCCCGACTCAACGCCTCCAAGAATCCAGGCATTCTTTCGTGGTGTGGCCCTCAAAAAGCCCGCCCAGCGTCCGCAGAATGCCCTCACCTTACTCGATGAGTTCACCAACCTGATTCAACAACTCTGGGGTCCGCGCACGTTTCGCGTGTTTTATATGCCAAAAAAGTAACGTTTCGGAAGAAGCCAGGAAAAGGAGAGAAACACCATGGGAAGTGGCCGCTGGTCAACTGATGTCTACTCGCTGCGCGAAGAGATGCGCAAACGCAGCGGAAAGAGCGCGTTTGACTATTCCGCAAGCACGACCTCTGACCCATTCGGTCCCCGTGTTCACCCAACGCTCAATCCGCGCGGGGTCAACATTCGTGAAAGCCGTGACAGCGACGAGCATCCTGAATCCCTCGCCATTGCGGTGTTCTTCGATGTGACCGGTTCCATGCTCAATATCCCCGTAACGCTGCAAAAGAAGCTGCCAGAACTCTTGGGGCTGCTCTTGCGCAAGGGCTACGTCGATCATCCGCAAATTCTCTTCGGGGCCATTGGCGACGCCACCTGCGACAAAGTACCCCTTCAGGTCGGTCAGTTCGAGTCAGACAACCGCATGGACGAGCAGCTTGAGCATATCGTCCTGGAGGGCGGAGGCGGAGGCCAGAAAACCGAATCTTACGAGCTTGCCATGTACTTTATGGCCGAGCATACCGCGATTGACTGCTGGGAAAAGCGCGGCCACAAAGGCTATCTCTTCCTTATTGGGGATGAGATGGCCTATCCAGCAGTAAAGCGAACCTATGTGAAGGGCCTGATTGATGATGACATCGAAAGTGACATCCCCATCAGCGCCATGATCGCGCGCCTGCGAGAGCGCTACGAAGTCTTTTACATCCTGCCCCAGAGTGCCAGCCACGGCGGAGACCGCGAAGTGCTCACCTTCTGGCGCAAGCTGCTTGGGCAAAACGTGCTGGAGCTAGAGAATGAGGCCGCCGTCTGCGAAACGATTGCGCTGACGATTGGCATCTGGGAAGGCAGAACCGATCTGGAAGAGGGCGTGGACCACCTCAAAGATATAGGCGTCACTGATGCAACGGTGCTTGGCTCTGTCTCAAAGGCGCTCGCGAAGCTGCCGGGCAGCGCGGTTGTTGCCAGCACTGGTAACGGGCTGGGCGGGCTTTCCCCGGCTGATTCCTCCGGCGCACCCCCTCCCACCATCAAGCGCTTATAGGCGCACAAGCGACCTGGGGCATCCTTCACCCTCGCTGGATGCCCCTATTCTTCAGCATGAGGAGAATTGTATGGGTGGTCGTGAGCGACAGGCGTTGTTGATCGCCGATCTTTCCTATGGCGACGCGGGCAAAGGCAGCCTTGTTGACTATCTGACACGTCTGCATGGGGCGCACTCGGTTGTCCGCTACAACGGCGGCGCGCAAGCCGCCCATAACGTAGTCGACAACGATGGTCGGCATCATACGTTTGCACAGTTTGGCAGCGGCATGTTCACACCAGGCGTCAGAACCCATTTGTCGCGTTTTATGCTGGTCAATCCGCTCAATATGCTCAAAGAGGAGCAGCACCTGAGCAGCATCGGCATTACAGATGCCTTTCAACGCACCAGCATCGATGAAGACGCACTCATCATCACCCCTTTCCAGCAAGCCGCCAACCGTCTTCAAGAACTCGCGCGGGACGAGCATCGCCATGGAAGCTGTGGCATGGGCATTGGCGAAACGATGGCAGATTTTCTGGCCTATGGCTCACAGGTGCTCTTTGCCAGAGATTTGCCGCATCGGTCAACTGTGCGCACCAAACTACGCTTCCTGCACGATATGAAACTCGGCCAGCTTGAGCAGATTCGCGACCAGATACCGGATTCAGAGCAGGCAACGCAAGAACTCAGAATCTTGCATGACCCCGAAGTGATCGAGGACTGCGTTGATTTCTATCACTACTTTGCCGGGCTGGCGGCCATCGTCCCTGAGCGCTATTTCAGCCAGCTTTTAGCGCAGCCGGGAACGATCATCTTCGAGGGCGCGCAAGGCATCCTGCTTGATGAGTGGTATGGGTTTCACCCATATACAACCTGGAGCACCACCACCCTTAAAAACGCCGAGCAATTGTTGGCCGAGGAAGACTATGCCGCCGAAATCACCAGAATAGGGGTGATGCGCGCCTACGCGACCCGGCATGGCCTCGGGCCATTTGTCACCGAAGACGCGCAGCTTTCATGCGCACTGCCAGATGCGCACAACGAGAACAATCTTTGGCAGCGTCAGTTCCGCGTCGGCTATCTCGATCTGGTGGCAACGCGCTACGCGCTCGCCATTGCCGGTTTGGTGGATTATCTAGCAGTAACGAACCTTGATCGCCTCGCGCAGCTTCCCGCCTGGAACGTGTGCGATGCCTATACCTGTCATGGCTCAACCGAAGAAACCCTGAGCGACTATTTCGTAATGCAGGGGGCATCGATCACACAGATCAAACCGCCCCAACACCCAGACCTTGCGCGTCAAGAACGACTGACTCAGTTACTCTGGCATTGTCGCCCTTCATACCATACAGTTCATCCCCGAAAAGGACCAGGTGGAGATGTGCGCGAAGCCAGAGACGTCTATCTTGCTCATATCGAACAAAGCCTACAGCGCCCAATAGCCGTCACTTCCTACGGGCCAACAGCAAGCCAGAAATGGTATGACCCGCAGGTTCATCGCGTAGCGATCAATCCTTGAATCACCTGGGCCAGCACGCGAATCCCCGTCTCTATGTCGTCGGGCGAGGCGCAGCTATAGGTCAGGCGCAAATGATGCGCGCCCTGGTCAGGATGCGCATAAAACCCTTCTCCAGCCGCCACCTCCACCCCTTGCTGCAAGGCTAGCCGCTGAACCTCACGCGCCAGAACATGCTGGGGCAGCGTCAGCCAGACGAAAAAGCCGCCAGCGGGGTGGGTCCAGCGTACCCCAGCAGGCATGTACTGCCCCAACGCGGCGAGCGCGCGGTCTCGGCGCATGTTGTAAAGCGACCGGAGGCGCTGGATATGCGGCTCCCACGCGCCGCTGCGACAATACGCTGCAACCATCTGGGCCACAAACGGGTTTGCGCCGCCGCCCATTTGCGTCGTGCCACAGTCAACACAGCGCTGAACAATCTCCTCCGCGCTGAGCAGCCATCCCAGGCGCAAGCGTTTTGGAGAAACTGCCCACGCTCACAACCTGGCGACCCTGCCCCAGAGCATAGAAACTGGGAGGGACAGCACCCTCAAACGATAGATCGCGATAGACATCATCTTCCACAATCAGGAAGCCGCCGCGATATGCTATATGAAGAATGTCGCGCCGACGCGCTTCGGGCAAGGTGCGTCCGGTCGGATTGTGAAACGTGGGGATAGTGTAGAGAAAAGCGGGCGTTTTGCCGCGCGCCTGTAACTGCGCCACCTGCTGCTCCAGAGCGTTGGGAATCAGCCCCTCCTCATCCATAGCAATGGAACATATTTCAAGCTGATGATCTTGAAACACATGCAAAGCATCAGCATACGTAGGCGACTCGACCAGCACCACGCCCCCTGGCCTGCCATACAGCCGCGCCAGCAAATCGATGGCGTGCGTTGACCCAGCCACAATCATCAGATTATCCACTTGAGCCGAAAGGCGTTGCTCCCGGTTGATTTTCTCGGTGAGCACTTCGCGCAAGCGCTGCGCTCCCGGCTCAGCGCCATACTGGAGGGCGACAGCAGCCTGGGGCGCGCTGATCACCTGATACATCGCGGCCCGCAGTTCAGGGGTCAGCAGCGTCGAGGGGTCAGGATGTCCCAGCCGCAAGGCAATCGTATGCGGGGCCACCCCTTGTGGCAGTTCAGAGAAGAGCTTGTCTGATTCACTTGTCATCACTGCTTGCCTTTCCGCGTGCTCTCGCGGAGGCCAAGCCTGCCCTGCAAGAACGGGGTAATCGCGCCAGAGCAGCTAATCCACAGGACCTCGCGGGCGCGGGTCATCGCCACATAGAGCAGCCGCCGCTGGCGTTCCTTATGCTCGGCCTGCGCGGCTTCATCACCGTCATCCGTGAGTGGCTGAAGGGCATCATCCGCCGAGCATCCGACCAGGAATGCCGTGCGAAACTCCAGCCCCTTCACCCGGTGCATCGTCGCCAGTTGCACGCCAACACCGCCTGTTGTGCGCGCGTCGATCTTCGCGCTCTTAATGCCCGCCGATTGCAAACGAGCGGCATACGTATTGAGCAGCGCGTTCGAGCGAGCCACCAGCACCATTTCCTCCGGGCGCATCGTCGCCAGAGCAGTCTTGATCGCCTCCACAACAGCGATTTGCTCCTCCAGCGGAGAGGCAAACACACGAACCGTTGGCTGCGGCCCCATGAGGAGCGAGATGCTGTCCTTCGCTTGCAATGCCTCGCCATTCAAGGCGCTGGCGCTCGTCAGCAGGCTGGAGGCAGCGGAGCAAATCTGCTCGGTGGTGCGATAATTCAGCCGCAGTCGGTGATGGCGTCGGCCTATGGGCAAACCCAGCAGCGGCACAAACGAGCCACGCGCATAAATCTGCTGGCGCGTATCCCCCAGCAGCAGCACGCTGTTGGGGCCTTGCCCAACCAGCGCCAGCAAGAGCCGCATTTCAGGCGTGCCCATGTCCTGCGCCTCATCGACAATCACCGCGCGATAACGATAAGGCAGCCGTAGCTGTCCTGACTCGATCATCTGCCGCAGCCGCCGAAACAGCGAAGCCCATTCTTCTTGCCCTGAAGCGCCAACCGCTTGCCCATACGCTGCCAGCACCGACCAGATGGCCGCGCGCTGGCGACGACTGAGCGCTTTGCCCCGACCCGCCCGATCAACCTGCACATAGGCTTCTTCGGTTAACGCCTCACGCTCCTGAACAACCTCACTCCACTCCGCAAGATAAAAAGCTGGCGACAGTCCCAGCGTATCATAGCTGTGAACAGCCTCGCGCATAAGCCGCTGAGCGTTCGACTCCTCCAACATGGTGAAGACCCCGCCGGTTCGGCGCAGCAACGAAACTGCCAGGGAATGGACGTTGACAATCTCTATTCGCTGGCGCGTGGCGTGGTCAGCGCCACACAACTGATCCATCAGCGCGCCCAGGTTCAGCGCCAGATTATGGGTGAAGGTGGTAAAAAGGATACGATCAGTTGGCTCTAAATAGACTTCTGTCGCCAGATAGCGGGCGCGGTGCAGACCAACCACCGTCTTTCCGGTGCCTGCACCGCCGCTGACGAGCGCCGGGGCTTCGTGATGCGCCCGCACAATGGCGCGCTGATCGGGATGCAGAAACACCCGCCACAACTCCAGCGGGGCTTCCAGAGCGCGCTTCAGTTCCTCTTCGGATGTGAGGACGACAAAGCGACGCGCGGTTCCTGGCCGCTGTAAGGCTATTTCCAGGGAATCGAGGGGCATGTGTCCAGATGGCCTGGGAGGTCCTGCTTGCTCAGAAGCAATCAATTCCCCAGGCGTGGGCTGTTCGACGGAAAGCACAGGCACGGCAAGAGCAGCGCCCACCCACAGGTCCAGCACATAATTGGCGACCTCCGGCGAAAGCTGTCCCAACGCTTCCTGAAGGGCATCCTCTGTTCGGCAGGCGCGCAGCAGCGCGAGAGCAGGCTCAGAAACACCAACATGGCGGAGTTGTTCATCAGTACAATGGTCAAGCAGCCCCAGCGCAGGCGGCGCTTCAGTGGCTACAGGAATTGGCGCAGCCGTCATCTCCTCCCGACGTTCAGCCAGTTCCACAATGGCTAACCCGCCAACCTCATCCTCCGTCTCCAAACGATGCCGGGCCGTCCAGGTATACGCGGCATCATGCTTATCCACCCAGAGCAGAATGTAGGTGCCGCTTCCATCGGGATGAGCCACAATGGCGCGATACTGGTCGGTCACGCGAATGGAACGCATGCGCGGGTCTTGCGCGATATGGATAGCTTCATAGTTGAGCGAGGGATGCGCCGGATTCTGGAGGAGCTTGGTCATGCAATCCTGCATATGTGACTGCGCCTGGGTTGGGAGCTTGCTATAAGCGTCAAAAAAGCGCTTTGAAATAGCCAGTTGCGACACTGTTTGCCTCAACACTATTGGATTCCCCTTTCCAGCACCACGCAAAAAGCCATCTGGTTAGCTCAACAAGGGAGGGCATCCTTAGTATAGAAAAGTTTCACCCATCAATCAAGAGGTGCTCGTACAATTCCGGTTGAGCATTGCTCGGCAGTAGAGAGGGGATAGAAAGGAGGGGCAAGGCATCGCGGAAGCGCGGAAGCTAGGGCTGCGTTGGGCTTGCATCAACGCGCGCCAGGCTGGCGCGCAGCGCAGCGGCCTGCTGAGGATTCGCGGCCTGGATATAGGCAATCATCCCCAGGATATAGGCCCGGAAGTCCTGATGGCCCGCGCGATTCTGCGCTTCCAGGCCCTCTTTGCTGGCATTGTGGAGCATAGCGCGCAGCCGCCGACGCAGAGGGCGCGGCGTCGAGAGCGTTTCATTCACCACCAGTCCGGTGACGATCTGGCGGGTATTGGGGTTGGCAATGCGTGTTTTGGTCGCATTGACCACAAAATGCTCGTCTTGAATGACGTGCCTGGCTGTGGCAAGGAGATGAGAAACAGCTTCGCTTTGATCCCCTGAGAAGGTAAGATCATCAGCATAGCGTGTGTAAGTAAAGCGATGCTGGTCAGCCAGGCCGCTCAGTCGCCGGTCCAATCGCCATGCGATCAGATTTGCCAGACCGGGGCTGGTCGGCGCGCCCTGCACCAGATAGCGCTGCCCGATACTGATATAGTAGCGTGTCCCATCGCGGTCAAATGCCTCGCGGTCATATTCAGTGCAAAGCAGCGCCAGCGTGGCTGCCACCGCAAAGGGATAGCCCAGCGCGATAAACAGCCCACGCACACGCGGAAACGTGATGCTGGGAAAAAAGTCTTTCAGATCAAGCTTCATGACCACATGCTTGCCAATGTGCGGCTGGGCATTCGTCACCACCGAGCGCCCACGCACAAACCCATGCGCCGCCCCAGCCGTCGGAACACGAGACACCAGGCCATCCAGCACCTTGCGCTGCAAGGCTTTCAGTTCGCGCTTGGGCGCGAGAATCACGCGCTCGCCACCGCTGCGCTTGGGAATCACATAGCGTACATAATGCCAGGTCGTTTCGGCAGGCCGGTCATGCGTGAACCAGCGCAGGCGCGTGAGGGAAATGCCCAGCCAATCGGCAAGCGCGCCCTCAGTCTGCAAGACTGGCAGCCCAAATTGCTGAAGCCTGGCGGCATCCAGCGTAGCCGCTCGGTGCTCTTCGGAAATACCCCAGAGTTCTTCGCCAAACGCCGCGCGATCACGTTTGGCGCGCTCTCGGTGGCGCTCCTCGCGCTTGCGTTGGCGTTCGGCCCGTTCCTGTTCCCATTGTGCGCGCCAGTCAGTCTCGTCCATCATAGGGGTACATCCTTCTGCAATGGGGAAATGAGCGATGCAGTCCGATTACTTTCAAGCGTTGGAGCGGCTCCCACCTTGTACGAGGGTGGGAACCGGCGAAGAGGTATCGGAGCTAGTAACCCACCACGGTGTAACGCCGCAGCATAATGGCTAACCGGACTGCATCTCTTCACTACTCTATCAATCTTTTTAACCAACCAGAAAACGGAAATCGGCAGAGCAGTATCAGTTTCTGTATCGCTTGTATCTGTCGCGCCCTGCGCGGGCGCTGCTAGCATGGGCATTGATAGCAGCCACCCACCAGGGGTTTTCGGCTACTGCAAAACCAGAAACAAGGAGCACCAGGATGAACCCTTCGCGTCGTGCGTATCACACGCTCTCTGCCATCGCTCTGCTTAGTCTGCTCGTGCTTGCCGCCTGCGGCAGTTCGCCATCGAACCCGGGAGTCACCACCGTGTCCACGCCCACCTCCATCCCGCCCACCGCTACCCCCACGCCAACCAGCCCGCCGCAGCCAGTGGCAACGCCAACCACGCCGCCGGGCACCCTGCTGGGCGGCAATATCATCGTGAATGGCAACGCGGAACAGGGCAAGTGCGCCCCCGACACCAGCACCGTCATCAGCCCGATCACCGGTTGGACGCCCACCAACAACATCACGCCCATCCAGTACGCGGTAGGCGCCAACAGCAATGGTGACCTGTCCCCCACCACGCCAGGGCCAGGCGATGCAGGCAACTGCTACTTCTGGGGCGGCCCGGAAGGCAGCACGGATAATACCACCACCAGCATGAGACAGATGGATAATGTTTCCTCAGTCGCGGCGATGATCGATAGCAAAGCCGTCACCTATGACCTGTCCGCGTGGCTGGGCGGCTACTCCGATCAAGACGACAACGCTACCCTCTCCATCCAATTCCTGGGCCAGACCGGCAACGCCCTGGGCACGGCAACCATTGGTCCCGTGATGGCAGCAGACCGCAACAATACCTCTGAACTGCTCTTGCGCAGCACCACCGGCCAGGTGCCCGTCGGCACGCGCTCGATTAAAGTGACTCTCACCATGACCAAGACCGCTGGCAGCGATAACGACGGCCTGGCCGACGATCTTTCGCTGCTCCTGGTGCAGCAAAGCTGAAGCGGACTACCACCGCCTCACTCTCTTTGCATATTTGCCTGAGGAGCAAATAAACAGGTGGCCGACGGACGTGCCTGTCGGCTACCTATCGCATTTTTCACTTGCGCCATAAGTCAACCTGACGGTGAATCGGCGCACGTCATTGTGGCTGCTCCAGGGGAGGAGAAACCTGCCGATTTGCTGCCTCAAGCGCTAGACGCGCAGCCAGAATATGTTCGCATGGCCCGCGCGACAGCATGTTATCGGCGAAGAATTTGCAGGAGCAGCGCCCGAAGCGCACTCGCCCCGTATCATCCACCGAAACGGTGACCTCATAGCTTGCGCCGTCGTCAATGGTCGCGGTTGCGCGCGTTTCTCGCCGTCTTTTCTCTTCCGGGTCAGGCAGGGTGATCTCCCGCAGTGTGACACCCCCATTCTCAAAGAGCTTCTCAGCCACAGCCAGGCGCGGGTCGGGCGCAAACAAAGCATCCACATCTACCGGTTCGGCGAACAACTCACGCAGCCGGTACTGACCAGTCGTTGGATCGAACATCACACGCCCACCCCGGCAGAGCGCAAAGAGCGCCGCCTCCACCTCTTGCTTCTGCCAGCCCATATTTGCGGCCACATCCCCCAGCGGCGCGGCCAGATGTTCGCGCAGATAGGCACAAACCCTGGCAACACGGGCAGCATCGGGCCGGGTGCGCGGCGCAAGCAGATCGAAGGCGCTGTCCCTGGACCAATCGTTTTTGGTCCAGCCGGAAAGCACCAGCGTGAACTGATATGGCCCACAGTGGCAGATGTAGAAATGCGGCAGCCCTCGGCCAAGCACACCTATCTGAACGCGGTCAGCATAGGGCAGCACGCCCTGTAACAGTTCCAGCCGCCGCCGTCCCCAGAGCCGCACTGTGCGCTCATAGCCGCTGTAATGCGTGCCGCGCAGAGGAAAACGACGCTCCCAGGGTTCCAGCACGATGCTAATCGGCTCATCAGGCCGAAACTCATAGCGCAGGCCATGCGGCGGAGAGGGCGGCTTGTTGTCTTGGAAGCAAGCCAGCACCGTCAGCAGATCAACCGGGCGCGCTTCAAAAAGAAAGGGATGCATCACCAGCGCACTCTGCACCTGCAAAAAGCCTTTGAGCCAGCTTTCAGGCAGATCAACCTTGCGCTCGAAATGGCTCTTCGTTGCCGCGCCGACATTCGTCGTCACACCGAAGCCGCCCGCGCCCACGCGAAACTCCGTGCGGCGCGAACTGCGCAACTTCTGCATGGCATCGCGCAGTTCCCAGGTGAAATCAATATTGGTCGTGCCATAACTAATCTCATCTTCGGCCTCAAACACCGACAACGGAGCCGACAGCCGGGCATAGCTCGATTGATCGTTGCTGAACGCCTCAAAGAATATCTGGTCATGGTGGACCGTAATCACTGGGTCAAGCATCCAGCGCCAGGTATCCTCATCAACCGAGCGAAGATCGCTCACAATGCATTGATGCAGCGCCACCATCAACTGCCGGAAGAGCAGCGGCTCTTTGACCCGACCCCGAAACGCCACCGGCGAGCGGCGCATATTCGCTGCCAGATCAAACGCCGCACCCTGCGCCGTGGTGACCAGCGAGGTCCTGTGGTCGTACGCCAGGGCAACTTCCATAACTCCTGCCCTCCTCTAAGCCAATGGCTGGGCGCTCTGCGCGTGCCGCAGCCGGACGAACGTAACCATCAAGCGCTCATCAATCGCCCGCTTGCCCTGGAAATGCAGCGCCTCTTCCAGCAGCGGCAGCACCCGCGCAGCAGCGGCAGCACTCTGGCGAGCGGCCTGCTCCAGACAGCGCAACGCCAGGCGTTTTGTGGAGCGCCTGGCACGACCCAACAGCAGCGCCCGCAGCAGCACCAGATTCTCGACAACGCGCTCAGCCGCATCAACGCCGCCCTCGCCAAGAATGTCCAGGCCAAAGATTTGCACGTAGATATTGGTCGATTCCAACAACTCGCGGATGCCGTCTGAGGATTGCAGCCAGGCGTCGCGGTGCTGGCGATAGAGATAGGCAAAGGCAGGATTATGGTCCAGGTTCCGCCCAAACGACCAGACCTCAAATGCCTCAAAGCGGCTCAGGATATTCGCCGCGTGCTGCACATAGGTTGCTGGTGATTCAGCACAAAGCCGATCAAACCGATCTGTCAGCAGCTTTCCCAGGTGTTCTACCTGCTTCTGAAGTTTCTCATCTGGCTTCCACCAGCGTTGCAGGCTGGGCGATGGATAAGCCCGCCAGATCAGCCCTGCCACCTGACGCAAGCCCCAGAAAGAGAGGAAATCTAGCATTTCTTCATCGCCCACGCGCTCGGCTTCCCCAAACAGTGATTCATCAGGTTCGTAGAGAAACCGTTCCAGATAGGGGCGGAACATCTCAGCGTTGCGGCGATAGAACCGGAGCGCCACATCCTTTTCCATCCGCCACCAACTCCAACGTTGGGCCGGTGGCATGCGCCGCTGCACTTCCAGCAGCAAAGCCGCATCTGAAAGTGGCCGCTCCAGCACTTCCCGCAGAGCTTTGTTCCACTTTGCAGGATCGCCCGCTTTGAAGAAGATGCGCCAGTATAGGTCTTCGTCGCCCAGCTTCTCAGCGGCATCGAGCATCCGTTCACCGCTGCGCCGGGCAATCCAGTTCAGATTCTCCTCGATATACGGCAGCACTACATGCCCATAGCGCTCGACAAAGATGCCTAGAATGCCGGTATTCGCTTCCCACAGATGGGTTGAATGCCGCTTGCGCAGTTCGGCCACAACGGCCTCGGCTGGAACCTTATCGAACAACAACTCTGCGACAGAGTGCTCCCATTCCCCTGGCTCTGCCAGTTCACGAAACAGCGCCCAGGATAACTCCTCGTCGCCCTGCTGCTTCACCTCGGCGCGCAAATGCCGATAGGACTCGTGCCCATATCCCCAGCCCCGGCGCACATGCTGGCGAATAAATGCAGCCAGGCGTTCCGGTTGGCGACGATACAGTGCCAGGGCAACATCTTCGTACAGCGTAAACCAGCGCTGGCTCATCTCGCGACGCTGCACAGCGCGCAATACCTGCTCTTCCGGCTGCGTCGAGCGGGCCAGCGCCAGCAGTTCACCGTTCCAGGTGTCCTGGTCGGCAACTTTGCGGTACAGGCCCATGAAAAGCGTATCCTGCCCCGCAGCTTCAGCCAGCGGCAGCAGGATACGGATTGTATTGGCGTGGCGGCTCTCCAGGCGCTTGAGCAGAAATGCCTCGAAGAAGCTAGCGTCCCGCTCATACAGCGCTGGCGCCCACAGGCTCGCGAAAGTGCCGAAGGCAGGTTCCTGCGAAAGCCGCTCCATCTCGCGCAGCAGCGCGCCTCGATCAAGATTTGCAGAGAGCATCTGCTCCAGACGTGCGCCCAGGCCATCAGACTTGTCCGTCATGATTGCCTCTCCATCCCAAAAGCTAGCAGCGCAACAAACAAGAGGGTTCTTCTTAACATCTCTTCTTAGGGAGCCTGCCAAAAACGGAAGAACGCCGCCTGGGAGCAAAAGCAGGGCGGTTACTTTCTCTGGCTCAGGGATCACCGGGAACCATTGGATGCACGGGAGCGGTAACTTCATCAAGATTGGTAATAAAAAAAGCCGTGGGGGGCATCGTCGGAAGCATCGCGGCGATAAGCGCTTCATCGACTTGCACGTTCGCCGCTTCGAGCGCGGCGAACAATACCCCAATCACCGGCTCGAAACGGCAGCGCATCGGGCTTACCAGGGGTGAAGTGTGCTGCACCCGCTTGATAATGGCGTCAGGCAAGAGAGCGGAAGCATGATGAAAGACCCCACCGGCAAGCACCAGCGGAAACGCCGTTCCCTCCATACCTAGCCGCCGCGCCGCCGCCAGGACATACTCGCCAAGCCCTCGGCCATGCTCCTGCACAATGCGCCGCGCCACTTGATCGCCCGACTCGGCCTCATCCAGCAGCACCGATGCCAGGCGGCCAATATGCTCGGGGGCCTGCCGCTCGCGACTGGTGAACAGATGCAGCAGCGCTTCCACAGAATCCAGGTGAAAGAAGTCGAGCACACGCGGCGTCAGTGTCGTGGGCGGCTCGACGCCCAGCGCTGAACGATAGACAGCTACCAGCGTTTTCTGCGCTAATTGGCCGCTCCCCTGCACATCATCTTGCCAATGGCTGGTATGCCAGGTGCGGCCATCGGGCGCGCGCACGCCAATAGCCGCACCGGTGCCGCAGATCAGCGAGATGCCCACCGCGCTGGAAACGCCTGCATGCAAAACGCCCAGCGCGTCATTCTGCACCGTGATCGTGCGCCCGAAACTGCGCTCCTCCAGTGCGCCGCGCAGCAGGGCGAAATCCTCCGGCCAGTCAGCGCCCGCCATATTGAAGACACCGGCCAGCAGATCGGATGCCTCGACCCGTGCCATACGCAGTGCGCTCGTCACCGCGTGCTCAATATTGGCGACAGCGGCAGCGGCAGAATCCGGAAACTCCGGCGTTGGCGGAGCATTATAAATGTCACCGCAGCCCGCCCGGCCCATGCCCAGAATCGTGCCATCCAGCGCGGCAACCAGCGCCAACGTCTTGGTATTCCCGCCATCGACACCCAGCACACAGTGCATAGTTTCTTCTCTCCACCTTCATGTTTTCCCGCCCTATCGGGCGGGCTTCGCCAGAGTCGCGCACACAAGACACTAGCGTAAGAGACGCTCAGGCAGATAGGCTTGATGCGCCGCTGCCATCTCGTCATAGAGCGCTTCTGCCGTGTGCAGCGAAAAGACCAGCGGATGACTTGCCAGCGCGCGAATCGCGTCATTGCGGGTGCCGCTCCAGGCAGCCTCGGCAGCCAGCGCCTGATATTCACCAAGCATCTGCACCAACCCCACCAGATGTCGCGGCATATGCCCTTGCGTCAGCGGCACAGCGCCATGCCGGTCCACGAAGCCGGGAAGCTCGACCACCAGGTCATCAGGGAAATCGGCAATCGCGCCCTGGTTGGGCACATTCACATAGAGCACTTCTTTGCGATCATTATAGATGGCATCCATCGCATCAATGGCAAGCTCCAATTCGTGAATGCCCCCGCGCGAACGCGCCGGGTCAAGTTCAGGATTATCCAGCGCCGCCTGCTCGCGATAATGAGTCCAATAATCGGGGACGCTCGCCATAATATCCTGCGCGCGGGTCGTCGGCTTGGCGCGCAGTTCAGCAAGCACCTCGTCTTTGAAGTAGTAATACTGGAAATAGTGGTTGGGCAAGGCATCCATCCGGCAGGCCAGATCGATCATGCGCATTTCATAGGCTGGCGTCTCAGGGTCGCGCAGCATCTCTTCGCGCGCCTGGCGCAAGATAGCGATGAAATCATGTCCCTCGTAGAGATGGCGCGTGCTCCAGGAGCCATGATTCAGCCCAATGGAAGCAGCGTCGAGCAGATCAGGGTCCAGGCCGATCATTTCCGGAAAGTCGCGGTTGCTGGCAATCGGCCCTTCGCACAGCGAAATGGTCGGGATGCTGGTGTGATGCGTCACCGCTTCGGAAACAAGATTGATCGGATTAGTATAGTTGAACAATCTGGCCTTGGGGCAGATGGCCTCCATATCAACAATGATATCTTTCATCACGTGGATGGAGCGCAACGCCATAAAAAAGCCGCCCGGCCCTTGCGTCTCCTGGCCGATGATGCCGTGCTTCAGCGGAATGCTTTCATCCAGGTAACGCGCCTCAAAGCCGCCGGGCCGGAAGCTCGTCAGCACCGCGTCACAGTCACGCAGGCCCTCGCGCCGGTCGGTGGTTGTGGTGAAGGTCAGGTCCAGGCCGCGCACCTTCGCCATCTTGCGGGCGAGCGTTTGCACGATCTCCAGCCGTTCGGGGTCCAGATCGATGAGCACAATTTCCGAGCCGTTGAAGTTTTCGCCCTGGTGGACAAAAGAAGCCATCGTGCCAGCGGCGCGGGTGCTGCCCCCGCCAATATACGCCAGCTTAATACGCGCCATTGCAGTGTCTCTTTCTATTGGTTGAATGAACGGTCATTCATCGATAACGGGTTACTTCCGGTTTTTCCTTCTATGGGTTGACTGAATTGTCATTCATTGATACATCGCTGCTTTGCGTCGGGGCAGGTGTAGCTGCCGCGCCTCCGTCGCCATAGAGGAAGCAATGCGTCCAATGCCCGTCGGCAAAGGTCGTGCGCTCCGGGAAGCGCTGGCGGCACACCAGCATGGCATGCGGGCAGCGCGGGTGGAAGCGGCAGCCGCTGGGCGGCTTGATGAGGCTGGGAATCTCGCCGCGCGCTGGCAGCGTCTTGACTTGCCCATTTTCAGCGAGCATGCTGTCCGGGTCGGGCGCGGCAGAAAGCAGAAGCTGTGTGTACGGGTGTTTGGGCCGCTGGATGACTTCTTCGCTTGGCCCGCCTTCCACCGTTTGCCCGGCATACATCACCAGCGTGTCTTCGGCAAAATAGCGCGCGCTGGCAATATCGTGGGTAATGAAGAGCAAGGCAAGCTGTTCCTCATCTTTCAGGCGCAGCATCAGGTTCAAGATGTCCAGGCGAATCGACACATCCAGCATGGAGACCGGCTCGTCAGCCAGCAGCACATCTGGCCGCGCAGCCAGCGCGTGGGCGATGGCAACACGCTGACGCTGCCCGCCGCTGAGTTGATGCGGATACTTATGAATGAATTGTTCGGCTGGGCTGAGGCTCACGCGGTTCAGCAGCGCCAGAATGTGCTCGGTCTCTTCCTGCTTGCTACGCACCAGCTTATGCAGGCGCAAAGGCCGCGCCAGATGATAGCGCACGCTGTGAACCGGATTCAGCGACGAAAAGGGGTCTTGGAAAACCATCTGCACATGGTGGCGATAGGCGCGCAGCGCGCGGCCCTTGCCCGGCTTGACCGGCTCGCCACGAAAGGCGATCACGCCCGACGTTGGCTCATAGAGGCGCGCCAGCAATCGCGCGATGGTGCTTTTGCCGCTGCCGCTTTCCCCTACCAGCGCCAGCGCGCGCCCAGGCCGCAGCGCCAGCGAAGTGTCTTCGACGGCGTGAACAACGTTCTGGCCGCCCAGCACGCGGACCTGCCGCAGCGGAAAGTATTTGCGCAGATTTCTGGCTTCCAGCACTGGAGCCGCAGCATCTCGCGCGGCGGGCTGCTCAATACTCATCACGCGGCCTCCTTTACAGCAGCCTTGCGCAGCCCAAGCCGCAGTATCACTTTGCGCAGGGCCGTTCTTGGCCGGGCTTCCTTGCGCAGTTTGGGGTTGGCAACCTCATCGATGCCATAATTCAGAAAGGCCAGACCCGCGCCCAGCAAAGCGATGCACAAACCAGGCGGCAGGAACCACCACCAGGCACCTTGCAAGAGGGCACTGCCATTTTGCGCAAAATAGAGCATCGTGCCCCAACTAATGCCGTTCAAGTTGCCCAGGCCGATATATTCCAGGCCGGTTTCGGCCAGAATGGCGTAGATAATGGTGCCCAGCAGTTCTGCGGCCACCAGAGCAACCTCGTTCGGGAAAATCTCAAAAAAGATGATGCGCAGCGAACCCTCACCGCGTGCCCGCGCCGCCTCCACATAATCGCGTGTGCAGACTGAAAGCGTCTGCGCCCGCAGGACTCTGGCCCCCCAGGACCAGCCGGTGACGACGATCACGATGCCCAGCGTCAACGTCCCGTTAAAGGGGAGATAGACGGCCAGCAAGATCGCCAGGGGCAGCGTTGGCAGCACCAGAAACACATTGGTTGCCAGTTGGAATATCTCATCCAGCAGGCCACCATAGTAGCCCGAGACCAGGCCCACAGCCACCGAGATGATAGTCGTGATGCCGCCCGCGATGAAGCCAAGCGCGATTGAGGCGCGCGCGCCAACAACAAGCTGGGTGAAGACATCCTGCCCGCTCAGGTTGGTGCCCAGCCAATGGGCAACCGATGGCGGATCAAGAATATCATCGCCAAAAGCCGTGGGGTCGCCGCGCACGATGAGCGGCCCAAACAGCGCCATCAGCAGAAAGAACCCGACGATGGCGAAGCCAAATGTCACCTTGCGGTTCAATGTGACGAGACGCCATAAGGCTTGCAGCGTTTGTGCAAAGCGTGAAGAAGTCTGCACGATGAACGTCCTCCTTACTGGCGCACGCGCGGGTCAAGCACGACATAAAGCAGATCGGATAGGAAATTCGCCGCCAGCACGGCTATAGCAATAATCAAAAAGAGACCCTGGATTAAGGCATAATCTTTATTATCAACCGCTTGTAAGAAGGCATAGCCAATCCCCGGATAGTTAAAGACGATTTCGGTCAGCAGCGCGCCGCTCACAACAAATCCAAGTGAAAGGGCAAAGCTGGTAATGCTGGGCAGAATCGCGTTGCGCGCGGCATAGATGAACATGATGCGCCCGGTTGAAAGTCCTTTGGCTTCGGCCATCAAGACATAATCTTCAGAAAGTGTCGTAATCATCATATTGCGCATCCCCAGCAGCCACCCGGCAATGGAGCCAACAATAATGGTGAAGGCGGGCAGAATGCCATGCGAAATGGCGCTGGTGATAAAATCCATGTTCCAGCCCGGCACCGTCGTATTCAGGTCATAGCCTCCCAGGGTTGGGAACCAGCCGAGTACAAATCCAAAAACATAGAGGACAATCAGCGCCAACCAGAAATAGGGAATCGCCGAAAGAAAGGTGAAGACCGGCGGCAAGACAGTATCCATGCCGGAGCCGCGATACCAGGCCACCACGACGCCCAGCAGCGTGCCCACCACAAAACTGATGACCAGCGTGACGCCCACCAGCATCAGCGTCCAGGGCAAATCCTGGGCAATGATCGTGGAAACCGGGGTGGGCAAATAGGTAATCGAAACGCCCAGATCACCATGCGCCAGGCTGCTGAGGTACTGGATATATTGGGTCCAGAGCGAATCATGGTTATTCACGCCCAGCAAAATCTCCAGCGAGTGGATGGTCTGCGGGGGCACTCTTCTATGCAGCCGACCAATCAACGCCTGCACCGGATTCCCCGGCGAGAGCCGAGGCAAGAGAAAATTCAGCGTGATCGAAACCCACAGCGCGACCAGATAAAAAAGGATACGGCGTATCAGGTGGCGCATCCTGACCCTCCTTACAGGGTGGTGGTGCGAGGGGGATAACCAATGCTATCCCCCTCTGTGTAGAACGAGGGTAACTGGTCGCTAAGCGGGTTGCAGGTGCAGCAGCACGATCTCATCGTCGGGATACTGATAGGGCGAAGGCAGCGCGTATTCGTGCGTCTGGTCGGGCCAGCCGGTGAAGTTCGTGCTGTTGTACTCATACCAGTACGGTTCGTTGGTCAGCGGAATGGCAGGCACCTGATCAACCAGAATCTTTTCCAGGCCGCTCATCGCCTGCTGCTGTACGGCTGGATCGGTTGAGGTGATGAACTGATTCAGCAGTTGATCGGTGGTTGGGTCAGACCAGCGCTCGTAGTCACCATTGGCCGACTGGCCGATGGGCGCTGAGTTCGTGTCCAGCAGAAGCGAGGAGTAAATGTTATAGGGCGACGGGCCAGAAATGGTGCCTTGCATGGTGATGTCGAAGTTGCCGTTCTGCACATCGGTAGTGAACACGTCGGTGGAAACGGTCTTGACGTTGATCTCGATGCCAATGGCTTTGAGATCGCTCGTGATGACCGGCGCGCCCGCTACCCAGTCGGTATAGCCAGAGGGAATCTCGAAGTTGAAGGACAGCTTGTTCCCTTTGGCATCGGCATAGATGCCATCTGACCCTTTGTGGAAGCCAACGCTTTCCAGCAGTTGCATGGCTTTGTTGGTGTCCACCGAGAAAGAGAGGCCCTGATAGGTCGGGTCAAGGTATTTGTTGTCGAGCGGCAAGAGGCCAGTGGGGCTGGCAGGCGTTTCGTAGCCGCTTTCGGCAATGGTTGACCACTGCTGGCGATTAATTGCCAGGCTAATCGCCTGCCGGACGGCAAGCAGATCGAACGGCGACTTCTTCAAGTTTACCAGGATGTACAGCACATCGCTGGGCGGGAACCAGTAATGGTTATGGGACGGGTCGCGCTTCACATAGGTGTTTTGCAGATTGGGCGCGAAGATGCTGTTCCAGTCCACCTGGCCCTGGTCCATCGCCAGTTCTGCGGTCGAATTATCTTTGTAGGCCGGGAAGCGAATCTCCTGCACTTTGGGCAGGCCAGGCTGCCAATAGTGCGGGTTCTTTTTCATCTTGATGAGTTGAGGCGTGAAGGATTCGACCATATATGGCCCCGTGCCAACAGGGCTGGTATCGGCATAATTGGTCGGGTCGCCCACGGTAGACCAGATGTGCTGCGAGACAATCCAAGTCTGGTCACCGATGGCAAACAAGGCGTCGTTGTTTGCGCTGGCAAGGGTGACGATGACCGTGCTGGGATCGGGCGCAGTGACGTTGCTGATGATGGGCAGCGTCCACAAGCCGTTGACATCCAGGCCGGAATACTTCTTGAGCATGTTAAAGGTGAAGAGTACGTCGGCGCTGGTGAACGGCTTCCCATCCGACCACTGCACGCCCTGGCGCAGATTGAACGTAATCTGCTTGCCATCACTGGAAACCGTATAGCCTGAGGCAAGCATGCCAGTATATTGGGCGTTGAACTTGTTGAAAAAGAGCAGCGGCTCGTAGATCAAGCCTTCCGATGAAGCGATGACATTCGAGGTGGCGTCAAAGTAGGGGTTGAAGTTGTCGGTCCAGGTGTCGGTCTGGTTCGCCACGATAGTAAGATAGTTGCGCGTTGGTCCCTTGTTCGTGGTGCTGCCACAGGCAGCCAGCATCATCGAAAGGGCTAGCAGCGCCAGGAACACTGACCTCTTCTTGATGCTGAGGAAGGTAGGGGGATGAGTCCTCATGAATTGCCCTCCATTGTTGAATTACTGGGTTGCCAATCGACGTGGGAACTTGCTCCACAGGATGCGCGCACGATGAGACTGGTCGGAAGTTCAATACGGATAGGCTGAGCGGCTGGACGCTGCTGCCCAGCGGTGATCTTGCGCTCTTTCTTGCCAGGCGATGCCCCGTCATGGGCCGCTTCCTCTTCAGGGGAAACCAGCGAAATCAACAGTTCGATGCCGCGCCGCCCCATCTCGAAGGATGGCTGGCGAATGGTCGTAAGCGGCGGGCGCACATGCGCCGATGGGGCGTCATCATCAAAGCCAACCAGCGCAACATCATTGGGCACCACCAGGCCAAATTCGTCAGCCGCCACCAGCACGCCATAGGCCATTTGGTCGGTTGAGGCAAAGATGGCAGTGGGGCGCTTTTCTGGCGGCAGGGCAAAGAGCTTGCTGGCGCAGGCGCGCCCGGATGGCGGCAGGAAATCCCCTTTGAGGATGAGTTCGTGGTCGGGGGTGATGCCCGCCTCTTGCAGGGCGCGCAAATAGCCCTGATGGCGATCATGCGAGACCAGATATTCAGATGGCCCCTGGATATGAGCGATGCGCCGATGGCCCAGGCTGATCAGATGGCGCACGGCCAGATACGCGCCGGTCACGTTGTCGGGCCGCACCCAGGGCGCGCTGTGCTCAGATTGATCGTCAATTACCACGACGGGCAGCCCCTGCTGATAGAGTCGGGTCAAGAGGGGCGTAGCGCGGCTGGGAAAAACGGCCAGGATTCCGGCGGTGAGCTGCGTTGCCAGCAGGCGATTGATAATGTTGCTGCTGTTGCGGTCGAAATCCTCATCATTGAAGGTATAGAGCACCAGTTCGTAGGCCGTTTCGTTGACAACCTCGGCAATCCCGCGCATCAGTTCGGGAATCATCGGCCAACTGAACGAGGGAACCAGCATGCCGATCAGATGGCTCTGGCCCCCTGCCAGTCCGGCAGCCGTGATGCTGGGGACGAAGCCCTGCTCTTCAATGACCGCCAGCACGCGCTCCCGCGTTGCGTCATCGACATCGGGGCGGTGATTGAGCACCCGCGAAACGGTCGTCCTGGAGACGCCCGCCAGGCGCGCAATATCAATGATCGTGACCTTCTTCGCCATAATGCCCTTTTATGCCCGGAAGTTCATGTTTTCTGTGAACGATTCCGGAATCGATTCCGGAATCGTTCACAAGCAAGTATACCAGAAACTTCCGAGAAGTCAAGGGGGATGAAGCAGATAGAAAATTTGATGCGGTTGACTCAGCTTTATCGCCGGATGCAAGTTGTTTTAGCGCGGCAAGGTGAACCAGAAGGTAGACCCGCTGCCTGGCGCGCTGTCGACACCCACCTGCCCATGATGCCGTTCGACAATCGTTCGGCAAATGTGCAAGCCCAGGCCCAGCCCCACACCTGTGCCGCTCTGGACCTTGATGCCTTTGACGCGATGAAAGCGTTCCCAGATGTGTTCCTGTTCCTCAAATGGTAAGCCTGGCCCTTCATCGCGCACCCAGACACGCACCTGGGCATCGTCGATGTCTATGCCCGCTTCAATGGGGCTGCCGGTTGGCGAATACTTGAGAGCATTGGTTAGATAGTTGGTCACGACTTGCCCGATGCGGTCAGCATCCGCCAGAACGGTTAGGTGTTGATCAGCGGGGAGGCGCAGCAGGATGGTCCGTTCCGGGACGGCCTGACGCTGTTCCTCAACGGCTTCACGGAGAATCGCCGCCAGATCGACCATCTCAGGAAGCAGGTCCAGCTTGCCAGCTTGAACACGCGAAACGTCCAGCAGGTCGTTGACTAATCGGTCCAGCCGCTCGGTCTGGTGCTCGGCGCGAGCCAATTGCTCCGCGAATGGCATGACCACAGGAGCAAGCGCAGCCTCGCCTTGAAGCAGGCGCTGGCTGCGGCGCTCTGCCAGTTGCAGCGCAAGTTTGATGCTGGTCAAGGGGGTTTTGAGTTCGTGCCCAGCCATGCCCAGGAAGGTATCCATATACTGGTTCGCTTCCTGCATCGCCAACAGTTCATTGGTGCGCGCTCTTTCTCGTTCACGCCGCCAGCGCTCGCTTTCAAGAAACGTGATCTCCTGGCGCACTATCACCAGCAGCAGCAGACCAAACGTGATCGCAAAAGAGATGAGAGGACACAGAGGGCCTGCGGGGGCGAGCGTGGCGCGGAGCATAACCAGCCCACCTGCCAGGAGCGCCAGCACAAAAGGGAAGAGAAAGCGGAAGCTGTCTATGACATCGCGCCCCAGGGCGCGTTCGCACGCCGACTCATCCGGCAGGCATTGCCACTTTGTGGTGGGCAGCATCCGCGTGATGCGAAGCTGCCACAACCCGGCCAGGGGAAAGAGCAGATAGCACGCCATCCAAAACAGGTCTGGCGGCCCCCCCGGGCTATACATGGCATGCAGGTCAATAAAGGTAAACCAGGAGTCTGCGATAGCCAGACAGGCAACAGCGACGAGCAGTAAACAGACGATCATGCGTTGCAATCGGCAATGCCGCAGCAGCAGGAGACTCAGCCCAAAGAGCACGCCTAAATCTCCCACCGGATAAGCCATATTCGTGACTCTGCCCAGCAGCGGCAGCCCACTATGCATATAAAAAGGCTCCAGCAGGAAATACCACGAGAGGGCTGTGCCAGCGACCATCAACAGGATGCAATCTAGTATTACCCTGACCCGACTCATCACCGTCCTTTCCTTGGGCGGCGTTCCTGGCAAAAACGTGAGCGCCAGAAAGAAGCAAGGGTATTGGAGGAGAAAGAACAGGTCCGACCACCAGGGAACAGGAACATGATTCGGGGAAATAAATTGATTGAATACTACCCAGATGGTCTGGGCAATGGCGTAGGTGAGCAGGCCAGCGCTTATCATCCACCAGGTCAGCGATTCCGGACGGCGAGCGCGAGTAAGCCAGAGGCTGACAAGAGCGAGCACCAGCAATTCCAGCCAGGCCAGCGATGTCCGCAGCCAATCGGTCACTTCGACTTTCCACGGCGGCTGGAGCAAGGTCACCCCCAGTTGAAATGCGATCAGCAGCCCGGCAACCAGAAAAGCACTGAGCAGCAATGTATCCCGCCAGCGCGGCGATGAAGGCGAAGGCCGATCAGGAACGGACAGCGTATCGGGGGGATTCCAATACGCAGGCTGTGCAGAACGCGCCTGGCAGTTCTGGGATATCATAGCAGGCTCCTAACTAGCGAGTGAAAGGACAGAGATATGGGTGGAGACCGGCCACGCCCTGAAAGGCAAACAATCGGCAGAGGAACCCCTCCTCTGCCTCGCTGTGACATGCTACGCACTATAGCATCATGAAGCTTCGGAGTCAAGAATAACCTGACTCATCAGTAGTTTTTCAGGCGGCTAGCACTACACAAACAATCGATAAATACCAATCACTCTTTCCCTCTGGTCTTGTTTCTGCGAGAAGCTTTGTGCGCGTCAGCCCCATTGGCTGAGTACAAAACGAGTCAACGAAGGAAGAGCAGATGGCACAACGACATCCAGAAACGGCAGAACGTCCCGCCCAAACCAAACCCATCCACGTTGTGGTTGATCTCAACCGCTGCCAGGGCTATGCTCAGTGCTGCTTTTTAGCGCCGGGCGCGTTCAAACTGCACGGCGAGGAAGCGCTCTGGTATGACCCAGCTCCCGACGCAGCGGAGCCTGAAGCTATCCTGAGAGCGGCTGCGGCGTGCCCGGTGCAGGCGATTCTTGTCGAGTGGCCGGAAGCAGCAGGCCGTTAAGAAAGACGAGGAACCACATGAGCAGCAATGGAGCCAGGGCAGCGCTCAAAGAACACGGCCATATCGTGATTGTGGGCGCTTCGCTCGCTGGCCTGCGCGCGGCGGAAACGCTGCGCAACGAGGGCTTTACCGGACCACTAACGCTGATTGGAGACGAACCCTATCTGCCTTATGATCGCCCTCCGCTCTCCAAATCCGTTCTGACCGGCTGGATTCCAGCCGACCACACGCAGCTTCCCCGGCGCAGGACGCTGGCCGATGCGAAGTGGCAGCTAGGCGTTCCGGCGACGGGGCTGGACCTTTCGGCCAGGCAAGTGCGGCTGGCCGATGGACGCACCATCGAGTATGACCGCCTGCTCATAGCCACGGGCACGCGAGCGCGGCCCTGGCCCAACCAGGCCGAAGCGGCGCTGGATGGCGTCTTCACGCTGCGCGGGCGAGACGACGCCCAGAAGCTCCGCCAGCGGCTGGCCGCCAGACCACGGCGAGTGCTGGTCATCGGGGGTGGGTTCACCGGCTCGGAGATTGCCTCTGACTGCTGCGAGCTTGGCCTGCCGGTCACGGTGGCTGAACGCGGGGCTGGCCCACTGGTTGGCGCGCTTGGAGGAGCGATTGCCGAACACGCTGCCAGCATGCAGCGCCGACACGGAGTTGACCTGCGTTGTCAGGTGACGGTCACGGCCCTGGAGGGAGATAAACAGGGGAAGCTGCGCCGCGCGCACTTTTCCGATGGCAGCAGCCTCGACACCGACGTTGCGGTGGTGGCGCTGGGGGCCATCCGCAACACCGAATGGCTGCGCGATTCGGGCATCGCCGCAGGCACGTTCGGAGTCGCCTGCGATGCCGGGTGCCGCGCGTTCCACATTAGCGCGATTGTCACCGATAACGTGTTTGTCGCCGGAGATGTGGCGCGGTTCCCACATCCCCTCTATCATTATCAGTTTCTCGCCCTGGAACATTGGGGCAACGCCGTGGAGCAGGCCGACGTTGCCGCGCACAATATGGTGTGCGCTCCGGCTGAGCGTCGCCCGCATGTCACGGTTCCGGCCTTCTGGTCCACACAGTTTGGGGTGAATATCAAATCTGTTGGTGTGCCCTCGGCTGCGGATGAGGTTGCCATCACGCAGGGCGCACTCGAGGATGACCGCTTTGTTGCCACTTATGGGAAAGATGGACGGGTTGTCGCCGCTGTGGCATTCAATCAAGCCAGGTGGCTAGGAGCGTATCAGCGTATGATCGAGCAAGCGACTCCATTTCCGCCGAAGCAGCGCGTGGTCGACCAGCCCTCCGACGCGGCTCCAATGCCAGCCGCCTTTCCTGACCCGGCCATTACGAGATATGAGGCTACCGTGGTGCTGACTGGTCACGACCCGAATGAACAGCAAGTGCAGTGGATTCGCCAACGCCACAACGATTGAGTGCTGAACGCCCCAGAGCGTTTGTGAAGGAGAGCGAATATGGCCCAAGATACAACTATCCTCCGACAAATCTTCGACTACTCTAATCGCGCAAACCCCTATCCGCTTTTTGCGAAACTGCGCCAGACTCCGGTCTGCTGGCAGGAAGATGGCCCTGAAAAAGACGGCACCTACGTTGTCAGCACCTATCGAGAGATTGCCACGCTGCTGCATGACCCGCGCATCAGTTCGGATTTCCGAAACTGCACACAGACCGGGGGGCGCACGCGAACTCCCAATGCTGAGTACCAGTTTATCAGTCTGGACCCTCCTGAGCATGACCGTCTGCGCCGTCTGGCGATGCGCCACTTTGGCCCGCCAGAGCGCCCGGACTATGTGGAGAAGCTGCGCCCGGAAATTTCGCGCATCGTTACTGCGCTCCTTGATCGACTGCGCGGGCAGCAGCAGATCGACCTGATCAACAACTTCGCCTATCCTCTCCCGGTCACAGTGATTTGCACGCTGTTGGGCGTGCCGCGCGAGGATGAGCCGAAGTTTCACGTCTGGGCGGAGGCGCTGGCTGAAAGCCTGGCCGCGCAAACTGAGCAGCAGAGGCAACAGCGCGAGCAAGCCTCTAAGGACCTGCACCAATATATGGCGGAATTGGTCGCGCGCAAGCGGAAACAGCCTGGCGGCGATATGTTGTCCGGCATGGCAACCGATACTGGCCCGGAGGGACAGATGGCGGAACCCAACCTCGTAGCCACTGCCGGGCTGCTGTTATTTGCCGGACACGAAACCACAGTGAATCTAATTGGCAATGGCATGCTGACGCTGCTGCGGCATCCGGCCATCCTCGAACGCCTGCGCCGCGAGCCAGCGCTGATCATCCGAACGGTGGAAGAATTGCTGCGCTATGAGCCGCCCGTGCAGTTCTTGCCCAATCGGGTCGCACTCGATGAGATTACGCTGGCAGGAACGACGATTCCCAAGGGTGTGGTAGTCACGCTGGCGCTGGCTGCGGGCAACCGCGACCCGGCGCAGTTCACCGACCCCGACCGCTTCGACCCGGAGCGGCCTGATAACGAACACCTGGGCTTTGGCAGCGGCATTCATAGCTGCTTCGGTGCGCCGCTGGCGCGGGTGGAAGCGCAGATGGCGTTGACCGAACTGGTGCAGCGGCTGGCGCAGCCACGTCTGGTCGCCGACCCGCCGCCTTATCGTCCCAGTCCGCTGCTGCGCGGCCCGCTGCACCTGATGGTCGCCGTCGATGAGGTGCGGCTCGGCAAGGAGCAGCTTCAGGCCGCGCAGCGCTGAGCATCTTTTCTCTGGCGCTCAGCGCTGCTGGCTGAGATTATCCTTTGAGGCCGGTCGTGACCACCCCGCGCATGATCTGCCGCTGGAAGATGAGGAATAGAATAATCGGAGGGACCGTTGCAATGACGAATCCAGCCAGCAGCACGTTGAGCGGCTGATACGAGTTTTGCGCAACGGCTTGCAGATAGAGCGCGGGCGAAATCGGCAGGCTGTTGGGGTCATTGAGCACGATGAGCGGCCACAGGAAATCTTTCCACGTCGCAAAGATGGTGAACATCGAGACCACTGTCAGCGCGGGAAGCGAATTGGGCAGGATGATGCGCGTGAAAATCTGCCAGGAATTGGCTCCATCGATTTTGGCGGCTTCGATCAATTCGTTGGGGAGGGTATCGAAGAAACTTTTGAGGATGATGATGTTGAAGGCGTTCGCTGCCTCTGGCAGCCAGATCGCCCACCACGTATTCACCAGCGAGATATTCAGGAGAGGCAGGTTGATCACCGTGAAATATTGCGGAATGAGATAGGCCAGCGCGGGCACCATGAGCGTGCTCAGGAAAAAGAAAAGCAGTACGTTGCTGAAAATCGGCTTTAACTTTGACAGTGCAAAGGCGGCTGTCGCCGAGACGATCAACTGGAGGGCCACTGCCCCAACAGCAAGCTCAGCCGTGTTCGCCAGATAGAGCAAGGAGTTAAGCTGCTGCCAGGCTTTGGCAAAATTATCCCACTCGGGCGTCGTGGGCCAGATGACTGGCGGCGTTTGGAAGATTTCGTTGCCTGGTTTCAGCGCGCCGCTCGCCATCCAGAGCAACGGACCAATTGTGCCCAACGTCCCCAGAAGCAGTAGAGCAAAAATGATCCAGCGAAAGATTCTGATGGACGGTTTGCGGAGTTCCAACGGGGAGATGATGGAACGCTCCTGGGAGTCGACCTGCTGAGACAACGACACCCTGCGGCGCAGTTTGACGATTTGCTGCATGGCTATTCTCCTGCGCCGACATTGAAGCGGCGAGTGATGCCAAAGTAGGTCAGCGAGAGTACGACCAGTACCACAAACAAGATCACACTCAAGGCGCTGGAGGCTCCAAAGTCGCCGCTGTTGAAGGCGTAATCATAAATCTGGAGCATAACTGTCAGCGTCGAGAGGTCAGGGCCACCGCTCGTGAGCGTAAAAGGTTCAGTGAAAATCTGCACGGTGGCAATAAGCTGAATCAACAGCAAGATCAGCAGAATGCCGCGCATCTGCGGCAAGGTAATATGCCAGATGCGCCGCCAGATGCTCGCGCCGTCGATTTCGGCAGCTTCGTAGAGGTGCGCGGGAATGCCTTGCAGCGCGGCGAGATAGATCAGCACGGTGCCGCCCATATTTGCCCAGGTCGTAATGACGACCAGCGAGGGCAGCGCTGTGTTGGGTGACTGAAGCCAGGGCTGTGGGCCGATATGAATGATGGCAAGCAGTGAATTGACCAAACCGCCATCGTGCGTGTAGAGATAGCGCCACAAAAAGGCTGTCACCAGCGGCGGAATAATAACCGGAAGGTAAAAGGCCAGCCGAAAATAGCCTTTGCCAATACGGATTTCATTGATCGCCAGGGCAATCACAATCGGAGGGAGATAGCCAATCAACAAACCATAGAGGGCATATAACGCGCTGTTGCGCCAGGCAATGCCAAAATGGGGGTCTTGCAGCACAAACTGATAATTCTGCCAGCCCACAAAGGTGGGCGAGCCATAAAAAGCGTTTTTCTGGAAGCTGAGGATAAATTCAATGATGATGGGATACCAGACAAAAAAGCCAAAAATAAGAAACGCAGGCAGCAAAAAAAGCAATCCCGCGCCGTTGCGGCGTACGAAACGCAGCAGCAGCGGCGTCCGATAGGTTGACTGTGCCGTTTTCTGCGTCAATGCAGACGCGGTCTTTGCAGATTTCGTCTTATGGAGCGTGACCATAAGCGCCCTCCTACGTCCAAAGAAGAAGGATAGCCCCGTGGAAATCCTTTGGCGCATTATCCACGGGGCAAACCTGCCTGTCCAGTCGGGAACTAGCCGCCCGAATTGACGGTGTTTTGGAAGTTTTGCGCGGCGGTGTTGAGCAGCGTCTGTGGGTCGGCGGTGGCGCTGGTCAGCACACCCTGCACAACGGTATCGAGCACACCATACATCGCCTGTGTCTGCACGGGTGGCTCAGGGCGCACACCCAGCGGCGAGTTCGCGTAGAGCGCGTAGTTGTCGAGCGGCAAATTCGCGTACTTCTTGCTGATCTCGTCAAGGCTCTGCTGATAGCTTCCGCTGAAAATCTTCGCCGTTGGGAAGCCGACGGGCAATCCGGCTGCCGAAGCCTGCACGGTGCTATTTTCGATGACATCCAGGTCGAAGCGATAATAGCTGGCCCATTCGACGGCAGCATTCAGCGTATCGCCGCTGTCACCATTTTTGAAGACGTAGACATGCCCACCAGACAGCGTAGCGTTGCCGGGACTCGATGGGCTTTGGGGCATCGGCCAGAGGCCAATATTCGTCATGTCCGCCTGGTACGCGGTTTGCAGCGCGGGCAACGTATCCGATGCCTCAACAACCATCGCTGCTTTACTTGCCGCGAAGATTTGCAAGGCGTCGTTATAGCCAACGAGCACATCGTTGTAGAGCGAGGCATCGGCAAACTTCATAGCTTGCAGATTTTTCAACCACGCCACGGCGACATCGTTGTTGAAAACAACCTGGGTTGTGCTGCCATTCACCTTTTCCAGATCGCCGCCGCCGGTATAAATCCAGTTGGTCAAGTGCCAGCCACCGGTATTCTGGTTGGTCAGTTCAACATAACCAGGAACGCCGGTCTTTGCCTTGATTTGCTTGGCATACGCGCGGAAATCATCCCAGGTCTTCGGCGGGGAGGCCGGATCGAGGCCAGCCGCTTTGATGAGCTTGATGTTGAACATCAGGCCAAGTTGATAGCCAGAATAGGGCAGGCCGTAGACCTTGTTGTTAGCCGAAGCGATGGCAAGGGCTGCCGGGGTGTAACTGCTGAAGAATGACTGCTGCTTGGCATAGGTGGTGATGTCGGCGACGGTGTTGCGCTGAATCATAAGCTGAGGGTCGGTGAACGGGGCGTCAACCATGTCCTCTTGGGAATGCGCCGCTGCCTTTGTGAAATAGGTTTGCGTGCTATAGGGGTCATTCAGTGCTTTGATGGTGACCCCTTTGTGGGCCTGCTGGAAGGTCTGCACATAGTCTTGATAAATCTTGACCTGGGCAGGGTTGCTCGAAGGCGGAAGCTCATTGGTTGAGAAGGTGATGTTGCTGGTGCTGGTCGTCCCACAGGCGGCCAGCAGCAGATCAAGGCTCATCACGCTCGCGCCGAAAGCGGCACTTTGCCGCAAAAAGGTCCGTCGGCTCGCTGGCCGGTTCAAGAAAGACACGTTTCTGTCAGGGGTAGCCATACGCATCTCCTTACTACGCTATGTGGTGGTCCGACATCTCCTGTGATGCCTGCAAGGGAGCCTCGAAAGGCGAGCAACCCAATGACTGATGAGAAAAGATGAGCATTCCTGTGCTGCTCCCTCCATGGGAGCAGCGGGTAAACGACCAGCCAGGACGAGATCGGTATCATCCGCGCGCCAAATACGGATGAAGGGCACCCAGTTCGGAGTATGGCGAGTACAACCGGGAAACCAGGAAGGGAGATTGAAGGGAACGTTTACTCTCTCAGAAGAGCCAACTAGCCCTCTTTGCAGTCATGCATCTCCAGATGCTGTGCTCTTCAGAGATATTGCTAGGGTAACGTTTACCTCCACTACAAGACTGACTTATCCAGCCTAAAAGCACGCACCTCCTCGCGATATTTTTCGAATTAAGGGAAAACTAAGGGTAACGTTTACTCAATTTCTTGGGGAAAGAGTAGCATAGAAAGGCTAAGTTGTCAAGAGGTGAAATGAAGTACCGGAACAAATGCGCTTTCTCCCTGCTTCTGGAGCGCCCTGCAAGATTTGCTTCGTGTGCTTCAGATTGCCAGGTAGAAGAGGTTGACAAAAGGCAAAGGGGCATGGTACGATAGACGCAACACATTAAGTAATCGTTTCCTCTCAACAAGGCAGAAACATGAGGATGAAGGCACGACAAATTGAGCATGTAACCATGGCACAGATCGCCAAGGAGGCTGGCGTTTCAACGACCACCGTCTCCAAAGTGCTCAATCAACTTCCAGGCGTAGGCGACCAGACCCGCGCGCGCATCCAGCAGGTGATCGAGCAGCATGGGTATGTGCAAAATCATGCCGCGCGCCACTTGCGCAAGGGGCAAAGTGGGCTGATCGAACTGGTCATCATGCGGCTGGAAGGAGGCTATGATCTTGGCATCATGCGCGGCGTGCAGGACGCGCTTGAACAGAGCGGGCATCGTCTCGTGGTGTTCGCCACGCATGAAGAGGAAACGCTGGAGCGCCTCTGGCTGCGGCGCATCCTTGACCAATCAACCGATGGCGTGCTGCTGCTGCTGCCCTATGAGCGCATCGGCATCGCAGAAGCACTCGCCGAACAGGATATTCCCTTTGTCGCCATTGGGGACCGTAACGAACCGACAGCGACCTTTCCGACCATCGGCTCGACGATCTGGCTTGGCGGCTACACCGCTACGGAATATCTGATTTCGATGGGGCATCGGCGCATCGGCATCATCACCGGCCCGCTGCACCTCACCACCTCGCGCGCACGGCTGGCAGGCTATCGAGAGGCGCTGGAGCGCGCGAGTATTCCGGTAGACTCCACACTGATTGCTGAGGGCAATTACATGCTGGGGGATGGCTATAGGCAGACGCTGGCCCTCATTCAGCGGCCCGACCCACCCACGGCTATCTTTGCTGGCAACGACGCCCAGGCTGCCGGGGTCTATCAGGCGCTCTATGAGCAAAACATTCGCATTCCCGATGACATGAGCGTGATCGGCTTCGATGATGTGATGTATTCGGCGCAAATGTCCCCGCCGTTGACAACCATTCACCAGCCGCTTGTCGAAATCGGCAGGATGGCGACGAATATGTTACTCCAACTGATTTCTGGGCTGCCGCTGGACTCGCTCCACGTGGAACTCTCCACCTCGCTTGTCGTGCGGCAATCGTGTGCGCCAGCCCGCAGCGCGCCCCTGCATAGGAAATAGCCGGTGGCGCGCTGCCTGAGATGGCCCTCTTCTTCGCACTGCTGCGCACCAGCATGGAAGCGGCAAAAGAAGCTCTCTACCCGCTTTACCAGCAGGTGAGAGCTTCAATCTATCCAGAACAGGCTACTGAGGAGGAGTTTCTTTGCATGCAGGCATCTCCTGACTTTCTCGCGCGCATGCGTTTGCCTGCCCAGCCGCAGGCGCACCCGAAAAGCACCGTCCAGGCAGGCCACGCCCGTTTCACCATCCTGACGCCGCGGCTGCTGCGCTTGGAATGGTCCGAGACAGGAAGCTTTGAGGACCGTGGCTCCCTGGCCTTCCCGCATCGCTATGCCTTGCCTCCTCTATTCACCACCACGATAGAGCAGGGTGTCACCACGATTGCGACCGACGCGCTTTTGCTGCGCTATCGGCATGATGTGGGGCCATTCACCGCTCAAAACCTGGAGATCACGCTACGAGCCGCGAGCACGCCGCACACCTGGCGGCCAGGGCAGCCCAATCCGGGCAATTTGCGCGGCACCGCGAGCACGCTGGACCTGGCGGATGGGCCGGTCGGGATGGGCGATGGGCTGCTCAGCCGGGATGGGTGGGCGCTGGTGGATGACAGCCGCTCGGTGCTGTTGGACGCCGAGCATGGCTGGGTCGAGCCGCGCCCGGACACCACCGGGCAGGACTGGTATTTCTTTGGCTATGGGCACGATTATACCGCTGCTCTGGCCGATTATATGCGCTTTGGGGGCCAAACGCCGCTTATCCCGCGTTTTGTACTCGGCGCGTGGTGGTCACGCTTCTGGGCTTATTCCGATGCCGAACTGCGCGAGTTGGTCGCGGCGTTTCGCGCCCATGACTTTCCGCTCGATGTACTGGTGCTTGACATGGATTGGCACACGCCGGGCACCTGGACCGGCTATACCTGGAATCACGAACTCTTCCCCGACCCTCCCGCATTTCTACGCTGGGTCCACGAACAGGGGATGCAGGCGACGCTGAACCTGCACCCCGCCGATGGGGTGCAAGCCTTTGAAGCGGCCTATCCGGCTTTTGCGCAGGCGATGGGAATCGCTCCCGAGTCTGGCGAGACCATTCCCTTCCGCGCCAGCGACCCGGCGTTTATGCAGTATTACTTCGAACTGCTGCATCACCCGATGGAGGAGCAGGGCGTTGATTTCTGGTGGATTGACTGGCAGCAAGGCGAATCCAGCGAGATGCCCGGCCTGAACCCGCTGTCCTGGCTGAACCACCTGCACTTTCAAGACGCCGCACGGCGAGGCAAGCGCCCGCTGCTTTACAGCCGCTATGGCGGGCTAGGCGGCCATCGCTACCCGATAGGGTTCTCGGGCGATACGCTGGCGCGTTGGGATGTCCTGCGTTTTCTGCCCTATTTCACAGCCACCGCCGCCAATGTTGGCTTTGGCTGGTGGAGTCACGACATCGGCGGGCACATCGGCGTGGATGAGCCAGAACTATATGCGCGCTGGGTCCAGTTCGGCGCGCTCAGCCCGTGCTTACGCCTTCACGCAACGAAAGATGTCACCGCCGAGCGCCGTCCGTGGGCGTTTCCGCCTGCGGTGGCTGCCGCCGCGCAGGAAGCGTTTCATCTGCGCTATCAGTTGATTCCGTATCTCTATACCATGGCGCGCGTGGCCGCAGAAACTGGAGTCGCGCTGTGCCGCCCGGTGTATTATGCCTATCCCGAAGTCGAAGACGCCTATCTCTGTCGCCAGCAGTATTTCCTGGGTGATGACCTGATCGCCGCGCCAATCATCAGGCCAGGCGACCCAGAAACTGGCCTGGCAACCGTCGAAGTCTGGATTCCCCCGGGCGAGTGGATTGAGTGGACGACGAAAGAAACCTTCCACGGTCCTTGTTGGGCGCTGCTGGCAGGCGACCTCAGCCGCATTCCTTTGCTGGCGCGCGCAGGGGCAATTATCCCCCTGGCGGCATCTCTCACCAATACATCCAGCCAACAAGACGCGCTCAGCGTGCGTATCTTGCCTGGGCAATCAGGGTCAGCGCGCCTGTATGTTGACGATGGAACCACGCTCGCGTATCAAAGCGGAGCCTCTACCTGGACAACCTTTACCATGCACTGCCCGGACCCAACACGCTGCGTCATCACCATGGCGACAGATGCGGGCCATACGCACCTACCCGAGATGCAGCGTCCTGAGATCGAGCTTCAACTTGAAGGAGCGCTGTGCCCAGAGCGCATCACACTCAACGGGGCGCTGTTCGTCAACTGGACCTATGACGCTGAGCAGTTGCGCGTGAGGGTAACGATTCCCTCTACAGCAGAGGACCAGCAGATAAGGGTAGAAGTGCAGGCAGCAAAAGGCATCTTTGGCGTCGGTATCGCTCATAACCAGTCGGTGGCCCGCGCCGATCTGAGCGCTCTGGGGATTGATAGGCAGGTAGCCTGGGAGCAGCTTCCCGCGCTGGCAGACAGCCTCGTAGGGGAAGCGCGCCGCGTAGCCCTGGCAAAGATAGGGGGTCCATTTCCCTCCGTGATGGACTATCCCATCGCCGCAGACGCCTCCAACCAGTTCAGTCATCTGGTGCTGGCTGCCCCCACTGACGGGTCCACCTACTCCGCCGAGGGCACCTGGAGGCTGGAGGGCCAGAAAGGCACTGAGACACACGGCTTCCAGATTGCCGAAACCGATGAGGCACAGGTGCTGGCCTGCCCATTCGCCTATGAGGGGCACGCGCATCCCATGCGCTGGTCGGTGGAGGGTGTCTTGCGTTGGCGTGGACTTGCGCTCCCTTTCAAGGAGGTCGGCCCGCTGTTGTGCGCGTCGGTGCCAGGCTGGCGACTCCTTCCCTACGAACTGGAAACGGGGCTGGACTGGGGACTCTCTCGCATGTTCGATCAGGCTGGTCGCCCAAACGCTGAATTTGCCTGGGAACCGCTCTCACAGGAAGACAACGCGCAGGTAAATCTGGCTGAACCGTTCCGCGTTGATCTGGCGCAGTCCTTTGCCGCGCGCTATTCAGACGACCACGCGCTGGGGTGCTACGCCTGGGCCAGAGTGATCTGTCCCGATGCGCGCCAGGCTGTCATTCGTTTTCAGCGTTGGGGTGATGGGCAGCGTCTTTACGTGAACGGGCAGGATGTGAGCCAGAAAGAGATGTCATCGGAGGACACCACTGGCTTTGACCCCTTGTACGTTCATACTACACAGCCCATTTCCTTGCACGCGGGCGTCAATGATCTCGTGATCGAAACGCGCGGACGGGTGCGGCAGTGGTGGTTCTTTAGCGCCCTGTTCACCACGCTGAGCGGCGACCCCATGACCGATCTCACCTACGCGCCCCTCTGAACCAGTAGACCTGATAACCGTTCTCTGCTATGATGGGGACATGCCCTCTGCTCCTCCAGGCTTTCCCAAAGATGCCGCATGAGGATTCATCCAGGCTGGCTTAGCATAGAGAGGCAGGGGTCGATAACGGGCAGCTAGTTCTTGAAAGCCAGGGAGGGGATGTGAGCCAATCCATTCACACCACCATTCATCAACTCCGTGACTCCGTGCTGACGAGTCCAGGGGAAATCACCTCCGAGGAACGCCAGCGGGTTGCCAGGTGGAGCGCTCATCCAGAGGCAGGGCCAGCAGAGCAGCAATTTTCTGAGCCGCTGGCAAGCCTGGTGACCAAGGTGACCTACGCCGCTTATCAGGTGACCGATGAAGACATCCAGCGGCTTCGGGATGCCGGGTATTCGGAAGATGCCATCTTAGAGTTGGTCACCAGCGCAGCGGTGGGCGCAGCGATGCGTCGGTATGAGCAAGGGATGGCAGCTTTGCAAGCCTTGAAAGGAGTGAGCGATGCGACTGACGGTGCTTGAAGAAGGCCACGCGGCAGAACAGAAAGCGCAGATGCAGCACATGCGCGTGCAAGGCATCTTTGTTTCTGATATGACCAAGGTCTGCTTATATCGACCAGAACTGTTTGGCAAAGGCTTTCTGGCGGTCTGTGACGCGGCCCTGCACGAGCAGCCGTCCTTCTGGACGCAGGGCGAACGCGAACTGTTCGCCGCCTTTGTTTCCAGCCTCAACCAGTGTCGGTTCTGAACGACGGCCCACAGCGCGGTCGCGCTGGCAGGCATTCAGGACAACACGCTTATTCAAGCGGTATTGACCGATTGGCGTTCCGCCCCGGTGAACGCGATGCTCCGGGCAACCCTGGGCTTCTTAGAGAAGCTGGCGCTGGACCCGGAAGCCATAACGCCTGATGATCTCGTCCCCTTGCGGCAGGCAGGGGTGAGCGACGAAGGTATCGAAGAGGCAATTGCCGTCTGCACGGTGTTCAATGTTGCCGTGCGCGTGGCTGATGCCTTTGCGTTAGAGCCTTTCACACCAGAACAAGCCCGCGTCTTTGGGCAGGGACGTCTACAACGTGGGTATCAGCCACCCGCGCCTCCGCGAGCATGACTTGCACACATCTTTAGGGCTTCTCAACAGTCAAGCTCCATTGGACTGTTGAGGAGCCCTGCACCTATCTCCTGAACCTGTTCCCAATGCTTGCCAGATAGGGTACAATGGCTCTCACTTACGGCTGAGTACGCCCGTGAAGGAGTTTTGCCATATGGCTATCTCTGGCGCTCCCAGGCTCCAACTTCGGCGGGTTCTGGGCTTTCGCACGGTTCTTTCAACCAGTGCTGGCCTGGCCTATGCGGCCATCAGCTTTCTCGGCTGTGTGCTGGTCGCAACGGCGTTGGTCGGCGATGGCGCCTGGCTTGCCATTCTCATCGCCGGAGCACTCGCCCTGCTCGCCGCCACGTGTTTTGCCGAACTGAACGCGCTCTATCCCTCGGCAGCAGCCATTCGCCTCTATATGCGAGAGGCGTTCAACGCCCGAACCTCGCTGATTATCTCCTTTGCCTATCTGCTGACTGTGGTCGCGGTGATTGCTGCTGACAGCTATGTGGTGGGTAGCGCGGTCACGTACGCGCTGGGTCTGCCACGCATCGTGACGCTGGTGCTGGTGCTGGCGTTGCTGACGCTGGCGGCGCTGGCGAATCTGCGTGGCATCCGCATTGCAGGCATCCTTCAGGATGTGACGACGTATGCTCTCCTCATTTCGGCCATCCTGATCTCGGTGATCGGGCTGGCAAGTCATGGTTTCCACTTTCACGCGCTGCTTTCGGGGCTGAGCGACCCGGGCGGCCTCTTCAACGCTGTGGCCGCGGGGGTGTTTGTGTTTTCAGCCTTTGAATGGGTCACGCCCCTTTCCGAAGAAGTAGCCGATCAACGGCTCATTCCGCGCGGCATGTATGCGGCCCTGGGGCTGCTCTTCATCTCCTACGCCCTCTTTACACTGGCCTGCACCAATCTGCTAAGCGTGCAATCGCACGGCGGCTGGCACCTGCCTGCCAGCGTAACCGACCCGGCGCGGCTCACGGCGTCAGTTCCGCAGATGCTCATGGCAGAAGCGGCCCTGGGGGCAGTTGGCCGCTGGTGGATGCTGCTTGCCACATTGCTGACCGGCGTGATGACCTTTAACGGCGGCTTCGCCACCGCTTCGCGCTTCCTCTATGCCGCTGCCCGCGAGGGAACGCTGCCGCAGGTTTTCAGCAAGATCAACCGCTTCATTGTGCCCTGGGTTGCTGTGACTGCGCTGGCCGCTGTTTCAGCAGCTATCGCCGTGATCATCTTTCTGACGGAGCAATTCCAGGTCTTGATTCTGGTTGGCGCGGCGCTGGAAGCGATGATCTATACCGTGGCGGGCCTGTGCGTGATTCAGCTTCGCCGACGCAAGCCTGAATCCGAACGCACCTTCAAAAGCCCGCTGGGCTGGACGATACCCATCCTCACCATTGGCGTCTTCGCGCTGCTTTTTGTGGGCGCGCTGCTGCCGCAGCCGGGCCAGTTGCCCGGCTTGCCGCCAGCGTTGGTTCCGGTCATTACGCCTGCCATCGTCGCTGGGATTTTTATTCTCTCAACCATCTACGTGCTCGCGTATCTGCCCCGCCTTCAGGCGCGGCTGGCGGCTCTGCGCGCGACGGTGCAGCGGCGGCGTCCCCAGCACCCTGCACCCGGCAATGCTGGCCCAGCGGAGGGAGAATAAGCGTATGCCAGAACGACGCACAACAGTGGTGATTGTGGGGGCCGGATTGGCCGGGTTGACAGCCGCGCGACAGCTTCACGCGCAGGGCGTCGAGGTGCTGGTGCTAGAGGCGCGTGACCGCGTGGGCGGCAGAACCTATACCGTTCCGGCCCAGGATGGAACGCCCATCGATCTGGGTGGTCAATGGATTGGCCCCGGGCAGGAGCGCATCGCCGCGCTGGCAGAGGCCGTTGGCGTCACCTCGTTTCCAACCTACGACACCGGAAACAATATGATCTTCCGAGCTGGCGCACGCCAGATATATTCCGGGGCCATTCCGCTAGATGATCCTGCTTCGAGCATAGAACTGGTGCAGCAGATGCTTGTCCTGAACATGCTGGCGCTGGAAGTTCCATTGGAAGCGCCCTGGAGCGCGGCAGAAGCGGCTGCCTGGGACGCGCAGACGGTCGAAACCTGGCTGGAGCAGAATGTTCCAGCGCCACAGGTCCGCGAGGTGCTGACGCTCGGCGTGCGTTCCGTCTTCGGCGTCGAGCCATCTGACCTTTCACTGCTGCATTTCCTCTTCTACATTCACTCGGCGGGCAACTTGAATACCCTGGTAAGCGTGACGCGCGGCGCGCAAGAGCGCCACTTCCACGAGGGAGCGCAAGGTATAGCCAACAAGGTAGCGACGGCCCTGGGCGAGCGGGTCATCCTCAACGCACCCATCCATACCGTCATCCAGGATGAGCGCGGGGTACGTGTCATCGGCGATACGCTTGCGGTGACGGCAGAGCGAGCCATCCTTGCTATCCCTCCTGTGCTGGCCGGACGCTTGCGCTATCAGCCTGCGATGCCTGCCCTGCGCGACCAACTGACCCAACGCATGCCCATGGGCAGCGTGATCAAGGTGCAATGTCTCTATCCCACACCTTTCTGGCGTGACGAGGGATGGTCAGGCCAGATAGCAAATAACGATGGGCTGGTCAGTATTACCTTTGACAATACCGCTGAAAGCGGCGCGCCAGGGGTATTACTGGGCTTTGTGGAAGGCAAAGCCGCGCGCATCTGGGGTGAGCGATCCCTGGAGGAGCGTCGGCAGGCCGTTATTGCCTGCCTGGTCAATTATTTTGGTCAGCAAGCGGCGCGGCCTGCTGAATATCTGGAAAAATATTGGGCTGCCGATGAATACGCGCGCGGCTGCTACTCCGGCTATATGCCGCCAGGCGTCTGGACTTCTTATGGCCGCGCGCTGCGTGAGCCGGTAGGCCGGGTTCATTGGGCTGGGACGGAGACGGCCACCATCTGGAATGGCTATATGGATGGCGCTGTGCAGTCGGGTGAACGTGCCGCTGACGAAGCGCTCAAAGCGCTTGAGGGAAGGTCCGCCGCGTAGGTTTGCTGGGAAGACCGGCAGTAAGATAAGCGAGGCACTGATGGCAACGAAAGAAGAACTACGTGAAGCCATAGATGATTATGTGTTGCAAGCCCAGAAAAGCGAGGGCGTTCAGCGTTCGCTGAAGAGTTGGAGCTGCGTCATCTCTATTGAAGCCACCGACATTGGCGCAGATTTCACGATGGCTCTCCAGAACGGCAAGGCCACAGTAGAGGATGGGATCGTCGGAACCCCAGACCTGATCATTCGGGGCGGCAGTGAGGACTTAACGAATATCTTCTGGTGCGATGAGAACCCGGCAAGTAATTATATGCAAGGCGCTATCAAGGTCCAAGGCCCACAAGAGCATATCATGAAAATGGATGCGATGGCCCTGCTGATCTATCTGGAGGCCCAGAAAGCGGCTGGGCGCTAATCGGGTGTCGTACCCCAAAAGTGCCTCACGTGCCTTGGAAAGCGGTTTCGTGAGGCACTTTTTTGGTCCAGGGTCCAAGGGTCGGGATTATTTCCATACCGAGCGAACAATCCCTTCTGAAAGCTCTCGAGTGCCCTGGAGTATCCTCAGCATTCTTTTTCACGCATCTTCCACTACGCGCAGCACGATCCTCCCACATCCCTTCCCGCGCTGCCCCTCCTCATGAGCCGGTTGCGCTGCGCGGAGCGCAAATGTCTTCCCTACCGTCACGCTGAGCCGACCCTCCTCGAGCAACCGGCTCAGCGTCTGGAGGGGGACACTGGCTGGCCCGCGGCTCATGAGTGCGCGCACCCCGCGCGCCTGCACTGCCTCCTGCGGCGGTGGACCCGCGATCGAGATCAGCGTTCCCTCACGCTTGAGGGCCGCCAGCGAATGAAGCAAGGTCACGCCTCCTACCCCATCCAACACCACATCCGCGTCTTGAACGACGCTCTCAACCGGAGTCGTCGTGTAATCCACCACTGTATCCGCGCCCAGGGAGCGCACCAACGCGAGATTGGCCGGAGAGGCGGTGCCGATGACCTCGGCACCCTTCCATTTCGCCAACTGAACGGCGAACTGCCCGACCCCGCCAGCGGCCCCCTGAATCACCACCCGCTGCCCCGCTTGCAAATTGCCGTGATCGAACAGCGTTCGCCAGGCCGTCGTCAGACCCACCGGAACGGCAGCGGCTTCGACAAAGCTCAAAGATTCTGGCTTATGCGCGAGCGCCTCTTCCGGAACCAAGACATACTCGGCGTAGGCGCCGCTGGCGACCTGTCCATAGGCCGCCTGCCCGACCTCGAAGCCTTTCACTCCAGGACCAATCGCTGCGACCGTGCCTGCTGCCTCGATGCCAGGCGTATAGGGAAACGTCACCGGCTGAGGCCCCTGCATCAACCCCTGGCGGATTTTCCAGTCAATCGGGTTCACACCCGCCGCGTAGACCCGCAGCAGCACTTCGCTTGCCTGGGGTGTTGGGCGTGGCTGCTCTTCCAGCTTGAGTTCTTCTGGCCCTCCATAGCGGTGAACCTGAATGGCCCGCATCATAGACGTTATCATCGTTGTGCTCATCCCTTTCTACTGGAGCGCTTGCAACCAGGTGACAAGGGCCTGCCCGACGTCATCTGGGCAATCTTCCTGCGGCCAGCGGAAGGCATGCACCGTCACCTCGGTTTGCGCGGGCCAGGTCCGGCAATACTCGCGCAAGGCACCGTTTAAGATGGCAGCGGGGTGGTCACAGTTGATGAACAACTTGGGCACCGGACTTTGCTCCAGCCAGCGGGCATAGGCCGCGTAAATGTCGGCTACGTCAGCCGGTTCGCCATCGATCGGCACCTGGCGTGGGAAGGTGAGCATGGGCCGTCGCCCTTCTCCGGGTTCGCGGAAGGGGCGCCGATACTCCTCCAGCTCTTCCTCCGTCAGCCCACGCAGAACGGTGGGAGGCAGCGCCTGTTCGACGAAGAAATTTTGCTCCAGAATCATCTGTTCCCCAGCCTCTCCTCGCAGCAGCCGGAGGCCCCGCTGGGTAAACTCAGGAAAGTCCTCCCAGGTAAAGGGCCTCACATTGGCCTCGATATAGGCGAGACCTTTGACGGCATCGGGATGACGGCGCGCCCAGTCGAAGCCAAAAGAGGCTCCCCAATCGTGCATGACCAAGGTGACACGCTCCTTCACCTGAAGCGAGTCGAGCAGCGCATCCAGGTAGCGGCGATGCTCAACGAAGGTATACGACCCAGGGCCGCTGTTAGGAAGCTTCGCCGAGTCGCCCATGCCGATGAGATCAGGCGCGATGCAGCGACCCAAGCCTTCCAGATGGGGAATAACGTTGCGCCAGGTATAGGAGGAAGCGGGATTGCCATGCAGGAAGACAATCGGGTCGCCACTGCCGACCTCGACATAGGCCATCTCCAATCCCAGAACCGCTTGGCGCTTCTTTTGAGAGGAAAAGGTGGTGTTTAACATGGAAGTGCTCTGTTCCTTTCTGAAAGCTGGTTATCCTGGTGGCAGCTTGCACCAGGACGATTTGTGCGACAGTGCGCCTCTACCCCAGGAGGGTGCGCGTGATGCCCGCGATAAACTGTTCTTCCGGGACAGGAAAAGGGTCGTGCCCCTGGAAGTGCTGGACAAAGACATACTGGTGGCACGCTCCTAACAACAGCGCAGCGAACGAGAATGGCTCAAGCTCTGGCTTGAGTCGGCCCAAACGCTGCTCAGCCGCGGCATAACTTGCTACCCGTTCATAGATGCTCAATGGGCCACCTCCCTGTTCCTGCATCCAAAGGCGAAAGTGGTTCAGTAGCTCGATGTCGGCGAAGAGCGCCGTCACTAAGGGCAGCAGTTTGCGGTAATAGCGAATGGCGGCCAGAGCAATATCACGCACGTTTGCCTCGATGGACCCCTCGCCAATCAGATCATCCCGGACCGACGTCAGGAAATGGGGGACATTCTCTTCAATCGCGGCCAGGATTAACGCTTCCTTTGTTGCAAAGTGTTTATACAGGGTGCCTTCAGCACAGTCGGCGGCCTCGGCAATCTCTTTGTTGGTCAGCCGCGCCAGCCCCTTCGTTTGCAGCATGCGCTCTGCCGCCTCCAGGATGTGTTGGCGTGTTCTCATTGGCAAAACTCCCTTCCTTCCAACAAAATAAGAGTGATTCATCACTATAAAAATATAGTGATGAATCACTCTTTTGTCAAGAGGGGCAAAACGAGCAAAGCTGAGATGATCTTGTCGGCGAACAGGATGGCTTAGATCGGCAATGAATCACCTTGGAGCGCTATCACAGTCCTGACACGCCATGAGCACCTCCAGGGCCTCATCTTCCCGCTATTCTGGAAGTTTTGCCGGGAGCACATCGACCTGCTCAATAACCACAATCCCCCTTAACAAACAGTTGGGCTGCTCTTGCCTCGTCGAGGAAGAGATCAAGGGTGCCGAAGGTCGCGGGTCCCAGGCGAATCCCGAACCAGGCAGTCGTGGCGGGCAACTGCTGGACGGCTGCCAATGTTCCATGGAGAGGCGGCTTGATCGCGGCCTCGTGGCCGGGTTTCGCCTCAAGGTGAGTCAGCGTTCCTACCGTCACCATGCGTTAACTCCTTGTCTTGTTGCATCTGTCCTTTCAGCCCACCTTGTCATGGATGGGGTTCAAGAATTAGTATAGGAGAGAACGTGTGTGGCCCCAAGTGTAAAACTACACCTGGCAAGGCGAGCGATCAGTCCATCTATGCGTATTGGGCCTGGTCCCGTCCTCATCACAGGAGCAAGGGATGCAAATTGCCGATTATCTCGAATGTATCCTTGCCTTATGGCGTTGCTCCCCTGGGCGTGCCAGCCCGTACGGTTTGGCATCCCTGAGCAGCGATACGCCAGCGGCAATGAATGCCGTTAGCTCGCCATGATCCCCGGAGGACTAAAGAACAACCTAACCTGCTGATGGAAAGGATACGTGTTTATGACAACCATCGCTGAAGCCATTGACCAGTACCTGGCCGACCATCTCAACGCCTCTTTGGAAGAAGTCAAGCGCCTGTGCGCGCAGCCGAGCGTCTCAGCACGAGGCGAGGGCATCGAAGCGTGCGCTGCCCTGGTAGCAGACATCCTGCAAGCGCACGGATTCGCGGCGCAGCTATTTCAAACGCCGGGCCATCCAGTAGTCGTCGGAACCGCGACGGGACGTTCGGCTCGCACCTTGCTGTGCTACAACCACTATGACGTGCAGCCGCCGGAACCGCTGGACTTGTGGACCACGCCCCCGTTCCAGCCGGACATCCGCGCAGGAGCGCTCTATGCGCGTGGGGCCAAAGACGACAAGGGAGAATTCATCGCGCGTCTGGCGGCAGTCGATGCCGTGCGCGCCGCCCACGGAGGACAGCTTCCCTGCAACGTCACCTTCGTCGTGGAGGGGGAGGAGGAGATCGGCAGCGCTCACTTTGCCGAGTTTGTCCTGGCGAACACCGGCCTGCTGGCGGCTCAAGGAGCGATCTGGGAAGAAGGCAGCATTGATGCCAGCGGCGCGCCAGTCTGCTGGCTGGGGCCACGTGGGCTGTTGTATGTGGAACTGGCCGTCGCAACTATGACACGAGACGCCCACTCTGACAGCGCCCATGTGTTACCCAACGCCGCTTGGCGGCTCTTACGGGCCTTGGCTACCCTGAAAGATGAGCGTGAACGTGTGCTCATTCCCGGCTTTTATGACGATGCCCTTCCGCTTTCAGAACGCGAGCACGCCATTATCGAGCAGTATTATGACGGTGGTGCTGCGGAAACCGCCTCTCGCGCCGCCTATGGGGTAGAACGATTCGTGAACGGGAAAAGCGGCCTCGCCTGGACGGAGGCCGTCTTCAATCCAACGTGTAATATTGCCGGACTCACGGCAGGCTATCAAGGACCCGGCTCGAAGACGGTGATCCCCGCCCACGCCAGCGCCAAGGTTGATTTTCGCCTGGTGCCAGACCAGGACCCCCGCGATATCTTGACCAAGCTGCGGGCACATCTGGATCAGCAGGGCTTCCCAGATGTCACCGTGACCACGCTGGGAGGGATGGGCTATCCCTATAAACAGGACCCGGAGCATCCCTTGATTCAGTTGAGCTTGCGCACAGGTAAGGAGGTCTATGGCAAAACGGGCAGGATAGTTCCTCTGATCGGTGGGACTTCGCCTGTGTATGCCATTGCGCGCCCGCTGGGCAATATTCCGGTCATCTCGCCTGGCGTGGGCTATTGGGATAATAAAGCCCACGCTCCCAACGAACATGTGCGTCTGGCGGACTTCCAGAATGCCGCTCGTCATATCGGGCGCATTGTGGATGGATTTGCAGAACTCTAAGGTAATGGTGCTGTCAACAAGCAGGAATCGGGCAAATAAAGACGCCTCACTGCGCTTGTGAAGCGGTTTTGTGAGGCGTCTTTCCGTTCAAGGTGCCAAGGGTCGGAATCGAACCGACGACACCAGCATTTTCAGTGCTGTGCTCTACCGACTGAGCTACCTTGGCAAGCGTGAAGAAGATTGCAGGGAAGAGTATACCACACCGCCGGGCACCAGTGCAAGGCTTTTAAGACCAGATTTCTTTACAGTGACTTTTTCGCTTCAATGGGAGAAGAGATGATACAATGTTGATGAATGACTGATGCTATTTCTCCGGCCAGCCTCTTGCGGAAAGGATAGATGTTATGAATCTTTTTTGGGTCTTTGTCCCAGGCATTGTCATATTGACAGCGGGATTGATCGTTTTTGAGTGGCGCAACCGCAGACAGCAGCTCATGGGAGCTACCTCGATTGCCGAGAAAACGGGTAGCGAGGAAACCAATCAGTAAGCTGGATGAGGTGGAAGGTTATTACGCGCGGAGGAGGGTATGAGGTGGGCGGCACAGGATTTGAACCTGTGACCCTCTGTGTGTAAAACAGATGCTCTGCCACTGAGCTAGCCGCCCGGAAATCAATTACACAACGCTTGGAAATATCTGCTCCCGCTTAGAAAACAGACGCTTTGAACTGCTGAAACAGCATCTCTCAGCACCATCAATAATAACACGATAGAAGCCGATTGAGCAAGGGGTTACTCCTTGGTTCCAAAATGCCACACCTTGATCGGAGTCTGGCAGGAGGGGGATGGAGCAACTCGATCTTGATCTGGAGAGCGACTCGAAACAAGGGGCATCTCCCGAGCGGCCAGTTTGGCAGCGCCATCCAGCGCTGACCGTGCTGGTGATGAGTCTGGCGCTGCTGGTGCTCCTGGGGAGCAGTCTCGGCGTGCTGCGGTTGGCAGGCAAAACGCCGCAGGGAGCATCAGCAAAGCACAAGGCTGGCATTGTCACTATGTTCTCCTTGCCAGCAGGCAGCAACCCTTGCGCAATCACGGCTGGGGCTGATGGCAACCTCTGGTTTACCGAATGTGGCAACAATGTTGATTGCCATCCTGGCAAGATCGGGCGCATCACTCCCAGCGGCACGCTTACCACGTTTCCCCTGCCATCTGCCATCGGGTCGTGCTGGATAACCAGCGGGCCGGATGGCAACCTCTGGTTTACGGAGGGTTACACTTCAGACATAGGACGCATCACCCCACATGGAATGCTTACTCAGTTTGCACTCCCGCCCGCCAGCCACCCCGATACCAGGGGAGCCTATGGCATAACGCCTGGGCCGGATGGCAATCTCTGGTTTGCGGAAGAAGGTCCGGACGGGATTGGGCGCATCACTCCCGGCGGCGCAGCCACCGAGTTTTCATTCCAGCACCTCAGCCATCCAGGCGACAGCGACCCGTTCATTATCACAGCGGGTCCGGACGGCAACCTCTGGTTCACCGAGCCGAACAGCCCCTTGATTGGACGCATCACCCCAGGCGGCACGATCATCGAGTTTTCGCTCTCTGCTGGCAGCGCGCCGTTCTGGATAGCTGCCGGGGCTGACGGCAACCTCTGGTTTACAGAGAGGAACGCCAGCAAGATTGGCCGCATCACTGTCAGCGGCACGATCACCGAGTTCACCCTTCCTGCCCAAAGTATCCCTGGAGCCATCACTGCCGGGCCTGATGGCAACCTCTGGTTTACAGACGTAGGCGTCAACGAGATCGGGCGCATTACCCCCAAGGGCGCCGTCACCGAGTTTGCGCTGCCGCCCAACAACCAGCCCGATGATATTGCAGCCGGGCCTGATGGCAACCTCTGGTTCACAGAAAACAACGACAGCAAGATCGGGCGCATCACCAGCGGAAAGTGAGCGCTGCTGATCGCCTCATTCACAGAGCAGAGGCCCGTTTGCACACAGCCCCTGGCCGTTTTACCAGGAGAGATTCCCCCATTCTACCGATGCGCGAACGCTTGCGCTGAAGTATGCTCTTCGGTAATATGGCACATTGTCGAGCTTTCCTCATAACTGATTCGCGTTTTCATCACACAGCGGGGAAGCTTGCGCTTCCTGCCACCCACGAGACAAGACCGGCTGTTGCATAAAAGGAGAGGCCATGGCCCGCACGTTTTCCCGCTCGCGTCAGGCGCGCACCGACGATTCCGAGATGTTAACGCCCAGGATGATCCTGACAGCCTTTACCAGCCTGCCGCGCGTGCTGGGGCTGGTCTGGCGCATCCAGCCAAGCGCCACCATTGCGCTAGGCGCGCTCTATCTTGCCCAGGGCATCATCCCCACGCTCACTGCCTACATCAGCAAGCTGCTCATTGATGCCGTCGTACGGGCAATTGGTGAGCACGGCGGCCAGGACAGCCTGAGTGCGGTGATCTGGCTGGTGGGCGCGCAGTTTGGCGTGCAGGCACTCGGCAGTTTGCTGCAAACGCTCTCCAACATCGTGCAGCAGTTGCTTCAGGAACGGCTCTCGTACGCGGTGCAACTGATGGTGATGGAAAAGGCCAACACGCTGGACCTGAGTTTCTTCGAGGACGCCAAGTTTTATGATTCCTTGCAGCAAGCCCAGCGCGAAGCGACCTCGCGGCCCATCGGCATGGTCTCGCAGACATTCGGCCTGGGCCAGACAATTGTCACGCTGGTGTCGATGCTGATTGTGCTGAGCCAGCTTGCCTGGTGGCTGCCCATTGTCGCCATCCTCGCGCCGGTTCCGGCCTTCATCGCCAACGTCCGCTATGGCTGGTGGGGTTATCAGATGATGCGCCGACAGTCGCCACTGCGCCGCGAAATGGCCTATTACGGCACATTGTTGACGACAGACACGTACAACAAAGAAATCAAGTTGTTCACCCTGGGCGATTTCTTTATCCGGCTCTTCCGCTCGCTCTCCGTCCAGTTCTATGATCAGGCGCGCAGACTGATTATCCCGCGCTATCTCGCTTCGTTCGGCTGGAGCACGGGAAGCCTGATCGCCAACGGCGCGATCTACCTCTATGTCACTATCCAAACGGTAATGGCGCGCATTACGCTGGGCGACCTGACCTTCTACACGCAGGCAGCGTTAAGCCTGGGCAGCAGCTTCCAAAGCCTGCTCAGCGGTATCTCCTCCACCTACGAAAACAATCTCTACGTCAACACGCTCTTTGAGTTTCTGGACTATCAGCCGCGCATCGTCAGCCCGCCGGATGGCATCAAACCATCCGGCGATGGGCTGACCATCGAGTTCCGCCATGTGAGCTTTGCCTACCCCGGACGCGGCGAACAGGGCCAGGCGCTGCGCGACGTGAGCTTTACTATCAACGCTGGCGAAGCGATTGCGCTGGTGGGGCGCAACGGCGCGGGCAAGACGACGATTGTCAAGCTGCTGACGCGGCTCTATGACCCCGATGAAGGCCAGATTCTCGTCAACGGGCGCGACATCAAAGAGTATGATCTGACGGCGCTGCGCGCGCAAATTGGCGTGATCTTCCAGGACTATGTGAACTACTACCTGACCGCCAGCCGGAATATCGGCGTCGGCAAGGTCGAGGCAATTGACTTCCAGGAAGGCATTCAGGTGGCAGCAGCCAAGAGCGGAGCCGATCTGGTGATTGAGAAACTACCCGACGCCTATCAGACCAGGCTGGGCAAGTGGTTCGATCAAGGGCAGCAGTTATCGGGCGGCGAATGGCAAAAGATCGCCCTGGCGCGGGCGTTCATGCGCGACGCGCACCTCTTGATTCTGGATGAACCAACCAGTTCGCTGGACCCGCAGGCTGAATACGAGGTCTTTGCGCGCTTCCGCGAACTGACCGCGGGTAAATCGGCCATCTTCATTTCCCATCGCTTCAGCACGGTGCGTCTGGCAAACCGCATCATCGTGCTGGAAGAGGGGCGCATTCTGGAGGAAGGCCCGCACGCAGACCTGCTGGCGCGCGGCGGGCGCTACGCCGAACTGTTCAGCTTGCAGGCGCAAGCCTATCGCTGAGACACTGCAAACGGCTAAGATTTCGGCAGCTTCAGGATGCCCAACTGCACCTTCAGGCGGATGATGCGCTCCAGGGATTGTTGCAAGCGGGCCTGCGAGATGCGCCCCGAGTCTACGGCCTGCGTCACGGCATTGACAACGCCTTGCTCAAGCGTCGGGTCAACGGGGCACTCGATCAAGTCTTCGCCCGCCAGAATCGCCAGCACGCTGGCCTCGCCAACCCCCTGGGCCGGGTTGGTATAGCCTCGCTGCTGCATGAACTGGGTAATAGCGGTTGCTTCCATGGCATCCGAAACGACCACGCCCTGATAGCCCAGTTGCCCGCGCAGCACACCGTTAATCAGCGTTGGCGACAAAGAGGCCGGATAGGTCTGGTCATAGGCGGGCACGAGCACATGCGTCACCATAATCAAGTCCGGCTGATGGGAGAGCAGGGCACGGAAAGAGGCAAAGTCGATGTTATTTAACTGCGCCTGGGTATGGTCGAGCGTTGGCAGGGCGTAATCGGGGTTGGCTGGCACCGCGCCGATGCCCGGCCAGTGCTTCAGCGTGCCCGCAATGCCGTGCTGCTGCAACCCATCCAGAAACGCGCCCGCGTACTGCGTCACCTGCGCAACCGATGAGCCAAACATACGGCTGGCATCAATCGCGCCGCCCTGGTTGACATCGGCCAGCGGAGCGAAATCCACGTTGATGCCCAGATAGCTCAAACGCTGGGCGTCTTGCACAGCCTGGTCTTTGGCATTCTGCGGGTCGCCTGTCGCCGTCAGTTCGGCTGGCGCGGGCGTACGGCCATAGTAGGGGGCGAGACGGTCTACATCGCCGCCTTCCTCATCGGTGGCAATCAAGAGGGGATTGGTTGCGTGCGCCTTGATGTCGGTGATAAGCTGTTTGACCCCGCTCAGCGTTGTGGGCATCAGCGGCCCACCGTTATGGTTCGGAAACCAGACGATGCCGCCAACTTGCGTCTGCTGAAGGGGCGCATCCAGCGCGGAGGAGTAGGCATTGGTATAGACGGAGAGCATCAGCAACTGCCCGATTTTCTGCGTCAGCGGCATCTGCTGGATATAGGCATCGATCTGCTGGCTGAGAGTTGCTGGCGACGGCGTGGCAGCGGAGGTTGGGTTGGCAATGGATGTCGCGCTGGGCACGACAGCGGTTACTGTCACCACAACCGTAGCCGCGCCGCTGAAGAGCACCTTGCGGGCGAGCACAAACAGCACCACCAGCAGCCCCACATCGACGATACCGCCAATCAACAACCAGCGATGGCGAATATACCAGGGGGAGCGGGGCACTGTTAGCCGCGCTCCCTTGTTCCGCATTGGGGATGGTTCACGCATCAACATCTCCCTACACCGGCACGTTCCCAGGCGCGCGCCCGCACCCGGCAATCATCACTTGCCCCGATGCCCCTTCTCGCCACCCGCCTTGCCGATGCGGGCGTAAAAGTCCGGGCCATGATGCGCCTTGGTGGCTTCGCCGCCCTTGCGGCCAATTTCGGCATAGAAGGCTGGTCCTCGTTGCGCTTTGACGCTCTGGCCGCCCTTCTGGCCGATCTGCCGATAAAAGTCCGCGCCGTATTTCTCACGAACCGCCTGGCCGCCGTGCTTGGCCTTCTCGCTGCCAGGTTCTGGGCCTCTTTTCCCAATGGGCATAGCTGTATTCCTTTCTCGCTCCAAAACGAGCAAACGCTTTCAGCAAGTATAGCACACACGGCTGGACACGCAGGAACATCGATCACCTGTGCAAATGGGCAGCACCTGTTATACACCCTTTCCCCCGAAATGGGAAGGGCAGCCCTCACAGCGTGTGATGTGCTATACTGCTGGAACACAGCATACCTCTTGATCATCCTGGAGCGTCTGCCAGATTGCGGCGCTCCATCGTTTCCTTGCCCAGAGCGGAGCAAGGGTCGTTATCCGCTCAATGAAAGGATGAACACTCATGCGCAACGCCACCGGAAGCCAGCCACTGCCAGCCTAGTCTCTCCCCACGCGCCACACCAACGCGCCGCCAATCCGTTCCCCCAGCACAGCGCGACCATCACCCAGTATCAGCATCCCCTCATCCAACGCATCCATCGCCTGCGCCGCCGCGAGGCGCGCGACCAGACCGGCCTCTACTATGCCGAAGGGCTGCGCTTCGTAATACAGGCCATCCAGCATCACGCCGCCATCGAAGCGTTGGTCATTTGCCGACCCTTGCTCACCAATGCCCTGGCCCAGCGGCTCGTTCGCCAGCAGCGCCAGCTTGGCGTTCCGGTGCTGGATGTGACACCGCATGTCATGCATCAGTTGGCTTTCGTCGAAGACCCGCAGGGCATCGGCGCGGTTGTGCGCCAACACTGGGAGGCCCTGGCCGGCCTGACGCTGCGCAGCGAACTGTGCTGGATTGCCCTCCAGACGGTGCGCTCCGTGGGCAACCTGGGCACGATTCTACGCACCTCCGATGCTGTTGGCGGCGCGGGCGTCATCCTGCTGGGCAACGACATCGACCCCTACGACCCCGCTGCTGTGCGCCCGACAATGGGCGCGCTCTACAGCCAACGCCTGGTCCGCACCACGGTCGCCGAGTTTGTTCGCTGGAAACACCAGCAGCGCTGCATGCTCGTGGGCACATCGCCCGGCGCGCCCACCGATTACCGTGCGCTGGCCTATCGCCCGCCAACCATCCTATTGATGGGAGAGGAGCGCAAGGGCCTCACGCCAGAGCTTCAGGCGCTCTGCGATCATCTCGTGCGTATCCCCATGGTCGGCGAGAGCGATTCGCTGAACCTGGGCGTGGCAACAGGCGTGATGCTGTACGAACTCTTCAATCAGCACCGCTCTCCATACTAATCGTTGCGCAGGGCAGATTCGTTACATCGTGTCAGGGCTGCTTATGATAGACTGAACGGCACGAACCAGAACACCGTTGATGGGGTTCGTTGTCGCTAACGAGATTGATGAAAGGAACGCCGCATGACCGATCTCTTGCCAGCGAGCGCGCAGGCCCATCTGATTGACTTGCCCGGCGGGCGCTTTCGTTATCTGACCTGGAGCGCAGAAGAAACCAATCGGCCCGACATGCTGCTGCTGCATGGCATTACCAGTTCCGCCTTGAGTTGGGCACGCGTGGGGCCAGCGCTGGCAGACCGTTACCGCGTCTTCGCGCTGGATATGCGCGGGCATGGCAAAAGCGTCCAATCGCCGCCAGGCACCTATAGTCTGCGCCGGACTGCCGACGATGCGGCAGAGCTAATTGCCGCGTTGGGACTGGACAATCCGGTCGTTATCGGCCATTCCTGGGGCGGCGCGACGGCGATGGTGCTGGCAAGCGGGGCATGGTCAGAGCAGCCGGTACCCGCCCTGGCACGGGTAATCCTCGAAGACCCGGCCTATGCCTTTGGCCGGGGCGATGTCGAAGCGCGCACGGCATTTTATACACGGGATATTGGGCGACCCGCCAAGGAACTGCGCCCTGAGCTTGCCGCCAGCAGCCCTGGCTGGACCGAGGCCGACATCGAGGGCAAAATCGAAGCGCTTCAGCAAGTGACCAAAACAGCCGTGCTCAGCGTTTTCGAGGAGGCCGGGCAGGCTGGTGACATTCTGTCGCTGCTCGCCAGGATAGCCGCGCCGACGCTGCTGATGCGCGCCGATGCCAACCTGGACACGACAATGGATGCCGCCGCCTGGGCACGCGCCCAGGGATATCTGACCAGCAGCAGCCGGGGCGTCGAGATTCCAGGGGCCACACACAACATCCACCGCAGCAAGTTCGACGCCTTTATGCAGGTAGTCAATGATTATCTCGCCGAAAAATAAACGCGACGCGCCTGCGAGACGCCCGTCGTGTGTTTTATACTTGGGGGAAGCAGGTTCTTCTGCTGCATTTTCCCTAAACGAAAGGCTTCGTCATGTCTGATGCTTCCTTGAATAACCAGGTGGCGCTCATCACCGGCGCCAGTTCCGGTATTGGTCAGGCTATCGCTCAAACATTCGTGCAGGCGGGCGCGCATCTGGTCGTGGTGGCGCGCCGCGAAGAGCGCCTGCAACAACTTGCCGACCTGGCCCAGCAGGCTGACCGTCAGTGCAAGATCATCGTTGGCGACGTGCGCCAGCCGGAAGTGGCCCAACAAGCCGTCGAGGCCGCCTTTGCCGACTTCGGCCAGTTGGATATTCTTGTCAACAATGCTGGCATCGGGCGCTATGGCGACCTTGTCAACGCTTCCATCGACGACTACGACGCCATGATGGATACGAATATGCGCTCCACGTTTCTCTTCACGCACGCCGCCGTCCCGCGTTTGCTGCAACAAAAGCGCGGAACTATCATCGTCATTTCATCGATGGCAGGCGTCATGGGCTTTCCTGGGGAAGCGATTTACTGCTCCACCAAATTTGCCCAGGTGGGCTTCGCCCTGGCGATGGAACGCGAACTGCGCCCGCATGGCATCCGCGTTGGCATCGTCATGCCCGGCGGCGTGAAAACCGAGTTCGCCATTGGCACAGGCCGCACCGAAGCAGGGGTCGCCGCTTCTGGCATGCTGGAGGCGCGGGATGTTGCCAACGCCGCGCTGCTGATGGCGACGCAGCCGCCCCACGCGCGCATCGTCGAAATCCGCATGCGCCCCATGGCCGAACCCTACTATGGCATCGAGCCAAGCTAACTGTCTTCATCACGTTGAGTGACCGCTTGCTCATCCTGCGCACGCTGAACGAGCCGCAGCTTCTCCTCGCGGGGCAACAGTTTGATGGCTCGTTCAGCGCGCAGGGCGTCTCCTTTGCTGGCAAACGCCCATTGGGCCAGCAGCGCCACCGGACGCCGCCCGCGTGTGTAGCGCGCGCCCTTTCCGGCATTGTGCGTGGCAAGGCGGCGCGCAACATTGGTGGTGTAACCGGTGTAGAGCGTGCCATCAGCACACGAAAGCACATAGACGAAATGCAATTTGTTTCCAAAGAGGGCAAGATCGGGGATGAGGCTCTCTGGCCTGATTACGGCTTCGGCTTCATCTTCTGTAGGAGGCTCGAACGTCAGAAGCGCATCTGTAAAGAATTGATCGGGAATGTGAGATCGTTCCTGGCTGAGAAGGTTCTGCTGACGTCTTTGCTGGATGACTTCGCGCGGCGTATCGAGAAATATGATCGTGAAGTGACAGCCCAGGCTCCTTGCCAGATCGGCAAATCTTAGTCTGCTGGCTTTGTCATGATTGGTGCTATTATAGATAACATTCTTACCCGTCTGAAGCAGGGCCGCGACTGTCTGCTCAACGATAGTGAAAATCCTTTGCCAGCCAGCGCTATCTGCCTCGTGTCGCCCCCAGTAGAAGCCCAGCGATTCCCGTATGTCGTCGATGCTTACTACTGGATAACCCGTCTGTTCAGAGAGCCGCCGAGCAAAGGTGGTCTTACCTGAATAGGGAAGCCCACACATGATATAGAGCGTTGGCTGCCTCGATGGTGGGGGCAGATGTGTCATGATTCCCATCCTCCAGTCGAAGTTGCAAGCTTGTCCCGAACAGGATACAATAGCTCCACCTGCAAGGCGATGTTGCCAGCATACTGCTTCGTCTCCCGCTCGCTAGCGCAAAGGAGCCACCATGACCGCACCCACCACGCGCTACATGACCTGCCCCCTCTGTGAAGCAACCTGTGGCCTGGAAGTTGTCATCCAGGACCAGGACATCCTTTCCATTCGCGGTGACGCCCAGGATGTCTTCAGCCACGGCTACCTTTGCCCCAAAGCCGCCAGCCTCAAGGAACTCTACAACGACCCTGATTGCCTGCGCCAGCCCATGCTGCGCCAGGGCGACGAGTGGCTGCCGGTCAGTTGGGACGAAGCCTTTGCCGACATCGAGCGCCATCTGCTGCCTATTCTGGAAACGCATGGTCGCGACGCGCTGGGCGTATATGTCGGCAACCCAAACGCCCACCAATTCGCCAACCTGCTCTATCTCCCCGTCCTGCTCAAAGCCGCCGGGACGCATAACTTTTTCTCTGCCGCCACCGTCGACCAGATGCCCAAACAGGTCTCTGCCGCGCTGATGTTCGGCAACCTGCTCAGCGTCCCGGTCCCCGATCTGGAACGCACCGGCTATCTGCTGCTGCTGGGCGCGAATCCGCTCGTCTCGAACGGCAGCCTGATGACCGCGCCCGATATGCGCGGGCGTTTGCGCCGCTTGCAGCAGCGCGGCGGCAAAATCGTCGTGATCGACCCGTACCGCACGCGCACCGCTCAGGTGGCCGACGAGCACTATTTCATCCGCCCCGGCTATGATGCTCACCTGCTGGCGGCGATAGCGCAGACGCTCTTCGCGGAGGGATTGGTCAATCCGGGGCGGCTGGCCGACTATACGCTTGGCATCGAGCAGGTGCGCGAGGTGGTGCAGCCCTTCACGCCTGAACGGGTCGCGTCGCTGTGCGGCATCGACGCCGAAAGCATTCGTCGCCTGGCGCGCGAACTGGCGGCGGCTCCGCGCGGAGCCGTCTATGGGCGCATCGGCACCTGCACCCAGGAGTTTGGCACACTCACAAGCTGGCTGGTGGATGCCCTGAACGTGCTCACTGGGAACCTGGACCGCGAGGGCGGCGCGATGTTCCCGAAGGCAGCGGCAGGCGCGCGCAACACGCAAGGCACGCCGGGCAAAGGGCCAGGCGTGCGCTTTGGCCGCTGGAAAAGCCGCGTGCGTGGCCTGCCCGAATGGTTTGGCGAACTGCCTGCAGCCTGCCTGGCCGAAGAGATCGAAACGCCAGGGACGGGCCAGGTGCGCGCGCTCATCACCATCGCTGGCAATCCGGCGCTCAGCACGCCCAACGGCCAGCGACTGCAACAGGCGCTCTCAAGCCTCGACTATATGATCAGCGTCGATCTCTATCTGAACGAGACCACGCGGCACGCCAACGTCATCCTGCCCGTTCCTCCAGCGTTTGCCCGCTCGCACTACGACATCGCGCTCTATCAGTTGTCTGTCCAGAACATTGCCCACTACTCCGTGCCGCTGGTGCCACTGGAGCCTGGCATGCTCGATGAGTGGGAGGTGCTGCTGCGCCTTTCGGCCATCCTGGCAAAGCAAGGCATATCTGCCGACCTGAAGATGCTGGACGATATGACCGCTCTGGCCCTCATTCAGCGCGAAGTGGCAACTCCCGGCTCATCCATCGAAGGCCGCGACGCTGCCGAGGTTCTGCACGCGCTTGAACCCCGACGCGGCCCTGAACGCCTGCTCGATTTCCTGCTGCGCGTCGGCCCCTATGGCGACGGCTTCAAGCCGAAGGGCACAGGGCTATCTCTGGCTCAGCTTGAGGTTTCGCCGCATGGCGTCGACCTTGGCCTGCTTCAGCCGCGCATCCCAGAGGTTCTGCGCACGCCTTCCGGCAAGATCGAACTGGCTCCCGACCTGCTCGTCGCCGATGTCGAGCGCCTGCGCGCCTCGCTGGAGCGCGAGGCAGCCGGGCTGCTGCTGATTGGCCGACGCGACCTGCGCTCTAACAATTCCTGGATGCACAACCTGCATGTGCTCGCCAGGGGCAAAAACCGCTGCACCTTGCACGTGCATCCCACAGACGCGGCCCGGTTTGGTTTGGGCGAAGAAGCAATGGCCCGCGTCACATCCAGCGCTGGCTCAGTCGAGGTGGCCGTTGAGATCACGGATGCCATCATGCCTGGGGTTGTCAGCCTGCCGCACGGGTGGGGCCACGACCAGACCGGCGCGCAGCTTGGCATTGCCGCGCATAATCCAGGCGTGAACAGCAACATCCTCAGCAGCGAGCAGACGACGGACGCGCTCTCTGGCAACGCGGTGTTGAACGGCATCCCCGTCACCATCAGCGCAGTTCCGGCTTCTGCCAGAGAAAACGCGCTCCTTATCTCTGGCTAGGGTTCATTACGCAGCGCACGACGGCCATTGAACCACATGCCAGCGATAAAGGCCATCACCAGCAGCCCCAGGCCAGCAATCGAAAAGAGGATGATGCTCAGCGTCCTTGGCGCGAGCAAGCCGGAGCCACTCGTTGTGCCAGGAGTGCTGCCAGTGGCAGTGCCCACGCCCGATGACGGCCTGGTCGGAGTGGGTGTAGGCGTGGCCGACTGCGAACTCTGGACGGTAAACGTCCAACCGGTAAATGTTGATTCCGGGCCGTTGGCATCATCAACTTCCACCGATGCCGTATGCTGCCCTGGAGTCAGGGCAGCCGTATATTGCCCGACGGGATTCAACGGATCGTTCGAGGTGATTTGAATCTTCGTGCTATCAATCGTCGTGCCGTCCAGGGTCAGCACAAACTGAACAAAGTTGGCGGTCAATTGCGCCGCAAACTGAAGCGTCACCTTCCCCGAAGCATCAGCCGTCACCGCCCCATTTTGCGGAGGAGTCAGCGAAGAGATGCAGGGCGCGCAGCCTGCCAGGGGACGAACCGTGCCCAGCTTGCTGGCAGGCGCAGCGCTGGCCTGTTGCGCGCCTGCCCCGGCAAGAGAGAAAGCTCCAACCAGCAGCAGCACGGCAAGGAGCCGCCAGAGTGATTGCAGCGCTTTCGAGAGACCCATAACAAGAAGCCCTCCTTATTATCGACGCCAGCGCGTGGTATTTTTCAAGCTTTAGCATAACAGGACAGCCCCGCTCTCGCAAGAGAACTGGTTCACAAAATCAGGAAGGGGCATAAACTGAAGCATTGGTAGTGGCATTGATAGTATAATGGGGCAGCCGCAGGATGGCCCTGCGCCAGTACGCTTGATGGTGGCTGCCATGATGGCTGCCACTCGTCGGCAAACGGGGAAGGAAGATTTTTCAATGCAGCAGCAAGCACAGCAAACGGCCAACTTCGATCATCGCCTCGTGACCAGCGCGTTTGATCTGCCCGGCTTTACCGTTACGCATAATCTGGGGATTGTGCGCGGCATCATCGTTCGCTCGCGGAGCGTCGTTGGCAACATCGGCGCCAGCTTCCAGCAGCTTTTTGGCGGGAATATTTCCATCTATACCGAACTGTGCGAGCAGGCGCGGCGGGACGCCTATGAGATCATGATTCAGCACGCCGCAGCCCTGGGAGCCAATGCCATCATCGGCGCGCGCTACGACGCCACCGAGATCACCCAGGGCGTCACCGAAGTGCTCTGCTATGGCACTGCCGTCTTCGTGCGGCCTAACGGCACGCAGCAGCCTTTCCCGGCTCAATAGTCATCAGATTTTGCTTCGGTCCCTGCACACCCGTACGAACTGTAGGAAGTGGAAGAAGTATGGATGTTGAAGAACGTTCATTCTTCTCATGCTTTTTGATAGAGATATAAAGTTCCTACACTTCCTACAGTTCGTACGGGCATGTGCTGATTGCCCGGCCAACCCTCGCGTGGTATCATCAACGTATCTGACTAACAGTGCTCATCGAAGACGACACAGCCCACTGCGGCCAGAGGGATAGCCTATGCAGAAAAGGCCGCTTCCTGTAGACAATGCCATCGAACTGCGACGGCGCAATAACGAGCTTTCCATCCTCAACGCCATCGCCAGCGCGCTCAACAGTTCGGTCGAACTCGACCAGGCGCTTCAGACCGGGCTTTCGCAGGTCGCGGAACTGCTGGGCCTGCATACCGGCTGGGTCTGGCTGATCAACGAAGAGACCGGCAAGACCTATCTGGCCGCGTCTCAGAACCTGCCGCCAGCGTTGCAGAACAATCCCAGGCGCATGAAAGGCACCTGCCACTGCCTGGACACCTATCTGGAAGGCGATCTGGAGGGCGCGGCCAACGTCAATGTCCTCACGTGCAGCCGCCTTTCCGGGCTGGTCGATGGCACAGACGGCCTGCGCTACCATGCCAGCATTCCCCTCTATGAGCGCGGCAAGAAGATGGGCGTGCTCAACGTTGCCAGCACCGACTGGCGCGAACTCTCGCCCGATGACCTGCGGCTGCTCTATACCATCGGCGACTTGCTCAGCATCGCCATCGAGCGCTCGCGCCTCTTTGCCCGCAATGCCCAGATGAGCATTGTCGAAGAGCGCAACCGGCTGGCCCGCGAGATTCACGACACGCTGGCGCAGGGCCTCACTGCCGTCAGCCTGCAACTAGAATCTGCCGATGCCCTGTTGGAAGCCAGCGCCGACTCGGAGCGCATCCGTAACGTAGTGCGCCAGGCACTTTCCCTGACGCGCGCCAATCTGGAAGAGGCGCGGCGCTCGGTGCTCGATCTGCGCGCCGCCCCGCTGGAGGGCCGCACGCTGATGAAAGCGCTGGAAGCCCTGACAAAAGAGGTGAGCAATCGCGGCAAGACCAGAGTGCGCTTCGAGGCGGCTGGCGATGATCGCCCGCTGCCGGTGCGCATCGAAGCGGGGCTATATCGCATCGCTCAGGAGGCGCTTGCCAACGTCAACCAGCACGCGCACGCCCGGCTGGCGCGGCTGCGGCTGGAAATCACGCCGGAGCAGGCAATGCTGCGCGTTTGGGATAACGGGCAGGGCTTCGAGCCAGAGCAGGTGCCCAAAGGCCGCTATGGCCTCATCGGTATGAACGAGCGCGCCAGGCTCCTGGGTGGGACACTGTGCCTGGAAAGCAGCCCCGGCAACGGCGCGTGCATCGAAGTGACCGTTCCGCTCAAGTGAGCCGATTGGTTTGATTGATAGCCTTGTTATCAACTTTTGGAGGAGCATTGCTCACACCCATAGCTAGTGTGGCTAGTGTGGAGAGATATACAGATGCCGATTCGTATCCTGGTCGCTGACGACCACCCCATCGTTCGCGATGGCCTGATCGCCATCCTCAACACTCAACCCGACTTTGAGGTCGTGGGCGAAGCCGCCACCGGCCCCCAAACCGTCGAGCGGGTCACGACGCTGGGTCCGGATGTCGTCCTGCTGGACCTGGAGATGCCGGAAATCGACGGCGTGGAGGCGCTGCGGCAGCTTCGCCAGACCAGCCCCGACGCGCGCGTCATCGTCTTCACCGCCTTTGACACCGACGAACGCATCCTGGGCGCGGTGCGGGCAGGCGCTCGCGGCTATCTGCTCAAGGGCGCGCCCCGTGAAGAGATTTTCCAGGCCATTCGCGTCGTCCACGCGGGCGGGTCGCTCTTGCAGCCAATCGTCGCCTCCAAGCTGCTGCGCCAGGTCAGCCAGGAGCCAGCCACCCTCCCAGGCCCCGAAACGCTGACGCCCCGCGAACTGGAGGTGCTGCGCCTGCTGGCGCGTGGCCTGGAGAACAAAGAAATCGCCGCCGAACTGGTGATTGCCGAGCGCACTGTCAAGTTCCACGTCAGTTCCATCCAGGGCAAGCTCGGCGCGGGCAATCGCACCGAGGCCGTCGTCATGGCCGCCAAACAGGGGCTAATCAAGTTATAGGTGGACAACAGTGCAGACCAGCGACCAGATGACCTATCAGGTGTACCTGCTCTTTTCCCATCAGCACCAGAGCCATCCGCTTGTCTTGATGAAGCCAGGCCAGAACGGCTGGCAATTGCCATCGGTCGAAATCACCCTGCCGCGCGGCGACAACTGGTGGCGCGAGGTGGCCGCCATCGATCAAGCGATTCAGCAGACCTACACGCTCAACGCGACGACGCTCTCATGCGTTCACGCGGGCACGTATCTTCAGACGGGGCAGCCATTCGGCCTCTTCGCTATCGAAAACCACGACGCCGATTCCCGCCTGCCCAGCGATTATGTCTGGATTGGTCAGGACTCGTTCGACAGTCTGAGCCTGGCCGTGACTGAACTTCGCCCAGCGCTGGAACACTGGCTGGGCTACGATGAAGGCTGGAACCCAGGCTCGCGCCTGCGCTGGGCACAGCCGGGCTGGTTCGAAGCTGCCGCCGAGTGGATGCAGAAGCTGCTCAAGGCACATGATCTGACGCCGACCGGTCCCGTCGAGCAAGTGCGCTCCTGGTTCCTGTCCTGCATCCTGCGGGTGAACACCAACGCGGGCGGCTTCATGCTCAAAGCCGCTCCCGATATGTACGCCTATGAGCCACAGCTCACGCAGCGGTTGTCGCGGGCCTATCCAGCGATGGTGCCGCGTGTGCTGGCGGTTGAGCCGATCAGCCATTGGATGCTGATGGAAGAAATCCAGGGAATCAAGCTGAACAAGCACCCCGACAAGGCGCGCTATCTGCCGCGCTGGGAAGTGCTCTTGCGCGAGTTCGCCCGCATGCAGCACGACCTCGTTGAGCGCGCCTCGGTGTTTTCTATCGCGCTGCCCTGCCCCAGTTGGGACCTTGAATACCTGGCCGAAGATGTCATTCCTTATGTCCTCATCGACCCGCTCCATGAACAACTTCCGGCCATCCTTGCCGCAGGCTTCTCGGAAGAGGAACGAGCACAACTGCGCGCGCTGGCCCCACGCCTGGAAGAGATATGCACCGAACTGCATCAAGATGGCTTGCCGCCAACGCTGGTTCACGGCGATTTCCACAGCGGCAACATCATCGCCAACGATCAGGAATGTAAACTCATCGACTGGGCTGGCTTTGTCAGCGTCACGCATCCGTTTCTGTTGCTCTCGGTCGTGTTCGAGGAGCACCGTGACCCGCTCATTCGCCAGCGATTGCTCGATGTCTACCTGGACTGCTGGACCGATTACGCGCCCATCGAACGCCTGCGCGCCTCGGCAAAGCTGGCAGAGCCGCTTGGCTGGCTCTATGGAGCGCTGGGCCACCTGAACGAATGGAATCACGCCGAAACACCCTGGGACCGCGCGCAAGAGCAGGGCAATCTGATCTACTGCCTGAAAATGCTGCTGAAACACATGCAACAGTAGGCTGATCAGGGCCTCGCCAGCACTTCGGCTAGCACATCGGGGCGGTCGGTCATCAAGCCATCCACGCCCAGCGCCAGCAGCCGCTCCATCGCGCCGCGCACATCTACCGTCCAGACGTGGACATCAATGCCCAGCCGATGCGCGGCCTGGACGAACGCGGGCGAGACAATGCGAATCCCGCGATAGCTTTCCGGAACCTGAAGCGCGTCATAGGACGGGCGCAGCCAGCGCGCGGCGCGCAGCCTGGTCGCGTAAAAGAACCAGCGAATCTCTGCCTCGCTGGCTGAGGTTGCCACGCGGCCAGCGCTCAGCCGCCGAAAACGAATAATGGCCTGATGTATCTCGCCGCTGGCTACCAATACCCGATCATACGCCTCATATTCCTGAATCAACTCCCACAGGCGCTGCTCGCGTTCAAGGCTGCTCTCCTTCAGGTCCAGATTAACACGCGTATTGGGGAAGCGCTCGAATATCTCGCGCAGCGTGGGGATAACAATACCCTGCCCGCGATACGGGTAGCTCTGGCTGCTATCCGGCGTGAAGCGATAGCCTGCATCGAGACTACGCAGTTCTTCAAGCGTGTAGCCAGCGACCGGCCCCGCGCCGTTCGTCGTGCGGTCTACTGCCTGGTCATGAATAACGACGATTTCGCCGTCGCGTGTCGTCTGAATGTCCAGTTCCAGCGCGTCAGCGCCAAGGGCCAGGCCGCGCTCGAAGGCGGGCAGCGTGTTTTCCGGCGCAAGGCCGGAGCCGCCGCGATGCGCAAAAAAGAGCGGCGTCGCATGCGTCACATAGGCGCGGCGTCGGCGGCTGGTGGTGATGGTGACTATGCTGAACACCCCTTCTTGATCTCAACCAGATTGCTATGAAAGGTACTCTGCCCGGCCAGGTCGGCCAGCGCATCGGAGGTAATCCAGTTGATGTTGCGCCCGCCAGGATTCAACCGCGCCCAGCGCCCTTTGGGGGCAGCCACTACACCAGGCGGCACGTTCTGTGTCACCACGGCGCGCAGTTGATAGGAGCCACGCGCATTCTCGACCACCACCTCATCGCCATCGGCAATGCCGCGCTCCGCAGCATCAGCCGGATTGATCTCGACAAATGGCGCGCCCTCTTTTACCAGCAAGCTAGGCACGTTCGCCAGGCTGCTTGAGGTGAAGTGATGCGAAGCCGGGGAAATTAGCACCAGCGACGCGGGCTGCGCACCGCGCGAGCGCTCGCCATGCTGTCTCTCTCGAAATTCGGCGGGCGGCTCGTAGAGCGGCAGTGGGTCAAGTCCCAGCGCGGCCATCGCCTCGGAGCGCAGTTCCACTTTGCCCGATGGCGTGGGGAAGCGCAGATCGGCGAAGGGGATGGCGTTCTGAGGCGAGAAGGCCAGCGGCACGGTCCCTTCGGCCTGAAGGCGTTCCAGTGTGACACCCTCCAGCAGCGGATTGGTCGCGCGCGTGGCATCCAGCACTCCCGCAATGGCCTCTTCGGCGCTTTGATGCAGCCAGGGTTCATCGTAGCCCATGCCCGCTGCTAGCAGCCGCGTCACATCCCAGTTGCTTTTTGCTTCCGCAAGGGGCGCAATGGCCGCGTGATTGTATTGCAGATAGCGATGCCCATAGGCTTTGTGCAGATCAACCTGCTCAAGCTGGCTCGTGGCGGGCAGCACGATGTCGGCATACTGCGCCGTGTCGGTCATGAAGAGTTCATGCACCACGGTAAAGAGGTCTTCGCGCTGCAAGCCCTGGATGGTCAGGCTGGCGTTGGGCGTGGACGTGACCGGATTGGCGCAGAAGACATACAGCGATTGGATGGGCGGCTCGCTGACCTCGCCAGTTAGCGCCGCGCCCAGGCGATTCATATTGACCGTGCGCGGCGTGGGCGGGCATTCCGACACATGCCCTACTGCCTCGCTGTTCCAGCGTACATAGCCGCTCATGCTGTAAAACAGGCCGCCGCCGCGCACGCCAAACTGCCCGACGATGGCCGGAAGGCAGGCCAGCGCCCGCACAGTCTGGCCGCCGTTGCCATGGCGCTGCACGCCATCGGCAAACTTCAGCATTGCGGGCTTCGTCGTTCCATAACGACGCGCCAGGGCAATAATTGCCTCGGTTGGAACGCCCGTGATCGCCGAGGCACGCTCAGGCGGATACTCAGCCGCGCGCTCGCGCAGTTCGCGCCAGCCAATGGTATTCGCCTCCAGCCAGGCTTCATCAGCCAATCCCTCGCTGAAGAGGATATGCATGATGCCCAGCGCCAGCGCTCCATCCGTGGATGGATAGGGCTGGATATGCTCGTCGGCTGAGCGCGCAGTGATCGTGCGGCGCGGGTCGATCACCACCACATACGCGCCGTTTTTCTGGGCCTGGCGCAGCAGCGGCATAAAGTGTGGGCCGGTGCTGGCGGGATTATGCCCCCACAGCACTATCAGACGACTGTGCTGCACGTCCTCTGGGTCGGGCGCCCAGCGCGCGCCAACTGTCGCCTCCACCGCTGCTTCGGCGGCAGCGCCACAAATGGAGCGCTCAAGGCCGCTGGCTCCCATGCGGTTCCAAAGCCGGGCATTGCAGATGCCCAGTTGCAGCAAGCCCAGTGTGCCGCTGTAGGAGTAGGGCAGGATAGCCGCCGCGCCGTAGCTGGCAATGATGTCTTTCCAGCGCGTAGTGATCTCGGCAATGGCCTCATCCCAGGAGATTTGCTCCCAGCCTCCACTGCCCTTGGGTCCCACTCTGCGCAGAGGATGGGTGAGCCGGTCAGGATGATAGACACGCTCCAGATAGGGGCGCACCTTGGCACACAGCCACCCCTGCGTGACGGGGTGGTCAGGCTCCGCAAAGAAGCGCACCGCGCGCCCATCCTGCACTTCGGTCAGCGTCGCGCAGGTATCGGGGCAATCATGCGGGCACGCGCCACGTACCAGTCTGATTTCTTTTGTTGCCATCACTATCATCCTTCTACTGCACAGCGCTGTTGCTTGTAGCGCCGCCGTCCCTGGCGGCGAAGCGTCTGGCCGCCAGGGACGGCGGCGCTACAAGCGAGCGTACCATTACTCATTCAAGTTCAGCCAGGCCCAGCCGCTCGATGATCGTATTCTCATACCCCAGATCAATCGCCACGCGGCTATTGCGCGCAGCATGCGCCGAAAGCCTATCGCAGCGCTGGTTTTCCTTATTGCCCGCGTGCCCCTTCACCCAGAAGAACGACACCTGATGATACTCGCAGAGTTCAAGGATGCGTTCCCACAGGTCGGCGTCGGCCACGTCCTCGTTGCCGCCCAGCTTCCAGCCGCGCTCGCGCCAGCGCTTGGCGTGGCCCTGCTCGATGCCATTGACGATCATCTTCGAGTCGGTAAAGAGTTGCACCACGCTGGGGTCTTTGAGCTTTTGCAACGCTTTGATGACGGCCATCATTTCCATGCGCGCGTTGGTCGTCAGGCGAAAACCGCCCGCAATCTCCTCGCGTTGATGCCCCGTCAGCAAGATTGCGCCCCAGCCACCCCGGCCAGGGCTGCCCAGGCACGCGCCATCGGTATAGACACGCACGCGCGGGCGCTCGCCGGTCACATTGGGGCGCGGCGCGCCTTCAATCGCGTTTTCTTCGCGCTCGACGCGCTCCAGATACTCCAGCCAGCAGGCGTGGGCTGCCGTCGCATAGATGCGGTGCATCTCATGCCACATCGGCACTTCGTCAACGCGCCAGTAGCGCGCTTCCAGGCTTTCATGCGAAATCTGCAATTCGCCGCCCTGCACTTCACAAAGATACCCTACGGCAACGGCACTGTGCAGGCCAAAGCCTGCCCCAGCCGGGCGCGCGTAGACATTCACCAGTTGCAGCACGCGCACATCCAGCCCCGTCTCTTCCTTCACCTCGCGCACGGCTGCGGCTGCGGGCGCTTCGTTGGGGTCAACCCAGCCACACGGCAGGCACCAGCGGCCATCATCCGCCCGGCGCACCAGCAAAATATTGCCATCTTCATCAAAGATCGCGCCATGCGCGCCCACCTTGGGGGTGATATAGCCAAGCTCAGTGGAAAGACGCTCGCGCACAGCTTCCGGTGGCAAATTGAGCGCCTGGCCGTAATACTGGCTGGCAAGCGCTAAGAGATGCTCATAGCGTTCCCGATCATAGGGATTTTCCGAATAAGCAAGCCCATTGCGCGCAATCGTAGCAATCTCATCAAGCAGAGGCAGTATATCCATAGTGCAAAATCCATTGACCCCTTTGGCGTGCGCTGGTATCATATTCAGGGCAGGCACGGCACAAACACCACCATATCACGACCCGTTTGAGGGTACTGAAAACACACGCAAAGACTCGATAGCCAGGCCAAAGTTCACCTGCCCGCTCAGTTTATCACGCGAAAGGCGCTGCGTGACGATGGCATCGACGCGACGCGCCGAACGAATGGCGGGCAGCAATTCTAGCGCGCCATTGATAAAGACCGTATACGAGCGCCCGTTATCCCTCAGACGCAGCCGCAGATCAGGCCGGTCACGCACCGGCTGGGCATCTTCCACCACCGCGCCTTCCAGGTAAAAACGCGGCTCCAGATTGCCGGGGCCGGTGGGCGTCAGCAGATCGAGCGCCGTCCAGCATTCCTGCGTGCCCAGCGAGCGCCCCGGTCGGCGCACCTGCGCCTCGCAAGGCTCGCGCGGCGGCGCACCCAGCGGATATTCGCGCACATCCGCCAGCAATCCCTGCTTCAAGAGGTCCAGTCGATCACCTGCCAGCGTGAAGCCCGCTGCCGGAGCATGGCCGCCCAACTTCAGGAAGAGGCCCGCGCCGTCCAGATAGTTGTAGCGTTGATCGACCCGCCGAAGCATGGCAATCAGATCGCCCACGCCGCCGCTGCGCCCGGAACCGCGCCACCACAACGTATCCTTGGTTGCTTCGGCTGCCGCTTCCTCGCCCGGCTCCAGATTGGTAGGCTCCAGGTTAGCAAGCGTCGCCGGAGTTTCACCCGACAGGCACAACGTTGGCCGCTGAAAGCGCCGCGCCAGCCGCCCGGCCAGCAAGCCGATAATGCCAGCGGGCCAGGTTTCGCGGGCCAGCACCAGCACCGGCGGCAGTTCGCCCTGGCGCTCCAGTTCGGCCACCAGTTCGGCTTCGGCTTCTTCCAGGCTGGCGCGCTCGCGCTGCTGACGCTCCTGATTGGCGCGGTCCAGCAGGACGACTTGCTGGCGCACCAATTCATCATCCTCGGTGAGCAAGGCATCCAGCACGGCATCGGGTCGCATCTCGCTGAGTCGACCCACGGCATTGAGGCGCGGCCCCAGCCGGAAGCCGATATGCCGCGCGTCCAGATAGGGGCGCATTCCGTCATAGAGGCCCACAGCCTCCATCATCACCTTGAGCGCGGGGCGCGCCCGCCCGCAGCGCAGCGCCATGATGCCCGCCCGCGCCAGCGTCCAGACCTCGGTTTCGGGCACCATCGGCGTCACATCGGCGACACTGCCAATCGCCACCAGATCAAGCAGGCCAGGCAGATACTTGAACCAGCGTTTGTCAATATCCATGCAGATGGCCTGGCAGAGCTTCCAGGCGACGCCCACGCCGGTCAAGCCTTCGCCGGGATAATTGCCCACATGCGGGTTAATCACCGCGACAGCCTGGGGCAACTGCTCCGGCAGAGTATGGTGATCGGTAATAATCACATCCAGCCCCTGCGCCTGCGCTTCGGCCACCTGCGAGGCATCGCTGGTGCCGGAATCGACAGTGATGAGCAGTTTGCAGCCTTCCATGATGCCGCGCTGGATGGCGGCCTTGTTGAGACCATAGCCATGCAGCAGGCGATGGGGCACAAAGGCGCGCACATCCGCGCCGATTTGCCGGAAGAACGTCACCAGCAGCGCCAGCGAGGTCAGCCCATCGGCGTCATAATCGCCGGAAATAATGATTGGCTCTTTCCGCGCCAGCGCCTGGCGGATGCGTTCCACGGCTTTGGGCATCGTTGCCAGGTGGTGCGGGTCGGGCAGGCGCAGGTGGTCAATCCAGGCGCGGGCCTGCGACGGATTCGGCGGCCAGGGCAATTCGGCAATGGCATCTGCCGCCTTCGCGCTGGCGATCAGATGTTTCACCGCATCGGAGGACGTGAAGCCGCGATTGGCGAGAAGCTGCGCCAGCAGCCGCCGCGCGTCGGAGGTCGCATCCACGCCCGGCAAGATCATCCCTGGCGGCACGAGTTCTTCAAGCTGCGGCATACCAAGCGCGGGATACAGCGGCACCGGTCCATCGGGGAGCCGCCATTCATCAACGGCTCCCTTCGCCGTCGCAATTGCTTTGCCCGATGCTTCATCGGGCACCTGCCCAGAAAACGTCATATCCTGTCCTTCCTCGCCTGCTGCAACCAACCGCTCAGACGCGCGCAGTAACCGATGGTGTGCTGGCTTCTCGCTGCTGTTTCACCACCTGCCCGGCTTTCATCACTAATGCCAGCTTGCCTTGATCTTCAATCTCCGTGATGTTGGCAAGCAAATCGCCTTGCACCAGCAGCAGATCGGCCAGCTTGCCTTCTTCCAGCGTGCCCACATCTTTGTCCAGATGCAGCAGTTTTGCCGCCTCGCTGGTGCTGGCAACGATGGACTGCATCGGCGTCATGCCATGCTCCACCATCAGGCCCAGTTCGCGGGCGTTGCGGCCATGCGGCCCCACGCCGCTGTCGGTGCCCATTGCCACCTTCACACCCGCCTCTATAGCTTTCCGAATGCTGGCGGAATGATCGGCAACGACGGCGCGCGCCTTCTGCACCATCACCTCTGGAATTGCCCCAGGGTTGGCCTCGGCAAAGGCAATCACATCGCGCGGCGCAACCAGCGTCGGCACCAGATAGACGCCCTTTGTCTTCATCATATCGATGGCTTCATCATCCAGCCAGATGCCATGCTCAATCGAGGCAATGCCCGCCTTCAGCGCGTTCTTGATGCCCACCGTGGACTGCGCGTGCGCCATCGCGCGCTTGAAATGCGTACCCGCTTCATAGACGGCGGCGCTGATTTCCTCAACGGTGAACTGCGGGGAGCGCGGGTCATCTCCTGCGGAAAGGACACCGCCGCTGGTGCAGAGTTTGATCCAGTCGGCCCCCGCGCGCAGCACTTCGCGCACCTTCTTATGCATCTCATCCACGCCATCCACCACACTGTGCGGCACATCAGGAAAGTGGCCCAGGCGCAGGTCCACGCAGGAGGGCATGTATCCATCGGAATGGCCGCCGGTCTGGCTCAGGATGGTAATTGCCACCAGCATGCGCGGCCCGGGGAACAGGCCACGCTCAACGGCCATTTTCACGCCCGCAGGCGTGCCGCCCGCGTCGCGCACCGTCGTAATGCCAGCTTCCAATGTGGCGCGGCTGTTGGGCACAGCATAGAGCAGATTCAATGATGGCGGTGTCATCACGCGCTCGGTCATGCTCATGCCTGCGCGCATCGCCAGATGCACATGGCAATCAATCAGACCAGGCAGCAGCGTCATCCCATCCGCTTCAATGACCCGCGCGCCCTGCGGAATTGCCATGGTCGCGCGTGCGCCCACCGCGCGAATGCGTTCACCATCGATCACAATTGCAGCGTTGCTGATCGGGTCATGGCCCGTCCCATCAATCAAGGTCGCGCCCAGAATCACCGTTGACCCGGAGGCATGGAGAGAAGACATTGCCAGTCCCTTTCTATCAAAAGAAATGCACTCCTAGCATACCATACAAGAGGTACAAGGGCACTCTTGCCCCTGAAGGGAAAGTGCGCTACCATGACAGACCAATGCAACCTGAACAACGCCATTCGCGCGGCTGCCTGGCCGCAGCCGTGCGTAACACCACAGCGAATAGCTTATAGAGTGTTACGGAACTGCTGTTTTACAGAGCGTTTTTCACCGGACAGAGTGGAGCGAGTGTATGAATACGGATATTTTACTGGCAAACACCTATTTTCTCAACCGTGATCCTACTGAACTCCGCAATATGCGCCCCTACGCGCCGCTGGGCATTCTCTACCTCGCGGGCTATGTGCGCGAGCAAGGCTATGGCGTCCGGGTCTACGACAACACTTTCCGCCAGGACGAGCAAGCCTTCTTCCGCGCGCTGGAAGAAAGCAACGCCCGCATCGTCGGCTTCCACAGCATGTTTATCTGCCGACCCTCCGCCGAGCGCCTGATTAAAGGTGCCAAAGAACGCGGCTGCACCGTCATTTGTGGCGGGCCCGATGCCACCGTTGCCCCTGACCTCTACCTGAACACCTATGGCGCTGATTATGTCGCGCTCAGCGAGGGCGAGCATACGATAGGCGAACTGCTGGGCCGCCTGACCGGCAAGAACGACCCGCCGCTCAATACCATCCACGGTCTGGCCTATCTCGACGAAAACCGCGAGATCGTGCAAACGCCCTCGCGGGCGCTGATGCGCAACCTGGACCAATTGCCCGAACCGGCGCGCGACCTGATCGACCTGGGCGAATATCTGCACGCCTGGAAACACCACCACGGCTTCACCTCGCTGCACCTGATTACCTCGCGCGGGTGCCCGTTTGGCTGCGCGTGGTGCAGCCGCGCCGTCTTTGGCCGCAACTATCGCCTGCGCGACCCCGAACTGGTGGCCCAGGAGATCAGGCGCATCAAAGAAGACTGGCATCCCGATCATATTCGCATCTCCGACGACATCTTTGGCGTCAATAAGCAGTGGATTGCCCGCTGGCGGCAGGCGATGGAAGAGCGCGACGCCGTGATTCCCTTTGAATGCCTTTCGCGGGTCGATCTGCTGACGCCTGAACTGCTGGACAACCTGAAGGCTGCGGGCTGCATGCGCATCTGGTGCGGCGTGGAATCCGGCTCGCAAAAAGTGCTCGACGCGATGAACAAGAATATCAAGGTAGAGGAGAGTTATCGCGCCGCGCAGTTGATGAAAGAGCGCGGCATCAAGCGCGCCTTCTATATCATGCTGGGCTATCCCGGCGAAAAGCGCGCAGACATCCAGTTGACGAAAAAGCTGCTGCTGGATAATCTGCCCGAAACTGTCTCGATCTCCGTCGCCCACCCCATTCGCGGGACGTTCTTCTATGATGCCGTCGAAGAATATCTGGGGCAGGAGCGCGACGACTGGAAAGAGACCAGCGAGAACCGCCTGATGCACCCGGCAGAGTTTTCGGGCATCTTCTATAAGCGTATGGTCAGCTATCTGACCACGCTGGTTGCCTTCCGCCGACGGCCCTTGCTGGACCGCCGCAACCTGTATGACATTCCCAAGCTGGTGGTGCTGCGCGCGCTGACGTGGTGGCATGGCTGGCGCAGCGAAGGTAAAGACCCCCGGCTGGCCCGCGTCCTCACCGTAGCGACACAAGCTGGCGCAAAGCAGGCGGCCAGCGCCGAGGCCAAATTGCATCATGTTGCTTAGACGGCTCTTTGCCACGACCACAGGCGCCATCGTTTCCAAAGGCGCGGCCATCGTCATGGCGCTGGTCCTCTTTCACGAGTTGCCAACCGCCGACATGGGCCGCTATACCGCCGCGCTGACGCTGGTCAGCTTCTGCGCCATCGTCGGCAACGCGGGGTTGAATCCGCTGATTACCCGCGAGGTCGCCCGGCGCGGCGACGACGGCTGGGGCTGGTGGGCCAGCATCGCGCCGCTGCGGCTGCTGCTGGGGCTGGGCGCGTATGGCCTGCTGATAGTAGTCGCGTTGTTCGTGCCCAGGCTGGTGGATCAGCGGCTTGCTCTGGTGGCAGGCGCGCTGCTGATACCGGACGCGCTGGCCGGAGCCTTAGCCGCCACATTGAGCGGCATGGGCCATGCCGCGCTGGCAAGCTGGCTGGATGCCCTGAGCAATGTCGTCGGGCTGCTGGCAACGCTGGCGCTGGTCTTGATCTGGCATGCGAATGTGTTGGCGCTGGCCTGGCTGGCCGTGGCGATGGCCGCGTGGGCGCTCGTCTTCAATGGCTGGGCGCTGGTGAAGCAATGGCGGAGCGCGCGGTCCTATACCAGGAGCCGGTGGCGCTCGCATCAGGGCTGGCGTATCCCATTCCTCCAGAGAACCTTACCACCTGGACTCATTTCCGGCGCGTTCTCCGCTCCTGATGCCCCAGAGGGCGTTTCAAGTTCTTCTAAGATTCTGCCCATCTGGATGCACGAACGGACTCACGACACGCAAGCAAACGCCGCAACCGAGGCAACAGAACAGGCGCGCAAGCGCGGTTGGCGCGGCGCGCTTACGTGGGAAATGCTGCGTCATCTGCCTGGCCGTCTGGCTGCTGATTGGAAATACGCGCTGGCAGCGGCGCTGCCGTTGGGAATAGGCGCGCTGGCGGCCACGCTCTATTTTCGCGTGGATACGCTCTTCCTGAGCGCCGCGCGGGGCGCGCAAGCCGTCGCCTACTACAGCGCGCCCTATCAGATTGTTGAAGCGTTCTGGCTCATTTCCACCAGTTGGAATGCCGTTATGCTGCCGGTGCTGGCTCGGCGCTTTACCCCGCGTTTCGTGGAACGCTCGATAGGGCTGCTGCTCTGCATCGGGCTTCCGGCCAGCCTGGTTATCGCCTGCCGAGCCGACGACATCGTGACCATTGTCTTTGGCTCAGCCTATCTGCCAGCCGCGCTGCCGCTGCGCTGGGTGATCTGGGTCGTGCCCATTCTCTTTAGCTACGTTCCGCTGGTGACAGCGCTCTTCGTCCACGACCAGCAGCGCAACGTGCTGTATGTGCTGCTGGCGAATCTGGCTCTGGTGCTTATTCTGGATGCGCTGCTCATTCCCCCTTATAGCGTGCTGGGCGCGAGTATCGCCACGGTGGTGGTCGAGGCCGCTGGCCTCGGCGGCTATCTGTTCCTGGTGAAACGCGCCGACCTGGGGATTCACTGGACACGCGGCCTGGGCGGAGCAGCAGTTATCTGCCTGCCTATCGCAGCGGTCCTGATCATTGGGCAATCGCTGCCGTTCGTCTTTATCATGCCAGCCGTGATGATGCTGTGGGCCGCGTTGTTTGTCTTGTTTCACCCGTGGTCAGGTTGGGAGATCAACCCACAGTTCTTCTCCCCGCAGGGCGCGCGAGGCCGTGCCAGCCAAGCCAGGACGGAATCAGAAAGATCAGGCGGAGAGCGTTCCAACAAGCCCGGCAATGGAGACCCTCCGACGCCAGCAGATGACACTGAGGCAGGCAGCAAGCATTCAGCATCTCAAGGAATGGTGATTCCATGAAAGCACGTCGTAAAGTTCTTTTCTATCAGCCCTATTGCTTCGATGGCTTCCCGCGCATGCCGCTGCCGCTGATGTCGGTGGCGCGCATGGTGGACCGCGAGACGCTGGAGCCGATCATTTTTGACGCCAACGTGGACAAAGAAGCGCTGGATAAACTGCTGGCCGCCGCGGCGGATAATACACTGCTGGTTGCCATGAGCGTGATGCCTGGCGATCAGGTAGGCAACGCCTATGAGCACAGCAAGCTGCTCAAAGCGCGCTACCCTGACCTGCCGATCATCTGGGGGGGCTATTTCCCATCGATGTACCCAGATACCTGCCTGAAGGCGGGCGTGGTTGACGTGCTGGTCAAAGGCTATGGCGAGCCGACCTTCGCCGAACTGCTGACCCATTACGCCAACGGCGGCACCACCGCCGACCTGAAAAGCATCGCGGGCACGATCTATCTGCGCAACGGCAAAATCGTCAGCGAGCGCAGGCGCATGCTGATGGACCTGAACCGCTACCCGCCCTTGCCCTATGATCTGGTCGATCTGCCGCGCTATATCGCGCCCACCTGGCACGCGGACCGCAACGTCTTCTACATCTCCAGCCAGGGCTGCCCCTACGAATGCGGTTTCTGCGCCATTCCCGCAGTTGGCGGGCGCAAGTGGGCTGGCTATAACGCCGATCGCATCGTCGAGGATGTCAGGTTCTTTGTCGAGCACTACGACGCCAACGGCATCACCTTTGGCGATACCGAGTTTTTCGTCAGCGAAGCCCGCGTGCGCGGCATTGCCGAGGGGCTGATCGCCCTGGGCAGCCCGGTCACCTGGTGGGCGATGGGCACCATCGCCCGGCTGGTGAACTTTCAGGAATCGACCTGGGAACTGCTGGAGCAAAGCCGCTGCGCGGGCATCTTCGTCGGCGCAGAATCCGGTTCGGATGAAACGCTGCAAGTGATGGGCAAAGCCAGCACCGTGGCCGATACGGTGCGCCTGGCAGAAATCTTCGAGCGGCACAGCATCTTGCCAGAGTTCTCGTTTGTGCTGGGCTATCCGCCGCATCCCGAAAAGGACATCGACGCCTCGCTGGCGCTGATGAAAAAGCTGCGCGACCTGAACCGCAAAAGCCACTTCATCCCACACGTCTATACGCCGCTGCCCGATACCGGCAACTATGATCTGGCAACCGAAAACCATTTTGCTTCACCCACCACGATGGAAGGCTGGCTGGAGGGCCGCTGGCGCGACTTCGGGCGCATGCACCACCCGCACACGCCCTGGCTGGAGGGCAAGCGCGGCAAGTTCCTGCACGACTTCGAGATTGTGGTGCAGTACAGCAACCGCGTCTGGGCTAACAAAGCGCCAGGCACCGTCGGGGCTATTCCTTTTGCCCTGCTCAAAGCCTCGTGCTCGCTGCGCTGGAAGACAGGCTTCTTCCGCTATCCCTATGAATTGCAAGCCATCTGGAAAATTGGCCGCGCCTTCGCCAAGCTCTTCGATGGCGAGATTCCGCTGCCAGGGCCGCGCCCATCCTGGAAGCAATATCGCTGGCGTCCGGCAAGGCCAGGCAAAAGCCGCTCGGCCTTCCCGCCCTACCAGGAGGCGCGCGCATGACCACTGCCACAACGCTGCGCCGCGTGCTGCGACGCCCGGCAGCCCCTCAGCAACTTGCCGTCTTGGAGGGCTACGCCCGCTGGGCGGCCACCTACGAGCAGGACATGGATGGGCATCCGCTCGCGCTGGTGGAATCCGGCGCGATGCGCGCTCTGCTGCCACCATGCCAGGGCAGAGTCGCGCTCGACGCCGCCTGCGGCACAGGACGCTATGCCCGCGTGCTGGCCGAACAGGGCGCGCGGCAGGTCATCGGCGTCGATCAATCGGCGGCCATGCTGGAGCGCGCTCGCGAACTAACCGCAGCCAGTCCAAGCGCCGAAATGCTGTTCAAACAGGGGAGTCTGCTCGATTTGCCGCTGGACAATCATGCCTGCGATCTGGCAATTGTAGCGCTGGCGCTTGCGCACCTGGAAACGAAACAGCTTGCTCAAGCGTTCTCCGAACTCAGCCGGGCGCTCAAGCCAGGCGGTGTGCTGCTTATGTCGGAGATGCACCCTTTTGGCGCGCTGACTGGCGGGCGCTGCCGCTTCGAGACAAACACGGGCAGCCAGAAGCAGGTGTATCACATCCAGACCTATACCCACCTGCACGAAGACTATTTCAACGCTGCCAGCGCAACAGGTCTGACGCTGGAAGCGCTGTGCGAGCCACGCCTGACGCCTGATCTTATCCCGGCATTCGAGCGCGCCAACATGGGCGCATTCGCGCGCCAGTTTGCCGATTTCCCGCTGGCATTGGTATGCCGCTGGCGCGCCAGGGAGTAGGCCAATCCAGAAGACCTTGTGGCTACAAGACAACAACCCACGTAACAAAGGATGGAGCGTATGATTATCTCGCGACCAGGCCCGCTCTCGATCACCGATCAGAAGCCACCAGCCCCAACAGACGCCCGGCTGGCTGTGCTGCGGGCGCTGGCCTATTCGGACATTTTCGATTACGCTCCAGGCCGCGCCACGCTCTATGCCACGCTAGAAGAGCCTGGCATCTCATGCGCACGCTTTGAAGAAACGCTGCAAGCGCTGCTGGATAACGGGACCGTCGTTGCTGACGATGATCACTGCATGCTGGCTGGGCGAGAAGCGCTTTCAGCGATCTGGCGGCGTCGCCAGCAGCAGTCAGCGCTGAAACGACAGTTGGCCCTCCACTTTACCAGATGGATTCGCTGCCTGCCATTCATCCGCATGGTTGCCATTACCGGCACACTTGCCGCACAAAGTGCCGAAGCCGCCGACGACATCGACCTCTTTCTGATAACCACGCCAGGCCGGGTCTGGCTGGCACGCGCCCTGACCGTGGTCGTGGTGCGGCTGGCTGCGCTCTCAGGGGTGACGCTCTGCCCCAACTATCTGATCGCCGCGGACGCCCTTGAACTGAGCGAACGCAACCTGTATGCCGCACGCGAACTCGTCCAGATGCAGCCGCTCTATGGCGCAGCCTGCTATCATCAGTTTCGCCTGCGCAACTGCTGGACGCTGGATTACCTACCCAACGCCGAGGTCGGGCCTTCCCCAGATGTGCTGCTGCTTGACCGTCTGCCTGTTCTGGCACGCCTCTTCAAATGGCTGGGAGAACGCTTGCTCAGCGGGAGCACAGGCACGTCGCTGGAGCGCTGGGAGATGCGCCGCAAGGTGCGCAAGTTCCTGCAAGAACGCGCGCCCGCTGTGCCTGAAGAGGCCAATTTCTCGCCCGCGCAGTGCAAAGGGCACTTCGAGGGCCATGCCGCCCGCATCCTCCAACTCTTTCAGGAGCGCGTGGCGGCCTTGCTCGCCGCCCAGAAGGAGCAGCATTGATGGCTGCCAGAGGCGCGCTCGCCTGGAGACAGGTCTATACGTTCGGTTGGCTAACGCTGGCGCTAGAACGTCTGGCGTTGGCGGCGTTCATTGCCACCATCCTGCTGCTGAGCTACTGGCAGCCCTTCCAGCCTGATTGGTTCGTGAAAAGTTGGGACATCGGCAAACAATATCAGCTTGTCACTCTCTTTAACAGCCAGTTTCAGGGAATTATGATCTATCCCATTGACATCTCCGCAGCCGTCATGGTTGCGCTCTGGGGGCTGGGGCGCATCGCTGCCAGCGTCACCCACCAGGAGAGAGAGCCGCTGCGTTTTGGCCCGCTCTATGTCACCCTCCCGCTGATTGGACTAGCGGCGCTTGCAGCGCTCAGCGCCACACAGGCCATATTAAGTATCTTATCGCTGGAAATCGCGCTGCGCCTGCTGTTAGTAGCCGCGCTGGTAGTAGCCGTCATCAACCTACGCCCGCCGATGTGGGCTGTTGTCGCTCCGCTGGCACTGCTGCTGCTCTTTGAAGGCACGCTGAGTCTGCTCCAGGCGCAAACACAGTCAACGCTGCTGGGCTATTTGCCGTTTGAATGGGGCCAGAACACCGTCGCCACTCAGGCCGAAGCCAGCATTGTGCAGTTGCCCAACGGCACGCGCTGGCTGCGCGCTTATGGCACCTTTCCTCATCCCAACATCCTGGGCGGATTTCTTTGCCTGGCAATTCCACTCGTGGCTGGCGCGTACCTGCGCCTGCCTCGCCGCAGCGCCTTCTCCTGGCTGCTGCTGGCATCGCTGGCTGCGGGACTGTTCGGCCTCTTCCTCAGCTTTTCACGTGCGGCCTGGCTCGGGCTTCTGATTGGAGCGCTCTGGGCGGGATTGCTTCTCTGGCAAAAGCGCCACACCAGCAGGCGGGCGATCATTCCTACGAAGGTAAACACATCTTCTGAAGGCACCAGTGCCAGGCCCTGGCTGCGCCCAGCCCTGCTGGCTCTACTCAGCGTCGGGCTGCTGGTCGGGCTGGTGGCCGCGCTTGGGCCCATCGTGCAATCACGTCTGCTTTTGAATAACGCACCGCTGGAGCAGCGTTCGCTGAATGAGCGAGTGGTCTTGTTGGAAGCGGGCGTGCTCTTCTTCACTGAGCATCCCTGGCTGGGCGTCGGCGCGGGTAATATGCCGCTGATCGAGCTTTCGTACCCACCAACCAGAAATATTGGCGAACCGGCCCATAACGTCCCCATCGCGCTGGCCGTCGAAACGGGCCTCTTTGGCGTCCTGCTCTGGCTCATTGCGCCCCTTGGCGCGCTCTGGAAGGCCTGGCGTCGCCGCTTCACCCTCCCTGCCGCTGGGATAGCCGCCTCTGCGGCCCTGATAGCCCTGCTGGTGGTCGCGCAGCTTGACCACTACCTCTGGTCTCAGCCCATTGGCAGCATCATCTGGTGGCTGGTCGTTACACTGGCTGCCCTCTGGGGTGTTGGCGAACCAGCAAAGCAAGGATGACGCAGAGAAACTTACCTACTGGCGGCGAAGATCACCTGGCGTTACAATTTAAATGTCATTACTTCAGTATTGAGGAGCCATATCGCTATGCGCCAGGATAAACAGCCAGAGCCGCCCGCAGGCCACAATCAATCACCCAGAAAGCAAGCAAAGCAGCCTGCGCCGCCCGCGCATCACGCCGTCCCGCCTGTGCCAAACCCAAGTTTGAACAAGAAAACTCGCCTGGGGCAGCCCACCTCCGATGAGCAACTGCTTCAGCGGCCCATGCGTGCCCAGGAGCCATTCTCCACCGAATTTACGCACACTGACCCCTGGCGCGTCTTCCGCATCATGGGCGAATTTGTCGAAGGCTTCGATACGCTGGCTCACATTCATCCAGCAGTTACCTTCTTTGGCTCGGCGCGCGTCCATCCCGATGACCCCATGTACGAGGCGGCCCGCCAGACCTCGAAGCATCTGGCGCAGGCAGGGTTCAACATCATCACCGGCGGCGGACCCGGCATCATGGAGGCCGCCAACTGCGGGGCGGTGGAGGGTGGCAGCACATCGGTGGGCTGCAATATCGAACTCCCGCACGAGCAAAGCGTCAATGCGTATGTGCAAATTGCCATCAACTTCCGCTACTTCTTTGTGCGCAAGACCATGTTTGTCAAATATGCCGAAGGGTTTGTCATCTTCCCCGGCGGCTTCGGCACGATGGATGAACTCTTCGAAGCGCTGACCCTCATCCAGACCGGCAAAGTAGATATGTTCCCTATCATCCTCTTCGGCTCAACATACTGGGCGGGACTCTTCGACTGGATTAGGGCAACGATGCTGGCTGAAGGCAAAATCGCGCCCGAAGATTTGAATTTGCTCCAGGTTACTGATTCGCCTGAAGAAGTCAGCCAGATCATCCTGAGCAATTATCATACAAGGCAGAACGGCCTACCGCCGAACCTGGGTGGGCTGCGGTGACCATACGCAACAAAAACAGCGCAGCCTGAGGCGCAAGATGCGCCTCAGGCTGCGAGAAGAGTTTTGCAACGATAGCAGAAATTAGTCCCGTGACCGTGCCAGAACGACCCCATGCTCCTCGTCATTGGGATCAGCCGCGCCGAGTTCCATCGCAAAGAGGCCATCCAGGTCGCCAAGCTCCCGATCCAACCGATCAGCCTCATCCTTCAGCCAGTCGGCCACCAAGGCACAGGCTTCCTCTTTGCTGGAAGCGCGCACGACCGCGCGGTCCAGCGCCAGCACTTCATGGGAAACCACGTCTTGCTCAACAAGATACAGAGCCAGCCCTTCCATACGATCAGATACTGTATCTTCACGAGCCTCGGTTGGCAGGGGACGCAGGACCAGATCAGGACCGAACAACACCACTTCCCCATCCCAGGTCATCACCGTCATATCAGCCGACAGACGTCGCAACTCCATCACCATGCCCGGCCAGCACTCCTCTTCCGCAACTGCCCACATCTCGCGCCCCAGAGCCTGGCGTCGTTCCACATGTAGCTGGCGGCCAATGCCTGGCAACACCGCCAGCATACGCACTGGCGCTTCTGAAGAAGCAGAAGTCTCCGCCTCCTCGAATACAGCAGCACCATGAGAGAACATCTCCCCACTCTCCTCATCTAGCAGCGTATCCGGCATAGATACTCTCCTCACGAAGACCTGCTTGCTCATTTGGTCTTCAATGCTATTATACCGCCTGAGAGAAGATTGTGCTACCTGGGCCTCGCAATGTTCCAGAATGTATCATCCTGGCTATGTACGATACCAAAATTGATCCCAAGCCTGCCAGAAATTGTCTCCACGCGACACAACGGTGCGCGAGCCAACGATCTCCACGCCTGTGCGCCCGATAAAGGCGTTGGCGCGGTCTGGCGTTGCCAGTTCAACCTGGAAGGTGACCGGCGGGCCTGGCTTCCAGGGCGCAGGCCACTCTGCGCGATTGCCGAGCGCCTCAGCCACCCGCTGCTCGATCAACGCGCAGGCGTCGGCATGGTTCAGGGTGCGCGCGGCAAAACGACCCAGCCCCTTCTTGACAGAAGCCGCAACGACCTGCTGGCCCAGCAGCGCTTGCACCTCGCGGCAGGTGGCCTCGTCGCCAGCGACAAAAATGCCTGGCACATCCCAGCAGCCACAAATGGCCGCCAGGATGCCGCTTTCCCCAACCAGCGTCCCGTTAATTGTCGCGTTATACCACGCCTCCGAGGAAACCGTATGGCAGAGCACGCCATCAGCCGTGCCTGCCATGGCGTGCGCACCTACAAAGAGCGCCGCGTCGCATCCGGCCTCTAGCGGCTCAATATAGCGTGCCCAGGGATAGCCGAACACATATTCAGCGCCGCTTTCCAGGCGTTCGGGAATCAGACTTTTGAAGCTCCAGCCGCCGCCCGCGCCGTGGCAATCGACCACAATGATTTCGGTCGCGCCTCCAGCTTTCGCGCCCCGCACAGCAGCGCTGACCTCGCCCGTAAAGAGCCGCCGACCCTCCTCATAGAGTGGCGAACCGCCCATCACCTGCTCCCAGACTTCAATGCCAGCCACACCTTCCATGTCACACCAGATCATCACGCGCATAGTGTTATCCCTTCTTTGCTGAACTAGTCTATCCTCTTCATACTGCTCCCGCGCCTGGTGTATGCAGCGCCGGAGTATGCTCCACGTGCGCGGGTTCGGTGGGCGGAATCCGATTGAACATGCGAGTAATATGCGCCAGCCAATCGCGGTGCCAATCTTGAAGCGCGCCCGGCTGATAACGCCAGGCCCAGTTGCCAGCGGCCCGGCCCGGCATATTCATGCGAGCCTCGCTGCCCAGCGCCAGCACATCTTGCAAGGGAACAATCGCAAACTGCGCCACTGAACTGAACGCCAGGCGAATCAGATCAAGGCTCACGTTGCTTGCGTCGGTTGCCAGATACTCGCGGACGGCGTGTTGCTCCAGTGGCTCGCGGGTTCTATACCAGCCCAACGTAGTATCGTTATCGTGTGTGCCGGTATAGACGAGGGTTTGCCGTTCAAAGTTATGGGGCAGATGCTCGTTTCTGGCATCGGAGCTAAAGCCGAATTGCAGCACGCGCATGCTGGGAAAGCCAAACTGCTTGCGCAGCGCAACTACCCCTGGCGTGATGACCCCCAGGTCTTCAGCGATCACCGGAACCTGCCCCAGCGCCTTTTCGAGCGCATTGAACAGGTCTGCGCCCGGGCCTGGCACCCAACGGCCCTTGACTGCCGTTTCCTCTGTACCGGGAATCTCCCAGTACGCTTCAAATCCGCGAAAATGATCGAGCCGCAGCAGATCGACCAGCGCCAGGGCCGCCCGGAAACGCTCAATCCACCAGGCATAGCCCGTTTGCGCCAGCTTATCCCAGCGATAGAGCGGATTTCCCCAACGCTGTCCAGTAGCGCTAAAATAATCGGGCGGCACTCCCGAGACCACGGTTGGGCTGCCCGTCTCGTCCAGATAAAACAACTCGGGATGCGCCCACACATCGGCGCTATCATGGGCTACAAAGATCGGCAAATCGCCGACGATCTGGATGCTGCGCGCGGTGGCGTGCTGCTTCAGGCTGCTCCACTGCATGGAGAATTGGTATTGCAGATAGGCGTGAAAGTTGGCCCGCTCCGCCAAGCGATTTTGCCAGGCCGATAGCGCTTCTGGCTTGCGGGCGACAAGATCAGGCTCCCATTCGGTCCAGGGCGCGCCATGATGCTCATCTTTCAAGGCCATGAAAAGGGCGTAATCATCAATCCAATGCTGATTGTTCTGGCAAAATTGCTCGAACCATTTCCGCTGGTCTGGTGTGGCGCGCGCGTTAAAGCGCTCGAAAGACTGCCACAACAGCGGCATCTTGAACTCGATCACCGCGCCATAATCCACCGATGTTGTAGGAAACGCCGGTGGAGACGCAAGCGCCGCTTCCTCCAGCAGACCGTCATTTGCCAACTGGCGCAGCGAGATAAGCAAGTGATTGCCAGCAAACGATGAAAAGCTGGCGTATGGGGAATCAGCATAGCCTGTGGGACCCAGGGGAAGGACTTGCCAGAGATGCTGCTGGCTGCTGGCGAGAAAGTCGACAAAACGATACGCTTCTTCGCCAAGCTCGCCGATGCCAAATGGTCCGGGGAGTGAGGTAGGATGCAGCAATATGCCGCTTGAACGGTCTGCCTGCATGAGCAAAGCCCTCCAAAATCTCTAGAGAGTGGATACCCCTATTGTGCCATTCATCATGCCTGGTGCGCCAGCGAAAAGACCTCTGGCGCAAAGAGTCTTACAAATATGATGGTCCTATGAAAGCGTTCTCCGCTTGCGTTTTCCAGCACGGGCCGGTACTATAGAGCCGAGAAGAGGGTATATCATCCAGTGTCGCCTTCTATTACCGCATAGAAAGGGCAAGGCGTTTTTCTGCTTCCAACGCAGCAGAAAGGCGCGTCAATGTCTCTATGAAGTGTCTGGTTACCGGAGTCGCCGGGTTTGTCGGCTCCCATCTGGCCGAGCGCCTGCTGAGGGATGGGCACAGCGTCGTGGGAGTAGATGCCTTGACGGACTATTACGCCCGCACGCTCAAGCAAAGAAATCTTCAACGCCTGCAAGAAAACGAGTCCTTCACCTTTCTGGAGGCTGATCTGAACGCCATCGATCTGGTGACGCTTATCGGTGAAAGCGAGTGGATTTTCCATCAGGCCGGGCAGGCGGGCGTGCGTGCCAGTTGGGGGCAAGATTTTGCGCGCTACACCGCCGCGAATATCACTGCCACGCAGCATTTGCTTGAGGCCGCCACGCACGCCTCACGCTTGAAACGCTTTGTCTATGCCTCCTCCTCTTCGATCTATGGCAACGCGCGTGCCCTGCCGGTAACCGAAGAGACCTTGCCCCAGCCCGTTTCACCTTATGGAGTGACGAAGCTGGCGGGTGAGCACCTGTGCATGCTCTACTGGCATAACTACCATGTCCCGACGGTGGCGCTGCGCTACTTCACGGTTTATGGCCCGCGCCAGCGACCGGACATGGCCTTTCATAAGTTTCTGAAGGCGATGCTGTACGAGGACGAGTTTACCGTCTACGATGATGGCTACCAGACCCGCGATTTTACCTATGTTGCTGATATTGCCGAGGCCAATGTTCAAGCCGCGCAGGCTCCCGATGCAGCCGGGCAGGTCTTCAATATCGCGGGCGGCTCGCGGGTTCACCTGCGCAAGGTGATCGAGATAATGGAAAAGTTGGTTGGCAAGCCCGCGCGTATCCGCTATGAGCCGCCAGCCCTAGGCGATGTGCGCGATACCTTCGCTGATACGACCCGCGCGCAGCACATCCTTGGCTATCAGCCGCGAGTGCCGCTCCGCGAGGGTCTGGCGGCTGAAATCGCCTTTCTGCGCGAACTTTATGGATGCGAATAAGAGCAGGCGGAGAGCGTTGGAAGCCAACGTGCTCAACGATATAGAAAATACCCGACGAGTCCCGCCAGCGCTAAGATCAGCAGCACATTGACTTTGCGGCTCAGTGCCAGCCCGAACGCCCCCAGGGCGATGAGCAACCCTCTCCAATCGACGCCAGGCTGGTGGAGAATCGTCCAGACCACCGTCAGCAAGATGCCAACCACAGCCAGCGAGACGCCTTGCATCGCTCCCTGCACCCAGGCTTGCCGCTCGATGCGGGCGTATCCAGCGGAAACGGCCAGCACCAGCAGCGCGGGCAGGATAATCGCAATCAGCGCCAGCAACGCGCCGAGATAACCGTAGGTGAAATAGCCCAGGCTGATGACCCATAAGCCGTTTGGGCCGGGGCTAATTTGCCCGATGGCAATCGATTGGCCGAAGTCCGCTTCCTGCGCCCAATCATTGGCAATCAAATCCTGATGCAGGCTGGGAAGATTGCTGAAGCCGCCAGTGGAAAAGAGCGAAGCTTTCAGGAACAACAAAAAATAGATAATTGGGTTAATCATAGCGGTTTCTCTTGCTCTTTTTGCTGGGGCGTCCCTGGGCGCGGTGTAAAGAAGACGATGCCGAGACAAAGCGCGCCAAGCACCACCACAATCACCGAAAGTTTCAGAAAGATAATCACCACCGCGCTGGCGACCACCAGCGCGCTGCCCGCCAACATAAACCACAGCCCGGATTTATGAGCGTGCTGGATGAGTGGGCGCGCGAAGTTCAGCCCCACCAACAGCATGATGCCGCCCGTTGCCGGGATGATGCCGCGCAACACCGCCTGCACCGCTGGCGCTTGTTCGATCTGCACGAACAACGCGGCGAGCAGGCAAGTGATCGCCACGCTGGGCACAAGCAGGCCAGCCAGCGAGGCAATGATGCCCTTTATCCCGCCCATCTTCTTGCCCAGCAGGACTGTAAGAGCTATAAGGTTGATGCCTGGAGTCAACAGGCACAGGTTCCAAAGGCGCAGAAACTCTTCCATGGTCAACCAGCCCTGCTGCTCGATAAACGCCCGCTGAATCAGCAGCGTCGTTGAGGCCCCACCGCCAAAGGACTGTAAGCCGATGCGCGCCCAAAGGCCAAAAAGCCGCCATGCCCCAGGTTTGGGGTCTTGTTCGCTCATAGGAAAGTGCTCCCTTGTCTTTTAAGAGGATGTGTTGCCAGTCTGATTCAGTCCGCCGCAAGCTGACGCAGGCTTGCGCGTATGGCGTCGCCCATCTGGCGGGTGGTCGCTGTGCCGCCCAGATCGGGCGTGCGCACCTGCCCCTCCGCCAGCACAACTTCGATGGCTCGCAGCAGCAGGGCTGCTGCCTCTTGCTCGCTCAGGAAATCAAGCAAAAGCTGAGCCGACCAGATCGAGGCAATAGGGTTGGCGATGCCCTTGCCCGCGATGTCCGGGGCAGAGCCATGAATCGCCTGGAAGAGACTGGGGTAACGGCGCTCCGGGTTGAGGTTTGCGCTCGGCGCGAGGCCCATACTGCCAGCCACCGCCGCGCCCAAATCGGTGAGGATATCGCCGAAGAGGTTCGAGGCGACGATCACGTCCAGGCTCTCCGGTCTGGCGACCACGCGCGCCGCCAGCGAGTCGATAAGCTGCTGCTCGTGGGCAATATCCTGATATTCCGCCGCCACCTGCTTGAAAACCTCATCCCAGAAGACCATCGAATACTGCAAGCTGTTGGATTTTGTGGCGCTCAACACCCGCTTGCGTCCGTGCTGGCGTGCGTACTCAAAAGCGTAGCGGATAATGCGCTCTGTGCCCTTGCGCGTGAAGGTAGCCGTCTGGATGGCGACCTCGTCAGCCGTTCCCTGATGGATGCGCCCGCCCATGCCAGCATACTCGCCCTCGGTGTTTTCCCGCACGCAGACCATATCGATCTCTGCCGGACCTTTGCCTGCCAGTGGGCTGGTCACGCCGGGCAGCAGGCGCATGGGCCGCAGGTTGACGTACTGGTCAAACCCTTGGCGAATGGGCAGCAGCAAGCCCCACAGCGTCAGATGGTCTGGCACGCGCGGGTCTCCGACAGGGCCAAGCAAAATGCCATCAAAGCCGCCGCGCTCCAGCATCGCCAGGCCATCCTGCGGCATCAGCGCGCCTTCGCGCAGATAACGCTCGGTCCCCCAATCGAAGTATGCAGTTGCCAGACGGAAGCCGCCGTGCAGTTCGGCCAGCGCCTCCAGCGTCTGAAGGCTTTCCGGAATGACTTCCTGGCCGATGCCGTCCCCCGGCAGCACGGCAAGCTGATAATGCCGCATTGGCTCCCCGTCTTTCTCTATCCGCTAGGCGCTGGCAGCATTGAGCGCGGCTATGTCGTCTGTGCTCAGCCGCAGATCGACGGCCCCAAGCAGTTCGCGGACCTGCTCGGCAGACGTGCCGCTGGCAATTGGTGCGGTGACGCCGGGCCGCGCCAGAATCCAGGCCAGCGCCACCTGCGCAGGCGTTACGTTATGCTCGGCTGCCACACGGTCAACGGCTGCTAACACGGCCCAGCCTCTCTCGTTCATGAAGCGTTGCTGAATGCCCCCAGCCCGCTGGCTGGTCGGCATGTCTTTATCGGGCCGATATTTGCCGGTGAGGAAGCCACTGGCAAGCGACGAATAGGTGATCACACCCAAGCCTTCTTTTTGGCACAGCGCCTCTAGCGCGCCCTCATACACAGTGCGCGTCATGAGATTATACGGTGGCTGCATACAGGTATAGCGCGCATATCCGTGCTGATCGCTGACCATGAGCGCTTCGGCAACACGCTCCGGGCTGTGCTGCGACGCGCCGATGGCGCGCACCTTGCCCTGGCGGACCAGTTCATCAAATGCGCCCATTGTTTCTTCTAAGGGTGTCGTCTGGTCGTCTTCATGCGCCTGATAGAGATCAATCACGTCTATTTGTAAGCGGCGCAGCGATGCCTCCACTTCCTGCATTATAAAGCGCCGCGATAGACCCCGATGGTCTGGCCCGGTGCCCATCGGCTTGCCCAGTTTGGTAGCGATGACCAACGCAGCGCGATTGCCTCTGTCACGCATCCAGCGGCCAATGATAGTTTCGGATTCGCCACCAACGTATCCATCTACCCAGGCACAGTACGTATCCGCCGTGTCGATAAAGTTACCGCCGCCCTCCACATAGGCATCGAGCACAGCAAATGAGGCGGCTTCATCGGCAGTCCAACCAAAGACATTGCCGCCCAGACAGAATGGAACTACTTCAAGACCAGTGCGACCAAGTGAACGTTTCTGCAAAGAAATCCTCTTTCGCTTCCTGATAAGCAGGCCAGGCAGGAGGTACTTCCTGGCTACTCTGCTTCCTGGCTGAACGAATATATGCTACTATAAGCATGCAGCCTCTTGCTTCTCCCGGCCAACAGTGCCTGGAGAGAGGTTAAGGACTGCGGTTATGTTCGCTCCTCCATGAACTTGCATGGAGCGTATAGCGGGCGAAGCAACAGAGATGGTCGGGGTTTGTGCCTTAGCCATCTCTGTTTTTCTCTGGCTGGGCGTGTCTTCGCGCGCTAGCGTGACGAAAACGCCTGGACACCGGTAATATCGCGCCCAACGATGAGCGACTGAACCGTATCGGTGCCTTCATAGGTGAAAACCGCCTCGATGTCCGCGTGATGCCGCGCGATATGATACTCCAGCAAAATGCCGTTGCCGCCCAGCATCTCCCTGGCCTCGGCCACTACCTCGCGGGCCAGCCGTGCGTTATTCATCTTCGCTAGCGAAGCCATGGCCGCCGTCATTTTGCCCTCTTCCTGAAGCTGGGCCAGCCGCAAACACAATAACTGCATCGTCGTGACGTTGGCAAGCATCGTCGCCAGTTTGTGTTGGATGATCTGGAAGTTCGCCAGCGGCTTGCCAAACTGAATGCGCTCGCGGCTATACTTCAGCGCAATCTCATAGGCCGCCACCGCGTGCCCGACAGCCTCCCAGGCCACGCCAGAGCGTGTCGCAGTCAGCACCTGGGCGGTATCTTTGAAGCTGCGCGCGTTCGCCAGCCGATTTTCCGCCGGAATATGCACATCTTTCAGCGAAATATCTGCCTGCCAGACGGCGCGCTTGGAAACCTTGCCGGTCATCACCGTTGGCTCGAAGCCAGGTGTGCCCTTCTCGACCAGGAAACCGCCCACGTTGCCCTCATCGTCACGCGCCCAGACCACCACGACATCGGCAAACGAGGCGTTGCCAATCCAGCGTTTGGCCCCATCAAGAACATATTCGTTGCCCACGCGATGCGCTCGCGTCTCCAGCGCCACCGCGTCAGAGCCGTGGTTCGGTTCCGTCAGCGCGAACGCGCCGATTTTCTCCAGGCGCGCCATCGCTGGCAGCCAGCGCTGTTTCTGCTCCTCCGAGCCAAGCATGGAAATCGAGTGCATCGCCAGGCCAGAATGCACACCAAAAAACGTGCAGATGCTGGCATCGCCGCGCGCCAGTTCCAGCGCCATCAGCCCCGAGGCTACCATGCTCGTGCCAGGGCAGCCATAGCCGTGAATGTCGCTTCCGGCCAGGTTCAGCCGGGCCAGCTTGGGAATGAGTTCAAATGGGAACTCCGCGCGCTCCCAATAGTCGTTGATGACGGGGATAACCTCCTGATCGCAGAACTGGCGCACGGTATCGCGCACGCGCCGTTCCTCATCGGTCAGCAGTTCATCCATCAGATAAAAGTCGGTCCCGAGCGAATGCGCAATCGACTCCTTGAGTTCTGCGACCACAGGCGGTCTCCCTTCTTGCTATTTCTGACGCTGACGAATGATGGCCCTGGCAAGCGAACGCTTATGCACCTCATCCGGCCCATCAACGATATGCAGCGTGCGTCCATGCGCGTACATCGAGGCCAGCGGGAAATCGTCGCTCATGCCCGCGCCGCCAAAGACCTGAATGGCGCGATTGACCACATCCGTCACCACTTGCGGAGCCACAATCTTAATCATGGCAATCTCATTCTGCGCAGCTTTCTTGCCAAGGTTATCAATCATCCAGGCGGCTTTCAGTGTCAGCAGTCGCGCCTGTTCGATCTCCAGATGCGACTGCGCAATCCAATCCTGAATCACGCCCTGTTCGGCCAGCGTCTTGCCGAAGGTCACGCGCTTGAGCGCGCGCTCGCACATCAGGTCCAGCGCGTACTCCGCCATGCCAATGGCGCGCATGCAGTGATGGATGCGCCCAGGCCCCAGCCGCGCCTGCGCAATGGCAAAGCCGCTGCCCTCTTCGCCCAGCAAATTGCTGACCGGCACGCGCACGTTCTCGAACAGCACTTCGCAGTGGCTTTCATTATCGACATAGCCCATGACGGGCAGGTTGCGTACCACCGTCACGCCTGGGGTATCCCTGGGCACCAGCACCATGCTTTGCTGAGTATATCTATCGGAGCTATCGGGAGCCGTTTTGCCCATCACGATGAAGATTTTGCAGCGAGGCCGCGCCGCACCAGAAATCCACCACTTGCGCCCGTTCAGCACATACTCATCGCCCTCGCGGGTAATCGAAAGCTGAATGTTGGAGGCATCCGAACTGGCGACATCCGGCTCGGTCATCGCAAACGCCGAGCGAATCTCGCCATTGAGCAGCGGCTCCAGCCACTCTTTCTTTTGCTCAGGCGTGCCAAACTGCGCCAGAATCTCCATATTGCCGGTGTCGGGCGCGGCGCAGTTAAACACCTCGGAAGCCCAGCCAACGCGCCCCATGATCTCGGCCAGCGGCGCGTACTCCAGATTGGTCAGGCCCGCGCCATATTCCTCATCAGGCAAAAAGAGATTCCATAAACCTTCCGCTTTTGCTTTTGGCTTTAATTCGTCGATAATCTCGGCATGATGATGCGGATTCCCGGAAGCGGCAATTTGATCTCGATACGTCTGCTGATTGGGATAGACATAGCGCTCCATGAAGTCGCTCACCTGTTGGCGGAGCGTGTTCACATTCTCGGAATAGGCAAAATCCATCGCGCTTCTCCTTCACTGGCAAAAGCCGGGGCGGCTCAATCTCGTCATCGAGAAGACGTGTCTCGTTGCTGCGCTCAGTATAACATGACAGTTTTGTCATCTTTTGTTAGCCAGCTAGCGATGACCCTTGATGGCGCAGCAGTTGACACGTCAGTTGGATGTGCCCTTGATGCAGCGCGCTGTGTTCTACTGCGTGCAGCAGGCAATCACGAACCGTCATAGGCTGATCGAGCTTGCGCGGCTGAAAGGTTGCGGGCGGATTAACAACGCGCTCCATCGCTTCATCGGGCAAGCTGTCCAGCACCTTGTGGACATCTGCTATCCAGCGTTCATAGCGCGCCACCAATTCCGCCAGTGTGCCGGTGGCATAAAACTCTGCCAGACGATCACGCGGAATCATTCTTTCACCAGCCATCACCAGCACCCAGAACTCGCCCGCGCCGACCAGATGAGTGGCAAGCGCAAAAAGCGTATTGGTCTCTGGCAGCGTAAGCGGCTGATTCAGCAACGCTTCTGGCACGCTGCGCAGTTGCTGAAGCGCCTCGCGCCCAATATAGTCCAACAGGCTCGCAACATGCGAGGCTTCATTTGCCATAGTGGTATCCTTTGTATGTTCTACACAGTGAAATACCTGCGCAGCTTGACAAACGCTTGCTCATAGCGTATTGTATTATGGACAATTGCATCATGACCTGGCCCGCGTTGATCGAGATCAGTAGGCGATTGGCCTCTAACAGCGACCCGGAGTTGGTGAAAGTCCGGGAAAGAGCAGCCATCGCTGAACGCGCTCGTGAGCGAGTGCCCGAAGAAAGCGCCCCGGCGCAAGTAGGGCTGCGAGTGGTTCTCGCGCCAGCAACAACCAAGAGTGGTCACAGCAAGCTACACAACGTCGTGATCGGCTGACGGCCCGCCAAGGGTCTTAAAAACTGTGTCAACAAGGGTGGCACCACGGGAGCGCCGATTGCGGCTCAGCGCGACTCTCGTCCCTTCGCTAAGAAGCAGAGCGAAGGGACGATTTTTTTGCCCTTTCGCACAGCGCGTAGAGAGGAGCCGCGACTAGAAAGGAGCTTGCATGCATCACCTGTTGACACTTGATGAATTGACCACCAAAGAGATGGACCACCTCTATGCGCAAGCGCGCATGCTGAAGCTGGGGCGGCGCTCTCCAAAGGGCCTGCCACCGCTCAGCGGGCAAACCATCGCCCTGCTGTTTGAAAAGCCCTCCCTGCGCACGCGCGTCTCGTTTGAGGTCGCCGCGCTGGAACTGGGCGCGCAAAGCCTGTACCTTTCGCCACAGGAAGTGGGCCTTGGCAAGCGCGAGGCCGTTGCCGATGTGGCCCGTGTACTGAGCAGCTATGTCCATGCCATCGTCATCCGCACCTTCAGCCACGCACTGCTTGAAGAGTTTGCGCAGGCGGCCACCGTTCCGGTCATCAATGGCCTGACGGACGCGCACCATCCCTGCCAGGGGCTGACGGATGTCTTTACCATCATCGAAGAGTATCAGGACGTGGCAGGGCTGACGCTGACCTATCTTGGCGATGGAAACAACGTCGCGCATTCGCTCCTGCAAGCCGCTGCCAAAGCGGGCCTCAACGTGCGCATCGCCACGCCCGCAGGCTACGAGCCGGATGCCGCCGTCGTAGATGCCGCGCGCCAGGAAGCGCAGCTTAGCGGGGCCAGCATCACTCTGACCAACGATCCCGCCGAAGCCGCATCGGGCGCGCATGTTCTGTATACCGATGTCTGGGCCAGCATGGGCCAGGAAAACGAGGCCGCCCAGCGCAGCGCCATTTTCTCCGGCTATCGCCTCGATGGCCGTCTGCTGGCGCAGGCGCACCAAGACGCCATCGTCATGCACCCGCTGCCCGCACATCGCGGCGAAGAGATCACCGATGAGGTGATGGACGGCCCACAGTCGCGCGTGCTGGTGCAAGCTGAAAACCGGCTCCATGTCCAGAAAGCCATCCTGCTCTCCCTGCTGGGCAGCAACGTGCTGGCCTCGCTTTCAGCTTAGAAGAGGACGACGATGGCAAAACTCTGGTCCAAGGGCTACGAAATCGAACCGTTGATCGAACAGTACCAGTCGGCGCGCAACGCAGCGCTCGATGCCGAACTGGTGTGCCATGATCTGTGGGGGTCATTCGCCCAGGCGCGCATGCTCCACAAGATCGGCCTGCTGAACGATGCAGAATGGGCAGCCATTGATGGCGCGCTGCGTCAACTACTCCACGAGGCGGAAACAGGCGCATTGCGCCCAGATACCGCTGAAGAAGACATCCATACAGCCATTGAACATCGGCTGGTGGCAATCGTGGGTGAAGCGGGCAAAAAAATCCATACAGGCCGCTCGCGCAACGATCAGGTGCTGCTGGACCTGCGCCTGTATGCCAAAGGACACCTGCTGGAGATTGCTGATGCCGCGCTTGCCACAGCGTCGAGCCTGCTCGCACTGGCGCGGCAGCACGAATGGACGCCTATGCCAGGCTACACGCATATGCAGCGCGGCATGCTGTCGTCGGTGGGTCTGTGGGCTGCCGCCTATGCCGAAGCGCTGCTGGACGACTGCGTGCCGCTGGCCGCTGCCTACGCGCTCAACGATCAATCGCCGCTGGGGTCGGCGGCAGCTTATGGCGCGCCGCTTCCCCTGGACCGCGCCTATGTAGCGGAACTGCTCGGCTTCGCCCAAGCGCATCACAACGTCTTGACGGCAGGAAACTCGCGCGGCAAAGGCGAGGCTGCTGTGGTGCAGGCGCTGGCCCTGGTGATGCTTGATCTGAGCAAGTGGGCGCAGGATGTCTTGCTTTATACGACACGAGAATACAACTTCCTGCGCGTGCCCCAGGAACTGTGCAGCGGCAGCAGCATCATGCCGCAGAAGCGCAACCTGGACACCATGGAACTGGTCCGCGCGCGAGCGCAAACAGTCATTGCCCTTCAGGGTCAGATGCTGGCGACGCTGGCGGGGCTGCCATCCGGCTATAACATGGACTATCAGGAGACCAAAGCGCCGTTCATCGAAGCGATTCACCTCTGCAAAGAAAGCCTGGACATCGTCAAGCTCTTTGCATCGCGTATCGAGGTCGATGAGGAACGTTTGCAAGCCGCCTGCACCGATGAACTCTTCGCCACAGACCGCGCGCTCGATCTGGCGCGTCAGGGCACGCCATTCCGCGACGCCTATCGCACCGTCGCCACGACTGCCCACGAGCCAGAGCAGACCGATCTGGCAGCGCGGCTGCACACGCGCACACATGAAGGCGCGCCCGGCAACCTGGACCTGGATGGCGTGGCAGCGCGCATCAGCGCCGAGCAAACCGCCTGGGATACACGACGAACCCATTTTGAAGAGGCCATTGCCGCCCTGGTTGGCGAAAACACCCATCAGGACAGGTGATACTTGTGAAAATACGAAGTTTTCAACTGGAAGATTACGAGGAGGTCGTCAGTCTCTGGACACAGGCTGGACTGAGATTAAGTCCATCAGATAGTCGCGAAGCCATCACGCACAAATTAGAACGCGACGCGGACTTGTTTCTGGTTGCGGTTGAAGGAACGGCCATCGTTGGGGCAGTGATGGGAACATACGATGGACGCCGGGGATGGATCAACCACCTCGCAGTAGCATCGCAGCAGCAACACCAAAAGCTAGGCACCCGACTCATGCGGGAGGTAGAACATCGCCTGCTCCAGAAGGGCTGCGCCAAGATTCAGTTGTTCATCTTACCAACGAACGCCACCGTTCAGACGTTTTATCAACGCCTTGGCTATCAGCGTGATGAGATGATTCTCATGGAAAAATGGCTATAAGTTGCTCTTGCTCACGAGCAGAAACAGAAGGAAAGGAACCAGGCATACATGCCACAAAAAGTAGTTCTCGCCTACTCAGGCGGGCTAGATACCTCGGTAGCCATTCGATGGCTACAAGAAACATACAACATGGAAGTCATCGCGCTGACCATCGACGTGGGCAACGAGCGCGACATTTCCGCCGTCGCCTCGCGTGCCCGGCAGATTGGCGCGGCCAAGGCCCTCACCGTAGACGCACGCAGCGAGTTTCTAACGTATTTCGTCTGGCCCGCGCTGCAAGCCGGGGCCATCTACGAGGGCGCGTATCCGCTGGCAACGGCGCTGGCGCGTCCCCTGATTGCAAAGCTGCTGGTGGATGTGGCGCGCAGCGAAGGAGCCACCGCCGTGGCGCATGGCTGCACCGGCAAGGGCAACGATCAGGTGCGCTTCGATGTGTCTATTATGGCCCTCGCGCCCGACCTCAAGATCATTGCGCCCGTGCGCGAGTGGAGCATGACGCGCGACGTCGAGATCAAATATGCGCAGGAACACGGTATCCCCGTTGCCGCGACCTCAGCTAGCCCTTACAGCGTTGATGCCAACCTCTGGGGGCGCAGCATCGAATGCGGCATCCTCGAAGACCCCTGGGCCGAGCCGCCCGCAGATGTCTGGGACTGGACCGCAGACCCGGCAACCGCGCCCGCCGAGCCAGACGAAATCACCATCACCTTCGAGCAAGGCGCGCCGGTGGCGCTGAACGGCGAAACGTTGGACGCCGTGACGCTGGTGCAACGCTTGAACGCGCTGGCAGGCAAGCATGGCGTCGGGCGCATCGATCATGTGGAAAACCGCCTGGTCGGCATCAAATCGCGCGAAGTCTATGAAGCGCCCGCTGCAACCACCCTCTTTGCCGCGCATCGTGCGCTGGAGACGCTGACGCTCAGCCGCGAACAGGTGCGCGTCAAAGAAGTGCTGGCTGCCGAATATGCGCGGCTTATCTATAACGGCCTCTGGTACAGCGCGCTGCACGGCGACATTCTGGCTTTCATGCGCAGTTCGCAGCAATATGTCAGCGGCGACGTGCGGCTGAAACTCTTCCGAGGTGTGTGCTCGGTGGTGGGCCGCCGCTCGCCCAACTCGCTCTATCAGCACGCGCTGGCAACCTATGAGCAGGGCGACACCTTCGACCACAACAGCGCGCTCGGCTTCATCGCTCTCTGGGGGTTACCCGTCAAGACACAGGCGCAGGCGCAGCTTCTCAAAGATGGCAAGGGCGAGAACATCTTGCATTTCGAGAATCCGCTGCTGTTGGGATAAGCAGGGAATAAGCACAGCAATTCAGAGAATCGGCTGGCAGAGAGAAATGCCAGTCGGCTCTCTGGGTTAAATGGTGCCGAAGGTCAGCCCCAAATCCTTGAGGTGCTTACGGTAGGCAATCGCCATTGCGTCGGAACGGTGATGCAGTTCCGCCTGCAAATCTAATGGGAGCAATTCCGGGCGTTGCGACTGCACCACCGGCAAATCTTGCGCGACAATCTGGTCCTGAAATGCCCGAATCTCCTCAGCGGGTGTTTCATGGCCGTAGTTCATCGCCAGCCACATCCAGCCGATGCATGCTGCTGGCTCAACCGGCGTAATGGCGAAGTAAATCACAAAGTCGCGGCCTGTCGTCTTCTTCAGATATCCGGTGAAGGGCCGCAAGACCGAATAGGTATAGGTCACAGTTGCACCATAGCCCAGGCCATCGGGATTCGGCTGCCAGACCTGAATGTCGTTCGCCGTAATGCCATCCGGCCCCACCACGATCTCGTACTTATCGATCTCGGCATGCTGCGGGTCGCCCAGCAGCCCCTCATGGACGTAGGGGAAGTGGGCCACATCCAGAAAGTTCTCCATGAAGCGCGTGCCGCTGGCCTTACAGGGATAGGGGCCGCAGAGAATCTTGCGATAAGAGGTGTCATCCCATTCGGGAAAAACGGCCATATCGCGCGTCGGGTTGCCCAGGCACACCCAGAGCAACCCATAGCGCTCCCGCACCTGATACACCTTATTCACGCGCGCATGGCTTGGCGGCACTTGCGTGGGGTGCGCCGGAAAACGCACGCATTGCCCCTCCTGGTTATAGGTCCAGCCGTGATAGCCACACACCAGCGTCTCGTTTTCGACGCGCCCCAGCGAGAGCGGCGTGCCGCGATGCGGGCATAAATCTTCCCACGCGGCAACCCGCTCGCCCACACGCCACAGGATAATATCTTCGCCGAGCAAGCGCACCGACAGAATCTGCCCCGGCTTCAGTCCATCTGCCTGAGCTACCGGATGCCAATCGTCAAGCAGTATCGCATCAACCATAGAAAGCTCGCCCTTCTAATTCAGGCGTTCAACGATCATCGCCATGCCCTGACCGCCGCCGACACACATCGTCTCCAGGCCAAGGGCCTTGTCGGCAGTTTGCAAGCCGTTGAGCAACGTGTTCATGATGCGTGCGCCCGTCATGCCATAGGGATGCCCCAGGGCAATCGCGCCGCCGTTGACGTTCAGCTTGTCCCACGGAATGCCCAGATGCCTGGCCGAAGGGATGACCTGCGCGGCGAATGCCTCGTTAATCTCCACCAGATCGATGTCGTCCATGGTCATACCCGCCCGGCTCAATGCCTGGCGGCTGGCCTCGATTGGTCCCAGCCCCATAATCTCCGGGTTGAGCGCCGAAACACCACTCGCCACAATACGCGCCAGCGGCGTAATGCCCAGTTCCCGCGCCCTGCTGTCGCTCATCACCACCACTGCCGCCGCGCCATCGTTGAGCGGGCAGGCGTTGCCCGCTGTAATCTGACCGTCGGGCCGAAACACTGGCTGAAGTTCAGCCAGCTTCTCCATCGTCGTGCCAGGCCGGGGACCGTCGTCTTTGGTGACGACATTGCCGCTGGGCGTGGTGATTGGCGTAATCTCGCGCTCAAAGAAGCCGTTCTGCTGCGAGGCGACGGCGCGCTGCTGCGACAGGCAGGCAAATTCATCCATCTCGCGGCGGCTGACATTTTCGGCCAGGCGCACGTTCTCGGCGGTCTGGCCCATCGCAATGTAGATGTCCGGCAATCCCCTGGGAGGTTCCCAGGCATCAGCGCCTTTCGCGCGCTCGGCAGTGCGCGCTTCAGCCTCGGCAAAGAGGGCGTTGTGGGGTCCGGCGTCGGCCACGCCGTTCATAAAGCGGCTCACCGTTTCCACTCCAGCCGCCACGAATACATCGCCCTCACCAGCCTTGATGGCATGAAACGCCATGCGAATGGTCTGGAGCGACGACGAGCAGTAGCGATTGACCGTCACGCCAGGAACAGCGGGCATACCCGCCAGGATTGCCACCACCCGCGCCATATTGAACCCAGACTCTCCGGCAGGCTCGCCGCAGCCAAGCAGCACATCCTGCACCGAATTGGGGTCAAGCTGAGGCACTTTGGCAAGCGCCGCCTTCACAATGGTAGCCGCCAGATCATCCGGGCGGCACTCGACCAACGACCCTTTCGCGGCCCGCCCAATCGGGCTGCGCGCAGCAGCAACAATGACAGCTTCGGGCATGGTGCTCTCCTTTAGGCTTCCTGAATTGACGACGCTGAAGTCTCGCCAGATATCCTCTATGTGCCGTATTATGAGGGAGAAGAGAAGAGGGCGTCAATCCCTTCATCTTGCTGAAAAGAGCGCTTATCCATTTTGAAAGGCAGGTTTTGAGCATGAGTTCCTCTGCTGCCGATGCGCACGAGTCCGCTGGCCGATTCGGTTCAGCCATTGTCGATCAACCAGCCTCATCGCCAGTGACGCTGAGCGAAGGGAGCCTGATTGCCCTGGCGCTGGCGCGTATCTTCTTCGGCCTGCTGTGGTTTCAACAGATCGCCTGGAAAATGCCGCCCGACTTCGGCGGCCTGCGCACCGATGTCCTGCGCGAGATTCGCTATACCATCCTGCCAGGCTACAGCAGCCTTATTCAAAACATCTTCCTGACGCACTTTTCCATCCTGGGAACCTTCATCTGGACCGCAGAATTGCTAGTCGGCGTCTCGCTGCTGCTGGGGCTGTTCTCGCGGCTGGGAGCAGGGCTGGCGCTGCTGCTCTCGATTCAGTTGTACGTGGGCATTGCCTATGCCCCAGGGGAGTGGTATGGAGCCTATGGTATGCTGCTCATGCTCAGCCTGATTCTGGCGGCGCTCCCTGCCGGGCGGCGGCTTGGCATCGATCAACTACTATGGGTCAGGCTCAGCGAGGCAGCAAAGGCACACCGGCTGGCCCGGCTCGTGCAACATCTACTGTAAGCCACAAGGAGGAAGCATTGATGCGCAGCATTCGTTATGGCCTCCTGGCAGGCGGGCTGGCAGGTTTACTGCTCGTAGGCTTGCTCTTTTACGATGAAGGGCCAAGCAATCAGCTTATCTTTGTTGCTCAATCTTTTGGGCTGGATGGTCACGGAGGCAGCCGAGGCATTGCCGCGCTGCTGCTGCTCGTCCTGGGAACGATCATTGGCGGCTGCTTCGGCGCGCTCCTGCGCCAGCCGACGCTCGCGCGTGGATGGGTGCTGCTGTGGGGGCTGGTCGCGGGCGTCCTCTGGTGGGCCATCCTCTATCTCTTGCTGGGAATCGTGGTACAGCGCCTCTCGTTCCCGTTCTATCTTCTGATGCTGTATCTCGTCGTCAGCCTGGTCTATGGGCTGGCGCTGAGCAGCGTATATGTTGGCCTGCGAGAAAGAAGGAACAGGTATATCCAATGACACAAAGCTGGCTGGACGTTTCTGTCACCCTCCACAGTGGCATGGTCCACTGGCCCGATAACCCTCCGGTCCATTTCGAGCGGATGCTGGATATGGAGCGCGGCGATGTCTGCAACGTCTCCACGCTTTCGATGGGGTCACATACCGGAACGCACATGGATGCCCCGCTGCATTTTGTGCGCGGCGGCAAAGGTCTCGACGACATGCCCCTCGACGCGACCATCGGCACGGCGCGCGTCATCGAGATTCACGACCCCGAATCCATCAAGCCCGATGAACTCCGCGCGCACGCCATTCAGCGCGGCGAGCGCATCCTGTTCAAAACGCAGAACTCAGCGCGCTGCTGGAATACAGACAACTTCATCGAGGATTTTGTCTCGATCTCGCCTGAGGCCGCCGAGTTTCTCGCCAGTCTTCAGATACAGACCGTCGGCGTTGATTATTTATCGGTTGGTGGCTTCAAGGCAGGCGGGCCAGAAACGCATCGGGCGCTGCTGGAAGCTGGCATCTGGATTATCGAGGGACTGAATCTTTCTGAGATTTCGCCCGGCCTCTACGACCTGATCTGCCTGCCAATCAAGGTTGCTCACAGTGATGGCGCGCCTGCCCGCGCTATCTTGCGCAAAGCAGAGTGATGTGCCGGAAACACCAACCTTAATCAGCCAGAAGATCATCAAACAGGGTCATTGGCTTGACTAATTGCTTGTCTGGTTGCCAGGGCAAGGGCGGCAGCGGCACAAGCGCCTGCACGCGACGGTAGAGCGCGGCGCAGAGGTCAGGCGCGTAGCGTTCTTCAGAGCAGTGACAAAAGACATAGAGTGTTGTGCCCTGCTTGAGCCACTGCCCCAACTGCTGCGCCCATTCATCCAGAAATGGTTCGTTGATCGCCATTTCTGGATGGCCGATGTAGCGCAAAAAGGCAAAGTTGGTGGTGCGAGCAATCTGCAAGGGCAGATTAGGCTTGCGCTCGCGTGTCGCCAGTAATGCCTGATCCTGCGTCTCGCCGGTGCGAAGCGGTCTGGTATCCATTATGACCCGCCCGATCTGATACTGCTCCAGCAAGGCATTCAATGACGCTGCCTGCTGGTCGGTATAAAACGCCGGGTGACGCACTTCTACGGCCAGGCGGAGATTAGCGGGCCAGAAGTCCAGAAACGCCTGGAGACGCTCCAGATGCGACGGCGCAAAGGATGGGGGCAGTTGCAGAAACATCGGCCCTAAACGGTCTTCCAGCCCTCGCATCCGTTCGGTGAAGAGGTGCGTTTCTTCTCTGGTGTGATCGATGCGCGGCGCGTGACTAATGCTCCGGGAGACCTTGGGGCAGAAGCGAAAAGTGGAGGGAGTTTCCTGCCGCCAACGGGCAATCAGTTCTTCCGATGGCAGCGCATAAAATACCGTGTTTCCCTCTATAGCGAGCAGTCGTTGGCTATAGAGCCGCAGAAAATCCCGAGCAGGTGTCCGTGGGGGAAAGAAATTACCAAGCCACGCTTTGCTGCCCCAGACCGGGCCTCCGATGTAGAGCATCTCAATACTCCTCCTGTCACGACCAACGTCTCTCGGAGGTGTCAGGCATGGTCAAAACTAACCACCAGTCCGCATCTCTCCCACTGTATCACCTCAGCCAGTGGGGGGCAACTCACCCAGGCAGCCGGGCAGGCAAATCCATCATTGAGGCCATGAGCAGCATCTTGACGACTACGTTATGATAATAACGTTCTATAATACACTGTTCGGTAGTATAGGGGGTACAGTCCACAAGCCACTGAAAGGCAGCAGGGATGCAGGATAATCTCCTAGCGTTTCCACACTCAGCCAGCAGGCATGGAGCGCATGTTCCCAGGTTTTTCCTACCCAATCCTCTCACGTCTCTTGTTGGTCGCACACAGGAAGTGATCGCTGTCTGCGCCATGCTCGCACGCCCCGAGGTACGCCTGCTCACTCTGACGGGAACCGGCGGCGTCGGGAAAACACGGGTGGCAATTGCGGCAGCACACGAGTTGCAGGAGACATTTGCCGATGGCGTCTGTTTTGTGCCTCTGGCGGCTATTCATGATGCGAACCAGGTAATCCCAGCAGTTGCCCAGGCCCTTGGGTTGCAATCCGGGAGCCGTCCAACCTTCGAGGTCGTGCAAGCCTCGCTGCGAGACAGCCAGCTCTTGCTGGTCCTGGATAACGTCGAACAGGTCGTGCGGGCCGCCTCTGCCCTGACCAATCTGCTCATCGCCTGCAAAGGGGTGCGCATGCTTGTAACGAGTCGTGAATCGCTTCACGTCGATGGCGAACACGAGTTTCCGGTGCTCCCTTTGCCCCTCCCCGAAGATGCGCGAGCAGGTGTAGTGGAGCTTGAAGGCAACCCGGCAGTCGCCCTCTTTTTAGAGCGTATCCAGGCCATTCAGCCCGGTTTCCAGTTGACGAGGGCCAACGCGCCTACTCTCGCCGAGATTTGTATCCATCTGGAAGGCCTCCCCCTGGCCCTGGAACTGGCGGCGGCGCGCAGCAAACTCTTCTCACCAGCAGCGCTGCTTGCTCGCATCTCTTCGCGCTTGCCGTTCCTGACCACTGGCGCGCGTTCCGCCCTGCCGCGTCATCAAACATTGCGCAGCACCATTGCCTGGAGTTACGATCTGCTCTCCCCGGCAGAGCAAACCCTCTTCCGGCGGCTATGCGTCTTCATCGGCGGCTGGACGCTGTCGGCGGTCGCAGACATGTATACCGCGCTTGATAAGGATGCCTCAGGCGTCGAGGATGGTCTCGCGGCGCTCCTGGATAAAAGCTTGATTCTCTCCAGTACGCAGGAAGAAGAGGAAGAAGCGCGCTTCCAGATGCTGGAAACCATCCGCGAGTTTGGCCTGGAATGCTTACAGGAATCTGAAGAGGAAGAACGGGTCAGGCTGGCGCACGCGCACTATTATCTGAACTGGACCGAAACAAGCAGGAAGGCGTTATTTGGCAGCAGACAGGCCGTTTTGCTCCAGCGCTACATCCAAGAACAAGGCAACTGGCGGACAGCCATGCGCCTTGTACTCAAACGACAGGATATCGATGCGGCGCTGCGTCTGGCAAAGGGGCTGAGTGTCTTCTGGCTCATCTGGGGGTATAGCTTCGATCAGCTCTATCTCATTGAGGGAAGGGACTTTCTGGAGCGTATCTTAAGCGCAAGCGAGGCGGAGGAAACGTCTCTGCGAGTCTGGGCACTTTCGATCTATGGAGGGATACTGGCCCAACTGCGTGATGTAGAACGCAGCTTTGACGCCTGCCACGCGGGCCTGGCTCTGGCTCGCAAGATTGGGGATGTTGAAGGCATCGTCACCAGCCTGTGGATGCTCTTGCTTCCACTGCTCACCCAGGACGATTTCAAAACTGCGCGCGGTGCTGTGGAGGAGGCCGTTGCTCTCGCACAGACGCTTCAGGGCACCGCGACAGATTGGAGCGGCAACTGGCTCCTGAGCTATTCGTTGCACCGGGCAGGCTACGTCGCCCTCTGGCAAGGCCGGTATACAGAGGCCCGGGAAGCCCTTACGGAAGCCATCGTCCTCTCTGCACAAGAAGGTGAGATGTTCTTTGCGCTGTGGTCTCGTCTGCTGCTCGGCGAGGCAGATGCTTTTGAAGGGCAGGATGACCAGGCCAGGGAGAAGTTGGAACAGGTCCTGGGATGGTATACCCAGTTGCAGCTTCGCACCCACGCAGCCGAAACCCTGGGCTTTCTCGGGATACTCGCATTGCGTCAAGGAGATTTGGCAGCAGCTTCCGCGAAATTCGCAGAGAGCTTGCACCTGCGCACCGAGGTAGGAGACCCCCAGGGGTGGGCCTGGGCGGAAATCTGGCAAGCCCGCGCCGAACTGGCTCAGCAGCGCCTTGCAGAAGCCCGTCGCTTGCTCTCCGCCGGACTGAGTCGAGCGATCCAGGCGCACAGTCGCTTGTACACTGTGATGGGCCTGGAGGAACTAGCGAAGGTGGTTGCTGCACAAGGTGAGCAAGAATGGGCCGCCCAACTCTTTGGTGCAGCAGAAGCTTTACGCGAGACGATGGAGGCCCCGTTACCTCCCATCGAACGCCCAGACCACGAGCAGCGAATTGAGGCAGTACGCGCGGCGCTGGGAACAGACCGGTTTCGCGCGGCCTGGGAGCAGGGATGCCTCATGACACCCTGGGACGCCTTCACCGCCAGGCAAGAAGAGGGGCCGGGTGCTGTATTTCCCCTTCAGCCGGACACGGGGTCGTCCCCTTCTCCTTTAGGCATCGCCGGAAGCATGCAGCCTGGGTCGACAGCAGCGCGTCTGACCAAGCGCGAACTGGATGTGCTGCGTCTGCTGGTCCAGGGATTGACCAATGCTCAGATTGCCGAGCAACTCGTCATTAGCCAGCTTACCGTCAACGCCCACGCGCGGGCCATCTATCGCAAGCTTGATGTTAGCTCTCGTATGCAGGCAGCCCGATACGCTCAAGACCATCACCTGCTCTGACCCCGCAGACCACGCGCGCGTTCCTCCTCTCTCATCCCTGGCCCTCCAATTCGCTCGTTTGCTCGGTACGAATGAGAACAGGTTTTCTAGTTCGTTCTGGGGAGACGACCGTTTTGGCTTCCGCCCAAAGAGCCTCTAAAAAATAGTTACTTTCAACGATGCCATTCTGCCGGGCAAGAGTATACTTCTCCAGCAGCATAGGGTTGCTTTTGCTGTCACTCGCGGCGGACATAAATGATGGATTGTGGAGTGTGTGAAGGCATGGATCGGTATGAGAGCCGTTTTGCAGGGCATGGCGACAAGAGCAGCCCCTCAAGCCTGTTTGTCCCTCTGCCTGACTCAAACCTCCGATCAGGTACTCTCCATCCATGCTATGCTCCGATGCTCAACAGACCGCGTTTATCCATGCCTTTGGGCGTTTGTGCCTGCGCGCACGTGGCAAATCATCGCCTCCTTTCATCGAGCAACCCCTGTTCCCTGGTAGAAAGCAAGAGAGCAAATTGACGCAGCATGTTTGAGGTTGCCACAGGGAAGCACCTGTGGCATTGTGGAGAGGAGTTATGCATGGCTCTTTCGAAAACGACCCTGGCCCAGCGCCCAGGTCCTTCGCCTCGTGTTCCCGGTCCTGCCGCGCAGAGAGCAGAACAGCAGATTCGCCACCATCTCGCCCGGGTCGAACAGTTCATTCACCAGCAGCGCCCGGAAAAGGCGCTGGCGCTCTTGCAAGCCCCCGGCACACCCCCTTCAAGTTGGCCTTTGCTCTGGCATCCAGGCTGGTATCTGTTCGCCGGGTGGGCCATGCTCCAGCAAAATCAGCCCAAGTCGGCCAGAGCGGCCTTCACCCAAGGGCTGAAGGCGCTCCAGCGGTTGATGCGTCGCCCCAGCGCAGCCAGGCGACCATTTCTCGGCGAGTGGCGTGAATGGCTGCATCATTTTCTGGGAATGAGCTTTTGCCTCGACGAGCAGCCCATTCAAGCGCTCTTCTATTACCGGCGCGGGCTGCGGGCCATCGGTGACGGCGTTGTACGTGACCCCAAACTGATGATGCTGATTCATAAGGGCATGGGTGAGGCTTACCTGACGCTGGGCCTTTATGCTGAAGCCATCGCTTTTTTTACTCAGGCTAAACACGATGGACAAGATGTGTGTACCCCCCACGATCAAGGACTTATCGAGTGGGGGCTAGGGCGCGCATATAAGTTTCAAGGAAATCTCACCCAAGCCAGCAGCGCATTCTCCCAGGCACTTCATATTTTTGAACGCCTGGACGCCAAACCGCTGGTTGCGCAGCTTCAGTCGCTTTTGGGCCTGATGCAGATTTGGTCGCATCACCAGGATGAGGCCGAGGTGCTTCTGCGCCAGGCGCTTGGCACCGCCAGGCGCACAGGTGATCTCTTTGCGCACGCCATCGCATCAGGGAACGTGGCAGCGCTGTATCTGGCGCAGGGGAAGGTTGAAAGAGCACTGCACACCGCCCAGGAGACCCTTGCTCTCCTCCAGGAGACACACAACCAGGACATCATGGGGTACCTCTATCTGACCCTGGCGCGCATCTTTGAATCACAGAGCAATCTTGCTGCCACGGAAGAAGCGCTGACATCTGCGATTATGGCGTTTCAACAGACACAGCACTATGGTCTGCTCGTTCGTGCGCGCGAACGCTATAGCACGTTCCTGGCAAAGCAGGGCCGCTTCCAAGAAGCATATGAACAGTTGCTCATGGCCCCCTATAAAACGGCTGCTTCGCTCTCAGCATAAGCGCTGCCTTGGACATAAAGTGCTCAGCGAAACCACTCAAGCCAGCGCAGACCTGCTAACCGGCAGAATCCGGCACTGGCTTGCATCCTCTTGCCTGGAATGGGCGAGCTTCAGGAGAAGATGTCGATGCGGTCGGGATTGATGCCATTCCAGGTGGCATTACTATTCTCGTTGCCAGTCACACGTATCTTGAGGATATGCTGCCCTGGCCCCAGGATCGGACTCACATATAGCAAGGTGTTGCCAGCATTCGTTGGCGCATAAAAATCCAGCATGGTTTCCGGCCTGCCATCCAGCGAAATGGCCGCGATTCCATGAGCCGGGCCAACGACCCCGTAAAACTCGATTTGCGTACCAGTGAACGAGATAGTCACATAATCATTGGCCGTATTATCCCAACTGTTGCTTCCATTGTAGAACCCGTAGTTATTGCCGTCACAGTTGGCGCAGTGGCCCCAACCGCTGCCAACATAATTCAACTGGTTCAAGCCAGACCCCTGAACGCTGTCGTCAACGGTGGTAAGGCTGCCACTCAAGGGAATCAACTGGATGCCGCTGCACTTCGCGTTATCAACCGCCGTCACAAACTGAATGGTCACCGTGCCACTGCTGGTAGCGGTGGTGTTGAAGGTCTCCTCGATAGCCTTATCGGCTCCCACCCTGGCATAAATGTCGAAGTTGGTCAGCACCTGTGTCCCGTTAATCGAGACGTTGAAGACTCGTTTGCCTGCCGCAGTCCAATAGATTTCGGCAAACTGAAGCGCAACAGCGTATCTGCCGTTTGCCGTCAGCCCGCCAATCGTATAGGTAAAGTTGCCATAGCGCTCCGTCTGATAGACGGCTTGCGGCGCAGGATTGCCCACCGCGCTGGTATCGATGGCAGCGGTCGTGGAAGCGGTCGTGCCGCCGCTGAAATCCTCATCAACGGCATAGCTGCCAGCCGCGCCGCCTCCACAGTTGATATTCACTCCCCACGAGCCGCTCTGTGGAATGATCTCGATGCCATCCGCCAGAGCATTATCGACCACTGTACTGAACTGGATGGTGATCTGGCCGCTGCTGGTGGCTGGTGCAGTAAACTGCTCGGCAACGGCTTTGTCCTTGGCCCCAGCCGTGGCAAAAATGTCGAAGTTGGAAAGCACCTGGCTTCCGTTGATCGAAACATTGAACAGGCGCTGCCCCGCGCTCGACCAGTAGGTTTCGGCGAAATCCAGGCGCACGATATACGACGCGCCGGGGGATAATCCGGGAAAAACATAGCTAAAGTTGCCATAGCGCTGGCTTTGATAGACCGCCTGCGGGGCAGGATTGCTTACCCCGCTGGTGTTGATGCTATCTGTGACGGTAGACGTGTTACTCGTGCCGCCCACGTAGTAGTTATCTGCCTGGTAGTTTCCGCTCTCGGCCCCGCCAGCGCTAATCGCATAGCTGCCGTTCTGAATGGTGGTTGGCTGGGTGCCGCTCCACTTAAAGGTGACGGTTGCCCCGGCTGGCAGCGTGTAGGTGAAGCCCTGGTTGCCCCAGGACACCTGGAACGTGCTGCTGCTGGACCCATCGTTATGCGCGACCACCACCTTGGCCCCATCAGGGTTTTTAAAGGCCACGTCCGCCAAGCTTCCCAGGGTATTGGAGGCGATATGATACGCGCCTGGCGTCACAAATTCGCTGAATTGCCCCAACTGGTAGAAGTCATTGTTATAGGTCACGCTACCGTTCGATTCGTTGACCGTCACCACTCCATGACAATCAGCACAGCCGCCGGTATGTGGGCCAAGGTTGGGGTCAAGCGCGAGATTCCAGAGTTCGACCGTCTGCGCAAAATTTTGGACCGACCCCATCAACAGGTCGATGGTCGAGATGGGCGCTTCCGATGTTCCCGTCGAGCATTCCGTCTCATAGGCCCCTGACTTGGGATAGGAACTATGCACCGTCGTCATCGCCGAAGGGCTGCCCGCGTAGCAATGCCAGGCGATACCGCCCATATCGCTGTTGGTCGTGGCATCGCCCAGCAGCGTATTGGCAAAGCTGGTGTCGTTCCAGTTGTGGTCATAGCCGAGAATCTTCGTGGACAGGCCAGCACTGGAAAGCGCGGGGCTGAGGTTGTTTTTGATGAAGTTGTCCTCACCGCTGGCCGCCCAGGACATACCCGGATAGGTGGAGGGCGCAAATTCCGGCTCATTTTGTGGGGTAATGGCGAAAATGGGAACCCCCTGGGCCTGGTACGCCTGGATGAACTTGACAAAATATTGGGCCAGCGGCCCGTAATCGCTCGAGATCAGGGTTCCCGTTGTCCCGTTAGACACGCCAAGCATGGACCCATTAGTCTTCATCCAGGCGGGCGGACTCCAGGGATTTGCCATAAACGTGAGACTGGGATTGAGCGCATGCGCCTGCTGTAATACGGGGATGATATACGCCAGGTCGTGATTGATTGAGAAGTTGGTAAGACTGGGATCGGTTTGGCCCGAGGGCAAATCATCGTACGAATATGGCCCATTGAGCGAAAAATCCGAGGCCCCCATGGGGATGCGCACAAAGCTCAGCCCGATACCCTGGGTCGGGCTGAAGAGGCGCTGCATCAGCGCAGTACGCTGGCTCGTGCTCATGTTGTCATAGATCAGCCAGGCGGAGGAATCAGTCACAGCAGCGCCAAAACCGGCCATTTGCTGCAATTCCTGATACTCATTGACCGTAATTGTTGATGCGTTTGGGGAGGGTGTGCCGAAGGCCAGATTCGCCTGTGGAGTAAGCTGATTACTGCCATCGCTGGTTGTCAGCCAGACCTGGACTGTTGGTCCCGCTGCCTGGACGCTGGTGGCCCCTGCCACGAAAAACGACACCAGCAGCACACAGCAGAGGGGAAGAAATAGCAGTTGTCGCCGGGAAAAAATGTTCACAGGAACCTCCTTGTTCTGAACTACGCCAACATCCCACTGCGCGAGAAGGAGGATAGGGTTTCCCAAGAAGAGTTCCTTCAGTATTCCACAACAGCACAGTACATGCAAGGATAAGGTTAGGAGAGAAGTACTGCTCAGCCTGCCTCTCCCTCGGCAGCATGATATCCTTAGAGAGAGCTTGAATGAGAGGAGGAAGCAGCCGTGCCAGCAGCGCAACGTGTATGGCAATTTTTCGGGCAGGTCTGGCGGTTTGTTCTTCAGCGGCGCACCATCGTCTGGGTAACCAGCGGCATCATCGCAGCCGTCATAGCCTCTTGCACTCTCGGCGCGAGCCTTGGCGCGCGTTCTCTGCCTCCCGCAGCGACTCCCACACCACCCCCCTTTCAAACACTTGCCGGAGCAGCCTACCTGACGCCGACGCCGACCCCATCGCCCACCCCCGCGCCCGCACCGCATGGCAGCGGTTCATGCTCACCCGTCGCAGGCCACGAAGACACGGCTATGGAAGCGTGGGAGTTGAATGCCGTCAATCAAGCACGCAAAGCAGCGGGCGTTGCCGCCCTCACGATTGATTCGCGCATTCATGGCGAAACGCTCGTCCACAGCGAGGACATGACCTGCTATGGCTTCGGCCACTACGTCCCTCCGGGGACGACGCCCGCCTCGCGCATGGCTGCCGCTGGTGTCTCCTTTACCTGGCACGGCGAAAATATCGGTGAAGCAGGCGAGGGCACCGATTTGCAAAAAGTAGAGTGGCTCTTCAACGTTATGATAACCGAAAAGCCCCCCAATGATGGACACCGCCAGAACATCCTCAGCCCCAATTTCACGCGAACCGGCATCGGCATTTATGTCGAAAATGGCGACGGAAGCCTCTGGCTCACAGAAGATTTCGCTGGCTAGCAGCGTGCGTGTCTCCGTGGCAACACCTCCTCGCTCTCGCCGCTTGCTCTGTTATAACAGGCACAGCATGTGCTATGTATAAAGGCGCAGGATAGTAGGATAGCCGGTCCATCCTTCGCTTGTTGCCGTCATCTGGTGATATACTATGTACGAACGTTTGAGGTATGTATCAGCGAACGACCAGATGGCAGCCTCAGCCGATGATGGACTCTGCACGAGAAAGAGGTTTCTAGTTATGGCGTTTGAACTCCCACCACTGCCTTACGACTACACCGCGCTCGAACCGTACATCGACGAGCAAACGATGCACCTCCACCACGACAAACACCATCAGACGTATGTCACGAATCTGAACAACGCATTGCAGGGCCAGAGCCAGTTTGAGAACCTAGCAGTCGAAGACCTCGTGCGCCGCATCAACGAGGTACCGGAAAATATCCGCACGGCGGTGCGCAACAACGGCGGCGGCCATGTCAACCACAGCATGTTCTGGCATATCATGAAGCCCAATGGCGGCGGTGAGCCTTCCGGCGCGCTGGCCCAGGCAATCAGCGAGGCGTTTGGCTCATTTGACCAGTTCAAGGCAGCCTTCAACGATGCCGGAACAAAACGCTTCGGCTCTGGCTGGGCCTGGCTCATCCTCGATAGCAGCGGCAAGCTGCAAGTCACCTCCACTGCAAACCAGGATAGCCCTCTAATGGAAGGGCATTTCCCCGTCATGGGCAACGATGTCTGGGAACACGCCTATTATCTCAAATACCAGAACCGTCGCGCTGACTACCTGGCGGCCTGGTGGAATGTCGTCAACTGGGACGAGATTGCCAAACGCTACGAGCGCGGCAAGAGCGGGCGCTAAGCGGCGTCTCGTTTTTCGCCCCATTGCAGCAGTCAGACCTATTTTAAACAGACACCCCCTCAGTGCGCTGAGGGGGTGTTTACGCAGGGCAGACTCTTCCCAGGCGCGACAGGTCAGACGACGGGATTAAGTTTCATCACCGTTCGGTCTGTTCCTTGAAAACTGCCCGCAGCAATAAATGCCGTCTGCCAGTTATAGGTATAGTCTATCTCTATGCCGATGGAGTCTTCGGTCGGCGGCGTGTCCACACGCGTGGAAGGCGCCCAGGTAGCCGGATTTGGCGCTTCGGGTGTGGTGGGAGGGCTGGGGCAGCCAGGATTGCCCGCGTACACCTGTTCGTTCGACGTGGGGTTCCCGTTGGGATCTGCCTGATAGATGACGATCCTGGTGATCGTCACCAGATTCAGGTTTTGTGTTGCGGCATAAACGGCTCCTAAGACGGCGCAATCGGCCCCCGCATTCGTATCTTCTTCAGCGCCAGTACGCGCGGCCTGGCGCGTGGCATAGACAATAGCCAGTTGATTATCCAGAAGGCTGCCCAGGTCAAGCGCGCCAGCCAGCAGCAGAAATAAAAAACTCAGGATCACAGCAAACTCAACCAACGCCTGCCCACGTTGCAGACGCCGCTTATCTCGTCCAGGCTGTTGTATGCCTGCCACTTCCCAGGCTTCCACGGCAGCGTCCTCCTAATCAAGCGTACAATATTAGAATGTCTGAGGTTCGATAAGTTGTATTGAGATGCTTGTCATGATAAGCTGGCCGCGCGCAGCGGAGACAAACGATGTCACCCAGTTATAGGCAAACGTGATGCGCACACCCAGATAATCGGCTGAATTGAATGTCGCATTACGCACATTGTAAGGCCAACCCAGTGTGCCTGGGCACTGATTCCCCTGCCCGTCATAGACATCTTCGTTGGGAGCCTGGGCACAGGTTGCCAGTGTTGCCGGAACTGAGCCGCTTTCGCTGGATTTGAATATTTCGATCATCGTAATCTGGCTGAACAGCAAGGCTGCCCCGCCAGACGTGGCGCTAAATATCGCCTGGATAATCTTGCTATCGGCGGCTGAATCGGTTGGCCCAAGGACTGCGCCCACACGCGCGCCTTCACGGGCGGCAAAACTGACGGTATTTACGCTTTGATAGAGAAAACAAAACTCAATCGTTCCAAAGATCACCGTCAAGAGCAGCGGAGCAACCAGGGCAAACTCCACGAGGGTCTGCCCTCTCTGCTGGCGACGCCCTCTTGAGGGTGGGGGAAGACGTTCTTCACTCATTACTCATCCTCTGAAACCGCACGGCTGCGTTTTGCCACCCTTCACCTCATCCGGCCAGGAGTGCCGCACCAGCCTCGTGGGCAGGCGCAGGCCAGGCACTCCGCTGAGATTATATGAATGCCGTCAGGCGGCGTCAATGCTTCCCCCCAAAAGGGCTATCGACACAGGCAAAAGTAATGACCGCGCCATCGCCCTCACCGATCTTGAATCGGTGAGGGCGATGGCGCGGTCATCGTAGGTGAGTTAGCGCTGAATAAACACCCAGGGCGTCGCCTGACGAGAGCGCTCTTCGTAACGCGCAATGGCATCGGCGTGCTGAAGCGTCCAGCCGATGTTATCCAGGCCCTTTAGCAGCGATTCTTTTTTGAAGGCGTCAAGGCTAAACGCGAAGCGCTCGCCAGATGGTCTGGTGACTGTCTGGCTGGGCAAATCCACCGTGAGACGATAGCCTTCGGAAGCCTGGGCTTCGCTAAAAAGCGTGTCGATCTCGCTATTATCGAGGGTGAGCGGCAGAATGCCGTTGTTGAAGCAGTTGTTATAGAAGATGTCCGCAAAACTGGGGGCGATGATGCAGCGGAAGCCCGATTCCAGCAGCGCCCAGGGCGCGTGCTCGCGCGAGGAGCCAGCGCCGAAGTTGGCGCGCGCCAGCAGAATCTGCGCGCCCTGATAGCGGGGCTGATTCAGCATAAAATCAGGATTAGGCGTAAATTGGTTGTCCAGATAGCGCCAGTTGGCAAAGAGTGCCGGGGCAAAACCTGTCCGGCGAATGGACTTGAGATAGCGGACGGGCGTGATGTCATCGGTATTGACATTCTCGCGGTCCAACGGGGCCACAATGGCATCAAGCGTCACAAACGGTTCCATGATCTTCTCTTTCCCTAGAACGACCCGCCTGGGATGGAAACAGCGCGAATATCGACAAAATGCCCCGCGACGGCGGCAGCGGCGGCCATGGCCGGGCTGACCAGATGCGTGCGGCCACCTTTGCCCTGGCGGCCCTCGAAGTTGCGGTTGCTGGTGGAGGCGCAGCGCTGGCCCGGCGCAAGCATATCGCCATTCATCGCCAGACACATGCTGCACCCCGACTCGCGCCATTCGAACCCGGCCTCGCGGAAAATATCGCTCAGCCCTTCTTCTTCAGCCTGGCGTTTGACGGTGGTGGAACCAGGCACGACAATGGCCGTGACGCCAGAAGCCACCTTGCGCCCTTGCGCGTAGCGCGCGGCCTCGCGCAAGTCTTCGATGCGCGAGTTGGTGCAGGAGCCGATAAAGACCATATCCAGGGGGATATCGGTGATCCTGGTTCCAGGCTTCAGGTCCATATAGCCCAGAGCGCGCTCCCAGGCTTTGCGCGTGTTGGGGTCTGGTGCCTGGTCCGGGTCGGGAACGATGCCGGTCACATCTGTGCCCAGGCCGGGGTTCGTGCCCCAGGTCACCTGCGGGGCGAGATTATCAACCCGCAGTTCGATGGACTTGTCATAGGACGCGCCTTCATCGGTGCGCAGCGAAAGCCAATACTGCGCGGCGCGCTCAAACTCCTCACCCTTGGGGGCAAAGGGCCGCCCGCGCACGTATTCAATAGTGCGCTCGTCGGGCGCGACCATCCCGGCGCGCGCTCCGGCCTCGATGCTCAGGTTGCATAGGGTCATGCGGCCCTCCAGGGAGAGCGCATGCGGTACGGAGCCGGTAAACTCGATGACGTAGCCGGTGCCAATGGCTGTGCCATATTTCGCCATGAAGGCCAGCGCCACATCCTTGGCAAAGACGCCTGTCGGCAGCGTGCCCTCAATGCGCACCTCCATAGTTTTGGGTCGCTTTTGCAAGAGGCACTGCGTGGCAAGCACATGCTCGACCTCGCTGGTGCCGATGCCTATGGCAAACGCGCCCAGCGCGCCATGCGTGGAGGTGTGCGAATCGCCGCAGACAACCGTCATGCCGGGGAGGGTAATGCCCAGTTCCGGGCCGATGACATGCACAATGCCCTGGCGCGGGTCGCTGAAGCCAAAGAACGGCAGCTTGTACTCGCTGGCGTTGTGCTCCATGGTGGCGATCATTTGCGCGCTGCTTTCGTCCACAATATCTTCGACGCGACGGCTGCGCGTGGGCACATTATGGTCCAGCGTGGTAAAGGTGGCGTTGGGCTGGCGCACTGCGCGCCCTGCCAGGCGAAGACCTTCAAACGCCTGCGGCGATGTGGCCTCATAGGCCAGGTGGCGATCAATATACAGGATGGTGGGTTCGCCAGCCTCCTCGCGGACGACATGCGCATCCCAAATCTTATCAAACAGCGTTTTGGGTGCTGCCATCAAAAGCTCCTTGTCAGATGCATCCAAGAGTTCACAGAGTTCACAGAATTCACGGTGCCTACAGCGTCTACACTGTCTACACTGTCTATGGTATCTCCAGCGTTTACAACGTTTACAGGGTTGGGGCTGCCGTGACGGATTCAGCGATGCGGCGTAGGTCCATCTCCTCGGCTACGCGGTTCTTGGACAAAAGCACCTTGACCATCTCAAATGCCTGGGTCAATTGCTCGCGGTCAAGGGTATAGCCTAACTCGCGCATCTGCGCATCCAGCGCGGCGCGCCCCGAAAGCTTGCCAACGAACATGCGCCGATCGGCAGCGCTCAGGCCCACCGATTCGGGCGTCATAATCTCGTAGGTGCGAGTGTCTTTCAGCACACCATCCTGGTGAATGCCGCCACCATGCGCGAAGGCGTTCGCGCCGACGATGGCCTTGGTCCACTGCGGCTGCATGCCACTGAGCTTCGCCACCAACCGGCTGGTTGGCATGATTTTGGTCGTATCGACCTTCACATCGACATCCAGATCGGCGCGGCGCGTGCGAATCGCCATCACCAGTTCTTCCGTGGCGGCGTTGCCCGCACGCTCGCCCAGGCCATTGATGCAGGTATCAACGCGATCAGCGCCGTTGCGAATGGCCTCCATGGCGTTGGCGACAGCCAGCCCCAGGTCATCGTGGCAGTGCGCCGAAAGCTGGATGCCGGGAAACTCCCGCTTGAGTTCGGCAATCAAATCGCCAAACTCCCAGGGCAACGCGAAGCCAACGGTATCGCAGATGGTGACGTGGCGCACGCCTTCTTTCCTGATGGCGTCCACTACCTCGAAGATGAAATCATGTTCGGTGCGTGTCGTGTCTTCCAGGGCAAAGTCGATGTTTTCCGTATAGCCCCGGCCCCGCGCGACGGCGGTGCGCGCCAGTTCCAACACTTCTTCGCGTGTCTTGCCCAGCTTTACCTGGCGATGCAGCGGTGAGGTGCTGATAAACGGCTGGATGGCCGACTGCGCCGCGTCCTTGACGGCTTCCCAGGCACGATCGATGTCCTGGGGAAACGAGCGACCAATCGCGCAAATTTCGGCGTTGGTGACGGTGCGGGCAATCAACTGCACGGCTTCAAATTCGCCCGGGCCAGAGATAGGGAAGCCACAATCCAGCGTATCAAAGCCCATATCCGCCAGCGCCTGGGCAATTTGCAGCTTTTCCTCTGGGAAGTAGTTGATGCCAGGCGTCTGCTCGCCATCGCGCAGGGTCGTCTCGTAGAACTTGATGATGCGGGTCATCGCTGCCTCCTTGTGATGTGTCGGCTTCTGCTCCTATTCCAGCCAGCTAAAAGGATAGCTTTCATCATCCAATGCTCTGGCATCGGTGGTGAAGCGCAGGGGATGGAAGGTATCGACCATCACCGCCAGTTCCTCGGTGCGCTCGGCTCCCAGGCTCTTTTCCACTGTCCCCGGATGCGGCCCATGCGCAATGCCGCGCGGGTGCAAGGTGATGGAAGAGACTTCGATGCCCTTGCGGCTGCCAAAGTTGCCGCTGACATAGTAGATCATCTCGTCGCTGTCGATGTTGCTGTGGTTATAGGGCACAGGCACAGAGAGCGGGTGATAATCCAGTTTGCGCGGGCAGAACGAGCACACCACAAACTGCGGCCCCTGGAAGGTCTGATGGACGGGCGGCGGCTGATGCACGCGCCCGGTGATCGGCTCGAAGTCGGCAATGTTGAAGATGTAGGGATACAGGTAACCGTCCCAGCCCACCAGATCAAGCGGGTGAAAGTCATAACCATAGCTCATCAGGGCGTTGTTGACTTTGATGCGCACTTCAAAGTCGCCGCGCTCCTCATGGATGGGCAACTCTTGCGGCAGGCGAAAGTCGCGGTCACTGAAGGGCGCGTGTTCGAGCAGTTGCCCGAACTCGTTGCGATAGCGACGCGGCGTCTCGATTGGCCCGTGCGCCTCCACGAACAAGAGGCGCGCGTTTTTGCTGTCAGAGACAATGCGATAGGTCGTGCCGCGCGGCAGGTTGACGTAATCGCCTTCTCGATAGGGGAGCGTGCCGAAGATCGTCTCGAAGCGACCCGTGCCCTCATGGACGAAATAGAGTTCGTCGCATTCAGCGTTGCGATAAAAGTAGGGCATTGGGTCGGTGGGCCGGACGACGCCGATGCTCACGTTGTCGTTGAACATGAGGATGCGCCGCCCGCTGATCGGGTCGCCGCCAGGGACCAGCGGCGCGGTTTTCAGGTGGTGATGGCGGTGCGTCGGTTGATGCCATTCCTCCAGCACGACATCGCTGTGCTTGGCAATCTTGCTGACGCGCGTCGGCTGATACTGATGATAGAGCAGCGAAAAGCAACCCGAAAAGCCTTCCACGCCGAACAGTTCTTCAGCGTAGAGCGTGCCGTCGGGCTTGCGAAACTGGGTGTGTCGCTTGGGGGGAATCTCTCCCAAGGCGTGGTAGCTGGGCATAGGAGGCTCCGTTTCTTGGGCCAATCGGCTAGACGATCGTGTTTTGGATAACGCCTAATCCATCAATCTCCAGTTCGACAACGTCGCCACGCTGAAGCCAGCGCAGTTGCTCGCGGCTGATGGGCGCGGGTGGGCGCTCGTCCGCCGGGAACGCTGGAATTGGCGGCGCAAGCTCCAACAGACAGCCGGTGCCCACCGTGCCGGAGCCGATGATATCGCCGGGCTTCAGCCAGACATTTTGTGAGGCGTGAGCAATCAACTGCGGGAAGCTGTAGTAGATGTCTTTAAAATTGCCGCGTGAGAGCTCCGCGCCGTTAACCCGCGCCAGCATGGTCATGTCGTAGCGCTCGCTCTGGCCGCTGCCGGTGCGCCTGTCGGCCAGTTCATCAGGCGTGACCAGCCAGGGGCCAAGCGAGGTGGCAAAGTCCTTGCCCTTGGCCGGGCCGAGGCTCATCAGCATCTCTTTGCGCTGCACGTCGCGGGCGCTCCAATCGTTCATGATGGTATAGCCAGCGATGTAGTCTGCCGCTTCTTCCACCGCAATGTCTTTGCCAGCTTTGCTAATCACACAGGCGATCTCCAGTTCATAATCCAGCCATTCGGTCCCTTTGGGATACGCGATGGTGTCATCGGGGCCGTTGATGGCGGCAGGATTGGAGAAGTAAAAGACGGGAATCTGATACCATTCGGGAATCATGCCCAGATTGCGCTTGGCCCGCGCTGTCTTGACATGCTGCTCGAAGGCGTAGAAGTCACGCACGCTGGGCGGTTCGGGAATGGGCGCGCGCAGATGTACTTCGTTCTCGGGATAGGCCAGCCCTGGCTCCAGCGCGAGCAGTTGGTCAGTAGGCAGAGCAGCCAGAGCGCTTACTACCTGGCGGGCGCTCTGGACGAAGCCGGGCGTGGCACGCAAGAGGTCCAGCAGCGTATCAGGCAGCGGACCCTCGCGCAGTTCAAGAGCAAGCGCGCCGGGCGCGTTGCCGCGTGCCCACTCGAAGACGATGGGCAGGTCAATGACCAGCCCACCGTGCAGCACGCCCGCCCGCCCGGAGCGGCCAGCCGGTCCCAGACCGGCAGCCAACTCGGCGGGCTGAAGGTCGAGCTTTTCAGGACGCAGAACGTAGGTGACGAGTTTCATCAGCAGGACGCTCCTACAGATTGCCGCGCAGCGCTTGTTCGCGCTCGATTGCCTCAAAGAGCGCCTTGAAGTTGCCCTCGCCGAAGCCGCGCGACCCCTTGCGCTCGATGACCTCGAAGAAGACGGTGGGCCGGTCCTGCACGTTCCTGGTGAAGATTTGCAGCAGATAGCCCTCGTCGTCGCGGTCCACCAGCACGCCCAGCCGAGCAATTTCGGCCATCGGCTCGTCGATCTTGCCAACACGCCCCTCAAGCTCCTCATAGTAGCTGGAGATGGCGGGGATAAACTCGACGCCTTGCAGCTTCAACTGATCGACCGTCGCAATGATGTCATCGGTCACCATGGCGATATGCTGCACGCCGGGCGTTTTGTAATAATCCAGATACTCTTCGATTTGCGACTTCTTCTTACCCTGGGCAGGCTCGTTAATGGGGAACTTAATGCGCCCGCTGCCGTTCTGCATCACCTTGGACATCAGCGCTGAATATTCGGTGCTGATGGCCTCATCGGTGAAGTGAATCAGTTGGGTGAAGCCCAGGATGCGCGCGTAGAAATCCACCCACTCGTTCATCTTGCCAAGCTCGACATTGCCCACAATATGATCGATGGCTTTCAAGCCAGCGCTGCGGGAACGGGCTTCCGGCGGGGTGGGAACGGATTTGAAGCCGGGCAAAAAGGGTCCGGCATAGTCCTGGCGCTCGACAAAGGTATGCACGGTTTCGCCATAGGTAGCTATGGATGCCAGCGTGACCCGACCAAATTCATCCTCGATGGTCCTGGGTTCCATCACCCCTCTGGCTCCACGTCTGGTCGTCTCTTCATAAGAGCGGCGCGCGTCATCGACGGTCAGGGCCACGACCTTGACGCCATCTCCGTGCAGTTTGACGTGCTCGGAAATGGGGTGGTCAGGCTGGAGCGCCGTTGTAAAGACAAAGCGAATGTCGCCCTGGGCCAACACATAGCTGGTGTGGTCACGGACGCCTGTTTCCAGCCCGCTGTAGGCAATGGGTGTGAAGCCGAAAGCGTGGCTGTAGAAATAAGCGGTCTGTTTGGCGTTGCCAACGTAGAACTCGACGTGGTCGAACCCTTGCAAGGGCAAAAAGTCTTGCTCAGCCATAAAGTAGCCTCCAAAGCTCAATGCTCGTTCAAAGGGGGGAGAAGAGCATGCGCGGGCTGCTGGTCACTCCTGAAACCCCTTTGTTTCTGGATAGTGAACGGATGCGCTTTTCTGCTCAAAGAGGCGCATGGGAAGTTCGCAGCCTCATTATATCAGCAAGAGCAGGGGATGGGCAACCGATGTCAGGAAGACGCATAGCGCACTGCTTCTTGTGCTGCTGAAGGCTGATAATGCAGCAACCTTGTAAGGGGATAGGTCGTCCCGCCCCTTTCTAGCGCGAACTGGCATGATAACGAAAAATTTGTTAATATATCTACTGTGGAACCAGGGTTGAGCGTCGTTGAGTGGATAATCCGATGTTTAGACAACCAGTACGTCCTTGACATTTAACGAAAAATTTGTTAGGATAGCTCCCATGGAACAACTAACGAACGCCGCCGAGCGGATCATCAGGCGCTTTGGCGGCCAGAGCGCTCTGGCCGCCCTGCTCGGCAAGCGGCAGAGCACAATCGAACACTGGGCGAGGACGGGGCGGGTGCCGGCCCAATGGCACGTGCCACTCATGTCGCTCGGACGCCAGAGAGGTGTGATCTTGGAAGCAAAAGACTTCGTCGAACTCCAGCCCAACCCGATCCAGTCGGCAGAGGGCCGCCTCGGTATCCTGCTCGTCGGCCTCGGTGCCGTCGCCTCGACGTTCATCAGCGGCGTCGAGCACGCCCGTCGCGGCAGCGGTCGGCCCGTCGGCTCGCTGACCCAGATGGGCACCATTCGCCTTGGCAAGCGAACGGAAAACCGCTCGCCCCTCATCCGCGAGTTCGTCCCGCTCGCGAACCTGGACGAACTCGTCTTCGGCGCCTGGGACCCTTTCCCCGACAACGCCTACGAGGCAGCAGTGAAGTGCGGCGTCCTCGACCGCCACGAACACATCGAACCCATCGCCGACTTCCTCACGTCCATCAAGCCTATGTCGGCTGCCTTTGACCAGCACTACGTCAAGCGCCTCAACGGGCCAAACGTCAAGCGCGGCACGAAGAGGGAGCTGACCGAGCAGATTCGCGCGGACATGCGCACCTTCAAGTCCGCAAACCAGTGCGACCGCCTCGTCATGGTCTGGTGCGCCTCGACCGAGACCTACCTGGAGGAGGGGCCAAGCCACCTCACCCTCGAAAGCTTCGAGGCGGCGCTGGAGGCCGACGACGCAACGATCGCCCCCTCAATGCTCTACGCCTATGCCGCCCTGATGGAAGGCATCCCCTTTGCCAACGGCGCCCCCAACCTGACAGCTGACATCCCGGCGCTGGTCAAGCTGGCAAACGACCAGGGCGTTCCGATCTGCGGCAAGGACTTCAAGACCGGCCAGACCCTGATCAAGACGGTGCTCGCACCGATGCTGAAGGCGCGCCTGCTCGGCCTCAACGGCTGGTACTCGACGAACATCCTCGGCAACCGCGACGGTGAGGTGCTCGACGACCCGGCGAGCTTCAAGACCAAGGAGGAGTCGAAGCTCGGCGTCCTCGAGTCCATCCTCCAGCCCCAGCTCTACCCCGAACTCTATGGCGACGTCTATCACAAGGTGCGGATCAACTATTACCCGCCCCGGAGCGACAACAAAGAGGGCTGGGACAACATCGACCTCTTCGGCTGGCTCGGCTACCCCATGCAGGTCAAGATCGACTTCCTGTGCCGCGATTCGATTCTCGCCGCGCCCCTTCTGCTTGACCTCGCTCTTTTCCTCGACCTCGCCAAGCGAGCCAGCATGAAGGGCATCCAGGAATGGCTGTCCTTCTATTTCAAAAGCCCGCAGCACGCCGCCACGGTGTACCCGGAACACGACCTTTTCATCCAGCAGACGAAGCTGAAGAACACGCTGCGCTGGATGATGGGCGAAGAGCAGATCACCCACCTCGGCCTCGAGTACTACCAGGAGGAATAACGGGGAGCCGCGACTGAACGGAGGGCGGGTCTGAGACCCGCCCTCGAGGCGGTGTGGTCAAGCACCAGCGCGCAGAGATCGTCGTGCCGCTGCGGAAGCGGCACGACGATCTCTGCGCGCTGGCGAACCCAGCCAACCACAGCAGAAACGATGCGGAGGCTGATCCAACCGCACGGCCAGCTCGCCAGCCCAGGTCTGCGAACCACGCGCCGAGGCGCGCTCGCCCTCACAATCTCCTGAAGAACCAATCACCACATCAATCACCACAGGTGGTGATGTCTGCTCACCACATCAAAGGGTATCTTCTGATCAGAGCAAAGGACATATGCAATGACTCGGAGCTTCAGCCCGAGGAAGAATAGGAATGCCCTTACTCTCGGTAGCCCGCATCAGGCCCGGCCAGGCTGATCCGCAAGATGCCGAACAGCGAGATAAACGATGGCGCCCTACGAACGAATGCGTTCAATCGAGCAGACCGCACCAATGAAAGGAAATAAACACATGACTACCACCGAGCAAACCGCGCAGACTGAGAAAGCAAAGCGCATCGTCAGCACCAAGGGGCGCAGGGCAGAAATCGTGATTGCGGCCCTGTTCCTGGTAACCGCAGCCGCCAGTATCCCTGGGGCTGTTGTCCTGGATTCGATACTCAACGCCTCCAATTATCTGGCCCAGGTGTTCCCGAACCGAGGGGCCGTCGAATGGGGGACCCTGCTGTGGTCGATCAACAACATCGGGATCGTCTTCATTGCGGTGTTTGCGTTTGGCGTGCTCAGAAAACTCGATGAAGCCCTCGCGGTTGGGTACCTGGCTTGCCGGATCATCGAGGGCACCATTATGATGATTGGCATCACCGCTACCTTGCTACTGATACCGTTGAGCCAGAAGTTCCTCCAGGCTGGTGTCCCCCAAGGCTCATGGTTTCTGACGATTGGCGACGTCCTCAAGCAGGCGGAGTTCCTTGGCCTGACGGGGCTCTCTCTGCCGATGCTCGGGCTTGGCGGATTGCTCTTTACATGGATATTGTTCCGATTCCGACTCGTTCCGCGAGTGATCTCGGTAGTGGGCTTGATCGGCTACGCCGTGGTGTTGGTTGGGAGTATTGCCGGCTGGTTCGGTCTGATCGACGTGGCACCGGGGGGCAATGGAACGATCTTTGCCCTTCCCGTCGCAACGTTCGAGATCATCCTGCTCCCCTTCTGGCTGTTATTCAGAGGCTTCAAGACGCCGGACGCATCCGAGCACATCGTCGCCGCGCAGTGAACGCCACCGTCGCTGGCGGTCCCTCTCGTGGTCGCCGCCAGCGGTGGAGTGCTTCCTTCCTGACAATGTACACTGAAAAGGATTGAGACCGGTATGTGACCTCTATTACAGAACGCTCAGCAGGGCTTATCGAGGGCACCTGCTGAGCGTCGGTCAGGTCAGCACGTGAGGAGGCTGCTGAGGTCGCGCTATTTCACTGTTCAGCCCCACGTGCTGCTCACATTTAACTCACCCGTCGGCAAAGGGCGATGATGGGGAACTGACGAACCATCTTCGTCTGATGCTCTGCCACAATGGGATGCAACGCCACTGCCTGGTTCCAGAGTTGCTCCCGCTCTGGTCCTTCGATGAGCACCGCATTGGCGTCGAATGCCTCCCTCCCGATCTCGACCTGGACACGGGGGTGCGTGACCAGGTTGTGCTACCAATCCGGGTGCCTGGGCGCTCCCTGTTTGGCGGCAATCACGATCAAGCGCTCGCCATCGCGGAGATAGCCCAGCAGTGTTGCATGCGGTTGGCCGCTCCTGGCACCGGTCGTCGTCAGGACTAGCAGCGGGGTGTGGGCCAACGGTCCCTCGACGCTGCCCTCGTTGGCGCGGAACTCCTCAACCAGGCGGCGATTGGAGGCGTTGGAGGCGCTCATGCCCCCTCCTGTCGTCGAAGTCGATCACGTAGGCAGCTTCCTCATCTCAGCATCTGCTCCTGTGTAGCTGGCGCGATAGCCCAGCAGCAGGGCCAGCAGCTTGAGCGCCAGGAAGATGCCCTTTTGGAGGACAATGGGTGGGCCAGCCAAATAGGCTTCGTATTCCAACGCCAGCAGCGCCATCTGGAGCACGTTGGGTTTCACCAGGTGCGTGGGATTCTTCCCACGGCTGCCCAGTACGGCCAGGCTTTCAATAAAGTCTTCGATGCGCAAGGCGGGGCGAAACTCAATCAGGATGCGGACTGGCGTCTGGCCGCCATTGCCCCAGGTATGAGAGGTCTGTGCCGGGACGGTCACCTGTTCTCTGGCCCGTAAGAACTGGTTTGTCCCGTTGATCTGGATACGCGCTGTGCCTTCTAGCACCTCGAAGTGCTCTTGCTGATGCAGATGGAGATGGGCCGGTGGGCCGCTAAACGCGGCTGATCGTCGCTCCTCGAAGCGGACGAGAGCACCTCCCGTCTCCTGGGCCGTTTGATAGAAGATCGTCTGATCCCCAGTGCGCGGGTTTTCCAGCATCTGGCCGCTTGTTGCCATAGGTTCCTCACTTCCACATGCAAATCCCTTGCTAAGGGCGGGATAGCAACATCGCCATATCGTAGGAGGCTCCTTCCCCTTGATTATAGCAGATACGCACTGTGGCACGTTCAGGTGCCGCTCGCTTCGTCCCTACGAGCCAGGCGCTCTCGCGTTGCCTCAGCTTTCAGCGCTTCCTGCCACCACCGCCATAAGAGCGCGAGGGCTTCCTCACTCACCAGAGACGCACGTGTCTAGCACAGTTGGCAGAGGCGTGCACGGCCACCGTACGCCAACAACCGGCAGGAAAAGCGCCCGTTCCCCCACACGCCGCCAGCAAAGCACGTGCGCTTGCTTTCTCGCCCTTCCTCTGCTACACTGGCTTCTGCAAGCAGACGTTTCGGAAGGAAGCCGTTTCTTTCCTACCCCTACTCTGTTGAAGCACCAGGAGGAAATGCTCTCATGGTTCAACCCGCTACTGACCTCATCCTCACTTCCCCGGCGTACGATGCGATTGTCATTGGTGCCCGCTGTGCTGGCTCGCCGACGGCCATGCTGCTGGCACGCAAAGGCTACAGGGTGCTGTTGCTGGAACGCGCCACCTTCCCCAGCGAGGTGCCCAGATGCCACCTCATCCAAGCCCCCGGCACCGCCCGGCTCAAACGCTGGGGCTTGCTCGACCGCGTCATCGCCTCCAACTGCCCTCCGATTCCTCAGCTCACCCTGGTCCTGGGTCCGTTCGCCCTCACGAGCGCTCCACCCCTGGCCGATGAGGAAGCCCCGATCTATGCCCCCCCGTCATGGGCTGCTCGATCAAATCCTGGCGGAAGCCGCCGTGGAGGCTGGGGCCGAACTGCGTGAAGGCTTTACGGTGGAGGAACTCCTCTCTGGCGACCGCGTCACTGGGATACGTGGGCAGGGGAAAGGCGGCCAGCCAGTCATCGAAACGGCACCAATCGTGATTGGCGCCGATGGCCTGCATTCCCTGGTGGCGCGCACCGTCCAGGCTCCCCACTATCATGAGCAGCACACTCTGACGTGTGCCTACTTCAGCTACTTTAGCGGTCTGCCTGTGGAGGGGGCCACCATCTACGCTCGAGAGCGGCGCTTCCTTGGCGCATTCCCCACCAACAATGGGCGGACCTGTGTCGCGCTGCAACTGCCCATCGAGGACCTTGACGCCTTCCGTATCGACATTGCGGGCCACTTCTTCCAAACGCTGGAGTTGGTGCCAGAATTGGCGGACCGGGTACGTGCGGCCCAGCGTGAAGAGCGCTTCCTGGGGGCGACCGATATGCCCAATTTCTTCCGGAAGCCCTATGGACCAGGCTGGGCTCTGGTGGGCGATGCGGGGTATCATAAAGACCCTTATACCGCCCAGGGCATCGCTGATGCCTTCCTGGGGGCAGAGTTGCTCAGTGAAGCGCTGGATGCCGGATGGAGTGGGCGCCGCGACCTGGCGGCAGCGCTCGCGGACTATGAACAGCAGCGCAATATGGACGCGCTGCCCAAATTCGAGTTGAACTGTCAATTGGCGAGCCTGGAACCACCGCCGCCTGAGATGCACCGGCTCTTTGGTGCTCTTGTGACCAACCCAGTCGAACGGGCCCACTCTTTCGGGACGATTGTTGGGACCGTCTCCATCCCGGAATTCTTCGCGCCCGCCAATCTCCAGCGTATCCTGACGGAGAGCGGACCGGGCGAGGTGGCCTTCCCAGACTTAAGCCGATCTTTCTGCGCTGAGAGCCCGTGCTTCACATCTCCCGTGGGACTGGCGAAGCGCTGGCCCTCAGCACTGCAAGGAGAGTGGCTCAGCCGAGAGGATTTTGGAGCGGGCCGCCGTGCTCGATGGCATTGCCCTCTCGCTGCGCCTGAAAAGGAACGGTACGCCCTTTGGGAAAACGACCTGAAGGGAATCTTGCACTTGGTAGAGGCTTAAGCAGAATATCGCGCTTTGAACAAGGACGCAGCCTTTTGCGGATCATGCAGTAATGCCATCCGGTATTCCAACATCCAGTGAAGCGTTTCAAGCATCTGATCATATTCCGCTTTCTTCCGTTCGATTTCTTCGATCTTTTGGCGAATCCATTCGATGACTTGTTGCTCGGTACGTGAATGGGTATCCTGCGCTTGCAAGACGTCCTTCAGTTCTGCAAGCGAACACCCCAAACCTTGAAACTTTTTGATGAGTTTGAGCCGTTCAATCACCTCGTCGGAATAGGTGCGATAATTATTTTCCTCTCTTTGCACATGCCGACTGTCCAACAAGCCTTCCTTTTCATAAAAGCGAATGGTGTGGATGGTTAACCCCGTTTGTTCAGCTAATTCGTGTATCCGCATATATCCCCTCCTCACAAAGACTTGCTATAGAGTGAACTCTATAGTTTAGAGTTCTATTGTGCAAGGCATACGACACTACAACTGCAAAAGGAGCTTATCATCATGCGTGTTTTCGTCACAGGAGCGCCAGGCTTCATCGGTACCGCCGTTGTCCGCGAACTCCTCGATGCCGGGCATCAGGTCGTTGGTCTGACCCGTTCAGACGCTGGCGCCGAGGTCCTGAAGAAAGCCGGGGCTGAGGTGCATCGCGGTTCCCTTGACGACCTCGACAGCCTTCACCGCGGCGCTGCGGCTGCCGACGGCGTCATTCACCTGGCATTTAATCACAACTTCTCGGACTTCGCCGCCGCGCTTACTGCCGATCTGCGCGCTGTCGAGACCATGGGAGCGGCGCTCGAAGGCACAGGCAAGCCGTTCGTGACCACCGCTCACTTACGCGGGGAAGCATCGGAGCACGCGACGCTCACCCTGGCTGGAGTGCGATCATCGGTTGTCTCGCTCTCTCTGTCCGTACATGGCGAGGGCGACCATCACGGCTTCGTGCCGAGATTGATCGCCATTGCCCGCGAGAAGGGCGTCTCTGCCTACATCGGCGACGGGTCCAATCGCTGGCCTGCTGTCCATCGCCTCGATGCGGCGACCCTGTACCGCCTGGCACTGGAAGCCGCCCCGGCTGGGGCGCGGCTTGATGGCGTTGGCGACGAGGGGGTGCCATTCCGCGACATCGCCGGGGTCATTGGTCGGCACCTGAACTTGCCGCTGGTCAGCATTGCCCCTGAAGAGGCAGGCGACCACTTCGGCGCTTTTCTCGGCACTGTGGCGGCACGTGACCTCCCGAGGTCGAGTGTAGCGACCCAGGAACTCCTGGGATGGCGACCTGTACATCCTGGACTGATCGCGGATATCGATCGGCATTACTTCAATAGTTGATATGAAGCGTGGGGTGACGAGAAGCCCACCCAGGGATGCAGGCGAGTAACGCCACAAGCCGAGATTCGGGCAAAGAGCGGCCACAGCAGGCTCCGACGAGTTTGCGATCCGCAGCCACAGAGAGGGCCGGAAAGAGCAAGCGTTCGACAAATCAGCGTCCCGCGTTGTATGCTCCGCATGTGGCTGACTCTGATTGAGCGTCGTTGAATCCTCCTGTGGCCGCTTTTGCGCGTATTTCAGCTTCCAGCGAATAGGCATCTTTAGGCAGAGGAAACCCGCTTTAGCCTTCTAAAGGGCTGCTATTACGCCAAAATCCGGAGCATCTTCGGGATAAGGTTGGCAGCAGAATTCCAGGCGGAAGCGGCTAGGCTCCCCCTCGGCAGTAGCACGTATATTACGCCAGTTCGGGCTAAGCCGACACCACAGCAGCCGAGAACAAGGCCAAAACGGCCACAAGAGGGGTTGATTTCTTGAAATGCCTCGATATACTGGGGGTCAGGTGGCGCAGCAACCGATGCATGCAGGACAGGTTTGATGAAGCAGCTTGGGGAGGTGGCAATGCAGCAGAACACGTTCAGTTCGCCAGTCATCCGACTGGCGGAACTTATGGCGTCGCTTTCCCTGGCAACCGATCTAGGCATGGGCCAGCCGTTGGAGCACGCTCTGTGTTCGTGTGTGCTGGCCGTCCGGCTAGGTGAGTTGCTGGGATTGGGCGAAGAGGAGCTGCGCGAGGTCTATTATCTGGCCCTGCTGCATCATATCGGCTGTACGGCTGACACCTACCGCATGGCAGCGCTCTTTGGCGACGAACTGATGCTGCGTACCGAGGCTGCTGCGGTTGATAGCACGCAGGCGCTCCAGGCCATCAGCATGTTGGTGCGCACCATCCGCCGATCACAGGAGGGGGCCTCACCCGTCCAGCTCGCTCGCAAACTGGCCCAGGGGATACTGACCGCGGCCAGCCTGATGCAAGAGGAATACGCTGGTTTTTGCGAAGTGGCCGAGCGGTTAGCCGGGCGGCTTGGCTTTGACGAGCGCATGCTCCAGGCGCTGGGGCAGACCTTCGAGCGTTGGGATGGCAAGGGAGCGCCTGCCGGACTGAAGGGCGAGGAGATTGCGCGTTCGGTGCGCATCGTCACGTTGGCCCAGGATATGATCACCTTTCAGCGCCTGGATGGCAGCGACGCAGCGGTGGCGACAGCTCGGCAGCGCACAGGCGCGACGTACGATCCGCAGATCGTGGACTGCTTCTGTCGGCAAGCATCACCGCTGCTCGCCGGACTGGAAGAGGACCCCTCCTGGGAGCAGGTGCTTGCGCTGGAGCCAGGCGTGCGTGTCTATCTGGCGAATGAGCAGTTTGATGCTGCTTGCCAGGCTATTGCGGACTTTGTGGACCTCAAGTCACCGTATCTGCTGGGGCACTCCAGCGGCGTCGCCGAACTCAGCGCCAGAGCGGCACGCCAGTGTGGGTTGCCTGAGGTCGATGCGGTCGCGCTTCGCAGAGCCGGTTGGCTACATGATCTTGGGCGGGTGGGTGTCTCCGCTGGCATCTGGGGCAAGACTGGGCCGCTCACCCAGCGTGAATGGGAGCACGTGCGCCTTCATCCCTATTACACCGAGCGTATCCTGGCGCGGCCTGGCCCGCTGGCAGAGCTAGGCACCTTGGCTGCACTGCATCATGAGCGGCTGGATGGCTCTGGCTATCATCGCAACCTTTCCGCGAGCCCGCTTTCCCCTGCTGCTCGCATCCTCGCTGCTGCTGATGTCTATCACGCGATGCTTGAGCCACGCCCGCATCGCCCGGCGCGCACCGCTGAAGCGGCAGCCCTGGAGCTCCGCCGCGAGGTGCGCGCCGGACGGCTGGATGGCGAGGCGGTCAACGCGGTGCTGGCGGCGGCAGGGAATCGAATGCCTGGTGCCCGCAGGGAATTGGTAGCGGGCCTCTCCGAACGCGAACTGGAGGTGCTGCGCCTCATCGCGCGTGGAAACTCTAAAAAGCAGATTGCGGCGCTGCTAACCATCTCCGAAAAGACGGTCGATAATCATATTCAGCATCTCTATATCAAAGCGGGCGTCTCCAGCCGCGCCGGGGCAACGCTCTTTGCAATGGAGCATGGTCTTCTGGCTCCGGTGGGCTGAGGCTGAAAAATAGGGTGATCGCCCTATGTCATCTCCTTGTGGGTCGCGTAGTCTTTACTCAGACGACAGGAATCCCGCCTGTCGAGTGATGTAGTAACAACTACAGACTCATTGCCAAAAGGAGATACATCCATGACCACCGAAGAAACCAGAGCATTTCTCCGCACAAAAACTACGACTGCCCCTTTGACCACCCTTTCGGCGGGCGAGTTAGCGGGCCTGATCGCTCGCGGCGAGGTGTCCGCTGTTGAGGCTGTCGAGGCCCACATCGAGCGTATCGAGCAGATGAATCCCGCGCTTAATGCGGTGGTCGTGAAGCGCTATGAGACGGCCCACGCCGAAGCGCGCCAGGCCGATGAGCGCCGTGCAGCGGGCGAAGCGCTTGGTCCGCTGCACGGCGTGCCCATTACCATCAAGGAATGCCTGGACCTGGAGGGCACGCCCTCCACCTTTGGCCTGCCCTCGCGGACAAAACTGCTCGCCACAGAGGATGATGTCTATGTAGCGCGGATGCGCGAGGCGGGGGCAATTATCCTGGGTAAAACCAACGTAGCCCAATTGTTGTTCTACTATGAGAGTGATAACCCGCTCTACGGGCGCACGAAGAATCCCTGGAACCTGGATCGCACCCCCGGCGGCAGCAGCGGCGGTCAGGCAGCGATCATCGCGGCAGGCGGATCGCCGCTGGGATTGGGCACGGACATTGGTGGCAGTCTGCGCGTCCCCGCGACGTTCTGCGGCATCGCCAGCATGAAGCCAACAGCTGGGCGTTTCCCTGATGCCGGGCGCTACAGCGTGCCCATTGGACAGCGTGCCATCGTCAGCCAGGTAGGAGTGCTGGCGCGTCAGGTGAGCGATGTGGCGCTGGGGCTGGAGGTGATCAATGGAGGGCGTAATCCCGTCACCGAGCCGCCCATGCCGCTGGGCAATCCGGCGACGGTGGATGTCTCCAGGCTGCGCGTCGCCTGCTATACCGACGATGGCACCTTCCAGGTGGCGCCTGCCGTGCGCCGCGCGGTGCAGGAGGCTGCTGAATTGCTCAGAACTGCTGGCGCGCAGGTCACGGCCTGGACGCCTCCTGATGTCCGTCAGGCCGCTGCTCTCTGGCTGGGTATCATGGCCGCCGACGGTGCGAGAGGTTTCAAACAGATGCTTGGCCGGGATAAACGCGACCCGCGTGTAGCGCCGTTCCTCTTGTTTGCCGGACGTTCGCGTCCGTTCCTCGCGCTCCTGGGAGGGCCGCTACGGTCGATGGGGCAGCGTGGTCTGGCGGAGACGCTACACGCCTTTGGGCATACGAATACCCATCACTACTGGGGTTTAGTTGAGGCGCAGATGGAGTATCAGGCGCAGTTCTTGCGTGCCCTTGATCATGATGCAGGTGGCCCCTTTGATGTGATTCTTTGTCCAGCCAACGCGCTACCCCCCTATACGCATGGCAGTTTCTACGATCTACTCACCGCTGGGGCCTATGCCACGCTCTATAATGTGCTGGGCTATCCCGCCGGGGTGGTTCCTGTGACTCGCGTGCGCCCTGGTGAAGATGTTGGCCGTGCGGCCTCTCGCGACAGGATGCAGAAAGCCGCGCGCAATGTGGAGCTTGGCAGCGTTGGCCTGCCGGTAGGGGTGCAGGTGGTGGCGCGACCCTGGCGCGAACATGTGGCCCTGGCGGTTATGGGGGCCATCGAGCAGGCCGCCGCACCGTGCCCGGATTATCCAGGGCTGCTGGCCCTGGCGAAGAAAGCCACCTGAGCTGTCTCTGACCTGATGGGCACGACGCTCGGTGGAGAGCCGTCGGGGACGTGCAACCACGGCCACTTGCGGCTGCACCCCACGCGAACCCATCTCCCCTACTGGTGGCTGCCTTAGCCTTGCTCTCAGTTGCTGGCGGTGACCGAATTAGCTCGCCTGGCTACGACACGAGGCGAGTATACCCTGGCGTGCGCATTGCTCGAGGAGGCGCTCTCCCTCTATCAAGCCCTGGGCGATCTCTTTCGCATCGGGCATGTGCTCCACCTGCTCTCGCGTGTGTACTTTGTGTCGCAGGGCGGCCTGGGCAGGGCTGCGGCCCAGGCCGAGCAGGGTCTGGCGCTCAACAGAGCGGTCGGTAGCAAATTGTTCATCGCGAGCTTGCTCTGGCTGCTGGCAGAGATATACCTGGTGCAGAGGGAGCAGAACCAGGCCCGCGAGCTGGCCGAAGAGAGCGTGGCAATCTTCAGGGAGGTAGGTTCTGGGGGAGACAGTGCCGCTGCGCGCCTGAGCCTGGCCCGCATCGTAGCATCCCAGGGCGACCGTGCGGCGGCAGCTACTCTCTACCAGGAGAGCCTGGCACTGTTGCACCAGCGAGGCGACCAAGAGTCCATCGCTGCCTGTCTGGAAAGGCTGGGAGCAGTGGTAGCTGCACCGGGACCTGGAGTGGCGCCACCTGTCGGCATCCTGCCTGAAGGGCGGGGAACGCGGTGGGCTGCCCAGCTCTGGGGAGCGGCAGAAGCCTTACGAGAGCAGATAGGCGCCTCTCTGCCGCCTGTGTACCGCAGCGACCATGAACAGGCCGTGACCGCCGCACGCTCGGCGTCCGGGGAGAAGGGCTTTGCCGCTGCCTGGGCGGAGGGTCGTTCTATGACGCCCGAGCAGGCGCTGGCCGCCCAGGGTCAGGCGCTCCAGCCGAAGCCCGCCCCACCAGCCAGATCAGCCACCGCCTATCCCGGCGGGTTGACCGCCCGCGAAGTCGAGGTCTTGCCGCTGGTGGCAGAGGGACTGACCGATGCGCAAATTGCCGAGCGTCTCATCATCAGGCCACGCACGGTCAATAACCACCTGACGTCTATCTATAGCAAGCTAGCTATATCATCTCGGGCTGCGGCTACGCGCTACACTCTCGAGCGGCAGTTGATCTGAATGCTCGCTTCCCCTGGAGAGGCACCATTCTCGACATGGCCCTTCCGTCCGTATTCTCTCCAGCCCGCATTTTCCTGGCACCCTGCCCATAAGTGCTTCTACCTACGGCTGCCTCGTGCTGTCCGCGTTTTGATCTCGAAACACGGGAAGCCATGTGAAGAAGAGCTTGGCAGCAATCTTCACACGGCCTCCTGTGTCGTTTCTCATGATGGGAAAATCAAACAACCCCTTCCCACAGACTGGACCGGGTTCTATACTAGAGCCTGCTTAAGCATGGGATAAGGGAAACGATAAAGACCTCTTGTCGCTGCGAAGCGCTAACAGGTAATCAATCCTCGCCGAATCGCGGGGCTTGATTCCTCCCGAAGCCCTGCCTGGTGCTGGACAGAGACAGGAGGGACAGGCCCACCATGATCAGCACGAGCATGATGCCATGCAGAATGAGGTTGAGTGGGGTGCGGATGCTCGCGTCGCGGGTGATCGCAAATACCCCAGCCAGCACACCGACCAGGATGAGAATCTGCGTGATGAGCGCGTTCTTCCGCGCCCAGCGTTGGCGCGTGAATATCGCGTAAGCGCTGATGACACAGCCGATGCCGCATAACCCCTCAACGATCATCGCGGCAAAGAGCGATGGGACGCCAAAAGCGCCGGTGTGCAGTGCTGAGGCTACCAGAAAGATGATGGCTTCGCAGACCACCACCAAGCGGAAGAGCATGAATGTGCTGGTCTGCTGTTGCAAAGAAATCTGACTCATCGATGGCTCCTTTTCATTATCCCCATCTGAGGGTCCAATCTCAGTATGCCCTGGGAAGATGACAGGAGCATGAAGGTGGCTGCCCGATTTTGTCATCGATTTGTCATCTACGCTGCGTTCCGCTGCCTCCTTCAACAGTGGCAGGCGCACTTCAAAGCGCGCGCCAGCACCAATGGCGCTTTGCACGCGGACCTCGCCGCCGTGCGCCTGGACAATCCACTGCACAATAGCCAGGCCCAAGCCTGTGCCACTGGATTGTTCGCTTTCCGGAGCGCTGCTCTGCGGCAGCGCTTTCTCCCTCCGCGAGCGCGCCTTATCTACCCGATAGAAGCGCTCGAACAGATAGGGCAGATGCTCTTCCGCGATGCCGGGGCCATCATCTTGCACGCGCACCACAGCCCAGCGGCCTTCTTCACAGGCTAGCTCCACCTGCACACGTTTCCCGATGCCGCTGCTGTATTTGATGGCATTCTCGATGAGATTCGTCAGCATCTGACTCAGATAGCGGGGGTCGCCCCGGACCAGCGCTTCTGGCAGGTCTCCGGTTGCCAGGGCGATCTGGCTCTGGCGCGCCAGCGGAAGCAGGCGTTCAACGCTTGCCAGAGCCAGATCGCTGAGATCGACCTTTTGCAATTCCAGCGTCATCTGGCCGGTATCGGCGCGTGCCAGCAGCAGCAGTCGGTTGACCATGGTGATCAACTGCTCATTTTCGGCCTGAATGTGCTCCAGCACCTGCCGATAGTCTTCTGGCTGTTCAAGCTGGGTCAGCGCGCGATTAATCTCCAGGCCCATAACGGTGAGCGGCGTGCGCAGTTCGTGGCTGGCATCTGCGGTGAACTGGGTCTGGCGTTTGAAGGCGGCCTCCAGGCGCGCCAGCATGTGATCGAAGGTGGCAGCTAGCTCTCCGAACTCATCCCGACGCTGAAGATGCAAGCGTCGGCGCAGATCGGTGGCGTTCATTTCGTTGGCGGTGCGGGTAATCATCTGCACCGGTCGCAGCGCCTTGCCCGCCAGCCAGTAGCCCCCAATGGCTGCAACCAGGAGCGCCATAGTGCCCCAAAAGAGCCAGATTGCCAACAGGGGTGTGGGCGCGGGACGGGGCAATCCCACCAGCAAGGTAGCAACCCGCGCGTTCTGATTGAGCACCGGCGTCACCAGCACGCGATAGGTGTCCGAGTTGTTCCATTGGCCCCAGCCCCAGCCGTACTGGTGTGATTGAGGGACGGCAAGATCAAACAGCCCCGCGTTTTGCCCTGCCCTGGCCTGAAGCTGTTGGATCAGGCTGTCTGTCAACGGGCCGCGCGGGTCTAGTACAGCCCCATCAGGACCAAGCAGCAGCGCCATCTCTTGCGAAGACAAGCTGAGATGCGCAGATGTCAACGCTGCGTGAGTTGCCAACGCCTGCTTATAGGCTGCCGCGAATTGCTGACTGTCCTGGTAGAGCTGCGCCTCTACCCTGCTCTCGGCAGCATTGGTATTGAGGAAGATTTGCGACGAACCATAGAGGCTGCCACCGAAGACTAAGATAATAAAACCCATCAAGGCCAGATACCAGAGGGTGAGGCGCACCCGCACGCTGGCAGTGAAGGGGACACGAGAACGATAGTGCGCGGCGTATTTCATAGGACATGCTCAGCCTTCTGGCGACGGGGTCAGGCGATAGCCGATGCCGCGCACAGTGGTCAACAATTTGATGGCAAAGGGGTCGTCGATCTTCCGACGCAGCCTGCGGATGTAGACATCAATCACATTTGATTCGCACTCGAAGTCATAGTTCCAGATATGCTGCTCAATCATCTCGCGCGTGACGACCTGGTTGCGGTGATAGAGCAAATATTCGAGCAGCGCAAACTCTTTGGGCGTCAACTCAATCGGCTTTCCAGCGCGCTCGACGCTGTGAGTCGTCGGGTCGACGATCAGGCTGCCCATCTCCAGGCGGCCAGGTTGGTAGGACTGCTGGCGACGTAACAATGCGCGCAGGCGGGCCAGCAATTCCTGCATCGCAAACGGTTTCACCAGGTAGTCATCGGCCCCGCAGTCGAGGCCCTGCACGCGATCATCCACGCTGTCACGCGCGGTCAGCAGCAGGATAGGCGTCTGCATCCGGCGATGGCGCAGGTTACGGCAGACCTCCAGACCATCTTTGATGGGCAGCAGAATGTCCAGGATGATGAGGTCGTATGGGGTAAGTTCGGCGAAATCCTGCCCTTCCTGTCCATCATAAGCCGTATCGACGCTGTAGCCTTCGTGTTCCAGGTTCATTTTCAGCGAATTGCTGAGACGATGATTATCTTCCACCAGCAGAATGCGCATGGGAAACTGTATCCTTTGCTGCTCACCCTCAAGCTCAGATAGTCGCATTATGACATATCGAGATGACAATTCGATGACAAAACGGCATAGGAAAGTTCATGGTGTTGTCATCTGGCCCGGCTAGACTCTGGGGTAGAGATGTGGCGTTCAGAGGAAGACGAGCATCTGCATAAACACCCACACTCTGATGAGAGAAGGATTATCCATATGCCTCGACCATTTCGTTTTGCTGTGGTAACCAGCGGTTTCGCCCAATCGCAGGGCGCGTGGGTCGCTCTGGCGCGGCGGGCTGAGGAGCTTGGTTACGCGGCCTTGCTTATGCCAGATCGCCCGTCGATGGGCGGCCTGGCTCCTCTGACAGCGCTGGCAGTGGCCGCCGCGAGTACCACAACGCTGCGCGTGGGCAGTTATGTCTTCTGCAACGATTACCGGCACCCGGCGATGCTGGCAAAGGAAGCTGCCACATTGGATGTGCTCTCTGGCGGACGTTTTGAACTGGGGCTGGGAGCAGGTGTTTCGCTGGTCGATTACATGCAGATGGGCTTGCCCTTTGAAGGCGCGGGCACGCGCATCAGCCGTCTGGAGGAAGCTCTGCACATCATCAAAGCCTGCTTTACCCAGGAGGTGGTGAACTTCACCGGAAAGCACTACACGATTGCCGACCTGAAAGGGCTGCCCAAGCCCATTCAGCAGCCCCACCCGCCTATCTTCATCGGCAGCACCGGCAAACGGCTGCTTTCCATCGCGGCCCAGCTTGCCGATGGCATCGCGCCCGCGCTCAGAATCTCTGCCCAGGGGGTTGACCCAACCGACGCGCCGCTGGAGGAAAAAGTAGGATGGATTCAAAGCGCGGCAGGAGAACGTTTTGCCCATCTGGAACTGAGCCAGAGCGCCTACTTTATCGCGCTCGCCGATAGCCCGGCTGAGGTGGTTTCCCAGCCAGGGCTGCCTTTTTCCAGGCAATCGATGAGCACCGAACAGGCCGTCAGTTATCTCATCGAGCAACGCGAGCGCTATGGGTTCTCGTACATGCAGGTGTTCGATGGGCAGATGGAGAATTTCGCTCCAGTTGTGGCCCGGCTGGCAGGGAAATAATGTGTGACGCGCTTTTGGAAGGAGGATTTCTTGAGATGGCTGTAGGGATTATTCGCTGGATTGGCAGCATTGCTGGCCTGGGAGCCTTGACGCTGGGGCTGTTGTTCTGGATTGCCAATATCGATTTCATCAGTCTGCATATGCTGTTTGGCATCATTGTGGCCCTTTCGCTGCTGACGCTGGGCCTGGTGGCGCTCTTCAGCAAGGGATTGAGGCTGCTGGGGGGCGTTGGCGTGGTCTACGCGCTGGTCGTTCCGATCTTTGGCCTGACGCAAGATCAGATTCTGGATACCGATGCACACTGGATCATTCAGGCGGCGCATCTGTTGGTAGGCATTGGCGCGCTGGCGTTGATAGGCATCATCAGCACGCGCTACCAACGTCACAAACAGATGTCAGACAAGAGCGCGGCGCTGCAAAGAGGGGTCGCCTCGTAATGTAGGAGCATGCCGTTGCCTTTCAGTGCTTCCCTTCCTCCACGACTGTAACCTTCCGCTGTATACTACTGCCGAAGCTTACATCACTCGACGCATGCCCCCGTAGGGGCATCGCGTCATTTTCGGAGGGAAGAGATGCTGAAACGACCGGCCACCACTCTGGCGCGCAAACGCGGGTTCACGGACCCAGGGCCGGACGATCTGATCGAGGCCACGATTGCCGAACTCCAGGCGCGCATGGCGTCGGGAGAACTTACCGCCCTGGCGCTGGTGCAGCAGTATAAGGCGCGCATCAAAGCCATCGACTGGCATGGCCCCAGGGTGCATTCCGTGCTGGAACTGAACCCGGACGCGGAGAAGATTGCCAGGGCACTTGACCAGGAGCGGCGCGACCAAGGCCCGCGTGGGCCGCTGCACGGCATTCCCCTCATGCTCAAAGACAACATAGACACCCACGACCAGATGCATACGACGGCGGCCTCGCTGGCGCTGCTTGGCTCGACGCCGCCCCTGGATGCCACCGTCGCCAGCCGCCTGCGCGACGCCGGGGCGGTGCTGCTGGGCAAGCTCAATATGAGCGAGTGGGCCAATTTTCGTTCCAACAATTCATCGAGCGGCTGGAGCGGACGAGGCGGCCAATGTCTGAATCCTTACGCGCTTGATCGCAGCCCCTGCGGCTCCAGTTCAGGGTCGGGCGCGGCAGTGGCAGCCAACCTCTGCGCTGCGGCTTTGGGAACCGAGACCAACGGGTCGATCTTATGCCCCTCGGGGATCAACATGGTGGCGGCCATCAAGCCCACGCTTGGACTGACCTCGCGGGCCGGAGTCATTCCCATTTCCCATAATCAGGACACCATAGGGCCGTTTGGGCGCACCGTGGCGGATGCAGCCACAGTGCTGGGCGCATTGGTTGGGGTTGACCCGCGCGATCCGGCAACTGCCGAAAGCAGCGGCCATTTCTTCAGCGACTATCGGCCTTTCCTTGACCCCAATGGCCTTCGGGGCGCGCGCATTGGTATTATCCGCCAGGTCTTCGCGGGCTTTCAGGATAAGGTCGATGTGATCTACAACCAGGCCATCGCCGCGATGAAGGACGCGGGCGCGATCATCGTTGACCCGGCTGATCTGCCCTCCGGGCAGGCCATGGAAGACTCGCCCGATCAACTGACCGTCCTCCTCTTCGATTTCAAGGCAGACCTGAATGCGTACCTGGCCGAGCGTGGCGACCAGACCATCCACACGCTGCAAGACGTGATCGACTTCAACAATGCCCATGCCTCAGAAGAACTGCCGTTCTTCGGCCAGGACCTCTTCCTCCAGGCACAGGCGGTTGATCTGACTGACCAGGCCACGATTGCCGCCTATGAGGCTGCGCTTGCCAGGAACCACCTTCTCAGCCGGGAGCAGGGCATCGACGCGGTGCTGCAAGAGTTCCACCTGGACGCGCTGGTCGCGCCCACCAATGCCGTCGCCTGGAAGATTGATCTGCTGGACGGGGACCATCACCTGGGCGGTTCCTCGACGCCAACCTCGCTGGCAGGCTATCCGGCAATCTCGGTGCCCGCTGGGCTTTCCTATGGGCTGCCGGTGAGCATCACTTTCATGGGCACAGCCTGGAGCGAGCCAACGCTTATCAAGCTGGCCTCCGGCTTTGAGGCGGTAACCAAGGCGCGCCAGCCACCTATGTTCGTACCGGCAGCATCGTGATCTAGGGGAATCACAGCGGCGCGGATGAGGTTACAAAACAGGGGTACAGTACGTCTGGATGTATAGCTATTGGGGAGAGTCCAATGATTCCTGTACCTGTGACCCTGGCCGCCTGGCGCGTGCGCCAGATGTGGCGCTTACTCATCGTGACCTGCCTGGGCATGCTGGCAGGCGTAGTGCTCGTGTGCTCCGCGCCGCTCTTTTCGCAGGTCACGCTGACGGCTGGGCTGCGCAGCGTGCTGACTGCCAGCCCCGAAGCTTCAGAAATCGTGCTCCATTCGGAAGCGAAGGAGCTATCCACCTCGATAGCTGCCCAGGACAATCAAGAGCTTGGAGCATTTATCCAGGAGCGGCTGGGCAGCTATCTGAGCGGCGCACCGCAATTTTCGATTCAACCGCAACCGCTCCATGTCTCTTCTTTCAGACCTGGCGATCAGCTTCAGCTTGTTGGCGATTCGATGTCGGCGAGCGCTGCCCATGTGAAGCTGGTGCAAGGGCGTCTTCCGCAAGAAAACAGCGACGAGATCGAGATGGCGATGACGCCAGATTCGGCTGCCGACATCCACGCGCCCATTGGAACAACTTTTACCACCACGCTTGGGTTCCTTGGCTCGCCGAACCCTACCGAAATCACATTGACGCTGCGGCTGGTGGGAACCTTTCTGCCCCTGGCTGGCGATCCGTTCTGGCATGGTGTGACGTTCGAGCCAGGCATCCTGGGGGAATTTACGCAGTATCAGGCGCTGATGTCGAATGATGGCTTTCTGGCTGCCCTCACACGTGCGGAAAATCTCAACGAATCCAATCTCTTCCTGGATAAACCTGACCTCCTCTGGTACTATCAGTTGGATGTGGCGCAGATCAAGATGGCGGATATAGATGATCTGATTAGTCGGCTAGATACGACGCAGATTCAGCTCGCGCAGCATTTTCTTAACACCCCATCGCTCACCGCTACGCAGCTTTTCGGGTCTCCTGTAGAATCATTTGGAAACCCGAGCACGATTGAAGACTATCGCGCTCGGGTCTCGGTGGTCCAGGTTCCGGTGGGTATCATCGCGCTGCAAGTGTTCTGCCTGGTCCTCTTTTTTGTGAGCATGATGTCCGATCTGCTGGTGGAGCGCCAGGCAGACGTTATTGCACTGCTGCGCAGCCGGGGAGCCAGCCGCTGGCAGATTTTGGGTTCTTTTGTGAGTCAGAGCATTGGCCTGGGTCTTATCGCGCTTATTGCTGGCCTGCTGCTTGCCATCTTCACCACGCGCTTGATCGCACACGTGCTGCTTAGCCCAACCGATCAGGGCGCGCTGAACATTCTTGACGGCAATCCGTTCCAGGTCTCCCTGGGAGTAGGCTGGTACGCGCTGGCTGCCTCCCTGGGAGCGGTCATAGCACTGATCGTTGCGCTCAGGAGTTCGGCCAGCCGTGACGTGCTTGAGATGCGCCGCCAGGCCGCACGCGCAACACGCGCGCCGCTCTGGCAGCGTCTCTATCTGGATATCGTGGCGGCCATCATTGCGCTGACGGGCTTTATCATCTCGCTCTATGTAACGCACGCGGGCGTCCTGGATGCGCGTGTCGATCTGCTGATTGCCGCGCCGCTGGCCCTGATAGCACCTATCTTCCTGGTGATTGCCGGGGTGCTCTGCTTTTTGCGCCTCTTTCCTCTGCTCGTGCGTCTAGCAGCGCGCTTTTCTGCCCGACGCCCGCACGCTGCGCCGATGCTGGCACTGGCGCAGATGGGCCGCGCGCCACGTCAAGCGATGCGCATGGTGCTGCTGTTGGCGTTGGCAAGCAGTTTTGCTATTTTTTCACTGACGTTCACCGCTTCCGAGTCGCAGCAGATTCTCAACGTGGCGGCGAATCAGGCGGGAGCCGATTTTAGCGGGGCAACTCCGAATTTCACGGTGGTTGCCTCCGCCGCCCAGCAAACCCTGGCCCAGCGAACAGCAGCCTATCGCAACATTCCAGGCGTCCTCTCCGCGACCCTGGGTTATGCCATCAGTGCTGTGCCGTCTGGAGGGGATTCGACCACCCCGCTGGCAATCAGGGCTGTGGATACACAGACCTTTGCCCAAACGGCCATCTGGACTGATCAGGACTCGTCTCAATCGCTGCCATGGCTGATGAGCCAGTTGAGACACGTATCTGCCCAGCCTGGTATTCCGGCAATTGTGGATGCGCTGGCCTGGAATGAACTGCATCTGGGCGTTGGCGCGCCCTTTTCGCTTTCGGTGCAGGATGGTTTGCTCGACTTCACAGCTATTGCCGAGGTGCAGCATATCCCTACTATCAACGATAGCCTGGACACCCCCGGAACCAGCGATTACACACCGCCTGGAGGCATCTTGATTGATTATCAAGTGTTTGCTCATGCCTACCAGAGCTTCACCCAGGAAACCCTCTCGCCGAATTATGTCTGGCTGCGCACCAGCGATAATCCCACCTTCCTGGCAGAAATACGAGCGGCGCTGAAGTCCGGCGCCCTGCAATTGGCGCAGGTGAATGATCGCCGCGCCATGATTGCCGATCTGCAACATGACCCTCTTTATCTCTCGGTTATTGCTGTGCTCGGGCTGGGCGCGATTGTGACGGTTCTGCTGGCCCTGGTGGGCAATTTGATTGCCTCGTGGATGAATGCCCGCAGCCGCCTGATGAACTTTGTGGTGCTGCGGGCGCTGGGCAGCACACCTGGGCAGATTGCCGGTGTGTTGATCTGGGAGCAGGGAATCATCTATACGACGGCTCTGCTGCTGGGTATCGCCTTTGGCGCCGTGCTGATAGCAACCATCGTTCCGGCGCTGGTGTTTGTTGCCGCGCCCAATAACGGGGCAGCAATCAGCAGCGGCGAGTTTTACGTGATTCAGCATGTGCTGCCGATTCAGATTGTTCTGCCCTCCGCGCTGGTTGCTGTCGTTGCCGGACTGGTGGTCATCTGCGTGGGCGCGCTTTGGATGATGGCGCGCATGGTTGCTCAGCCATCAATCGGTCAGGCTTTGCGGCTGAGTGAAGACTGAGCAGCAGAGACATCACGGAACGACCGGCCATTGACAGCCCGCCGATAATAGCAGGTGCAACTTTTGATTGTTTGCGCAAGGAGGACGTTATGGATCAAAATCCCCTGATACCCCCTCAAGAGCCGACGATTCCCGTCTCACAACCATTTCAGCCACCGACGCAGGCAGCATCTCAACCATTCTATCCGCCACCTCCGCCTCCGCCGCCGTCAGGCTATTATCCAGCACCCAGTCAGCCATTCTATCAACTGCCACCACAACCAATCAGGAAATCCAACAGCGGGCTGAAGATAGCCGCGCTGGCAATCATCTTTGTGATCTGTATCGTGGCGACGGCGGCGATTGCCTATCAGGTTGGGAAAAACAGCGTTAGCCAGTCGCCAACTGGTGGATCGACAACTGGCAATTCGGCAAATACGCAAAATACACCAGGCAGCGGCACGACGCCCGTGTCTACCACAGCGCCGGGTCAGCAGCACTACAAAATTGGCGATCAGGTGCATGCTGCTGATTGGTTGATCGTTCTCAACAGCGCCATGACCTCGACCGGAGATGATGTCTTTCAACCAAGCGCGGGCGATATCTTTGTCGATGTCGACCTGAGCCTGCAAAATCAGGCAACGACGAGTCAAGATATGAACATCTTCGATTTCACTCTCCGCTCCTCCGATGGGACTCCCTATATGGCCGCCCTCAGCGATTTGCCGGATATTACCGGAACTATCGTCGCCGGAGGCAAAGATCACGGGGGCATAGCCTTTGAAGTACCTCAGGCAGACAAAACCTTTACGCTGGAGTTTGTGCCAGATTTCGAAAGCGTTGCGGCCATCTGGAACATCAGCGTCTAGCGCCAGGTACGCATCTCTTTTTGAGATGCCGGGGCTGAAGCAAGGGGGCCAAAGCCCCGGCGCTGGCGACGAGAACCGAGCGTATGTCACCACCTGCTACGAGCGCACCTTCAGATTGCCAAAGTTACCCACAACCAGCGGAAGCACCCGCAGAGCAATCTTGAACACACGGCCCAGGTAGTTGCCAACGATGGCAGCAATCAAGGCATCGTCGAGTGCGATTTCATCAATGGCATAGCCCGCTGCCTGAAGGGCAAACCGAACCACGAAGCGAATCACAACCAACACAAGCACCGCAAGAAGAAGCAGCCTTGGATTATCGTAATACTGCTGAGAGTGGTTACAAAACTGGCATGCTATGTGCATCACTGCCTGGCGAAGCACCAGGCCCTGCGTATGCGGGATTTCCGCTCGGACTACCAGAAGGATTATACCTGTATGACAGCACGTTTAGAAGGCATGCATCTAGGAAATTACGAGCTTCTTGAGCACATTGGCGCAGGAGGGATGGCGGAGGTCTATCGCGCCCACCAGCAAAACGCCTTTGGACGTGAGGTTGCAGTCAAAGTCATCAAACGCGATGTGGCAGAACAACCGCTTTTCTATGAGCGCTTTCTGCGCGAAGCCCAGGCCACAGCGCGGCTCTCGCATCCGCATATCTTGCCGCTGATCGAATTGGGAGCGGTAGGCCGCAAGCGCAAACTCTTCTTCTTGGTCATGCCCTATGTTCCCGATGGGACGCTGCGTGATCTTCTGGCGCGAACCGGCGAGCCGCTGCCTATCGAAGTGGGTGCTCCGCTCTTTCTGCAACTCTGCGAGGCTGTCGAATATGCCCACGAACAAGGGCTGATTCACCGAGATATCAAGCCCAGCAATGTGCTGCTCCAGCGCGAGCGTTATGTGCTGCTGGCCGATTTCGGCATTGCCTTTGATCTGGAGGATACACGCCTCACCAGCACAGGAGTGGGCCTGGGAACGCCTGAATATACCGCGCCCGAACAGGCGCAGGGGACTGCGGACAAGCGCAACGATATCTACAGTCTGGGAATTGTGCTCTTCGAGTTGTTGACAGGACAGGTTCCCTACAAAGGTCGAACGCCGTATGAGGTCTTTTACAAACAGACCACAGCTCCCATCCCTTTGCTGCGCGAGGTGTACCCCGACCTGCCTGAACCACTCACCAGCCTGGACGCCGTGATTCAAAAAGCGTTGGCAAAAGCGCCTGCGGAGCGTTTTCAATCAGCCAGCGCCTTCAGCGCAGCCTTTCAAGCAGCGCTGGCCGATGCTGCTATTGCGCCAGGCATGTTGCCTGCCGCGCCAGAGGGCAAAGAGCCAATCCTGGCGGGCATTGCTGGCGCGAATATCCCCACAAACCAGGGGGTCATCACTCCCCCCGATGCTGACCCTCTTGGCGAGCGGCCAACTAATCCAGGCAGTCAACCGGCCAGCTTCAGAAGGATGACAGACGGATACCTTTCAGCAGGGCAGTCTGCGCTGCACCGAGACAGAAACCCGCTCGTCTTCCTTTCACTGCTGGCCTTGTTGCTGCTCGGCGGGGCAGCGCTGGCGCTATCCGTGGCGCTCCTCAATGGCGTTGGCCCATCCAATTCGCTCAGCGCGCCACATCTGCAACCCACAGCCAGCCCCCACAAGCAGAACACTCCTACTCTTCAGCCGACGCAGCCGCCGCGCAGTAATCCCACATCGACGCCCACGCCGACGCCTTCTCCGACGCCCAACCCTAGCCCGACGCCTACTCCCAGTCCGAATCCCAGCCCGACGCCCACGCCAACGGCAGTTCCGCTGCCTACACTGACCCCCTAACCGGGGGCACAGCGGCGTTTTTCCCTCTTGTCACCTGCCTATCGACTCTGCTATCTTGTATCCAGCAAACCGGAAACAAGAACAGTGAGTAGAGCATAGCCTGAAAGGCAGGCAACGCATGGCAATCACCTATGAGGGTCGGAGCTATCAGAGTTTTCAGGACTATCTGGCGCGACAGGCCAGCGATGGGCTGCACGGTGGCGACTCCGCGCCGCTGTATGCGCATCCCGTGGATGGATGGATTATCCGCACGCTGAATGCAACGCCAGTCAAGTCGGTGATGAATAGAGCGCTTGATGTGCTGGTCAGCTATCAGTTCGGCTATGTGCTTGCCAGCAGCATCTTCATCGATGACCAGTCCTTTCCAGACATCTTCGAGGTGCTGGTGCGCTGTGCCAAAGCGCTGGGCATTCCCATCCCCCACGCCGTCACCAGACACGACATCGCGCTTTTCAACGCCTATACTGCCGGAACCGACGAGTACGCCTTCATCAACGTTTCTTCGGCACTGTGCAAGCATTTCAGCATAGAAGAGGCATGCTTTGTGGTCGGGCATGAATGCGGCCATATCGCCTCCGGCCATATGGTCTATCATACTGTCGCCTCGGCGCTGGCGAACGCAGCCCTGGGGGAGCTTGGACCCATTGGCCCCGTGCTGAAGCTGACGGCAGGCATTCCATTGATGGCCTGGGAGCGACGCTCCGAGGTGACGGCAGACCGCGCGGGACTGCTGTGCTGTGGCGACATTGCTGTGGCCGAGCGGTCACTGCTGCGCCTGGTCACCGGCCTGGCCGATGTCGAGCGGGTCGATATGGAAGACTTCCTGCGGCGCTCCAAAGAAATTCAAGACTATCACAAACTCACCACCATCAAGGAATTCTTATCGACGCACCCACTGATCCCCAAGCGGATTGAGGCGCTGCGCCTCTTTGCCGACTCCGAACCCTATTACACGCTTTCTGGCAAGCCGAAGCCAGAAGGCAAGACGCTGCTCAGCCGCGAGGAACTGGATCGCCGAGTCAACCAGATCGTTCAGCCCTGAGCTTGCCACGCCAGCTAGAAAGATCACAGGGAGGTCTCTACAGCTATGCCAGAAACAATAGCCTCCTTTTTAGAGCAAATAAGAGACGCGGCTCAGCCGCTTGAAGAAGTCCAACTGCTTGATTTGATCGCCGCTGTACAGGAGCACAGCGATCAGCCTACCTTGCGTATTCTGATCGTCGGCCTCACTGGCTCTGGCAGATGTTCGCTCGCGAACGCGCTGATCGGCCAGCCGAAACTGCTGCCCACGTCGCCGATTCCCAAAGCGCCAATTCCCCTCCAGGTGCAGCACGCGGAGCGGCTTTCCGTCGAGGCTCTGCATAATGATGGCAGCAAAACAGCGCTTCAGCCCGAAGACCTGCGCAGCTTTCTGACTAGTCCCACGACTGATACCAGTCACTATCGTTCCATCGAAATCAACGCGCCCGCCGACCTGCTTAAAACCGCCCGGTTCAGGCTGGAAAGCATCGGCGCGGCGCGTTCGGCTGCCGAATGGAAAGAACTGTTGGCGAGCGTCGATTATCTTTTCCTGACGCTCAAAGCCACAGCCCTGCTTTCAGAGGATGAACGCGCCTTTGTACGCGATATGCTGAACGCGAGCTTTGGGCTGGAGCGCGTGACCATCGTCATCAATCAGATTGATCTGATCGACCAGGAAGAGCGGCCCGAACTCGTCGAGCGGGTGCGCACGTTCCTGGGTCCATTTGAAAGCCAGCCCGCCATCCTCAGCTTTGCAGCGACGCAGGCCAATCGCGGCGAAGAGGCCGAGGCGAGCGACAACGGCTACGACGCCATGATGCGCTTCAAGAATGACCTGCTTGACCAGGCTCAGCCATTGCACACATCAAGCCTGCTGCAAGGGGCGACGCTCTGCCTGATGGCTTTGGAAGAAGCGGTCACCAGGCAACAAGCGCTGCTGGCGACCAATGAGAGCGACCTGAAAGAACTGCTGGGCAAGATCGAGTCTCAGCAGCAGTGGCTGCCTTCGCGCGTGGAGCGTGTTCAGCAGCGCATCGATACCTTCATCAATACGATGGTACGCGCGCACTTTTTACGTGAAATCGAGGGCTTCAGCGCTGCCGTGCAGCAGCAGCTTCCTGGCGAGGTAGCCGCGCAGGACATGGCGACGCTCAAGCGCTATATGCCGGGCTATCTCGAAGTGCTCTGGACCGAGTTTTTCAACGCGCAGCAGGATGCTGTGCGCAGCAAGCTGGCAACCGAAATGAAGCTGGTCAACCATCTGATCGAGGAAGATTTCCGCGAACTGCTGGAGGGTCAGCGCATCAACCTGCAAGAGGGCGCAGGCGAATTTGACCCAACACCTGCACGCCTCAAGACGCTGTTGATGCCGCGCCGGGGCAGGCACACAATGGGAACGGTCGCCACCGGCATTCAAGTCGCCGGTTTGGTGCTTCTCATCCCCCCATTCGGCATCCTGGGGTTGGGGCTGGCGGCCATCGGCATTGGGCAAGCCATTCGTATGATCTTCAAGAAAGATGGCGATGCTGCCGATAAGCAGGCGTTCATCACCTCCGCAGTCAAAGCCATTCGGGAATTGGAGGCGCAGATCAAAAAGCAGGTGGCAAGCCGCTTCGATGCCATGAGCCGGGAAATGAAACAGGCCGTTGCTGATCGCTACGCGCAAGAGCTTGCCAGAATCCAGCAGGTGCTGGAAGAGAGCCTGGCCTGGCGCGAGAACCTTTCAACCAAGCAAGGGCATTTGACCACCCTGATGGAGAAGACTATACCCGCCCTGCGCAAGCAGCTTCATCACCTTGAGGATGCAGAGGGGGCAGCATGAGCAGCGGCGGATTTAGCGCAGCCCAGCAGAAAGTCAAGGCGCTGCTGTTCGTGTTACGCGACGCAGCCACGCTGATCGGCGAGCCAGGACAAAAGGCCATCGCGCTGAAAACGGGCGCCCAGGCGCTGCCAGGCCTGGGCCTGACCAGCGATGCCGCCAGCCTGGAGATCAGAGCGAGCGATATCGAGCAAGGCATCTTCAAGGTGCTGGTGCTGGGCGAGTTCAAAAACGGCAAGAGCACTCTGCTCAACGCGATGCTGGGACACAAGACCCTTCCGGCCAGAGCCGCCCCAGCCACGGCCATTATCACTGAACTGGTCTATGGCAAGCGCGAGGATGTGGCGATCTATGAAGCGGGCAAAGCCACGCCGCGCCGCTTAAGCTGGGAAGCGTTTGTTCAGGAATTTCAACTGAGTGAGCGCGACATTCAAACGCTCAAGCAGCAGCAATATCTTGATCGCTTTCAAGACGTGGAATACGCCCAGATCGAATGCCAGCACCCTTTCTGCGCGAACGGCGTGCGGCTCATCGATTCGCCCGGCCTGGGCGAGCACATCAGCCGCACGCGCGTGTCAACCAACTTTCTCAAGCAGGCCCAGGCGGTGATCGTCGTGCTCAATGCCATCAGCATTCTGACCGAAGCCGAGCGCGCCTATATCGAGCGACTGGGCGAGGGGCGGCTGAATCAGGTCTTTTTCGTCATTAACCGCATCAATCAGATCGAGCAGGACGAGGTCGAGAGCATCAAAAGCTGGGTGCAGCAGACCCTCAAGCCGCATTTTGTCAACGAAGAGGGCGATTTCGATGAGGTGTTTTACGCGCGGCGCGTCTTTTTCGTGAATGCCAAAGGCGCGCTGGATGCCCGCCTGACCATCCCCAACAACGAGGCGCTGCTGGAATCTTCAGGACTGCCTATCCTGGAAGACGAACTGGAGCACTTTCTCACCACCGATGAGAAACTGACGGCATCGCTTGATGGCACCCTCCAGACGCTGGCCTACGTCGTCGCCAACGCGCGCCGCCGCATTGCCCAGCAGCAGCGCTCGCTGGGCGAGCCGCTGGAAGATTTGGCGCGACGCCGCGAGGAGACAGAGCAGCGCCTGGCTGCCCTGGACCTGACAAGGCAAGATATTGAGCGCACCATTCTCTTCTTTGGCGAAAGCGTCAAGCAAAAAATCTATCTGAGCTTGCTCAATTTTATCGAGCGCATGCACGATACCTGGCCGGAAGATTCCATCAAGCTGATGAACCTGGCCGAAGCGATGGGCGCGATGGACTTGCTCAAGTCGTTTCTCTCGCAAGAGGCGAAAGAGAAAGTCGTCGCGGCAGTCAAGAAGGAAATCCGTTCTTATCTTCAGGTGAAGCTCACCCAATGGTCCGAAACCATACCGGCCCTGGTGCAGCCGGACCTGAAGAAGCTCACCACCGAACTAGAAGCGCTGGCAGTCGAGTTTCAGCGCGAACTGGACGCCATCGGGAACGTTTTTGCCAGCGGAAACGACACCCGCAGCCACCGGCCTGATAAGAAGGGCGCGGGGCTATTGCAGCTTTTGCTGGGCGTGGCCGATCTTTCGCAGATGACCGGAAGCATGCTGAGCCAGCCCGATTGGGAAGGATTCTTCGGGCAATCGCTTCAGCAGGCCATCACGGTCAGCACCATCTTCAGCTTCTTTGGTGGCGTCGCCTCCTGGGGTTGGCTGCTGCTGCTCATCGACGAGTTTCTCTCTTTGGTCACGCAGGGGCCGGTCTTCAGCACGTGGGTACTCAAACCGCTGGGAGAAAAGCTTCACGAGAATCTGTTGAAGGAAGCGCCGACGAAGCAAGATGACATCTATCGCCGCGTCGATCATATCTTCGCTGACCTGGCGGGTCAGGTAACCAAGGCGCTGCAAGATTACATCGAAGAGGCCCGGCGCGAGCAGCAGTCCATCATCCAGGCCAAAGAGCAGGAGGGCTTTTCCGCCGAGCAAGAACGGCAGCGGTTGGAGCGGCTGCTCGCCGAACTGCTGGAACTGCTGAACAGCGCCAGTGAAATTGTGCACGATAAACGCCTGACGGCTGAGGAACTGGAGCGGCTGCTGGCAGGCGAACCGCTCTTGCCCGTCGACAGCGTGGCATAGAGGGATGGGAGCCGGATGGAGTTTCATGAACGCCTGGCGCCGCTGGAGCCGTTCTTCGCGCTTTCGATAGGGCAAGCCCCGGCGCCCCTGAAGGCCACACTTCAGCCGCTGCTCACCATGCGTGAGGTGCTCTGGCGCAAGGAAGCACAAATCACCTTCTTTGGTGGCTTCAAGGCGGGCAAATCCACCCTGCTCAACGCGATCATGGGCTGGTCGCTGCTGCCAGCGCGCGCCAACCGCGCCACAGGTGTCATCACCAAAGTGCAGTATGCGGCCCAGGCGTCGGCAAGCGTTGCGCGCCGCGCGCCCGATGGCAAGGCGCGGGAAGAGCCAATTTTGCTGGATGAGATTGGCCGCTACGTCTTTCTCGATCTTTCGGAGATGGTTGCCAGAGCGCCAGCCGACGTTGATGCCGTGACCATTCACCTGCCGCTCGCGCTCCTCAAGCACGGTTGCATCCTTGCCGACACCCCAGGCCTGATGGACAACCAGACCCTCACCGAGCGCTGCTATCGCGAATTAGAGCGCTCCGATCTGGCCGTCATGGTGCTTTCGGCGGTCAAGCTGCTCGCCGATGAGGAACGGGCAGCGGCAGAGCGTGCGCAGGAACTGCTTCAGGGCAATCTGGTCTTCATCGTCAACCGACTGGATATGATCGACGCCGAAGATAAAGATGATCTGCTGGCCTGGGCGCGCAGCAGCCTGGAGGGCCACGGCAACAGTCTGGTGGGGCAGCCAGCCGTATTCGCCACCGAAGCCAAAGGCGCGCTGGAGGCGCGCAAGACCGGCCAGCAGGACGAGGCAGTGGCCGGATTGCAAGCGTTTGAACACTGGCTGGAAGCGCTGCTGGACAGTCCCGCGCTGGAACAGATGGCGATGCGTTCGCGCCTGAGCGCCCTGACCTATCTGCTGGGGCAGGCGCGCCAGAAGCTGCAAGCTGGGCTGGCTGAAACGCAGCAAACGGCATCAGAACTGGAGAAGCAGGAAACCGCCTCGGCGGCTCAACGGGAGCGACAGTTCAAGCGCGAAGTCGACGAAGCGCTGCTGGGCCTCAGCAGCTTCAAAAGCAATCTGGGGCAACTGGGCGACCATTTCATCTATCACTGCGTGCAATCGGTGCAAGACCTGATCGACTGCGACGAGCGATGGGCTTCGCAAGAGAAGCTGCGCGTGTGCTTCGAGTCGGCTATCGCTGTCTATGCCAGCACCGTCAATCACCGAACCAGGGAAGAGCTTCGCGGGCTATCTGTGCCGGTGGTCATCTTCGAGCCGGGGGCCAGGCGCGCCATTGATGTGGGAACCATTAGAGACCCATCGGCAAAGCTGGCCGTTGGCGCGGGCATGGTCCTGAACACAGTGCTTGAAACCGGCCTGGTCGGCTCATCGTTCGTCAACTGGATTACGAAGTCACTGCTCACCGATGATGCCCGGCAGAAGCTGCTTGGAACCGTCCGGCAAGCCGCGCTGGAGATTCTTCCGGCGCTGCGCAGCGAGGCCGAAAGCTACCTGGAACAGATGGAAGCATTGGTGCGGCGCTTTGGGCGGGCACACCAGCCCGACACCGAGCCATCGGCCAGTCTCTGGGCCGCCCGTCAGATCGAGGAGTATTATCGCGGGCTGGTCACATGGGCCAACGATTTCCAGCAGGCGCTTGACACAGTGAAACAAACGCTCGCTTTCTAACTTCACCCTTCTCTTGATGCTCTTAACAAGCGGGCCTACAATATATTACAGGCGAGAGGCCAGAAAGAGCAGAAGCAGCTTGAAGCCTCTCCCAAGAGGAGGCAGCCAATGGCTGACCGGACAGGCCAACAGTTTGGCATATATCAACTGACCAGCTTGCTCGCTGAAAATGCGCTGGCCGAAGTCTATCGCGGCGAACAGCGCTATTCCCATATCGATGTCGCCATCAAATTGCTGCGGCACCCGCTGGAAACAACGCAGGAGATCGACGCTTTTCGCGGCGAAGCACGCACCCTTGCCGCGCTCGGCAATCCGCATATTGCGCGAGTGCTCAGCTTCGATGTCCAGAACCAGGTCGGCTATCTGGTCATGGACTATGTGCCTGGGGGCACACTGCGACAGCGCCATCCCGGCGGCGAAGCGCTGTCTCTGGAAACCATCCTCCCCTCTATCAAACAGGTTGCCGAGGCTGTAGACTATGCGCATAGCCAGGGCGTCGTGCATCAAGCCTTGCGGCCAGAGAAGCTGCTCGTAGGGCATCAGGATGAGATTGTGCTCGCTGGCTTTTATCTGGCCTCGGCATACCCGCCCGCAGAGAACGAGACAGCCGCGAAGCCCAACCGTGTCAGCGCCTATCTGGCTCCTGAACAACTCCAGCAGAAACCAGTTCCGGCCAGCGATCAATACGCGCTGGGCATCATCATCTACGAATGGCTCAGCGGCGCTGTGCCCTTTCAGGGGTCCGGGGTAGAACTGGCTCAGCATATTCTCAAATCGGCTCCTCCGCCCTTGCATAGGGGCGCACTGGCCGTTGCGCCAGCCGTTGAACGGGTAGTGATGCGGGCGTTGGCAAAAGACCCGGCCAAACGCTTCCCGAGCATCCAGGCGCTTGCCGATGCGCTGGAAGAAGCCTCGCATGCGCCAGCGCCACAACCTACCACGGCTGCGGCTGCTGTATCAGCATCTACGCCCAAACAGCCCGCTGCTGCTGGACACGCGCCCGCACCTCAGGCCGCTGCCTATCCACCGGCTGTGCAGGCGCATGCCAGAACGCCGCAGCCTACGCCACAGCAAGCATGGCAGCAGAGACAGCAAGCGCCCTATCAGACGCCAGTCCAGCCAGCAGCCTGGCAGCGTCCGGCTGCGCCGACACGATCAGTACGTTCGAATAACGCGAATACCGTAGGGTGCCTCATTGCTCTTGCCATCATAGTGATAGTGTTTGTCTTGATTCTTGCTAATATCCATTAAAGCGGCTGAGCGTTTTGTATAATCCATAGTATGAAAAGATCACATTCCGCACGCCAATGGCTGCACCTGCTGCTCTGGGCGCACGCCATCAGCGTCCTCAGCTTTTACCTGATTCTCTGGCGACGCACCGCACCACCCAAAAGCAGGCAGGACAAGATCACACCCGGACCAGTCCCTGACCACACCACAGCTTCTATCATTGTGCCCGCTCGGAATGAAGAGCGCAATATTCGACGCTGCGTCACTTCGCTGCTGGGGCAAGAAATCGCAGCAAACGAAACCTATGAGGTGCTGGTCGTTGATGACGCCTCGACGGATGGAACCGGGCACATCCTGGAAGAAATCGCCCGTTCGCATCCGCACGCGGACCGTTTGCGCGTGCTGCGGCTTGATGATCTTCCGGCGGGTTGGGCAGGCAAACCTCATGCCTTGCATGCTGGGGTGCACCAGACACAGGGTGAATGGTTGCTGTTCACTGATGCCGATACCTGGCATGCCCCACAGGCGCTGCACACGGCGCTCGCGGAAGCCAACAAGAGCAGCGCTGATTTGTTTTCATTTGGGTCAGATCAGGAACTGCCGGGGTTCTGGGAAAAGGTGATGATGCCCATGGCCTATCTCGGCATCAGCATGCAGTATCCGCCGAAGCTGGTCAACGACCCCAAAAGCCCGCTCGCCATCGCCAACGGGCAATACCTGTTGATTCGCCGCAGCGTTTATGACGCGCTGGGCGGCTATGATCGGCCCGACATGCGCGGCACCCTGCTGGATGATCGTGATCTGGCGCTGCTGGTGAAGCGCGAAGGCTATTGCCTGCGCTTCGTGGATGGTCGCGATCTGGTGCGGGTGCGCATGTATCAAGGCTTAGCCGAAGCCTGGCGCGGCTGGCGCAAAAACGTGTTTCTGGGCAGTCGCGGCGGCGTGGCGTTTGTGCTGCTGCAATTGATCGGCTTGCCTGTCATGACCATTTTCCCCTTCCTGGTCCCGCTGCTGGCGCTGAGCAAGAGCGCACGCCGCTTCCTGGACACCTCGCGCCAGGAAATCATTGCTGCCGGATTGATAGAATTAGCGCCGCTGCTGGCCTATCGCTTCTGGGAAAATCGCGGCATGAAGGTGCCCTTCTATTACGCCTTTACCCATCCGCTGGCTGGAGCGCTTTTTACCGGCATCATGGCGCAGTCAACCTGGCGCGTGCTCACAGGCAAAGGCGTAGACTGGCGCGGCAGGCTCTATTACAACCGCTCGCAAATATCCTCAAAAAAAGTACTTTGAAGGCAAGAATCGGATAGATTTCGCTCCCCATTCGGCATATCATATCTATCAGAAAGCACGAATGCGCAGAGGCCACCGCCCCAGTTCCAGGAGGGTATCCGAATGACAAACGAAGCAACTTTTTGGCAAGCTGTACTGAGCCGAGATAGAAACTCAGATGGGAGCTTCGTCTACGGTGTGCGCTCCACCGGCATTTATTGCCGTCCGTCGTGCCCATCGCGGCGACCCAGGCGCGAGCAAGTGGTCTTTTTCCCGCTGCCGCAGGTGGCGGAGCAAGCTGGATTTCGCGCCTGCCGCCGCTGCCAGCCTCGCAACTTCGACGGCTATACGAATGAGCAGGTCGCATTAATTCACCAGGCGTGCCGCGTCATCGAGGCGCACCTGGATGATGATCTGAGCCTTGCCAGCCTGGGCGCGCAGTTGCATATCAGCCCGCATCACTTGCAGCGCAGCTTCAAGCGCATCATCGGCATCACGCCACGTCAATACGCCGAAACGTACCGCCTGGGCCAGTTCAAAAACCGACTCAGGGAAGGGGAAAGCGTGACCAGAGCCATGTACGAAGCGGGATACGGCTCCAGCAGCCGCCTGTATGAGCGCGCGCCCGCACACCTGGGAATGACACCAACCGCCTATCGCAAGGGAGGGCTTGGAATGCATATTCGCTATACAATTGTTGATTCTCCCCTGGGTCGGTTGCTCGTGGCAGCAACCGAACGGGGGATTTGCGGCGTCAGCCTGGGCGACGCCGACGCAGCGCTCGAAGCCTCGCTGCGTGGGGAGTATCCTGCCGCGCAGATTCAGCGCGACGAAGACGGGCTGGGCGAATGGGTCAGCGCCTTCTTGAGCTATCTGAATGGCCGCCAGCCAGACCTGCATCTGCCGGTGGATGTGCAGGCAACGGCCTTCCAGTGGCAGGTATGGGAAGCGCTACGGGCCATCCCGGCAGGCAACACTCGCTCGTACAGCGAGGTTGCCAAAACGCTGGGGCATCCCCAGGCAGCACGGGCCGTTGCCAGAGCCTGCGCCACCAATCCTGTTGCGCTTGTCATCCCGTGCCATCGCGTGGTACGCGAAAACGGCGACCTGGGAGGCTATCGCTGGGGGATAGAACGCAAGCAGCGGCTGCTCGCCCAGGAGAAAGCCGCCGCGCAATCCGTTGATAGTGAGGAAACGCTGGAAGCAGCAGAGCTTACTATCAGTTAAAAACATACTGGAGGCCAGGCGAGAAACATTTCGTCGCCTGACCTCCAGTATGTACGGTTCCCTATTGGCCTTTCTTGTGTTGCTTCTGCTTATGCTCTTTCAGCACCGTTCGCGCGGCCACTTCCTCGGCCCGCTCACCGTAGCGACCCGACTTTTCAGCATCCTCTTTGATATGCTCGTACTGGCGCTGTTCTTTCTCGCCCACGCCGCGCACATGTTTCTTGTCAGGCATATTCTGCCTCCTTTGATACTGATACCCCCAACTATAGAGGATACCTGCGTCAAAATGTGCGCACATCTCATGCCACCTGCCAGGCAGGCTGAAGCATTCCACCCAACGAGACAGAAGCAACACGCCTGTGGGACACCTAGAGAGGAGTACCAGACGAGGAGGAGACATCAACCGCAGCTAACGCCGATTTGCGCACCAACGGCTTCAAAACGGTGCGCATCCACGAATTGGTCTGCCCGAGCATCGCGGCATCTTCCTCTTCGAGCGGTTTCACCAGCAGCAGCGCGCCAATCAACAGCAGCGCAAAGAGCAGGCCCGCCACAATCAAACCCAGCCAATTCAAAAGCGAGCCAGTCACAAATGTTTTGAGCCAATCCGTTGGATGTACAAGGACACCAGCGATAATGGGCGCAATCAGCGCCGCCGCATAGCGCAAGACAAAGTGCAGCGGGTAGCGCCGCGTAATCGAAGGCAGCAGGTACGCCAGTTGGGCCAATTCCACCAGCACAGGCGGCACGCCCGTGGCAATCAACGCGCCCAGTGGGCCAGTCTGTGGAATCAAGAGAATGCCCAGCAGGATGGTGAGGCCCAGGGAAGCCCACTGCACCACCACGACGTAGCCTTGTTTGCCCAGCACATAAAGCGCGGCCTGATGAATGCCACCCCCTGAAACGCGCGTGAGGATATTAAAGGCCAGAAAGAGTTGCAACAGCGGGCCAACATCCCCATAACCTTTGGGGAAAAGCACATCGACAATTGCTTGCGCGTTCAAGAGCGAAAAAAGCAGCAGCGGCACTGCCAGCAATATCTGCACCTTCAGGACAGCGCGCCAGGAAGCAGAAAGCCACGCGCGGTTCTGACCGGTATAGGCCGCAGTCATCGTCGCCATGCCGACACTGCTCAGGCCCGCCACCAGCAACAATCCGGCAGAATGCCCCAGTTGAAATGCCAGATTGAAGAACCCGATTTGCGCCGTGGCAATGGCATACGAGCCAAGCAGGAAAACGACAGCTTGCTTAAACAGCGCGCCACCGGCCAGATTGGTCAGCCAGGCGGCCACGCTCAAGCGCAGCGCGGGCAGCAGCGAAATGGCCTGGCGAGGGCGGCGCACCAGGAGCAGCGGAGAAAGCCAGATAAGATACGCCACCGCCGTCAACCAGGAAATGATGCCAAGCGCCCAAATGGTGCCATCCACACCCCAGCCGAGCTTGAGAAACATTCCGGCCAGCGCCAGGTTGGCAACCTGCGAACAACCACTGATGACAAAGATCACCCGTGTCCGCAGCATGGAAACAAAGATCGCAAAGAGCAGGCTGACAAAGCTGCTGCCCCCAACATAGAAGGCCAGCGAAATCAGATGGGCCTGAAGCGCAGGCTTGCCCAGGGCGCTGGCGAGACCAGCCGCGCCAGGAACAGAGAGCTGCCCCAGCCAGCCGGGCAACACGGGAAAAAGGAACAGCATCAAGGCGCAGGTTGCCAGGATGAAGAGAAAACGAACAGCGATCAGGCGGCGAATGACACTGCTGGCCTGGCTCCGGCCATCTTCGGTGAGGGCGCGCGGCACCCAAATGGTGGCAGCTTCCTCCAGGCCGAAGGCAGCCAGATATGAAATGGTGGTAAAAGCGGTCAACGCATAGGAATAGACCCCATACGCCTCTGGCGAGAGGCCATGTGTCACCACTTCAGTGAGCAAAAAGCTCGCGCCAAAAAACCAGATTTGATAAAGCTGGTTCCACAAAATGCCCATGGGGGCGCGCCGCACCAATGCCTCGGGTCGTGTGGCATCTGCGCTGCCCACTTCGGGCGCTTGAGAGATGTCGCTGCCAACTTGATCGCTGTTTGCCAGGATGGAAATCACCGCCCTTACATGTGCTATGCTCAACTATACTCGTGGTTGAGTATAGCATACCCGACTTTCAGCGCAACCTCTGGCAACGTCAGGCCACGGCCCAGGACGAGCGGGCGGATACGCTACATTTCTCTTCCAATGATCGCCTCAGGGTGGTCGGTATAGGCTATCGCGCGGACAATATCTCCCTGGCTCACAATTCCGATGACCGCCGCGCCGCGCATCACTGGTACCCGATTAATCCCTAGTCTTCCCAGCAGGCGCGCAATCTCCGGAACGGGCATGTCCTCCGCGACGCTGGCGACGCTAGCGGTCATAATATCGCCAACCGTCGTGCCGGTTTTGCGAAGAATATCCGCGCCAGTCGCCACACCGATGAGCGCGCCATCATCGGAAAGGACCGGCGCGCCGCTGATATGGCGCTCGGAAAGCAACTGGGCAAGATCGTGGATAGACGTGTGCGCGGTGACCGTCTGCACCTGAGTGCTCATAATATCGCGTGCGGTAAGCATCATGAGCAGCCCTCCCTAGTGCGCGAACGCGCGTCCCTGCTGAAGACCCTTGTAAAGACTCGCTTGCATAGCGGGCAGCGTCCTCTGCATTGTGATATTATACACCGCTTCTCTGGCCTTTCCCATCAAGAAAATCGTTGGCGTGTTTGCTCCGTCCAGCAAGCATGCCAACTCGATTTGCCGCAGACGCCCATAGAGAGATATAGTATGGGTGATACCAGTCGTTGACCTGGAATCCGCCTCTTCTTTCCATGCCAACCGGCAAAAACCCAGATGGCGCAAGCAGCAAAAAGCAAGCCTAAGCCAGCAGGAGCAAGTCGTGCAACAACCAGCAAGGACCACAGTCGAAGAGACTGCCCAGCATACACACCCAGAGGGTTCGCTTTCCGCGCCTTCGGCCATTACCGTTGAAAGTATAGCGAAGCGCTATGGCACACTCCATGCCCTGGACGGCCTCAGCTTTACCGTGGGCGTGGGCGAAGTCTTCGCCCTGCTTGGCCCCAACGGCGCGGGCAAAACCACCACTGTCGAGATTTTGGAAGGCTATCGCGCGCCAGATGGGGGCATCGTGCGCGTGCTGGGGCTGAATCCCATCCGCGATGGGCGGCGGCTCAAGCAGCAGATTGGCATCATGCTTCAGCAAGATGGCCTCTATCCTGGCCTCACCGCACGTGAGGCGCTGCGCCTCTACGCGCAGTTCTACGAACGCCCCGCCGACCCCGAAGCGCTGCTGGAGCGCGTGGGTCTTCAGTCGGCGGCAAAAACGCGCTGTCGCCAGCTTTCGGGCGGTCAGAAGCGTCGGCTGGCTCTGGCTGTCGCGCTGGTAGGCAAGCCAACGCTGGTCTTTCTGGACGAACCCACGGCGGGCATGGACCCGCAGGCGCGGCTGGCTACCTGGGAGATTATCCGTGATCTGCGGCGCGAAGGGGCAACCGTGCTGCTGACGACGCATCTGATGGACGAAGCGGAAAAGCTCGCTGACCGCGTAGCCATCATCGATCACGGAAAATTGGTGGCGCTCGATACGCCCGCCGCGCTGACCGGCGGGGCCGCAGCGGGACTGGTGCGCTTCAGCGCGCCCGCCGGGCTGGACTGCGTGGCCCTGGCTGCCTTGCCCTCTGCCCAGGAAGCGAAAGAGGTCAACCCCGGCGCTTACACCCTCAAAACGAATAACGCTTCGGCGCTGTTGGCTGAACTGACGGCCTGGCTGCGCGACCAGAATGTCACCTTGACCGAACTGCGCGTGGGGCATGGCTCGCTGGAAGAGATTTTCCTCCAATTGACTGGAAAGGAGGTGCGCTTATGAGCGCTGCTCCTCAAACGGCGCAGCAGACCACTTCGGCAGGCGCTGGTTTACTGCTGCGTTCCATTCTGGCGCAAACGCGCGTGGAACTGCTGCTGACCATCCGGCGCGGCGAAAGCGTCTTGATAACCATCATCGTGCCGGTGGTGCTGCTCGTCTTTTTTGCTTCGCTCAACATCGTGCCATCAGGCACGCGCGCCATTGATTTCCTGCTGCCGGGCATGCTGGCGCTGGCCGTCATGGCAACCGGCATGGTCAGCCTGGGCATCGCCACCGCCTACGAGCGCCACTATGGCGTGCTCAAGCGCCTGGGTGGGTCGCCGCTCCCGCGCGGTGGCCTCATCACCGCCAAAATCCTTTCGGTGCTGGCGCTGGAAGCGCTTCAGATCGTGCTGCTCGTTGGGGTGGCTGCTGGCATCTATGGCTGGCGACCACAGGGCGCAGTTGGCATTACCATCCTGGGCCTGGTGGTGGGCACAGCCGCCTTCGCCGGGCTGGGTCTGGCGATGGCTGGCGGATTGCGCGCCGAAGCAACCCTGGCGGGCGCGAACGGCCTCTATCTGATCTTCCTCTTGCTGGGCGGCGGCGTTTTGCCGCTCGATCACCTTCCGGCCCCGCTGGAAGCGCTGGCGAACGCCTTGCCAGCCGCCGCGCTGACCAACGTGCTGCGCGACTCGATGACCGCCGGGGCACCATTTCCCGGCTCTGACCTCATTCTGCTGGCCGTCTGGGCAGCCATTATTCTCCTCGTTGGCATGCGCAGCTTCCGCTGGGAGTAAACCTGAGCAGCGGAGGGTAGCGCTACCCTCCGCTGCCGCACCCACTTCTCAACCTTTACCTTGACGTTGACTGCATAGATAGCTTATGATCTCCCTTACAGGATGCCTCATCTCCTCTACCGAAAGCTATCTAGCAGACAGCGAGAGCGACCGCATGCGCCAGACCGAAGAACCTGATAAGGAAACGACCCCGGAACCCGCTTCTCCTCAAGCACAAGAAGGGAGCAGCGCAATTGCGCTTGCTGCGGCGGCGCATTCTTCGCCGAAAGAGCAGGCGAGCACCAACAAGTGGATGGTGCTGGGCATTCTTGCTATTGGCATTTTTATGGCTACTCTCGATTCTTCCATTGTCAACATCAGCCTGCCAACGATTGCGGGCTATTTTGGGGTGCCTCTCAATGGCGCGGTCGAGTGGGTTATTATCGCTTACCTGATAGCCATAGCTGGTATGCTGCTGACTATTGGACGCCTGGCAGATATGACAGGACGCAAGGCGCTCTGGGCTGCTGGACTTTGCATTTTCACGCTCGGCTCAGCCATCTGTGGGGCCGCTCCACAGTTGGGCATACTTATCGCAGCGCGCGCCTTTCAGGGAATCGGGGGCGCGTTGATCATGTCGGTCAGCCCGGCCATCCTGACCAGCGCCTTCCCACCGAACGAACGCGGTCGAGCGTTGGGAATGAACGCCGTCTTTGTGGCGTTGGGGACAAGCGTCGGCCCAACGCTGGGCGGTCTGATTACGGCTAATTTCTCCTGGCGCTGGATTTTTTATGTGAACGTGCCCCTGGGCATCATCGGGGTGACTCTCAGTCTGATTCTTCTCAAGGAACGCCACACACGCACCATTGGGCGCTTTGACCCTGCGGGCGCGCTGCTCCTGGCGGCGGGGCTGATTGCGATGACACTGGGCCTCTCCTTTGGAGAGGAATGGGGCTGGACCTCGCCAGGCTTGATTGCAACACTGGCAATCAGTGTGATCGCGTTTATCGCGCTGGTCTTTGCGGAGCAGCGTGCCACCGACCCGATTGTTGACTTTCGCCTGCTGCGGAACCGCGTCTTCGTCTCCGCCAATGTGAGCCTGATCATGAGTTTTCTGGCTCTGTTTGCGGTGAGTTTTATGCTGCCCTTTTATCTAGAAGAACTGCGCGGGTTTTCGGTGATAGAGTCGGGATTGCTGCTCACGCCGTTGCCCCTGGCAATCGCCGTGATTGCGCCTTTCAGCGGAGCGCTGGCAGACAAAATTGGCTCGCGCTGGCTGGCGGCTGGTGGGCTAACGCTGGCCTGCATTGGCCTGGTGCTGATCAGCCAGTTAAACGCGCAGAGTTCGGTTCTGGATATTATCTGGCGCATGTTGGTAGCCGGAACGGGCCAGGCGTTTTTCCAATCGCCCAATAACAGCGCGCTGATGGGTTCTGCGCCCCGCGAACGGCAAGGAGTCGCGTCCGGCTTCCTGGCAACAGGCCGCGTCATCGGGCAGAGTGTGAGTGTAGCCCTGGCAGGCGCGATTTTTACCAGCCTGGGAGGGGCAGTCGCGGGCGTGATTCTTGTTCAAGGCACACGGCACCTGCCCCCAGCGCGAATTGCCGGGCTGCAAGACACGTTTACCACAGCCTTTCACACCACCTTTCTTGTGTGTGCCATAATCGCCGCGCTTGGGGTCTTCACCTCGCTGGTGCGCGGCAAAGAACAGGCAAATCGTCAGGTGGCCCATGTCGCTACGAGCGAATGAAAAGCGCACACGTGGGCTTGCCATCTGCGGGTAACTGCGTTACAATCACTTTAGCCACAAGAAAGTGATAGACCTATGGCCCAGACACCACAACAACCTGCTCTTCCAATAGAAGAATTGCATCAGCGGCTGCTTGATGAGGAGCAGCGTCTGAGGCATGAGCTTTACGAACTCACCAGCGGGGATGAAGCTGTCGGCACGGCTGACCTGGTACTGGAGAGCGCCGGGATGGCAAGCGATCAAGCCGATGATGCCGATGCCCTTTTTGAGTACGAGCGGACTCGTGCCATCGCCGAGCACACCCGGCAATTGCTCACTCAGGTCCATGAGGCGCTTGAACGCATAGACGCCGGAACCTACGGAATATGCACCAACTGTGGACGCCCCATTCAGCCAGCCAGGCTTCGAGCACTGCCGTATGTGACGCTGTGCATTGATTGCCAGGCGAAGGGCGAGCAAGCAAGCGGTCAGGGAGGTCAGCCACGAGCCTGATGAAAAATCGCCCGTATTTGTATGATGTCGTGATGCTCCTCGTAGGCATCATCGTCATCAGCCTTGACCAATGGAGCAAAGCTGCCATCCGGCAGCATTTTGGTATCTGCGACACCAGCGCGTACATCCCTTTCCCCAACGATCACTTCGGCCTGGTTTATGTCTGCAACAACGGCGCGGCCTTCAGCCTCTTTGCGCAGGGCAACGCGCTCCTGCTCTTTGCCTTCATCGCGATTGCGCTGGCGGTCATCATCTGGCTCTATATCTATTTTTCAAAACAGCCAAGCCTGCTGTTGAAGATCAGTTTCGGGCTGATTCTGGGCGGCGCTATCGGCAATTTGATTGATCGCTTCCGCCTGGGCTATGTCACCGATTTTCTGATGTTCAGCATCAAGCAAATAGGTTTCACCTTTGCGATCTTCAATCTGGCCGACAGCTCCATCTGCATCGGCATTTTCTTGCTGATGATCTACCTCTGGCGGCGGCCCACCATCGCCAAGCGCGCCCCAGACACCCAGAACCCTGACCCAACGCTGGTTGAACCATCCCCAGCCGAGCGCTCCTCTCAGCAAATCTGAGGCGCTTTGCGCTTACGAGGGCTTTCGCATGGCATCAGGCAATCTGGGCAATACTTCCGCTGAAGAACTGACCTACACCGAAGCGGGCGATGAGCGCATCGATGTGTTCATCGCCCGTCATCTGACGCATCTTTCGCGCACCAGGGTTCAGGCGCTCATCAAGCAGGGCGCTGTTCTGCTCAACAACCGTCCGGCCAGAGCCAGCGACAAGCTGGAGCCGGGCGATACCATCCTGGTGCAGCCGCCAGTACCAGAAATCGAAACGAGGGTGGTCAGGGAGCCAGCCCTGCCACTCGACATCCTCTTCGAGGATGAGCACCTTCTGGTTATCAACAAACCGGCGGGACTGGTTGTGCATCCTGCCGCAGGCCACGAAGACGACACCCTGGCTGATCTCTTGCTGGCGCGCGACCCGGCTATTGCCCAGGCCGTGAACCCTGGCAGCCAGCATCGCCCGGGCATCGTCCACCGGCTGGATAAAGATACGTCCGGGCTGCTCATCGTTGCCAAAACAGCCGCCGCCATGACGCAGCTTGCCCAGCAATTTCAGGAGCACGCCATCACCAAACGCTACCTGGCGCTCGTGGAGGGTCGCTTGCCGCTGGCCGAAGGCGCAATCGAAGCGCCCATCGGGCGCGACCAACGCCACAGGCAGCGTATGACCATCACCGCCCAGCATGGCCGCCACGCGCAGACCCTCTTCTGGGTGGAATGCGAATTCAAGTCCTTTAGCTTGCTGCGCGTGCAAATTATCACGGGCCGCACCCATCAGATTCGCGTGCACCTCGCGGCCATCGGTCATCCCGTCGTCGGTGATCGGCTGTATGGCCGCCCGCAGCCTCTGGAGCCGCCGAGAGTCTTTTTGCATGCTGCCGAACTCCAATTCACCCATCCGGTTACAGGTCATCCACTGGCCTTTCACGCTGTCCTGCCGCCAGACCTTCAGACCTTCCTTGATTCGCTTCAGCCCCGGTGAGTCTGTGGCAAAAAAATCGGAAAATCCTTGCTGGCCCTTGCAGCCAGCCGTAACCGGATGTAGTATGACCTTACGAGACACCAGGAAGATGTGAGGTTGGGAAGCCTGTTGTCATCATCGGATAAGGAAAAGGAGAGCGTATCCCCATGCAGAACAGTCGTTACCAGCTTACCTGGCTCGGCCATGCCACGTTCAAACTCACGACACCGCGCGGCAAAAAGGTCTTGATCGATCCCTGGGTGCAGGGCAATCCGGCGTGCCCCGAAGATCAGAAAAAGATCGACCACGTGGATTTGATGCTCATCACACACGGCCACTTCGACCACATCGCTGATGCCGTCACTATCGGCAAAGAGGCCAAACCCTCCACCATCATCGGCGTCGCGGAACTCTGCGGCTGGCTGAGCAGCAAGGGCGTGGAAAACTGCTCCGGCATGAACATCGGCGGCACGCAGCACATCGATGGCATCGGCGTAACTATGGTTCACGCCGACCATAGCTGCGGCATCAACGACGGCGATGCCATCATCTATGGCGGCGTCGCCGCTGGCTATGTAATTGAACTGGAAAACGGCGAAATCCTCTACCATGCCGGTGACACAGGCGTATTTGGCGATATGGCGCTGATCAGCGAACTCTATCACCCCAGCACCGTTCTGCTGCCCATTGGCGATCACTTCACCATGGCCCCGCGCGAAGCGGCCTATGCCGTCAAACTCCTCAAGCCGCAGGTGGTCATTCCCATGCACTTCGGCACCTTCCCCGTGTTGACCGGAACCCCACAGGCGCTGCGCGAGGAAATGAACAAGCTGGGATTGCAGAACATCGAGATTACCGCTATGAAGCCTGGGCAAACCATCGAGCGCTAGCCCACGGTCCTTCTTCATTCAGACCAGCTTCTCTCAAGAGATGAGTCAGTTTTCATACAACTGGCTCATCTCTTTATATACCTCTTGCATTTTGCAGGCGCTTCTGCTAAGCTTGGGCGCAATTTAGAGCGCGCTGCCAGCAGCGGCGAGGGAGGGGACGGCTGTGCTAGAGAACCTGAATGAAGGGCGCATCCAGGGAGGGAACGCAGCAGAGGAAACCCAGCAGAGAGGCGCGCAAATCGCAGGATACGCTCCCGTCAGAAAAGTTGTTACCACGCCGCGCGGCGTGAAGTTCGCCTCGAATCTGGCGTTGATCGCGCTCCTTGGCGTCATTTTGCTCGCGCTGGGCTTCTGGTTGAGTGGCCTGCGCCTGCCATTTCTCCCCAGCATCCCCGATCAGCCCAGCCTCAGCCTCAGCAGTGGCCCGTACCGCGTTGGCAGCGTCATGACCATACAGGGCGCTCATTTTTCACACTTCAGCATCATCGTCCTGCTGTTCGACGGCGAGCCAGCGACTGACGGCACCGGACAGCGGCAGGCAGTGAACTCCGACGGCCAGGGCGCTTTTACCACGACCCTGACCATTCTTCCTGCCTGGGGGCCTGGCGACCACATCCTGGGCGCGAAAGATACCCGCAGTGGGCTAGAAGCCTCACTGGACATCTCTATTGAAAAGGCCACCAGCCTGCGTGGGCTAACTGCTGCTGCGCGCCTTGATTTGCTTGAGCGCAAGGGGCAGCAAAGGCGGCAAATCGCCCGCCAGCAGCCCGGCATCGCCTAGCGTTTCGCTGGCAATGTTTCCGGCGCGGCTGTGCAAGAACACACCTGCCGACGTCGCCTCGTAGGGCAGCATGCCCTGAGCCAGCAAACCGCCAATCGTCCCGGCCAGCACATCGCCAGTCCCAGCGGTTGCCAGGACTGGATTGCCGCGCCAGTTGATGCGCGCGCGGCCATCGGGCGCGGCAATGATGGTGCACGCGCCTTTCAGCACCACGATCTGACCCCACTCGCGCGCCTTCGCCAGGGCAACCTCCAGCCGATCAGCACCGCCGCCAGAGATATGTTGCCCGCCACATAAACGCCCCATCTCGCCGGGGTGCGGCGTCAAAATACTTTCTTTGGGCAGAAGCTCCCACCAACGCTCAAGTGTCGCCAGGTTATTCAGCCCATCCGCATCAACCAGCAACCTTGGCCGCTTATCATCTGGCATAGCGCGCAAGCCCGCCAGCACGTTGGTCACAAGCGCGCGTTTAGCATCGCTGTGGCCCAGCCCCGGCCCCATCACCAGCGTGCGATAGCCATCCAGGGCGCGCAGGAACGTACTCGCGCGCTCTTCAGGCGGCGCGCTCTCGGCAGGCAGCAGCGCAAACGTCGCCTCAGAAAGCTTCTCGCTATAGATCGGCAGCATCTCCGGCCCAACCGCCAGTGTAATCAGACCCGCGCCCACGCGCCCGGCAGCCGTTCCCGCCAGATACGCCGAGCCAGGATACGGCGGCGACCCGGCCAGCACCATCACCTTGCCAAAGGTGCCCTTGTTGCTCTCCAGCGGGCGCGCAGGCAGCATATCGCGCACCAGGGCGTCTGTCATCATCTCCAGGCGAATGGATGCGTCCATTCCAGACGGCAGGCCAATGTCTCCCACCAGCAGATCGCCCACCAGCGCCGCGCCGGGAAAGAAAAAGAGGCCCAGCTTAGGATTTGCCAGGGCAACCGTCAGATCAGCCGGAATAGCTCCCTCGTCAGCCTCGCCGGTATCGGCGTTCACGCCAGTGGGCAGGTCCACAGCCACCACGCGCAGATCAGAACGCCGCTCGCGCTCCTCACGAACCAGCGCCAATGCCTCGCGCATCGTCGGGTCCAGCGGGCGCGAACGGCCCGTTCCCAGAATCGCGTCAAATACGAAATCGGCTGAAGCCAGAGCCAGGCGCAGGTGCTTCAGGTCATCGCGAACGGGTATTGCCAGACCACCGACGCCCCCTAACACGACCTGGCCCTCTTTCCAGAGATAGAGGGTCACGCGCATGCCCCAGTTTTTCAGATGCCGCGCGATGACCAGGCCATCGCCGCCATTGTTCCCCGGTCCAACCAGCAGCACCGCGTTTTTGTCTTTCAGGTCGCCTGCCCAGTTACGGAAGAGATCAGCAGCGCTGCGCCCAGCGTTTTCCATCAACACCCGCGACGATAGCCCAAGTTCGCGGTCTGCCCGTGTCTCCAGATCACGCATCTGATCTATTGAAACAATCTTCATGGCACCTTCTCCTGCGTGCAAAGCCCGGCGCTGTGGACGGCGAGCGCCTATCCTGTCGTCTAAAGGCTATTGTAGCACGGAGCAAGCCAGAGCCAGCATCACTCAGTGAAGGCTAATCGCCTTTGCGGTTTCCTTCTCCTCCTCAAGCGCACCTGCGAGCGAACCCGATGCCTTGCGGCGATAGGCATAGACGGTAAACGCGCCAATGAGGAGCAGCGCGAGCGCCGCCGCCAGGGGATGGTCGGCCAGCGCCTTACCAGCCAGAGCAAGCGTGCCAGTCACGCCTCGCTTGTAGACAGCCAGCGCCAGACCGCCAGCCGCAGCCGCGACCAGCACCGCCACCCAGGCCCACCAGAGCCGTCCCCAGGGCACCGCCAGCCGATCAAGCGCAGGTTTCCAGAGTGGCACACTTGCCAATACAGACCCCCAGATAATTACCGTCATCAAGGGGTCAAAGGGGATATGCAATCGCCAGAACTGTACGTAGCCGCCTACAGAGGTGGCGAGTAATTCATAGAAGGCCAGCAGCACCACGGCTCCCATCATCTCCACTACGGGCAGATGTGTCGTGCGCCGCCAGCACAGCAGCGCGGCCCAGAAGACGACAAACAGCAGGAAGAGTTCGTAGCTGCGATAGACATCAGCAGAAATGGCGTCCAATGCCGCCAGCGGCCCAGCAAACGCACCCTGCGCCTGAATCGGCGAGGCAGAACTATAGCCCCGCGAGGAGGTAAATAGCAGCGGAATAGTATCGAGTATAAACTGCACGGGATGATGCAAGATGATCGATTGGGCATACGCGCCGCCAAGCTGCCAATGCGGGTTTGCCAGCGAGGGATAGAGCGGCGCGAGCTGGTTAGGGTCCCAGCCACCCTGCTGCACAAACGGGTCGGCCACCTGCACAATGGCCGCATACTGTGCAGGCGCTTCGGCTTGCATGCGATATTCAAGGATTTTGCCCACCAGATTCAGATTCTGGACAGAAGTGATGCCCACATATCCGTTTTCTGTCGCGTTGGCAACGACGAACAGCCCCAGCGCCAGATACAGCAGCGCCACCGCCGCCAGACTCTGCGGCATCATCTTGCGCAGCAAACCGCGCCGATGGGCCAGCAGCAAGAGATAGCCAAACAGCGGGACGGGCAGATACACCCATTCCGGGCGGGTCATGAACAAGACCAGCAAAATGGCTGCCGACAGCCAGAAATAGGCTGGCTTCATCGTCCGAATACAGAGCACGACGACCAGCGCCAGCGACACCGTCAGCCAGAGCGTCAAGCCCTCGACAATAATCGGCTTGACAAAGCCCAACAGATAGGTGCTCGTGCCCATCAACACCCCCACGCACAGCGCAACCCACGAACGCCGGAGCACCAGCAGCGTCAGCGTATAGATTTCGAGCGTCGCCAGGATGAAGAGGATGCCCTGGGCAATGCCCACTGCCGTCAGGTTCCCCTGCCCGGCCAGCAGATAGACCAGCGCCACAAAAGATGGATAGCCAGGCGTGCGCAGGTCATCAATAGGATTGCCTGTTGTCAGGATTTTATGGGTGACGGCCAGGTATTCAACGGTATCGTTATTCACGTCCGGCTGGGGATGGTTGAGGTAAAACAGCACCACCGCCAGGCTAGTCAGGCAGAGCACGATCAGGCCATAAGAGAGCCGACGTGTTCCCTGCCAATCGTCGATGAACGCTTGCTTGAGCCACCCGAAGCCTTTGCGCACCGGCCCATCTTCCCCTTTCGCGCCTGGTCACTGCTCGTGGAGAGGCAGGCAGAGCGTTGTCCTGGCAGACAGCATCTCAAAGCCTGACCTGTCAAGTAGGACGACAAAATAGCGCGCAGGTAACGTTCATAGCCCTTTTGAGGGAGCGCATCTTTTTTCTTCTTTCTTCGTCTTCCCCTAAAAACAGCGGCGGTGTCTGGCGCATGGCCGACACCGCTTGACACGGCTCGATTGGAAAGGCAAGGTGAGAGGCTTCCGGGCCGCCAGGTCATCAGACCTTGACGCGCTCGACGTATTCGCCGGTGCGGGTATCGATCTTGATCACATCACCCGATTCGACAAAGAGCGGCACGTTGACCGTTGCGCCCGTCTCCAGCGTTGCGACCTTCAAAACGTTGGTCGCCGTGTCGCCGCGCACCGCCGGTTCGGTGTAGGTCACTTCCAGGTTGATAAACGTCGGCAGTTCGACGCCAACCACTGTCTCGCCATCAAACAGCGCTTCTACGACCATGCCCTCTTTGAGAAACTGGGCGCTGTCCCCCATCATGTCAAGCGGCAGAGGGAACTGGTCGTAGGTTTCCGTGTTCATAAAAATATAGTCCTGGCCGTCCTGATACAAATACTGGCAAGAGCGATGCTCCACCCGCACGACATCGATCTCTTCGCCGGAGCGAAAACGCACTTCCTGAACGCGCCCGGTCTTCATATTTTTGAGCCTGGTGCGCACAAACGCGCGCCAGTTCCCCGGACTGACATGATGAAACTCAACCACGCTCTGAAGTTCACCATTATAGCGAATAATTAAACCATTGCGAATATCGGATGTTGTACCTGCCATGTACTTCTGAACCTCCTAAGCTACCCGAGCATCTGAAAAACCAGCTTCAGCACACCAGTATAGCACAACTACAGTGATAGCTTACTTTTCAGCAGGTGCTCGGCTAGCTCAGGCTGTCTTTTTCAGCAGATAGATGCGTCCCCACTCACCCAACACCGCAACCGAATAGCCACGCACGATCTCTAATCCAGCCTGCTGCCGCACCACATCTTTGACCAATTCATACTGACTGCTCAAGATAACGGCTCGCCCCTCTGGCTTCAGCACCCGCGCCAATTCCGCCACCACAGCGGGATAGAGCCGTTCAACGTCTTGTTGAGAACCGATTTGCTTGCCAAAGGGGGGGTTCGTTGCCACCGCATCGACGGATGCAGACGCCAGCGGCAGCTTACGCGCATCCCACCGCGAGACGCGCCAACCCGTTCCCAACCCCTCAAGGTTCTGGCGCGCAATCTCCACGTGCCGCCCGGCAATATCGCCGCCAAGCACCTGCTCATATTTCCCGAACAGCATGCGCTCGGCCAGCAGCGTCCCACTGCCGCACATCGGGTCCAGAAACACATCGCGAGCCTCTGGCGCGGTCAGAAAGACCATCGCCGCTGCCACCGACGGACGCAGCGACGCGGGGAGATGAGCCACTTGATATTCGCGGTGCCGCATCGTCCGATCGGAAAGCCGCAGCCCACAGAGCAGCCTGCCTCCCAACAAGTTCGCCCAGATTTCCAGGTCCGCTTCTTCTTCCACGAAGCGCCAGGCATCGCCCAGACGGCGCGCCAACCCACGCATCACGGCCTGCTCCACATCCACCCGGCGAAACTGATGCTGTCCCTCCATGCGCGTCACCACGCGATAGGTTGGCCTGAGGCCAGGCTTGCGCCACTTTCTGAAAAGCTGAAGCGCTTGCTCGAATAAAGGGTCGGTTTCGATGGCGCGCGTCACCTCTTGCAGCGCGCCTCTGGCACGCGACGTGATCTCCGTGGAAAGCGCCAGCACAAACACATCCTCGGTGGTGCGCAGGGCCAGCAGGCTTTCCGGCTCGCTGTCATAGACAAAGACCAGAATACCATTGCGCTCTTTGGCAAAGAGATATTCTTTGAGCGCGGCGCGTGGAAAACGCTGATGCACCTCCAGCCAGGCGATCTGCTCAACGCCTGGCATCGTTTGCGCGTAATAGGTGAATGGGGTGGATGCGCTGGCCGCCGAGCGCGGCATGCTTCTCCCTCGCTTTCAATTGACAAAGCTCTGCTTGCCGCGACATAATACAGCACGCTGCATAACGAGACAAGTTCGCGGGGCCGATGCCCGCCTGCATATTGAGGAGGAACATAACCATGGCTGAAGCCAACTCATCCGAGCTAGAAACGCGCCTGCGCGCCGATGTCCAGAATGCGCAGCGCCAGCGCGATCAGGTGCTGCTAGACACGCTGCGCCTGGCACTCAACGCCTTTCATCTGGAAGAAGTGGCTCGTACTGACCGGGATAACCCTAACCACGGCAAAGCCTTGACCGAACAAGACCGCCTGAACCTGCTGGACAAGCAGGTCAAGCAGCGCAACGAGGCCGCCGCGCTTTTTCGCCAGGGCAATCGCCCGGCACTGGCCGAAAAGGAAGAGCGCGAAGCCGCCATCCTCCAGGCATACCTTCCGGCCAGGCTGACCGATGACGAACTGCGCCAGATCGTGAGCAATCTGGTTGCGGCGAATGGGCGCGACTTTAAAAAGGTCATGCCGCTCGCGGCAAAAGAGACGAAAGGCCGTGCCGATGGCTCGCGTGTGCAACAGATTGTGCGCGAACTGACTAGCTAGCTCTTAAACTGCACCCTCACATCCTGAACACCCCGAACCTGGTTTCAGGAATGGGCGCGTTCAGCGAGGCGGCAATGCCCAACGCCAGCGTCATGCGCGTATCCAGTGGGTCGATGATGCCATCATCCCACAGGCGCGCGGTGCTGTAATAGGGATTGCCCTCTGCTTCGTATTTCTCGAGCGTTGGCGCCTTGAAGGCGTCCTGCTCCTCCCGCGTCATATCCTGGCCGCGCGCGCGCAAGCCCTCCAGCCGCACCGTCAGAAGCACATTGGCCGCCTGTTCGCCGCCCATCACCGAAATACGCGCGTTCGGCCACATCCACAGTTGCCGGGGTGAGTAGGCGCGCCCGCACATGCCATAATTGCCCGCGCCAAACGAGCCGCCGATAATCACGGTAAACTTGGGCACTTCGGCATTCGCCACCGCCATCACCATCTTGGCCCCATCCTTGGCAATGCCGCGATTCTCGTATTCTTTGCCGACCATAAAGCCGGTGATGTTTTGCAAAAAGATCAGGGGCGTCTTGCGCTCGCAGCACAGTTCGATAAAATGGGCCGCCTTCAACGCGCTTTCGGAAAAGAGAATGCCATTGTTAGCGATGATGCCCACCGGATAACCCATAATGCGCGCAAAGCCGCAGACCAGCGTCGTGCCATAAAGCGCCTTGAACTCGTGCAGGCGCGAGCCATCGACCAGCCGGGCAATCACCTCGCGCACATCGTAGCTCTTGCGTCCATCGTGCTGCACAATGCCGTACAATTCGCGCGGGTCATATTTCGGCGGCTCCGGGTCGGCCACGTCCCAGGGATAGTGCTTGCGCCGGTTCAGGTTGGCGACAATGCTGCGGCCAATCGCCAGCGCGTGCTCATCGCTTACCGCGAAATGATCGGTCACGCCAGAAATGCGCGAATGCACATCCGCCCCGCCCAATTCTTCCGCCGTCACTTCTTCGCCTGTCGCAGCCTTCACCAGCGGCGGCCCGCCCAGGAAGATCGTCCCATTGCTTTGCACAATCACCGTCTCATCGCTCATCGCCGGAACATACGCGCCGCCTGCCGTGCAAGACCCCATCACCAGCGCAATCTGCGTAATCCCTTTGGCCGACATGCGCGCCTGGTTATAAAAGATGCGCCCGAAGTGCTCGCGATCAGGAAACACGTCGGCCTGAAGCGGCAGAAACGCGCCGCCCGAATCCACCAGATAGATGCACGGCAGATGATTTTGCTCGGCGATTTCCTGCGCCCGCAAATGCTTCTTCACTGTCAGCGGATAATACGTGCCGCCCTTGACGGTGGCATCGTTGGCAACCAGCACGCACTCCTGGCCTTCCACCACGCCGATGCCCGTCACAATCCCTGCCGACGGAGCCTCGCCCTCGTACATATCCCAGGCTGCCAACGCGCTCAGTTCCAGAAAGGGCGTCTGGGGGTCGCAGAGCAAGGCAATGCGTTCGCGCGCCAGCAGCTTCTTGCGTTTGCGGTGCTTCGCAACGGCATCGTCGCCACCGCCCTGCTCGACGAGCCGCGTGCGTTCGCGCAGTTCCTGCACCAGCCCCTCGAAATAAGCGGTATTTTCTCGATACTCCTCACTTTGAGTATCGACATGCGATTCAAGCACAGCCATCGCTAATCGCCTTCCACGCGCAGCGCATCTTCAATCCCGACCACACCTGGCACGTGCCAGATGTCCTGCTTGGCTGAATTGCGCAAACGCGCCTCCGGCAAGCGCCCGCCCAGATAGGCGACGCCATCTTTCACGTCGAGGCTCAGCCAGGTCACGTAGGGCTGAATTGCCGGGTTATCGTTCAAAATGGCCCAGATGCGCTCGCGCACCTGCCAGTCATCCAGATATTCCACGCTGCTGGCAACCTGCGCCGGAAACGCGCTCAGAACCAGCCCCTCCGGCTCAACGGCGCGCACCCACGCCTGAGACGCCACCAACCGGCGGCCAGCCACCGGAACCAGCGCCGCCTGTGGGTCCGTCGGGCGGGTCACATCTGCCTCAGGATGCGCTCGCACGCGCACCACCAGGCCATTCGCCAGGCCCGTTCGGGCAGCAATCGTCAGCCCCTCAAGTTGACCAACCCGATAACGTGTCTGCTGATGATGCTCGTCGGTGCAAAACACCGCCATTCTCGCGCGCAGTTCTACGCCGTTCGCCTTGGCCGGTTCGCGTGGCGCGCCCGCCGAAAAAGGCACGACCTCTTCTTTCTTGCTGAAAAGGCCCGTTTGATAGCGCACCGTCGCCGTCACCTGCGCGCTCTGCGGCCACAGCCAGAGATGCGTAATCTCTATATTCACTCCGCTCAGCCGATCATGATATGGCGCGGGTATGGCCGTAACACGGTCAGCCTTGATGACCTTCCCAGGCTGGAGCAGCACGCGCGCATGCTCGCTCATCTGCAAATCCACGGTTCCCCCTCCTGCTTGCTGCGATGAAGGAATCTGAGTAGCCAAAGACACCACCTCTTTGACGTGTAGTCAGTATAATTTCAAGATTAAACATGAATGCTGCCAACTTCGCTCTGCAATGCAAACGAGCATAGCAAGGTCAGGCAGTTCTATTCTACGTCTTCTCGGCCCCCAAACGCAATGATCGACGCATCCGATTTGGCAGCAAACACGCTTTCCAGATTGCCGCAAGTAGGATAGAATGAAGCAGAAGAAGATACGCAATACGCAGGCCAGGGGAGGCAGTGATGAAGAAGAACACCTGGTTCAGACGCAATCGCTGGCTGCTCGGCGGGCTGCTGCTGGCGGGCCTGGCGTTGGCAATTGTGCTGGTCGTCTGGGCAGCGCAAGCACACCAATATCAGCTTACCCTGGCGCATTACATTGCCACCACCCCCAAAACGATTACCATCCCCAGCCCAGGTGGCGGCGGAACAACCGTCCCCAACCCCACCTACAGCCTGCCCACAGACACCTCTGGCCCTGGCACGTGGGGATGGTCCGGCTGGGCCATTCGGCTGCTCGCCATTTTCGCGCCCGTCCTGCTGGGGTGCTTCCTGCATTGGCGCGAACATCGCCCGCCCACTATGCGTATTCATAAAGAACACCTGGACCACGCCACGAACAAGCTCGCTGAAGCCATTGGCGAAAATCAGCAGCTTCCCCAGGGCGTCTTCGACGCATACAGCAGGCTTCGCGATCTGGAGGAGAAACGCCACCCGCCCGTCTGAACCAGGCGTTACGGGCCGAAGCGTTCGTAGTGATCGCGCGGGTCAGATGACGCAGATGGTGGAGACAATGGCGGAGGGGGCAGCGCAGCAGGTGGCCCTGGAGGTGGCTGGCTGCGAGCGCGCCGCAGCAGCGGAAACAAGCGTGCCATCCGCAGCATCTCATTCTGCGTGACCATCCCCAGCAGTCGATCATCTTCCATCACCAGCAGGCTGCCCGCCGAATTGGCCGCCATCCGATCAAACGCTTCTTGCGCAGGCGCTTGTGGTCCGATCACATATTCTGGCCCAAGCGGAGCCATCACATCGCTGACCCGCTGGCTTCCTCTCTGCTTCTTGAGCGCTTGCTGCACCAGCGCCCGCGTCACCACCCCCAAAAGTTGATCTCCGACGCGCACCGGATAGAGGCTGGCGTTGTAGCGCCCATAATATTCTTGTATCAGCAGTTCCAGGCTTAACTGCCCCGGCACCACCAGCGTATCAGGCCGCACAAATTGCTGCACCTGATAGCCCTGAAGCATCTCGCGTATCAACGCCTGGTTCATGCCCACCCGCGCCGCGCTCAACAGGAACAGGCCGATCAACAGCAGCCAGACGCCTGTCCAATTCCCGGTAATCAGCAGATACGCCCCCAGCACCAGAAACAGGTAGCCGACACCCCGGCTCAGCCAGGCAGCAATGCGCGTTGCCAGGCTGTAATTGCGGCTGACGCCCCAGATAAACGCGCGCACCATGCGCCCGCCATCCAGCGGAAAACCAGGGATGATGTTGAACAGAAACAGCAGCAGATTTTGCAGTGCGAGCCAGAACAACACCGCAGCGGCAGCGGAAACGCTGGAGTACAAAAAATCCAGGTGAAAATACGCGCGCACCAGCGCCAGCCCGCCGAAAGCCACGCACAGCACTCCACACAGCAGGCCAATCAGCAGGCTCGCCAGCGGCCCGGCCAAAGCCATCCAAAACTCCACCCATGGATTGCGCGGCTCGCCTTCAAGCTGCGATACGCCGCCCAGCACAAACAGGGCAATCCCTTTCACCTTCATCCCATTGGTCATGGCTACTACCGAATGCGCCAGCTCGTGCAGCAACACCGACAGGAAAAAGAGCAGGATGGTCAGCACGGCCAGGCCAGCAGCCACGAGAGGGTCTGCCTGAGGAAACAGCGGCCTAAAAAAGTCCTGGGTCACGGCGTAGACGAAAATGACGAAGATCACAAACCAGGAAATATCGATACGAATGGGGATGCCAAAGAGCCTGGCGATACGAATGGTTGGGCCGAACACGTGCTGCCCTCCTCATGCTCTGTGCGACACACCGACAGCGCCTTTTCTCACACAGCGCAGGATATCGGCCAGCGTCGTCTTCTCAGGAGGCTCGGCCCAGGGCATTTGTTCACATTGGCCCACCTCTGCGCTCAGTATCATCGGGCGCGGCGGCGCTGTCAAGCAGCAGCCGGGCTGCATCCAGGGTTACTTCACGCCGATGAGGGTCCGAATCAGTTCAAACACATCCTGGCTGAACGTCTGGCCGCTCTTAATATCTTGCAGCGCTGCCAGCAGCAGCGGCAAGGGCGTCGTCAGCAAAATCGCGGTGGTCCGCCGCTCCACCGAGAAGGGCGTTTCCGGCGTATCGCTCACTTCCTCCATCGCCGCCCGGTAGTATTCCAACCAACCCAGATGATACTCAAGCTCGTGCAAATCTTCCTTTTCCTCGCCCTTCAAAGGCAGGCGGGCAATCTCTTCCTCAGCCAGACGCCGCGCCGAACGTAGTTCCTTGAGTTGCTTGGCGCGCCAGTGGTCCACGCCAAAGCGATAGGGCAGGTCGATGCAAAACAGATAGGGCAAGGCAAAGGAAAACAGATATAAGACGATGGAAAGCGTCAAGTGGAACGTCCCGATCTCAATCACGGTATAGGTTTGCAACTGCAAAAGCTGTTGCAAACCGATGCTCACCACCAGCGAGCCGGTAATCAAAAAGGGCAGCAAGATCAAGGAGAAGCGCAGGCCGTAGCGACGGGCCGGAACCTCCCAGTCATAATGGCCGCCCAAATCGCGCGACAGAAGGAACTGCGTATAGACCACAAAAGGCAGAAAGAACAGAAAGGAAAGCGGCAGAATCAGCGCCAGCAGCAAGCTGAACTTGCTGAAAAAGTCGAGCAGCACCTGGCCGATGTTGCCTGGCGTTGTCAGAATGTTTTGCAGCACACCTACCCCTGTGACAGCCGCCAGCCAGATCAGCGGCGCGGCACCCAGGACCAGCGCGCTCCAGATTTCCAGAAACAGGCGGACCCGGCGGCGTTGATGCGCTGTGGCGATGACACTGACGCCCTCTTCAGTGAACGTCACACGCTGGCGCGGGGCCATCGCGTAGCCAACAACCACCAGAATCGTGGCCTCGCTTCCCGCAACCAGGCGCACGATGTAGAAACCGACCAGCAGCATAATGAGCAGCACACCGATCGTGGTAATTGGCGAAATCCCTTGCAGGAACGGAATGCCCACCAGATACGCCAGAAACACGAGGAGGGTTACGCCAACAGTTGCCCAGCGCAGCACCGTCAGCGCCCAGATTTCAAAAGACCGCAGCGCCGTCAGCCCATAGAAGCCATGCATGCGAAAGAGGCCCTGACCGGCATTGAGCGCGTCTCCCTGGCGGTCCAGCGTACGCTCCCAGGCATTGATGGACTGGCGGTAGAGCTTTACGCGGCTCCGCCAGGAATACGCGGGACGTGGCGCAGATGCGCCCTTCGCCTGAAGGGCAGTGATCGCTTCGGCACAGCGCTGTTTGCGCTCCAGCAGCCATTGTTGCAGCTTTGCCACTTCAAGCTCATAGCCAGGCCCGCCGACCACCTCGGTCAAGCGTTCCTCTGCCAATGCCTCCCATGCGCCATCCATAATCGTCATATAGGCCCGCATCGCCTGACGCACCGGCACCTGATAATGCTCGGTCAGTCCGGCGCGCTCCATATCGTCGAGCGTTTCCACAAACAGGGGCGTCAGGCGATCAACATCAGCGCGCAGTCTCGCGCTGCCCGCGTCGGCTTCCAGCTTGATCGATTTTCTCGGTGGCATGGGTCGTTCAGCCATCGTCATCGGCGCAGGTGGGCTGGCAGGGGCAGCAGCGGTGGTGGCATGAGGAGGACTATGCTCCTGATGGGTTCGTCCTCCTTCTGGGGACACCGTAGGAGAAGTATCAGACATCATAAACCTCCTGAACGGGATGAGGCAAGCCAGAAACAATCAGCCACTTTCGGCCATTCTAGCGCGCCTCAGCCGTAAAATCAAGAGGCCCTGGTCGGTAAATCTACTGAGAGCAGTTGGAGAAGTGCCGCTTCGTTATTGCGCATCCTGACCCGGCAGAGACCAGGATTCCCCGAGCGTTCCAGCACTGCAATATGAAACAACTCTTTTTCTGCGCGGCCCAGGCGGCGCAGCATCACCGAATGCGTGCTGCCAGTGATAAACGTATCTTCCAGATCGCCCCACCCACCCATCAGCAGCGCACGCAGGCTCGACTGCATCACCTGGGCCATATGATAGGCAGGGCTGGCTAAGTCCTGGTCCTGGCCGCGACGCACCTTATATTCCGCCAGCAGCTTGCCATCTGAACGAATCACCGCCGTTGCTACGCAGGCATTCCCAACCTGCTCGGCAAAGGTTTCTAACGCCTGCTCCAGAGGCCGCTTACCATCAGTTGATGGCGAAGCTACAGGGGAACCCACCGAACTATTTAAAGCAGGCGCGGCGTTTACAGATGCCTGGGGAACGGCGGGCGCAGCAGGAATGCCCATCTCCAGCGGAGCAGCTTCGGCGCTGCCGTTGTGGTTCATTCCCCCATACGCGAGTTGTTCCAAAATGGCTAAACTCGACAGCTTCGGCTCTTCAGAAGGGGCAACTGTGGAAGGAGGGGCAGCCACAAGCGGCTCGGGCAGCGGCGGCTCGGGAACGGCAAGCGGCACTGGCGACGGAAGCAGCGAAGGCGGCTCAGGAGCCACAGGCGGCGCTGAAGGGGGCGCGGTAACGGCTGGTAAGGGCGGGGGGGTGGCAACGGCGGGGGTGGCGCGCATAGTAAGCGCCTGCCCCGGCAACGCATCGATACCCAGTTTCAGGCCCGAGACAGCCTCCCGCTGGGCATCAGCCAGGGGAGCCTCACGTTTCGCGGTATAATTCCACAGCCCACCCTGGACGCTCGGCAGAGGAACCGTCGGCGGGTCTTCCTTCTCTTCCCGGGGCGCTGGCAGAGAAGGTCGGTTGCCATTCGCCAGCGAGGGCAGCGAAAACTTGCCGTTGGGGGTAGTCAGCGGGACCGTTGGCTCGGGGATTTCCACAGCCATCTCTTCCTGCAAGAGCGACGAAAACGCGGCCTGGCCCAGCCCTGGCGGCGTCGGTGTCAGTGGCTCTGTCTGTGTCATGTAAATTGATGGTACTGGTTGAGGCGAAAACGGGCTGGACGCAACGGCAGAACCTGGAGCATTCACCGCCGAAGGGGGAGCAATACGTTCCGCTGCCGGATGAATATCACGGACCCAGGCGGGCGCTTCATCTTCATCCAGCGCCAAAGCCTCAGAGGCCGCTGAGGCACCATCCAGGTGTGGCACGCCATTGGAACCATTGAAGAATCCGTACGTCTTGATGGGCGGAGGTGGATTGGCAGGCTGGATAGGTCGACTTCGAGTGTCAGGCAATGGCTCGGGAGGTGGCGGGGGCTGGCGCTGTTCATGGTTATCGCGATATTCCACCGCCTGCATCACCAAACGAGCCAGCGGCTGGCTGACATTACGTTCCTCGTGCCCATCCCAGGCAAGCTCCTCGATGCTGCCACTGTGATGGGCAGCCAGCGCGATAAAAGCCTCTGCGCCACGCAGCGCCCCAAACTCAGCCCACAAGAGTTCTCCTTGAGCGAAGCGCAGCATCCCCAGGCGCTGAGAACCAGAGCGCACCACCAGCGAAAGGTTGCGGCGCGCCATCTGAATGACCTGCACCAGATCGAGCAGATCAAAAGAGTCCAGGTCGGCAGATAAACCAGGCTGATGCACTCGTTAACGCACTCCTCGTGTAGACATCATCCGCTCCAGCAGGCTCGCCCGTTCCCTGGGCCAGAGTGTACCATGTCGCGCTTGCTCGCACAAGTGGTTCTTTGTTCACCACAACAACGGAGCCAGAAACAGCGCGAGAAACGCCCCCAGGGTTAACCCTGTGCCCAGGGGAATCATCGTCTGCCGATCTGCTTTGCGCATCATCAACAGCAGCATGCCCACGGCTGCTCCCACCAGGCAGCCATAAAACAATGCCTGGAAAATCTGCGGCCAGCCAATCAATAATCCCACCAACACCGCCAGCTTGACATCGCCAAACCCCAGCGCATCCGTATGATAGATCAAATACGCCGCCAGATAGAGGCAGCCAAAGAGCGCACCGGCCAGCACAGCACCCACGAGCATAAAAAAGAAGATGCGATGGTTGAACAACAACCCCAGCGCCACCAGCGCAACTATGGAGGGATACGTCACAACATCCAAGATGAGATGATGCTCGAGGTCAATCACAAAAATGAGCAGCAGCACCAGTGCCACCAGCGCGTACAACACAAACAGCGGCACAACTGGCAGCGCGGCAGGCTGATCCGTCGCGACACGCCAGAGGATAAGCAAGAGTGCGCAAGGCGCAGCCAGATCAACCCACAGATGCCGCCGTGGCAACGGTTCGCCGCATTGCGGGCAGCGTTCCCGCAGCCGCAGGAACCCGATCACCGGCACATAGCGCCACAGCGGCAAGGTCTCATCGCACTTCGGGCAACTGCCCAGCCGCCACTGCCATTGGTCGCGCGGCAGCACATCCGCCAGCAGGTTCAGCAGCAGCGCCCCAACCACTCCACCTCCCAGCGCTGCAACCACCCCCAGCAAAACCGGCATGATCGATTCCCCTCTTGCTGAAACACCCTTTGGCACACGCGCCCGATGGCGGCTTCTCCAAAGCTGTGCCATTGTGCCATAGTATACCATCATCGGGCTAGCCCAGGGCGCTCAAGCACGACTTTTGGGGGATGACGACAGGCAGCAAAAGGCACGAAGCCACCACCTTTGATGTCCTCGTGCCTTTTGTATGCGTGCGCGATACGCTGGCGCAGCGCTTAATCAGACCCCTCTTCGGATTTCCCCTCCTCAGCAGCCGGAGCAGCAGCTTCCTTCTCTTCCGCTGCCGCAGCTTCCGCCGCCTCTTCAGCCAGCACAGCGCGTGGGGCCACAACCTTCACTACCGGCTCATCAGCAGGACTGAGCAGCGTCACGCCTCGCGGCAGCGGAACATCACTCACACGCAAGCTATCATCGATAGCCGCCAGACCGTTAATGTCCAGTTCAAGCGCCTCAGGAATATCCCCCGGCAGGCTTTCGATTTCCAGCGTATCCAACAGGTGCAGCAGCACACCACCCTCCACGGCCACCGCCGGGGCTGTGCCCTTCAGCGTCACCGGGACACGCACCACAATCGGCTCGTTCATCGACACGCGCAGGAAATCCACATGCAAGATTTTGCCAGAGCGCGGGCTGCGCGCAACGTGGCGAATCAGAGCATTGTAGACTTCGCCTTTGCGACCGCCCAGTTGCAGATCAATGACGCGGGTGGCAGCGTGGCCTGCCAGAAAACGATCCAGCGTGTAGAGGTCCACCTGCAACGCCTGCGATGGTTGCTTACGACCATACAAATTCGCGGGAATAATCCCCTGACGCCGCAGTTGCTTCACCTGTTTTCCCAGCGTGGTGCGCGGCGCGACCTCTAACGATACCTTAGCAGCCAAAATGACTTCTCCTTCCAGACCTCAGTGCCCAACAACGTATATTCAGGCACATTCTAGCGCAACTTTATATGTTATCGCGCGCCTGCCCTTTATTGCAAGCGCCGCCAAAACTCCTCAGCGGAAAGCCCGACGATCTCGATAGTTTTCTGCCTGCCCGACGCGCCGCGCGCCACACACACTGCGCGCTTGGGCAATTTGAGCCGTTCGGCCAGCAGCGCAATCAACGCCTCATTGGCAGCCCCCTCCACAGGTGGAGCCGTAAGCCGCACGTGCAAGCCATCCGTTTGGATGGTCAGTTCGTTGCGGTTGCTACGCGGAAAGACCCGCACCGGCACCAGCAGGGTCTCGCCGTGCTGCTGAAGAAATGCGGGATGGGCAGTGTCTTGCGTGTCCATGGGCAGAAACACCTTTGCACTACACGACTACCATCCAGGCGGCAACGCTTGAAGCAGCAAGGTACGCATGATATCAAGCGCAGCCCAGGCAAAAAAGAACGCGACATTCACGACCCAAACGGGTGGAATGCGCCTGCGGATAGGCGCAATAAAAGGTTCCGTGCAGCGCATGATGAACAACATAATCGGATTACTTTCGCCGAGATTAAAGAATGAGAGAATAAAGCGCACAAACATCAAAATGATTAAAGCAGCAAAAAACAAATTCACAATGTTATGCACAATATCATGTTGAAGCAGAAACATCATTGCCTCCCTGATTTATCGGGCAGCCGCGCCTGGCCTTGCGTGGTTTGAACCTCAACGGTAGATAGGCCAAAGTACGAACGGCGTTCAATCTCACGAACACGCACCCCACGCAGATCAGGCAGCGTCGTCACGTGCCGCTGCACCACCGTCCCAAACGGGCGGGCAATCAGCGCCGCGCCCAGCGTTCCCGCCGCCGCCGAAAACCATCTGCTGCGCGAGCGCGGCAGCGCCAGGGCGAGTGTCCAGCTTAGAACCGTCACGATAAGACCTACTGCAACATTTGTCCCACAATTGGGATGAATCGCCAGTTCAGCTTCACCTGCCTGGAGACGTTCCAGCGCTTCGGCGGCAGCCTCACGCACCTTCTCCAGATCAACCGGGCCAAAAATGATAAAGCCGCGCGGGCTGGAACGCGCGCTCAACCGCAGGTTGGCAACCTTTTCCGAAAGAATGGTCACTGTCGCGTGCTCCAGTGCATGATTCTGCCGAATCCGGCGACCAAAGAAGAGATCGACCACACCCATTATCAGCTATTTCCTTCACCTAGGCAGAACTGCATCACGCTTACTGCGCTGTGGAACGTTCTCCGAAGAGCGCTCGTCCAATGCGCACCATCGTGGCCCCTTCCTCAATCGCCACGGCAAAATCGTTGGTCATTCCCATCGAAAGCGCGTCCCAGGAATCGCTCGGGAAGCGCTCGCGCAACTCGTCGCGCGCTTTCCGCAGCCGCCGAAAAACGGGCCGAACCTCTTCTGGCTCCGTAGTGTAAGGCGCAATGGTCATCAATCCCTGCACCTGCACATGTGGCAGGCGCAGCGCCTCCTCTGCCAGCGCGGGCAGTTCAGCCAGGTTGACTCCCTCCTTCGACGCTTCACCAGAAACATTTACCTGCAACAAAACGGCCACCGTCCGCCCACGCGCCGCAGCGCTGTGTTCCAACGCCTGGGCCAGATGGATGCTATCCACGCTGTGAATGAGATCAAACGATTCCACCGCACGCGCCACTTTGTTGGTCTGAAGATGGCCGATGAGATGCCAGCGTATCAGCGGATATTGCAGCGCGGCCATCTTAGAGCGTGCCTCTTGCACGCGATTTTCGCCAAAGACTTTCAGTCCCAACTCATATGCCAGCGCGATACGCTCGACGGGCACCGTCTTGGTCACGGCGATAATCGTTACATCATCGGCGCTGCGCCCGCTGCGTGTCGCGGCTTCCGCAACCTGCAAGCGGACCTGCCGAATGCGCTCAACCAAGTCATCCATCGTTTGCTAATCCACGTTCAAGCCCACCAGCACCGCAAAACGCCCGGTCTTGCCCTGTTCGCCGCGATGCGAAAAAAACAGATCGGTGCGGCAGCTGGTGCAAAAAAGCATGATCTCGATATGTTCTGAAGCCACGCCAGCCGCCAGCAATTGCTTGCGGTTGGTCTCCTTCAAATCCAGCATCCAACGGTCAACGCGCCCGTCCACATGCGGCTGAAACACTGCCGAGTGTGCTCCATCCGGCAAGCGCTCGAATGTTTCCAACACATCCGGCCCCACCTCATAACAGCACGGGCCAATCGACGGAGCCAACCCCACCAGCAGATCAGCGGGCCGCGAGCCAAAACGCTCGACCAATGCCCGCACCGTCTTCCCGGCGATGCACAGCGACGTGCCGCGCCAACCAGCATGAGTCAGCGCCGCCACGCGCTGCACCGGGTCAAAATACAACACCGGCAGGCAATCCGCATACGAAATCAACAGAAAGACGCCTGGCTCGCTAGTCATCAAGGCATCGGCGCGCCGCCGAAAGCCTGGGTCGAGAAGTTCATCATGATTGTGCTTCCATTCCGCGCCAACTTCGATTATTTCATCGCCATGCACAATCCACGAAGTCGCTATCAGCCAATCTGGCTGGCCCAGCGTCTCTGAAAGCAGCCGCCGATTCTCAAAAACCGTCGGGCGATCATCGCCAACGCTCAGGCCGGTATTCAAGCTGGCATAAGGCGCGGCGCTCAAACCGCCCTGGCGAGAAAACACTGCATGGGTCATTGCCGGATAGCGTGAAAAATGGTCGAACTGAAAAAAGAGACGCGCTGCTTGCTGCTCCTCAATCACGCGGGCCTGTTGACCTCCAGAGAAAGATCACCCCACTCGCCCCTCCATCAGCTATTGTAGCATAGTTCACGCTGGCGTCACATGCAGCGCAAGCACATCATCTGCCGCCAGCGTCAGATTCAGCGCTCCAGCGCCGCTGACCTCAGCGTTCGAATGCTTGAAGCGGTAGAGCGTCTCAACCTGCATGCTGGGCAGCCCCTCCAGCGTCAGCTTCATCTCGCCGCGCTGCTCGCCCAGGCGATTCAGCAGGAACAGCAGCCAGCTTCCATCGGGCAAGCGCCGCCGCACCGTTTCAACCTCCAGGTCGCTCACCACCTGCCGCTGCACGCCAGCAGCCCCCATCAGCCCCACCGCAAAGCGCCGCAGCCCCACGCGCTCTTCAGGAGCCAGCCGATAATAGACCGATGTGGCATACGCGCCGCCAGGCAAGGTTCCCAGCACCGTACTTGCGCCCTGGCCCACCGGCACACGATAGCCTGCAACCTGCGCCCCAGCCCGTAAGACCATCTGCTCTTGCGTCACACGCGATTCAGGACCAAAGAGCAGCAGCCGATACTCGCCGCGTACCGCTGTGCCACCCGCCGAGGTAAGTTGAGCGCCAGGCAATTTGATGGCCTGGCCCACAAGCAGCGGCTCGACCAGATCGCCCAGGTGCAGCGCGGTGGGCATCGTTTGCGCCAGCCGCCGCCGATGCAGCCGATAGCGCAGCGTGACACCGTTCAGCAATCCCAGCGTCATCTCTCGTTTTCCCAGCCACTGCGCGCTTTGCTCGGCATAGGGATACAGCGCCTCGGCATCGGCCAACTGCCGCCCATAGGCATCCTGGCGAATCGGCCCCGGCAGCGTGACAAGCTGCCCACCCTGCTCCACATAGCGGCGCAGCTTGACAAGGTTCGTCGCGTCAAGATATTGTTTTGTTGGCAGCACAGCCACGCCCTGCGCCGCCAATTGCTCATCCGTCACCTGCTCCAGATCGAAGAAGCGCGGTTGATAGCCTGCGCTCACCAGCAGATCATAGAAGCCAAACATACCCAACGACGCAAAAAACGGCATGGATTCCAGATCGTTCCTTCTGGCCGAATATTCATCTATCGTCAAACGACTGTAGGGCTGATAATGCAGATAGGCGATGCTGTCATGCGCCTCGGTTGACTGGAGGATAAGCTGCTCGTGCCGCGCCAGAAACTCTTGCACGCCGCGCACCGTCGCATAGCGCGGCTGCTCGCGGCCTTCTTCATCCAGCAGTGTGTGATAACGATATGGCGCGCCCTCCGGGTCCTTGCCATCGTGGACAATGTACATGGCATAGCCGCGCGTGTCGTGCGCCACGCAGCCGAGCATCGCCTGTACCGTAGCCTCCTTGGCGACCTGGGCGCGCTCGTCCCACCAGCCCGCGCCCAGTTCCAGGCACGCGGCTGGGCGCGATGGTGTGGCATAGGCGCTAAAAAGTGCCGGAGCCTGCGACGAAAGAAACGGGAAATCGGCAGTCGCCGGGGAGCCGCTGCTTTTGGTATACAGGTCGAAGCCATATACATCGGCCACAGCAGACTTCGCGCCCGGATGCGCCGGGCTGGAATACGTTGCCTGCTCGTTGATTGCCAGCGGTACCGGCACGCCAAGCTCTCCGGCGATCTTGCGCAGATACTTTAAATAACTGACCAGCCAATCCTCAAGAAAGCGCTGCCAATCAATCGCCTCGCCGCGCTCCCAACTGCCACGCGGCGGCAGAATCTGCCCGAAGGCGTGGAAGTTCGTGCCCCAGGCAGCGTTCAAATCCTCGATCTCGCCATAGGTATCGTGCAAGAAGATACGATAGCGCCCGATGGTATCGGGGTTGAAGTCAAACTTGCCCAGCGATGCCCCATACATCAGGCCCGTTTCGTTATCAAGCTGAAAGCTGATGACTGGATGATCGAAATAAGGCCGCAGCACCTCGACCAGCGCCGCGTACCAGCGCTCGACCTTCGCCAGATACGTCGCCTGCATCACGGCAAAGTTGAAATAATGATCGCCGCGAATCAGTTGCCCATCCGGGCCGCGCATCACCGTATCGGGATACTGTTCGCCCAGCCAATGCGGATGCCCAAAGCCGCGATATTCCGCGTAGATAAACGGTCCAGGGCGCGCCAGCACCAGCAAGCCGCTGGCGCGGCATGTCTCTAAAAACGCGATCAGGCTGCGCTGCGGATGGGTGCGCCCGGTAAAATCGAGCGTGCCTTCGTCCGGCTCATGCCAGACCCAGGGGATATAGCTGGAGACAGCATTAAAGCCCGCCGCCTTCAGCTTTTCCAAACCTGGCTGCCACAGATCGGGCCGAATACGAAAGTATTGAAACTCGCCCGCTCGCCAGAACCAGGGCCGACCATCCAATGTAAACACACCGTCACACGCGCCGAATCGAGCCATAATCCGAGTCCGCCATTCGACAAAATTGATAGAAGATGAGAACGAAGAAAGAACTATCCTAACGTCAGGTCACATAACCAGCAGGTCTTATCGCTCTTTGCCGGGGGCGTCTGGTCCATCCAGCGCATCCTGATAGACCTCCGGTTTGAGCACCCCAATATAGGGCAGGTTGCGATAGCGCTGCGCGTAATCCAGGCCATAGCCAACCACAAAACGGTCAGCAACCTGAAAGCCCATGTAGTCCGGGGTCACGACTTTCTCGCGCTCCTTGACCTTATCAATCAGCGTGCAAACGCGCAGGCTGGCAGGTTTGCGCGTGCGCAGCACATCCAACAGATAGTGCAAGGTCAAGCCGCTGTCCACAATATCTTCTACCAGCAAGACATGCTTGCCCTCGATGGGTTCCTCTAAGTCTTTCACGATGCGGACCACGCCGCTCGACTCAGTGGCGCTGCCATAGCTGGAAACCACCATAAAATCCATCTCCAGCGGCAGATCAATCGCCCGCGCCAGATCGGCCATGAACATCAGGGCACCCTTCAAAACGCAGAGCAGCAGCATCGTGCGCCCCTGATACTCGTGGGTGATCTGCCGTCCTAATTCCTCCACCTTTTTCTGCAATTGTTTCTCTGTGATCAAGACCTCTTCGATGTCTTTGTGCACAAATTCCCCTTTCTGCGTTACGGAACAGCTTCCAATTCCAGCGCCAGCACGCGCCGCGTCGACTGCGTCAGTTTCAGCACATCGGCAATCCGATAACCGGCCACCCAGAGAATACTCTCGTCAGCCCCGCAGACCAGCGGCAACGCGTCGCGCTCGGCGCGGGGCACTTTGGCGTCCACCAGCACATCTTGCAGCTTCTTCGCCGCTGGCATACCCAGGCCACGAAAGCGATCACCCGCGCGCCGCGTGCGCACATGCAATGGCTGATATGCCTCCAGAGCATCCAGATCGATATAGCCCCACTGCTCGCGGCTGCCGCGCTGCTCGTAGCCTGGTGGTGGGGTGGTCTGCTTATCCAGCACATGTGCCCGCACCAGCCAGCGCGAGTGAGGCAGCCGTGCCTCACCTGGCACGGCTAAAGGGACGGCTGCGCGCTGTGTCGACGCGCCAGATGTTCCGCTCGACTGGTCTGACTCTGCTGGATGCTCCAACGTGGACCACTCGTAGATACGGAATCGCTCGTAGATGCGGCGCAATCGTAGCCCTCCAGGTAGATGCAGCACGCCAGCGCCAGAAGCCCGCGCAAGCAAGGCGTCAACTGCTTCCAGGTGGCGCAGTTCCAGATGCGCCGCGCCACCGGACGCCTGCAATCCGGCGCGCAGCAGCACCCGGCGCCGCAGCGCCAGCGGCAAACGCCGATAGACCGATACATCCCCCTCCAGAGCATGTTCTGTCTCACTGATGATCACATCGGACCAGCGCGCAGCCACCTGCGCCTGCATATACGCATCATCTTCGGCCAACACGGCAGCATTGCGCAGCAGCGTCTCACGCAGGTTCGGATTATACTGTTCCAGCACGGTCAGCAGATCATGGCGAATGCGATTACGCAGAAAGCGGCGGTCCTGATTGCTGGCATCCTCACAATAAGCAAGCTGCCGCTGCTCGCAATAGCGCAGCACCTCGGCGCGGCTGACGCGCAGCAGCGGGCGAATAATATCGCCCTCCAACGGCTGCATTCCGGCCAGGCCAGCCAGCCCACTGCCGCGCAGCCAATGCATGACCAGCGTCTCTACCTGATCGTCGGCCTGGTGAGCCACGGCAATGCGCTCCGCGCCAACGTTCGCAGCCACGCGGCGCAAGAACGCATAGCGCGCCTGGCGGGCGGCGTCTTCAAGCGAGCGATGGCTCTTGCGCGCCAGCGCCGGAACATCTTCCTGCCCCAGCGCGCAGGGCAAGCCCCACTGGGCCGCGAGATCAGCCACAAACGCCGCGTCAGCGCGGCCAGCCTCGCCGCGCAAACCATGATCGAGATGAGCGACATGAAGGCTGATGCGCGCATATGGCCCTGCGGAGCCACACAGGCTCTTCAGAAGGTGTAAAAGGGAAACCGAATCCGGCCCACCTGAGACACCCACAACAACAACGCCGCTGTCTGGGAACAGATGCTGCGTATCAATAGCGGTACGAACTGCCGCCAGTAAACTGGACTCAGTTGAAGCTTGTCCCATGAATCTTTTGGACCTGAGGAAAGGGAGAGGGTGCTGCTAGCAACAATTAGACTGTATTATAGCAGGCAACCCTGGAACTTGTCAATCCCCAAAAGACCGCCGCAAGTGTAAAACCATTGTGAAAGCGAGTAACAAGAAACGGGGATAGCGTCCTGCTCACAGGAGTACCATCCCCGTCTCTTATTATCGCACACAGCCTTGCCCCAGGCACGCACCTGAGTGCAATGCGCCAGGCGTTACTTGTCGCGCTCGCTCGCCACCAGCGCGGCCTGCGCTGCGGCCAGGCGCGCCACCGGCACGCGGAACGGCGAGCAGCTTACATAGTCCAGGCCGGTTTCGTGGCAGAAAGCAATGCTGTCCGGGTCGCCGCCATGTTCGCCACAGATACCCACCTCCAGGTGATCGTTGGCTTTGCGCCCCTCTTCCACAGCAATCTTCACCAGACGACCAACGCCATCGCGGTCCAGCGTCTGGAACGGATTGACCGGCAAAATCTTGACCGGCTGGTCCAGTCCAGGCTCTTCCAGACCTTCCACATATTTCAGCAAGAACTTGCCTTCGGCGTCATCGCGGCTCATGCCGAACGTCGTTTGCGTCAGATCGTTCGTGCCAAAGCTGAAGAACTCGGCCACCTGCGCAATCTGCCCGGCGGTCAGCGCCGCGCGCGGCAATTCGATCATCGTGCCGAACTTGTAGGCAATCTGGCCCGTTGCGCCAGATTCTTTGGCAATCGCCTCGGCCTCGGCCTCAAGCTGGCGGCGCACCTCGCGCAGTTCGTTGATGTGCCCCACCAGCGGAATCATGATCTTGGGCTGAAGCTTCTTGCCTTCTTTTGCCAGTTCGGCGCAGGCTTCCAAAATGGCCCGCGTCTGCATGATGTTGATTTCAGGGAAGAGCAGACCCAACCGGCAGCCGCGCAGCCCCAACATCGGGTTCGCCTCGCGCATGCTGGCAACCGCTTCCAGCAGCTTGCGCTTGTGCGCCAGTTCCTCTTTGTCGCCGTTGGTCGCCTCCAGCCGCGTCACATCCACCAGCAGTTCCTCATAGGACGGCAGGAACTCGTGCAGCGGCGGGTCGATCAGGCGAATGACGACCGGATAGCCCTCGCCAGTCGTGGGGCTGACCATCGCGCGGAAGATGCCGATGAAGTCGCTGCGCTGGAAGGGCAGCAATTCATCCAGAGCTTTCTGGCGCTCTTCCCTGGTGGGAGCCAGAATCATACGCTGCACAACGGGCAGGCGCTCCTGCTCCATGAACATATGCTCGGTGCGGCACAGGCCGATGCCCTCCGCGCCAAACTCCACGGCGCGCGTCGCGTCGCGGGGATAATCGGCGTTGGCCCAGACGCCCAGGCGGCGGAACTTGTCGGCCCAGCCCAGCAACTCTTGCAGGTCTTTATCTTCGCTGAAGTTGGCATCGATAGTTGGGATGGTGCCCTTGAAGACCTCGCCGGACGCGCCGTCAATTGAAATATCATCGCCCTCGCGCACAACGATATCGGTGCCGCGCACGCGGAACTGGCGCTGCTCGTAATCCACCACCAGAGCATCACAGCCCACCACCGCAGGCAATCCCAGGCCACGCGCCACCACTGCCGCGTGGCTGCCTGTGCCGCCGCGACTGGTCAAGATGCCCTTGGAAACCAGCATCCCATGCACGTCATCCGGGCTGGTCTCCTGGCGCACCAGAATTACGCGCTGGCCTGCCTTGCCCAGTTCCTCAGCGCGGTCAGCGTCAAAGATGGCCTTGCCATAGGCCGCGCCTGGCGAAGCGTTCACGCCTTTGGCAAGCATGCGCCCTTCACTGCGCGCCTGATCTTGGGCCTTGGGGTCGAAGCGCGGCAGCAGCAGTTGCACGACATGGTTCGGCTCGACACGCTTCACCGCGTCTTCTTCCGTGATGATGCCCTCATGCACCATATCCACCGCCGTCTTCACCGCCGAAGCCCCGGTACGTTTGGCCGAGCGGGTTTGCAGCATATACAGCCGCCCGCGTTCAATCGTGAACTCCAGGTCTTGCACATCTTTATAATGCCGCTCCAGGCGCTCGGCGATCTCGTGGAACTGCGCGTAGACCTGGGGCATCTCTTCTGACAGATGCTCAACCGGCGACGTATTGCGAATGCCCGCCACCACGTCTTCGCCCTGCGCGTTCACCAGATACGAGCCATACAGCACTTTTTCACCCGTGCTGGGGTCGCGCGTGAAGGCTACACCGGTGCCACTCTGGTTGCCCATGTTGCCGAAGACCATCGTCTGCACGTTCACTGCCGTGCCGAGATCATGCGGAATCTTGTTGAAGTTGCGATAATCGATGGCACGCTTATTATTCCAGGAAGAAAAGACCGCTTCAATGGCCTTCTTCAATTGCTCATAGACATCGGTGGGGAAAGGCTCTTTGCTCTGCTGCTCGGCAAGCTGCTTGAAATCTTGCGTCATCTGCTTGAGCGCGTCGGCGGGAATATCGGCGTCGGTGGCCGCGCCCGTCTTCTCTTTGTACTGGTCGATAAGGTGCTCGAAAGGCTCGGCCTTCAGCCCCAGCACAATCTTGCTGAACATCTGTACAAAGCGGCGATAGGCGTCATAGGCAAAGCGTTCGTCGCCCGAAAGCGCGATAATGCCCTGCACGGTCTCATCGTTCAGGCCCAGGTTCAGCACGGTATCCATCATGCCCGGCATGGAAAACTTCGCGCCTGAACGCACCGAAACGAGCAGGGGATTTTCACGGTTGCCAAAGCTCTTGCCGGTTTGCTCTTCCACGTAGCGCAGCGCGGCAATTGCCTGATCCCACATGCCTGGCGGGAACTTGCCACCCTCTTTGTAATACTGGTTACACGCCTCGGTAGTAATCGTAAAGCCTGGTGGAACAGGCAGGCCAGCATTGGTCATTTCTGCTACGCCAGCGCCTTTGCCGCCGAGCAGATCACGCATCTTTGCGTTGCCCTCGCTAAAAAGATAGACCCATTTGTGCGGCGACTGCCGCACCGCCTCTTCAAACGTCGCATACGTAGTCTGGGCCACTGGTTCCTCCCTTATCTGGAGACACTCCGTCTCCTGTTTTAATGCCGGATCGCCATGATGGTATTTGGGCAATCCGGCAGTGGTCTGGCTAGAGCAGGCATGCAGCCTGCACCAGCAGAAGCAACATATTCAAGGAGCCTCGACAACAACGCTGCGCGCCCAACGCAGCACGCGCCGTGCCCGCTGCATTAATGCCTGGGCTTCTTCGGCGCTAATCGTCTGGTCGGCTACTTCAGGAGGAGTCTCGGCGTAGTAGGCTTCAGGATGATAGGGCGAAAGCGCGGCGGCATCCTCCAGAATCTCGAAAGGAGCGCCCACGGCCTCGCCCAGAGCGCGCAGGTCATGGTTATATGTCGTGCGATGCCCGTCGCGCCGCATGCTGACGGCCTGGAAAGATTTTTCTGCGACCTGATTACAGATGTCTGCGCAGGCAAAGTGCCGCCCAATCGCCAGTTCCAGCCCAGCCGAGGCCATATCCTGAACTGCCTCCGCAAAGATGCTCAGGGCTTCTTCATTCATCGACTCGAATCCTCCACCAGCGGTATGATAGCCCCATGGAAGCGCAAGTGTCAACAGGACACCAAGCCTGATACGCGCCCGCAGGCACAAAAAAGCCAGGGGCAAGAAAGGAAGGTCCCCTTCTTGCCCCTGGCTAAGAAAAGATAATTAAGAAAAGCTTGACGCGCTCCAGCAACGCACTACAACGCAATGCGCTCCACGGGACGCACAAGAGAAGAGGATCGCGCTACAGGGACAACTTACGCCAACGCGCTCCTGAAACACCCTACAATCCCACATTACAACGACGCACTACCTGGCTGCGCTACAACTATGCACTCTGTAATTTGCTCTACGAAGCTGCGCTACGGGATCGCACTCTGTGATCTTCTCTCATTGTTGATTAACGGGTAACACTTCGACCAGTAACGTCGACTGGAAAAGAGAGAGGCGTGTGGGCTGTACGAATGGCAGAGTTTGAGGTATACTAAGGTATGGGTGCCCGGCAGTTATCTTCGGTTGAGCACACCGAGCAGCATCACTGGTGCCTCTCCAGGGCTTCACGGGCTGGTGGCCCTCACTATGCAATAGCTCTTTCGGGAGAACAGGTTGCTTTCGGAAAACCCGGCGGGCCGGATAGTGGCACAAAGCGCAGGTTTCTGCTATAGTGGCAGAAGCATGAAAAAGGGAAGCGCTCTCACACGATGTTGCCTCTCTTGATAGAGGTTGAAGATGAACTCAAGCTATGGCGTGCTGCGCGTGGTGCACACGGAAGAAGATGCAAACAAGGAAGCTGCTACCAGCGCAGCAACCACCGGGTTAGGCGCGTGGGATTTGCCGGGCTATCCAGCCAATACCGCCAGCCTGGCAGACCCACTCTATCTGCTCACTGAATCTATCACCACCATTGGCCGCGGCTTGAACAACCATGTGGTCCTGATGGACCCTACCGTTTCGCGCGAACACGCCCGACTGATCTGGCGCAACGGCATCTGGGTACTTGAAAATCTGAGCGCGCAGAACCTGCTGCATGCAGATAAGGTCAATATCCCACCAGGCAAGCAAAAGGAAATCCGGCCTGGAGCGCAAATTCTGTTGGGGCAGACAACGTTGCAGCTTTTAGCCGCGCGTGGCGAGCGGCCTGCAAAGATTTCCAGGGCAGAAGAAAAGGATGCTGACTCCGCCGAGGGAGCTGAGCTTCAGGAACCCCAAACACCCCCAGCAGAACAGCCAATCTTATCAGATATCAGCACCAAGCAAGTGGATGCTGAGGTGCTGGCGCTGTTTGCCAAGGGCGGCAAGAAATCAGGCGGGCTGCTTAGTATGAGTCCTGGCGTCACCCTTCAATTTGCCGTGCGCCAGCGGCTCGACAGGGGCAAGCTCTGGGCAGTTGGCACCATTGCTGTTGTGTTGCTGGGCTTTCTCCTCTTCATTGGCTGCTCCTATCTTACGTTCTTCAGAAACGTACAGTTGAGCGCACAGGTCATTTCGCATGGAGGGCTGCCCAACGTCCTGGCAGCCATTACTATTCCGGTGGTGCCTGCCATTGGCATCATCTTGCTCATCAACATCATTGACCGCTTCGAGCGCGAACCCTGGCTGCTGCGTCTGGGCGCGTTCCTCTGGGGCGCGCTGATCGCTATCCCTCCCGCGCTGCTGATCGAGCAGGCCATTGCCGATGGCATCGCCACCATTCACTTCGGTTGGCTTTCGCGCACCGCCGCCGAGGTCATGAATTCGTTCTTACTCGGAGCCAATGCGGGCATCACCGAAGAAATCGTCAAAGGGGCAGGCTTGATTATCTTGTTGATTGCCCTGCGCGACGAGTTCGATAACGTGACCGATGGCATCATCTATGGTGCGCTCATCGGCGCTGGCTTTGCCATGGTGGAAAATTTCGTCTATTTCGCACGCGATTCTAATCAATCGCTGCTCTTTTTGATTATTGGCCGCATTGTGCTCGGCTGGCTGGGACATTCCACCTTCACAGCCTGCCTGGGCGCAGGGCTGGGATACGCGCGCCAGACCAGGATTCACTGGCAGAAATGGGCCATGCCGCTGCTGGGCTTCAGCATAGGCGTCTTGCTCCATACCCTGTTTGATTTTGTTGATTTCCAGGCCAACCATGCTGTCCACGATGCGCAATACAATGATGTGATTGCAACCATCGCCCTCATTGCCATCATTGCCGACTACATTCCGCCGTTCATAGCCCAGGGCACCCTGCTCTATCTGCTGATGCGCTCGCTCAACCACGAGACCACCGTCATTCGTGAATATCTGGCCGATGAGGTCATTCGCGGGGTGGTCACCCCTGATGAATATGTATTGCTCCAACGCTCGTTCCGAAGAACGCGGCTAGAGCGCTACTATCTCGTCAAGCGCGGCTGGCGTACCTGGCTGACGGCCAAGGCGCTCTATCAAACGCAAATCGGGCTGGCGTTTCGCAAGTGGCACGTCAGTATGGGCGATAAGCCCAAAGCCGGACGCCGGCAGCCTGAAGACGCCTATCGCGAGCGCATCAGGCAACTACGCCAGGATTTAGCGCAGCAATCGCTGTCGCCCGCGCTGCGTGCCCTTGCGCAATAGCCCATCCTGGCTACAACCGCCTTCGCGCCTTCTTCCCTCACCAACAGCCGGTTGGTGGTCGCCACGCCGCATGCGCCCAAACGGGCAGAGGTCGTGGCGCGCTCCCGCGTCTTGACAACGCTGAGATGCTGCGGCTATAGTACCGACACCGCCGAGCCATCTGGACAAAGAAAGATCATCAGAGCCGAGGAGAGTCAGCCACATGCGTGATTCGCAGCGCGAACCCGGAGCGTATCCCAGGCGCAACCCCTCAGGAGCCATGCCTAACCAATCTCGGCCCAGACCGAGGCCCCAACCCACCGGCCAGTCCCGCCCGCCCGCGCGGCGCTCCAGCATGGCAGGGCCAGACCCAGCGCCACGCTCGCGGCCTCTGCTCAATCACAACGACCTTCCACCCGGGCGTCCCAGGCTCCCTTCGGCTCAGGAAACCAGAGAAGAGCAGTTCGAACGCACCGAGCGGCTGCGCGCCTTGCGCCAGGACTTTCTCGACCACGCCCAGACGAAGATCAAGCCGCAAAAACCTCGCAACGTCTGGATCGCCGTCCCGCTTACCGGCGTCTTACTCATCGCCTGTATCGTTGGGATTATTGCCGTCTTGCAACTGCGCCCGACCATCTTCGGCAATGCCGGACAACCCGCTGCGACCCAATTTATGGCCGCCATGCAGCAAAAAAACTATACAGCCGCCTATGCCGACTGCGCAAGCAGCGTACAGGAGACGTTCACCGATCATAGCGGAGCGCTCAATAAAACTGATTTCGTTCAGCAGGCGCAAACAGCCGACCAGGTAGGGGCAATCACCAGTTACTCGTCGGCAGGCTCGAACTCGACCGACGCCAATAATCAGCAGTATACGTTTAGTGTAACACGCAAGGGTCAGAAACCGATCAATGTCACGATTGGCGTCACGAAAGGCAATGACGGCTCCTGGAAAGTGAGCAGCATCGACAACGCGCTTTTCCCCACGCCGCCACCGCCGCAAGTTACCCCAACGACCACGCCCACCGGCAACCTGAACCTGCCGGGCAATACACCTCTGGACGGGGCCAGGCGCATTGATTCACGCTAAGCGCCCAGCAGAGCAAGCAAAGCGGCGGAGGAACCTGACGCCAATGGCATGTTCCTTGCCATAAGCAGATGTGCTGGGAGGATAACCTCCTGGCGTATCTGCTTTTTCTATAGCCCGTCTATGCCATTGGTGAACACTATGAATATTCCGAGGTTGCTGCGTGTCAATCTCAAGCATATCGCGAAGGTTTTCGGGCTGCTGTGTGCCCTGCTCGTGCTGGCTTCGTGCGGTCAAGGCATCACTGCAACTACGCCGACCGGCCAGAGTTTCCATCCAGAGCTTGCCGCTAATCAGCCCAGCAGGTTGGTCATCTCCAGCCTGGGAATGAACGCGCCGATTATGCCCGTGGGCCTCGACCAGTATGGAGCCATGCAAGCTCCCGGCGCGGGGCATCCGGCCAGCGATCCCATCTGGGCCACCAGCTTCTGGTGGAAGCAAGGCGCGCTGCCCGGCCAACCTGGCAACGCTGTTCTGGCCGGGCATGTGGACCGCAACGATGGCAGCCGCGCCGTTTTCTGGAATCTGAGCGATATTCAAACAGGGGATACCATTCTCATCATCAATCAATCAGGGCAAACGCTCACCTTTCGCGTGACCAACGTGGAAGCCTTTACCGACCCCGATGGTGGTCCCCATGACCCGGTGATTCAGCGAGTCTTTGGCCCGGCGTCTTCTGCTAACCTCAACCTGATTACCTGCTACGGCTCCTGGATTGGCACGGAATACAACAAAAGATTGGTGGTTTTTTCCACGCTCGTCAGCGGAACGTGATACACTCCGGCTATGTTCGCTGATAGCCATATTCATCTGGACCGCTACACCGATGAGGAAGCCTCCGCACTGCTGGCGCGGGCGCGCCAGGTAGGCGTGAGTCGCTTTCTCACCATCGGCGTGGACCTCGCCTCATCAGAGCGTGCCATCATGCTCGCCCGGCAGCATCCTGGCTTGTACGCTGCCATCGGCTTGCATCCAACCTATCTGGCTGAGGGCTTCTCTTCACACATAGCTGATTATGAGGAGCGCTTGCGAGCGCTTGCCCAGCATTCAGAGGTCGTCGCCATTGGCGAAGCAGGCATCGATCTGCTGGATGCTCAGGCACCGCTGGAGACACAGCGCCAGGCGCTTCGCCTGCAATTACATCTGGCGTATGATCTGAAACTGCCGCTCATCCTGCATAACCAGGCGGCAGAGACTCAATGCCGGGAGATGCTGCGAGCAGCCAGACAGGAAAGGGCGCACACACACAACGTGATCGTCCACTATTTCGTGGGCGATGCGACAAGCGCCGCGTACTGGCTTGATCTGAGCTGCCATCTCTCGGTTGGTAAGCCGGTGACGCGCCCGGAAAACGCTGCCCTGCGCAAAGCCGTTGCAGCTATCCCGCTGGAACACCTGCTGCTGGAGACCGATACCTATCCCTTGCCTGGCCGCACCACCGAGCCAGCCGACATCGCGCAGATCGGGCAGGCTGTCGCTGAAATCAAGCAGCTTCCACTAGAAACGATTGCGGAGCAGACGACAGCGAATTTCTGCCGACTGCTCCATATTCCTCAAGCCTGACGCTAAAGCTAACGCCAGTTCAGCATATCTTCAGCCACAGCGCGGGCGATGATGAGCCGCTGCACCTGGCTGGTGCCTTCGACAATGGTCAACTGCCGCGCATCGCGATAGAATCGCTCGGTTGCCGACTCTTGCATATATCCGATACCGCCCATAATCTGAAGGGCTTTATCCGCCGCCTCGACCGCCGTCTCTGTGGCAAAACACTTCGCCAGCGACAGCCAGTGCGCGTGATCTTTATCGGCTTTACCCTCATCGACCAGTTGAGCCGCCTGGTAGGTCAGCAGGCGCGATGCCTCGATGCGCATCGCCACATCGGCAATCATCATCTGAATGGCCTGATGCTCAATTACCGGCTGCCCAAACGTATGCCGCTGCTTGGCATATTCAATGGCGTATTGAATCGCGCCCTCAGCCGTGCCCAGGCCCCGCGCCGCCACTACAGGCCGCACCGAGTTCAGATTCCACATAATCAACTTGAACCCCTGGTTTTCCTGACCTACCATCTGCGAGGCGGGCACGCGAGCGTCCTCGAAGATCAGTTCGCAGGTTGGCACGCCATGCACGCCCATCTTGCGGTCAGCCTTGCCTACGCGGAAGCCTGGCGTATCGCGGTCCACAATAAAGACGCCGAAGCCCTTCGAGCCTGCCTGAAGATTGGTCTTGGTGGCGACCAGGAAGAAATCGGCCACGCTCGCGCCGGAGATATAGTGCTTAGTCCCGTTCAGGATGTACTCATCGCCGCGCCGCTCGGCCCGCGTCTGGATATTCGCCGAATCGGAGCCAGCCCCCGGCTCCGTTAGCCCAAACGCGCCGCGCAATTCGCCCAGCGCCGTGCCCCGGCAATATTTCTGCTTCTGCTCCTCGTTCCCATATTTCAGGATGGCCGAAGTCGAAAGCTTGGTCAGCAGCAAGATTAACGAGCAGGCGTTATCAACTTTGGCAACTTCTTCCACCGCCAGCGCCAACCCCATGGTGCCCGCGCCGCTCCCACCGTATTGTTCTGGAAACGTCAGCCCCAGCAGTCCGGCCTCTTTATACACTTGAAAAATATCTTCAGGATATTCACCGGTCTCATCAAGTTCGGCGGCGCGCGGAGCAATCACTTCGTGGGCAATCCGCTTTGCCGTATCACGGATCAGTTGTTGTTCTTCGGTCAGGCGAAAATCCATGGGGTATAACTCCTTCTGTCCAGCAGGGACTGCCCTCAGCAGCGAGGGGTAGCATCGCTTCGTCGTGTCCTGTAACGTTTTGTGACCGCATTATACCTGATTCAATTGTTTCTAGCCCATCTTCCGCATGTCTACTTGCTTAATTCATAGTATTTTTCGTAGGGCGGGCCAAGTAAGCCAAGGATGAGCAGATGCAGGTCGCTCAGGCCCGTGACCTGCATGACTTCCATCCGCTCTTCCTG